>Ga0209810_1003623_pt1 | contig 15936 bp, 10 predicted proteins | sample Coa_R1_7_FD_187159 | JGI IMG/M metagenome (GOLD analysis project Ga0209810, IMG submission 187159) | Surface soil microbial communities from Centralia Pennsylvania, which are recovering from an underground coalmine fire - Coalmine... | ecosystem: Environmental > Terrestrial > Soil > Unclassified...
CCGCCTCCTCCGTCATTGCGGGCCCGCGCGACAATGGTCCCCCGTCATTGCGAGCCCGAGCGAAGCGAGGGCGAAGCAATCCAGAATCGGGCTGGGCCACACGGCACGCCGCCCGCCCATCACGTGTTGCACCGCCCGCCTGGATTGCTTCGGCGGCTTCGCCGCCTCGCAATGACGGTGGATAGGGCCGTGCCCCCGCCTCCCGCCCGCGACTCGCGGCACCGCCCGCCCCTCCGTCATTGCGAGCCCGAGCGAAGCGAGGGCGAAGCAATCCAGAATCGGGCAGGGCCACACGATAGGCCTCCCGCCCATGACTCGCGGTGCGGCCCGCCTGGATTGCTTCGGCGGCTTCGCCGCCTCGCAATGACGGTGGACATGGCGGTGCCCTGCCTCACGGCGCGCGACTCGCGGCACGACGGCCCCGCCGTCATGGCTTCGCCCGCGCGAACGGCTACCGCACCAGCTCCCGCATCGCCCGATCGAGCCCCTCGAGCGTCAGGGGATACATGCGCCCGCCCATGAGCTCGCGCACCATCGCGATCGACTGGGTCAGGCCCCACTCCCGCTCGGGCACCGGGTTGAGCCAGACGCAGGCGGGATAGGCGCGCGTCATCCGCTCGAGCCACAGCGCGCCCGGCTCCTCGTTGAAATGCTCGACCGAGCCGCCCGGCGCGGCGAGCTCGTAGGGCGACATCGAGGCGTCGCCGACGAGGATCACCTTGTAGTCGCGCGGATAGGTGTGCAGCACCTGCCAGGTCGACGTCGTCTCCGTAAAGCGCCGGCGGTTGTCCTTCCACACGCGCTCATAAAGGCAATTGTGGAAGTAGAAATATTCCATGTGCTTGAATTCCGACCGCGCGGCGGAGAACAGCTCCTCGCTGGCCCGCACGTGCCATTCCATGGAGCCGCCGACGTCGAAGAACAGCAGTACCTTCACGGCGTTGTGCCGCTCGGGTCGCATCACAAGGTCGAGATAGGCCTTGTGCGCGCTGTGCTTGACGGTGCCGTCGAGATCAAGCTCCTCCGGCGCGCCGGTGCGCGCGAATTTGCGCAATCGGCGCAGCGCCAGCTTGATGTTGCGGGTGCCGAGCTCGACGTCGTCGTCGAGATCCCTGAACTCGCGCCGGTCCCATATCTTGACGGCGCGGTCGTTGCGGTTTGCGTCCTGCCCGATGCGCACGCCCTCCGGGTTGTAGCCCCAGGCGCCAAAGGGCGAGGTGCCGGCGGTGCCGATCCATTGGTTGCCCCCCTGGTGGCGGCGCCTCTGCTCGGCGAGACGCCGGCGCAGCGTCTCGAGCAGCCGGTCGAGGCCGCCCATGGCCTCGATCTGCCGTTTCTCCTCCTCGGTGAGATGGCGCTCGATGAGCTTTCTCAGCCATTCGGCCGGGAGCGCCGCCGCGAACGTCTCGTCCAGGCGTTCCATTCCCTTGAACACCGCGCCGAACACGCGGTCGAACTTGTCAAGATGGCGCTCGTCCTTCACCAGCGCGGCGCGCGCAAGATAGTAGAAGTGCTCGACGCGGCGCGATGCGAGATCGTGCTCCAGCGCCTGCAGCAAGGTGAGATATTCGCGCAGCGTCACCGGCACGCCCGCTGCTTTCAATTCGTGAAAAAAATTGACGAACATTTGATCGGCCGGCCGTCCTCGTCGGCATGGGCAGGGAAGGCGCTCCCGCCGGCATATCAAACATGCTCCTCAAGCATGCTTCCGCGCAACGGACGTGACCGGGCGGCGGAAGCGGGCTGCCGGCGTGACAATCCTCCCAATTGCCAACCGATGCGATTTTACCAATAATTTTCGCATGCGATCGAGCCCGCCCGCGACCCGCGGCGACCGCAAGGGCTCGATCGGTCTAGCTGGGAGGAATGCCATGACAACGCGCAAGAACCGTCGCGGTCTGTCTCGCCGGGAGGCGATCAAGACCGCGGCCGCCGCCGGCGTAGCCGCCAGCGTCGGACCTTTCTTCCACGTCAGGCCTGCCCGGGCGGCCAAGACCCTGAAGATCCTGCAGTGGAGCCACTTCGTGCCCGCCTACGACAAGTGGTTCGTCAACGAATACACGAAGGAATGGGGCAAGAAGAATGATACCGAGGTGATCGTCGACAACATCAATCTCGGCCTCATCCCCTCGCGCGCCGCGGCCGAGGTCTCCGCGCAGAAGGGCCACGACCTCGTGATGTTCCTGTCGCCGCCCCCGGTCTACGAGGACCAGGTCGTCGACATGAAGGACGTCTACGACGAGTGCATCAAGCGGCACGGCAAGCCGGTCGATCTCGCCATCAAGAGCACCTACAATCCGAAGACGAAGAAATACTTCGCCTTCTCCGACAGCTACGTCCCCGATCCGATCAATTACCGCAGCGACCTGTGGGGCGACATCGGCATGAAGCCCGACAGCTGGGACGACATCCGCACCGGCGGCAAGAAGATCAAGGACAAGACGGGCATTCCCGTGGGCATCGGCTTCTCCGCCGAGCTCGACACCGCGATGGCCATGCGGGCGCTGATGTATTCCTTCGGCGCGCATGAACAGGACGCCGACGGCAACCTCGCCATCAATTCCAAGAACACGCTCGAGGCGCTCAAGTTCGCCACCGCCTTGTTCAAGGAATGCGAGACGCCGGAGGTGCTCGCCTGGGATCCGTCCTCCAACAACCGCCAGATCCTCGCCGGCAAGTCCTCGCTCGTGCTCAACGCCATCTCGGTGACGCGCCAGGGCGAGAACGAGAAGATGCCCATCCACGAGAAGATCGCGCTCGCCAAGGCCGCCAAGGGTCCGGTGCGACGCATCGGCCTCGAGCACGTGATGGACTGCTACGTGATCTGGAAGTTCGCCGACAATATCGACGGCGCCAAGAAATTCCTGGTCGATTACATCGACAACTTCAAGCAGGGCTTCCTGGCGAGCGAGTTCTACAACTTCCCCTGCTTCCCCAGCACGGTGCCCGATCTCACCAAGATCATTTCCAACGATCCGAAGGCGGTACCGCACGACAAATACGCCGTACTCTCCGACGTGCTGGATTGGGCGACCAATGTCGGCTATCCCGGCTATTCGAATGCCGCGATCGACGAGACGTTCAACACCTGGGTGATCAACACCATGTTCGCCAAGGCGGCGACCGGTGCCGAGACCCCGGAGAACGCCCTCAAACAGGCGGAAACCGCGATGAAGGCCATCTGGGCGAAATGGAAAGAACGCAAAATGATCTGAGCGCCGTCGACGCTTCGCGCAGCGGAGCCCGGACCCGGGTCCGGGCTCCCGTTTTCCTGCCGCGACGGGCACGCGTTCCGGCGTCCGCGCGGCCGTCCCATCAGGTCCGCATTCAGAACGGCTGACACGAATTATGGCAACGGTCGAAGCACGGCGCCTAGTCAAGCTCTTCGATGACGTACGCGCCGTCGACGGCATCGATCTTCTCGCCCGACAGGGCGAATTCCTGGTCCTGCTCGGTCCCTCGGGCTGCGGCAAGACCACGCTGATGCGCATGATCGCCGGACTCGAGCATCCCACCTCCGGCGACATCCTCATCGACGGCAAGGTGGTGACGGAGCTGCCGCCGCGCGCACGCAACATCGCCATGGTGTTCCAGAGCTACGCGCTCTACCCGCATCTCACCGTCGCGCGCAACATCGCCTTCCCGCTGCGTGCCGTCGGCATGCCCAAGCCGGACATCCGCAAGAAGGTCGAATGGGCGGCACAAATGTTCGGCATCGAGCGCCTGCTCGACCGCAAGCCGCGGCAGTTGTCGGGCGGGGAGCGCCAACGCGTCGCGCTCGCGCGCGCGGTGGTGCGCGAGCCGGTCGTGTTCCTGCTCGACGAGCCCTTGTCCAATCTCGACGCCAAGCTGCGCAACTCCGCGCGCGACGAGCTCAAGCAGTTCCAGCGGAAGCTCGGCACCACCACCATCTATGTGACGCACGACCAGGCCGAGGCCATGGGGCTCGGCGACCGCATCGCCGTGCTCAGCGAAGGCCGCGTGCGCCAGATCGGCACGCCGCACGACATCTATCTGCGCCCTGCCGACACCTTCGTCGCCACCTTCATCGGCTCGCCGCCCATGAACCTGGTCGCGGAGGGCAAGACCTGGCTCGGCTTCCGGCCGGAAGCCTTCCTGCCCAGGGAGGTCGAACCGGCCGCCGACGGCATCGTGTTTCCGTTCCGCGTCACGCGCGTCGAATATCTCGGCGCGGAGCGCCTCGTCTACGGCGTGATCGATGGGCGCACGCCGGAAACGCACGTCATCTCCAAGATCCCGACCAACATCCGCACCGAGATCGCGGCCGACGGGGTCTACGACTTCGTCGTGCGGCGGCAGGACATCGAGCGTTTCGATCGCGACAGCGGGCGGCGCATCGACGGAGGTTCCGCATGATCGCGCTGCCGGCCGGCGGCAAGGGTCGTGCGCGCTGGTCCTTCGTCGACAACGAGCGCCGGCTGTGGCCGGCCATGCTCGCGCCCGCCATTCTCTACATCGCGCTTCTCGTCGGCGTGCCGTTCGTGCTCTCGCTCTTCTACAGCGTGTCGAACGCCACGGTCGGCAGCCGGAGCATCCAATTCGTCGGCCTGGAGAATTTCCGGCGGATCGTCGAAAGCGGCACCTTCTGGCTGTCGCTCAAGAACACCGTGCTGATCACCGTCGTCTCGCAGTTCCTGGTGATCGTATGCGCCAATATCCTCGCCCTGGCGCTGACCGGCGAATTCCGCGGCAAATGGCTGGTCCGTTTCCTGATCCTGCTGCCGTGGGTGGCCCCGATCTCGCTCGGCAGCATCGGCTGGCTGTGGATCTTCGATTCGATCTACAGCGTCATCAACTGGACCGCGCGTGCGGTCGGCCTCCTCGGGCCGCACGAATGGCCGATCTGGCTCGGCGAGCCGACGCTCGCCAAGACGTCGATCATCATCGTCAATGTCTGGCGTATCGTCCCGCTCGCCACCGTCATCATCCTCGCCGGCTTGAGCTCGATCCCGCAGGACATCCATGACGCCGCGCAGGTCGACGGCGCCGGATTCTGGCGTCATTATTTCGAGATCACCGGGCCGCTCATCATGCCCATCACGCTGGTGGCGCTGCTATTCGGCATCATTTTTACCTTCACCGACATGATCGTCGTGTTCGTCCTCACCCGCGGCGGCCCCTATGACACCACGCAGGTGATCGCGAGCTGGGCCTATTTCACCGGCATCCAGGGCGGCGACCTCGCCGGCGGCGCCGCGATCTCGCTCTTCCTGTTTCCGGTCCTGGCGATCGTGGCGGTGGTCTTCCTCCTGTTCGCCAAGCGCGCGGAGGTGACATGACCCCTGCGACCGCCCGCGCCCGTCGCCTCGCCACCCGCGCCGGTTACGGCGCCATCCGTGTCTTTTTCGTGGTCCTCCTCGCGTTCCCGTTCTACTGGATGCTGATCACGGCGTTCAAGACGAACAAGGACCTCTATAACACGGCCAACAATCCCTATCTGTTCAATGCGCCCCCGACCCTCGAGCACATCATCGTCCTGTTCCGCGACACGTTGTTCCTGCAGTGGCTTGCCAACACGGCCTTCGTCGGCGTCCTGGTCGTGGCGATCACCCTGGTGCTGGCGGTGCCGGCGGGCTATGCGCTCGCGCGCATGACGGGACCCTGGGCGCAGACGCTCGGCGTCGCCATATTCCTCACCTATCTCGTGCCGCCGACCATCCTGTTCATTCCGTTCTCGCGCATCGTCGCCCAGCTCGGCGTGCAGGACACGCTGTGGTCGCTGGTGCTCGTCTATCCGAGCTTCACCGTGCCCTTCTGCACCTGGCTGCTGATGGGCTTTTTCAAGACGATTCCGCGCGACCTCGAGGACGCGGCGATGATCGACGGGCTGTCCCGGCTCGGCGCCTTCCTCAAGGTCGTCATGCCGATTTCGCTCGCCGGCATCCTCACCGCGGTGATCTTCACCTTCACGCTGGTGACGCAGGAATTCGTCTACGGCGTCACCTTCATCACCTCCTCGTCGAGCTACACGGTGAGCGTCGGCGTGCCGACATTCCTCGTGCGCGGCGACGTCTATTTCTGGGGCTCGATGATGGCCGCGTGCCTGATCGCGAGCGTGCCGATCGCGCTCATCTACAATTTGTTCGTCGACCGTTTCGTGGCCGGCTTCACCGTCGGCGCGGTCAAATAGGCGGCGGGCCGCCCTTGCCGTCCCGGAGCCCACGAATGACCGACGCCGCGGTGATGCGGGAACTTGCGCCGACGGGGAAACTGCGCGTGGCCGTCGCGGTCGCTCCCTCCCCCTCCGCGCAGTTCGCGGTGAGGGACGGCGACGGCTTCCGCGGCGTCGCCGTCACGCTTGGCCGCGCGCTCGCCGCCCGGCTCGATGTTGCGGCCGAGATCATCCCGCATCGCTCGTCGGGCGAAATCCAGAATTCCGCCGCGGCCGACCGCTGGGACGTCGCCTTCCTTCCGGTGGACGAGGAGCGCAAGCGGTTCGTCGATTTCGGCAACGCCTATCATCTGTTGCAGAGCACCTTCATGGTCGCGCCGGGCGCCGCCATCGTCTCGGTCGCGGACGCCGACCGCGCGGGAATTCGCATCGGCGGCGTCGCCAATACCGCGACGTTCCGCGCGGCGGTGAAGGCGACGCCGAGCGCGACGCATCTTCCCTTCGCCGGTGTCGACGACGCGGTCGCGGCGCTCGCCCAAGGGCGCATCGACGCGATCGCGCTGTCGCGCGAATCGCTTGCGGGTCTCGCGGCGAGGATCCCGGGCGCGCGCATCCTCGCCGACGCCTTCCTGAATTCCTCGACGGCCATCTGCGTGCCGAAGGGCAGGCCCGCCGCGCGCGCCTATGCGAGCGCCTTCATCGAGGAAGCGAAAGCCTCCGGACTCGTGCGCAGGGCTTTCGACGAGATGGGTCTCGCCGCTTCCGTGGTCGCACCGGCCGGGATGATGCCTTAGTCAGGCTTCGCGCGCCGGCTGACACGCCCCGCAGCCTCCGGATCGCCTCGCCTGCCGCTCGCGCGATGAAGGGTCGACTGAATGGAAATCCGCCCTAGCGGGCACGGCGGAATGACGATATAGAGCGCGCGGCGCCACGCGCCGCTCCTTTTCGAATACCCGTCCTTCGCCCGTCATGCCCAAGATCACCTTCATCGATTCAAGCGGTACCGCGCGCACGGTCGATGCCGAGATCGGCGCGACCGTGATGGAGACGGCGATCCGCAACAACATCCCCGGCATCGAGGCCGAATGCGGAGGCGCCTGCGCCTGCGCGACCTGCCACGTCTATGTCGACGAGGCGTGGCGCGAGAAGACCGGGGAGCCCTCGCCGATGGAGGAGGACATGCTCGACTTCGGCTACGACGTGCGGCCGAATTCGCGCCTTTCCTGCCAGATCAAGGTCAGCGAGGAGCTCGACGGCCTGGTGGTGACCACGCCGGAAAAGCAGGCCTGACGCGCGCGGCCCGCCCCGCCGTCATTGCGAGCGCGACTTCCCCGTCATTGCGAGCCCGCGCGAAGCGCGGGCGAAGCAATCCAGAAGCGGCAGGGCCGCACGGTACGCCGACCGCCCATCATGTGCTGCACCGCCCGCCTGGATTGCTTCGGCCGCTTCGCGGCCTCGCAATGACGGTGGCTACGGCCGTGCCCCGGCCTCCCGCCCATGACTCGAGGCGCCGCCGCGCCATGACGGACCCGTGCGCCGCCGCGCCGTGACGGCGCCATTCAATCCGGTGCAAGCCCTCGCCAGTCGCCGAGCAGCGCGGCGATCTCGGTGCGGACCTCCTCGATGGCTGCGGCAAGATCGGCCAGCGCCAGGTGACGATCGGCGGCTGCGGCCGCGGGAGCGGCGGTGCGCTCGACGGCCGTCGCGGCGCGCGCGACTTCCCAGGCGCCGACGCCGATCGCCGAACCTCTGAGCGTATGAGCCAGTGTCGCCGTTACGCGCGGCGCTGCGCCGCATAGGCCGCTCATCAGGGCGGCGGCCTGCCGGTCGAACAGGCTCAGCACCTCGCGCGCGAGCGCGCGGTCCCCGCCCGTCATCCGCTCAAGATGCGCGCGGTCGATCGCCGGCCGAACCGGCGCGCGGGCGCGCGCGGCGAGCGAACCCTCTGCCATGGCGGCCTCCCGGGGACTCTGGCGGTCCCTGATCGGCACGAGGATCGCCCGCGGCCGGCCAATGCGAGGTAAACGACAGCGCATCCGCGCCATGCGCCGGCGCGCGATGGTTAACGCGGCCCATCGTCGGCCGCGCCTGGTTCCCTCGGTCGGGATATGGTTACCAATCGGTTAACGATGCCGGGAAAGTCCCCGCGCGGCGTGGTTTCTTTCGCGCGGCCAAGCCGATAGGATAATGCGCGGTGGACCAGGCGATGGCGGGATCCCGGCCTTAAAGTTACCTTGAAAGGTTACCGCGCGCCGCACCCCCCGTTCTCGGGCCGGGAACGGGCGAGTGGAGTCTGTGCAGGGACGAGGCGAGCGACGCAATGGCGAATATTCCCCAGAAATCCCCCGACCCGACCAAGGAAGCGCTCGACGCCATCCAGGAAGCGCTCAAGGCCGCCGACAAGGACGCCGCCCCGCCCTTGAACCGGGCGAACCGCGCGACGACGGAGGAGCCGACCGCCTCGCCCGTCGCGGTCGACCTGTTCGGCGAGGAGCCGCGGCCGCCGGCCTGGGGCACCGACGAGCCGCCCCTGCGTCCGGCCAATGACGACCGCGCCGCAATCGGGCAGATGCTCCAGGCGCTGCGCCAGCGTCCGGCGCGGGCTCCCTATGTCCTTGCCGGCATCGCGTCGCTCCTTTGGCTCGCGCTCCTCATGGCGGCCGCCTACCTCTTCCGCGGCCAACTGGAGACGCTCGTTGCCGCCCCGCGCGCCGGCCTCGCCGCGGCCACGGCGGCGGTCGGCGCCGCGCTCGTGCCCATCATCGCGCTGTTCGTGCTCGCCCATGTCGTCCGCCGCGCCCAGGAGCTGCGCGTGGTCGCCGAGTCGATGGCGGAGGTGGCGATGCGCCTCTCCCAGCCGGAGGTCGCCGGTCGCGACGCGGTCGTCACCGTGGGTCAGGCGGTGCGGCGCGAGGTCGCGGCGATGGGCGACGGCGTCGAGCGCGCGCTCGCGCGGGCCGGCGAACTGGAAGCGCTGGTGCACAACGAGGTCGCCGCGCTCGAACGCGCCTACACCGACAACGAGGTGCGCATCCGCGATCTGCTGCGCGAGCTCACCAGCCAGCGCGAGATGCTGGTCGCCCAGGCGGAACAGGTGCGCAACGCCATTTCCAGCGTCCATCTCGATCTCTCCCACGACATCACCGCCGTCGGCGATCTCGTCGCCGACAAGGTCAACGAGGTGGCGCAGCGCGTCACCCGCTCGCTCACCGAGAAGGGCGAACACATCACGCTGGCGCTCGGCCACGCCGGAGACTCGATGATCGACGCGTTGAGCGAGCGCGGCTCCACGCTGCTCGAGCGCCTCGAGTCGACCGGCGAGAGGACGACGAGCGCGATCGCCGCAGCGAGCGCGCGGCTGACCGACAGCCTCACGTTCAAGAGCGAGTCGATCCACCAGGAGTTCGCTGAGCTCGCCGAGCGCGTGCAGCAGGTGATGACGGCGCGGCTCGACCAGGTGGCGCAGAACTTCGCGCAGCGGACCGCGCATACCGTCGAGGACATGGCGACCCGCTCGCAGGTCTTCACCGAGGCGCTCACGCGCACCGGCACCGCCATGGCCGAGACGCTCGCTGCGCGCGCGGAGGAAGCCAATGCCAATCTGCGCAAGACCGGGGAGGCGCTGGCGATCGATCTCTCCCTGCGCGGCAACGACGTCGTCGCCAAGATGGATGAGACCGGCGCCCGCATCAGCGAGACGCTGGCCGCGCGCGGCGAGCGCGTCGCCGCCGACTTCCGCGCCAGCGCCGAGGAACTGATCGCGGCCGTCGACCATCGCGGCCAGTCGATGCGCGAGCTGCTCGCGGCCCGACTGCAGGCCTTCGAGGATGTGTTCCAGCGCGGCGGTACGGAACTCACGGAAAAGGTGGCCCGCGATGCCGCCACGCTCGGCAACCTCATCACGCGCCATCTCGCGGAATTCGACCGCACGGTGAAGACCTACGGCGGCGAGCTCGTCGAGCGGCTCGGCGCGCGCACGCAGGACGTCGCGCAGGCCATGCGCAACTACATCGACACGTTCGATCAGCGCGTCGGCGACCGCTCGAGCGAACTGGCGAGCGCGCTCGACGAGCGGATGTCGCGTTTCGACGCCCTGCTCGGCGCGCGACTCTCGGGGCTCAATGAGGCGATCGCCACCGGCGGCGCGGACATGATCGGGGCGCTCGACAAGCGCATCGGCGAGATCACCGGCATCATCGACACCCGCGCGAATGCGGCGGCGACGGCCATCGGCGCCAAGGCGGGCGAAATCGATTCGACGCTCGGCCGGCGCGCGCAGGAACTCGCGGCCAATCTCGACGGCCACATCGTCCGCTTCGAGGAGCTGCTCGTCGGCCGCGCCGAGGCGGTCACGGCCGAGATCGAAAACCGCACCAGGGCCGCCGCCGACGCGCTCAACGCCCGTACCGAGCAGCTCGCCGAAAGCATCAAGACCAACACCAGCGAGGCCGAGCGCGCGCTCGGCACGCTCGCGATCTCGGTCGGCGACGCGATCCGCCTGTCCGCCGGCGAGGCGGAGCGGAAGCTTGCCGGTGTCGGCGAGGAGGTCGCGCGCAGCTTCACCGGCAAGGTCGCGGAGATCGCCGGCGAGCTCACCCGCCACACCGAGGCGATGAACACGTTGCTGTCGCAAAAGAGCGGCGGCGTGGTCGACGCCATCGCCCAGAAAGGCCGCCAGTTCGCCGAGGCGATTACGAGCGCCGCCGATCAGGCCGTCCGCGCGATCGACGAGCGCGGTCTCGCCTTCAGCCGCGCCATTCTCGACAACGGCACCGAGATCGCGCGCATGATCAATGCCGCGGGCGATAATGCCGCCGGCGCCGTCTCCCGCACCATGCGCGAGCTGCATGCCGCCGCGCTCGAGGCGATCGAGCAATCGCAGAGCACGGCGAACGCGACCGTCAAGGAGATGCTCGAGACCCACAACATGCTGCGCGCCGACACCACCGCGCTGTTCGAGCGGTTGCGCGAGGCCAACATCATGCTGCAGGAGGTGCTTTCGGGTTCGCACGAAAACATGAGCGCGCTGGAGAACACGCTGATGCAGCGCGTCTCGGAGTTCGTCGCCGCGATGCAGGAAGTCACCGCATCGACCGGCGAGGCGACGGGGCGCGTGGAGACGACCATCACCAATTTCCGCGAGACGACCTCGCGCGTGGTGGGAGATCTCGCCGAGCTTGCCCGGCAGTTCGATGCCCACGGCCGCGAACTGGGCCGGGCGATCACGCTCATCGACGACAGCAACCGACGCAGCGAGCAATCGATCAGCGAGCGGCGCTCGCAGCTCGAACAGCTCGTCACCAGCCTCGACGCGCGCAGCCAGGACATCGAGCAGCGGCTCATCCGCTTCGCCGGCCTGCTCGACGAATCGCTCGAGGCCGCCGCGAGCCGCGCGCGGGACGTCGCGCGTATCGTTTCGGAGTCGAGCGCCGAGAGCATGCGCGCGATCGGCGAACAGCACGAGCGCGTGCGCGAGAACGCCGAGGAGGAGCGCCGGCGTACGGCCGAGGCGATGCGCGCGATCTTCGCGCAGGCCGCCGGCGATACCGGCGAGATCTTCCGTCAGGCAAGCGAGCGGTTTGCCGAGGTCGTGGCGGGAATGAAGCAGATGGCGGCGGAAATGCGCAGCGAGCTCGAGGCCACGCGCGCCGAGCTGCGCCGCGGCATCTTCGAACTGCCACAGGAGACCGCCGAAAGCGCCGCGCAGATGCGCAGGGTGATCGTCGACCAGATCGAGGCGCTGGCCGAGCTCAACCGCATCGTGGCGCGGCATGGCCGCTCGCTTGACGCGGCCGAACCGTCCTGGCGCGGCCAACGCGAGGAGACGCCGCCGCTTTCGCTTTCGGCCGGCCGCGGCGAGCCTTCCCCGAGCCGCGACGGCGGCAACGCGCGCACGGCGGCGCGACCGGACTCCGCTTTCGCGCCGCGCCGCGGCGGCGAGGCGCCTGCCGCCGACAGCAGTCGAAGCTGGCTCAGCGACCTGCTCAGCCGCGCCTCGCGCGAGAGCGACGAGCCGGGGCATGAATTTCCGCGCGAGCCCGCGCGCAACGACGAACGCACGGTCCGGCACACGATCGAGTCGCTCGATTCTCTGTCGGTCGACATTGCGCGGATGATCGACCATGAGGCCGCGGTCGACCTGTGGGACCGCTACAAGCGCGGCGAGCGCAACGTGTTCACGCGGCGGCTCTACACGCTGCAGGGACAGAAGGCCTTCGACGAGATCCGCCGCAAATATCGTTCCGACCGGGAATTCAAGCAGACGGTCGACCGCTATATCGAGGAATTCGAACGGCTGCTCGAGGAGGTCTCGCGCGACGACCGCGGCCAGATCGTCGCCCGCACCTATCTCACCTCCGAGAACGGCAAGGTCTACACCATGCTCGCGCATGCGGCGGGACGTTTCGATTGAGCGAGCCTCGCGCGACCGCGCCGCGATGGCGCGAGGCCGTGTCCGATCATTCGCACGCAAGCGCTGATCGCCCCTGCCTTCCGGCCGGTCGCGCGCGGCCGCCGGCCGCCGTGCGGCCGCACCGCAGCGCGCGGCCGGGCGAATTCATTTGCCAGCGGCCGCCAACTCACCGATAGTAGTCCGGTCGCAGTCGCCGTGGGGGGCGATGGAGCGGCCGTGCAAGAGGGCAACGGCGCCGGCAACCGGCGCAGAGGAGAGCGACCCGAGGCGTCCGCAAGAAACGCCATGAGCATGCACGGCTAGAGACTGGGAGGACGATAGCCATGCAACTGAGCAAGGAATGGGTCGCGGCGCGACGTGCCCGCCACGTCGTCGCCGCAGCGTGTGTTGCCGCCATCCCGCTGCTTGCGGGTTTCGGCTCCGTGTCGGCGTCCGCCGCACCCAAGGACATCAAGTGGGGCACCGGGCCGGTCGGCTCGTCGGGCCACAAGGCGCTCGTGGTGCTCGCCGACGTTCTCAACAAGGCGATGCCCGACGCGCTGCGCATCACCGTGCTGCCCTATCCGGGCGCGGTGGGCACGGTGAAGGGATTCGCGACGGGCGAGATCGACGGCTATTACGGCTCGGAAGTCGCGCTGAAGGAGCTCGCGGCGGACGAAGGCCGATTCAAGGGCTTCAAATCGCACATCAAGGTGCAGCCGGTGCAGTCGTTCTGGTGCTACACGCTCGACGTCGGCCTCGCCATCAAGGCGAGCGATCGCGATACGATCAAGAAATGGGAGGACCTGTCGGGCAAACCGGTCTACACGGGCCCCCTGCCCTTCGACACGCGCCTGCATCTCGAGAACGCCATGAAAGCGGTCGGGGTGCACCATGTCTACAAGCAGGTCGACCTCTCCACCGCCGGCTCGCAGCTCAACTCGGGGGCGATCAAGGGCATGCTGATCTACGCGGCCGGCGGCAAGACGCCCGCGCCGTGGATCGCCGAAGCCTCGCTCGCGGTGGATTGGATCGCGCTCAATCCGAGCCCGGCCGAGCTCGCCAAGCTCAAGGCCGCCGGATTTGTCACCGAGCAGGTCGACCCCGCCAATTTCCACAAGAAGCAGGACGACGCGAAGGTGACGCTGCTGCCGTTCTACTGGGGCTTCGATCTCGGCATGAACGTCTCCGCCGACGAGATGGAGCGGATCCTCACCGTCATCGAGCAGCACGCCGACGAGCTCGCCAAGCTCGATCCGAGCTTCGAACAGATCGGCAACGGGCGGATGGCGGCTTTCCAGAAGCGCGCCCTCGAGTCGACCTACAATCTCGTCCCGATCCACCCTGGCCTCGCCAAGTACCTGAAGGCGAGGAACCAGTGGGATGCCAAGTTCGACTCGCACGTGGCCAAGGCGACGATGTGAGGGCGCAAGCCCCCGTCCCGACGCCGGCGGAGCGGGCCCGACCCTCGGCCTGCTCCGCATCGAACCCGACGCGATGGTAGGCCCACCATGACCGACGCAACGGCTCGCGCGCGTTCGCCGTTCCTCCTCGATGCGATCTATTACGCGACGGCGAGCGGATTCGCGCTCTACATGTTCTATTACTACTGGACCGGGATCGGCGGCGAGACGCTGCTCGCACTGGGCGTCGTTCCGATCACCTATGTGCTGTTCACGCTGCAGTCGCTGCGCGACAACGATCTTTATCCGAACCTGCCGCGCGCGGCCAATTATCTGATCGGCGGCCTCTACTGCGCATTCTCGCTCTACTGCTCCTACTACATGACCACCAATTACGTCGCGCTCGGTACCGAGCGCATGGGCATGTGGAACACCGCCGACCTGGTGGTCGGCGGGCTGATGACGCTGCTGATCATCGAATACGCGCGGCGCCGCCACATGCCGCTTTTCGTGCTCAATCTCATCCTCATCCTCTATGCCGTGTATGGCTACGTGGTGCCCGGCATGTTCTACCATGCCGGCCTCTCCTGGGAGCGGGTGATCGCGGCAAGCAGCGTCGAGATGGAGACGGGCATCTTCGCGCGCCTCCCGCAGATCGCGCTCACCGTGATCGGCTCGTTCCTGCTGGTCCTGAGCCTGCTGCGCGGCTTCGGCTGCGTCGATTCGCTGCTGCGCATGACCAAGCGGATCGCGCTGCGTTCCCCGCATGCGATTCCGCAGTCGGCGGTGATCGGCTCCATGGCGATCGGTACGGTGAGCGGATCCGGCGCGGCCAATTCCATCACCGTCGGCTCCGCCACGATCCCGGCGATGATCAGCGCCGGACTGCCCCCCGCCACCGCTGCGGCCATCGAGAACTCCTCGTCGATGGGCGGACAATTGATGCCGCCGGTGATGGGCATCGCCGCGTTCCTGATGGCGGAGTTCCTGGGCGTCGATTATTTCGATGTCGTGGCCCGCGGCTGGGTGCCGGCCTTCATCTATTACATCTCCGTCGCGACGTCGGTGTACCTGCTGGCCACTTTCCACCACACCCGCATGGTTGTCGACCCGACGGCGAAGAAACTGTCCTGGCGCGACAAGGTCAATCTCGGCGCCTTCGTCTTCGTCGTCGGCGGATTGATCGCCCTGATGGGCACGATCTTCCTCGCGCCGATGTTCGCGGCGCTCTACATGTTCTGTCTCGCGGGCTTCGGGCTGCTCGTCGTCCACACGATCGCCACGCTGCTCAAGGGATGGTCGCTGCGCGATTTCATCCATCCGCTGCGGCGCGTGCTGGATTCCTACATCGACATGATCACCGACATCACGCTGTTGCTCGCCACGCTGTCGATCATGACCGGCGCGCTGGTGATCACCGGCGTGCCGACGAAGCTCGGCTCGCTGCTGGTCGAGGCCGCCGGGGTCAACATGGCGGCGATGGTGGCGATGGCGTTCATCTTCGGCGTCATTCTCGGTTGCGGGCTGCCGCCGGCACCGGTCTACATCCTCGTCGCGATCGTCATCGGCCCGCCCTTCATCAAGGCCGGCGTCAATCCCTGGGTGGTGCACTTCTTCGCCTTCTTCATCGGCGTCTTCGGCGAGCTTACGCCACCCACCTCGATCACCGCGGCCATCACCTCCAAGATCGCCAACGCCTCGTTCTATACAACGCTCTGGCGTTCGGTGCAGATCTGCGTGTCATTGTTCACGCTGATGGTCGGCGTCTTCGTGCACCCCGAACTGGTGGTCAAACCGGGTCTCGACCAGATGGGCGCTGCCTATCTGGTGCTGGTCGCGACCGTCGGCATCACCTTCAGCCTGCAGGCCGTCTATTCCGAGATGCGCGCGATCGATTGGGGGGTGCGGCTCGCGCTCGCGGCCATGTCGCTCTTCATCCTGCTGTCGTTCAACGACGTCCTCTCCGACATCGTGTCGCTCGGCGTCTTGGCGGCGATCGCCTATTGGGT
>Ga0209810_1003626_pt1 | contig 15931 bp, 13 predicted proteins | sample Coa_R1_7_FD_187159 | JGI IMG/M metagenome (GOLD analysis project Ga0209810, IMG submission 187159) | Surface soil microbial communities from Centralia Pennsylvania, which are recovering from an underground coalmine fire - Coalmine... | ecosystem: Environmental > Terrestrial > Soil > Unclassified...
CGCCGTCGGCGTCAGCGTCGCCGTGGCCGTGGCCGTCGCCGTCGCCGTGGCCGTCGGCACCGCCGTGCTCGTCGCCGTCGCCGTCGCCGTGGCCGTCGGCGTCGCCGTGGCCGTGGCCGTCGCCGTCGGCGTCGGCGTTTCCGTCGCCGGCGTCACCTGGCCGAGCACCCGGCTAAAGGCAAAGTGGCCCACAGGGCCATCGCTCCCTGCTGGCGCCCCGGCCATTGCCGCCACGCTATCCCTGGGCGTGTCCAGGCTTGAAGCGGCACTCACCAGCCCGGTCAAGCCCTGCGGGCTTACACTCGCGAGAAACGCCAGGACTAGCGCTGCGGCGAGGACGGGACGCATCAGGGTTCGTCCAGTCATCAAGTCGCCCCCTTTCCACCACGGGATTGGTTCGCTGGACCCTCGAGTATCGTCTGGAACATCGGTATACCTTCGTGTGTCTCCTTCGTGCGTCTAGAGGGTCCCTCGGCTCCGTAGAGCCGGAGTCTACTGCCCGTTGCACATACCTCCGCAGATCGTCGTGCTTGGCTTGATCGCTCGGTCACCCACGGCCCGTCGCCAGCTGCTCACTCGTCGCCGGGAAGCCCGCTCTCCGGTCACCACGGCGTCTTGCGGCCGTCGGGCGCCTGTCTCCCTGCGCCTGGCCAACACCTCCTTCCCTGCACTCACCGTAGCGCACCCCGGTACGGCAAGTGCCGCGCGTCTGGATAACCTGGGCCGCCCCCGCGGCGATCACCGCCAGGATACAGCACGCCCAGCCTGCGTTCATAGTAGTTAAACGTCTGCCGGGGCGAAACGTTACACCCGCCTGGCAGGCGACGTGCCTCCGTCCCGCCGCGACCACCGGCGGCCAACTGCTCTCCCCTCCCGACCGTCGCGCTAGCGCGTCCCGGCCCCCGCGCACATTAGCGCATCCCTCCCACGGGATGCAACCCAGCCGCCCAGTGGCACCGCGCGGCCACAAGTTACAGGCGCATCACAGCGCGCCGAGCCAGCGCCCGCGCCGCGCGGATTGCAGCCGTAGGGGCGCTTCCCGTACAATACTCAGCGGCAGGCCCCCTTAGCTCAGCCTGGATAGAGCGCTGGCCTCCGGAGCCAGGTGCGTGGGTTCAAATCCCGCAGGGGGTACCACCAGGGGAGGGCGCGCCCTCCCCTGGCTCGTTTCTGGCCCCGCCACGCGCGCCAGCACCTCATCCCCTGGCGATCGGGCATTACGTCTAGTCTGGCCGGCGCCCCGCCCGCGCGCGTAGAATCTCCCCCAGATGGCCCCGCGGGCGCACGCCGGCGCGGGCTGCCGCCGGAGGGTGAGCGTTGTCGGCCCCCAGCCGCCTGTGGACCGCCTACCTCGTCGTCTTCGCCAGCAGCGCCTGCACCCTGGTGCTGGAGATCGTCGCCGGGCGTCTCCTGGCCCCCTATGTCGGCGTCTCGCTCTACACCTGGACCAGCATCATCGGGGTGGTGCTCGCGGGCATCAGCGTGGGCAACTACCTTGGCGGCGTGCTGGCCGACCGGCGGCCGCAGCGCACCACCCTGGGCGCCCTGCTCCTGGCCGGCGGCGCGGCCAGCCTGGCGGTGTTGCTGCTGGTGGCCGCCGTCGCCCCGGCGCCGCTGGACGGGCTGCCGCTCATGCTGCGCATCCTGCTCCTGGCAACGGTGCTGTTCTTCCTCCCCAGCATGCTCCTGGGCATGATCTCGCCCGTGGTCGTGCGCCTGAGCCTGGACGATCTCGCCCGCGCCGGCCACACCGTGGGCCAGATCTACGCCTGCTCGGCCCTGGGCAGCATCCTCGGCACCTTCGCCACCGGCTTTTTCCTCATCGCCTGGTTCGGCACGCGCACCATCGTCCTGGGCGTGGGGCTCACCCTCATCGCCTTGGCCGTGCTCTTTGGCGGCCTCGGGCGGCCGCTCTGGCGCCCGCTGGCGATCGGCGCCGCGGCGGCCGCCGCCGCGTGGGGGCTCACCGCGCACGGCCTGCTCACCGGCCCCTGCAACGTGGCGGAGAGCAGCTACTACTGCATCCAGCTCCGCGACGCCGAGTACCGCGGCCATCCGGTGCGCCAGCTGATCCTCGACCACCTGATCCACAGCCACAGCGACCTCGCCGACCCCACCTACCTCGCCTACGACTACGAGCAGGCCTACGCCGCCGTGACCGCGCTGGTCGCCGCCCGCCAGCCGGCGCTGCGCACGCTGCAGATCGGCGGGGGCGGCTACACCTTCCCGCGCTACCTGGAGGCGGTCTACCCCGCGGCGACGATCGAGGTGGCCGAGATCGATCCGGCGGTGACCGCGGCTGCCTACGCCTACATGGGGCTGGCGCCCGACTCCCGCGTGGTGACCTATAACCGCGACGCGCGCCTGGTGCTGGACGAGCTGATCGCCGCCGGTCGCCAGTACGACCTGATCTACGGCGACGCGTTCAACGACCTCTCGATCCCCTACCACCTCACCACGCGCGAGTTTGCCCTGAAGCTGCGCCGCCTCCTGGCACCCGCTGGCATCTACCTAGCCAACGTCATCGACAACCCCGCGCGCGGCGAGTTCATGCGCGCCTATGCCCGCACGCTCGCCACGGTCTTCCCGCACCTCGGCGTGCTCAGCGGCCCGGGCGGCGACGGCCTGAACGGCCTGGCCACCTACGTCCTGGCCGCGAGCCCGGCGCCGCTCGACCTGGCCGCCCTGAACGGCGCTGCCCCGCGGGTGCAGGTCGTCCCGCCGGCGCGCGTGGCCGCCTGGCTGGCCGACGGCCCGCCCCTGGTGCTCACCGACGACTACGCTCCGGTCGACAACCTGATGGCGCCGATCTTCGCCGAGCGCGGGCACTGAGGCGCCGCGCAGGAGGGCGCATGGAGGAGGAGGGCGCGGTTCTCCCCACGGCGGTCGACCCCTGCAGCGCCACGTTCCAGGCGAACCGGGCGCACATGGAGGCGCAGCTCGCGCTGCTGGCCGAGCGCCTGGCCTGGGCGCGCGCGGGCGGCGGCCCCGAGGCGGTGCGCCGCCACCGGGCCCGCGGCAAGCTGCTGGCGCGCGAGCGCATCGAGGCCCTGATCGACCCGGGCACGCCCTTCCTCGAGCTGTCGCCCCTCGCGGCCTGGGACCTGTACGAGGGCGAGGCCCCCTCGGCCGGCATCGTCACCGGCATCGGCGTGGTGCACGGCCAGGAGGTCGTCATCGTCGCCAATGACGCCACGGTCAAGGGCGGCACCTACTTCCCGCTGACGGTGAAGAAGCACCTGCGCGCGCAGGAGATCGCCGCCGAGAACCACCTGCCCTGCATCTATCTGGTCGACTCGGGCGGCGCGTTCCTGCCGCTGCAGGCCGAGGTGTTCCCCGACCGCGACCACTTCGGCCGTATCTTCTACAACCAGGCGCGCATGTCGGCCGCCGGCATCCCGCAGCTCGCCGCGGTGATGGGCTCCTGCACCGCGGGCGGCGCCTACGTTCCGGCCATGAGTGACGAGACGATCATCGTGCGCGGCACGGGCACGATCTTCATCGGCGGCCCGCCGCTGGTCAAGGCCGCCACCGGCGAGGAGGTCACGGCGGAGGAGCTGGGCGGCGCCGACGTCCACACCCGCCTGTCGGGCGTGGCGGACTACCTCGCGGAGGACGATTACCACGCCATCGCCCTGCTCCGCGACATCGTGGCCCGGCTGCGCCGCCCGCGCTACCTCCCCTGGGAGGTGCTGCCGCCCCGGCCGCCGCGCTACGACCCCACCGAGCTGTACGGCATCATCCCCGCCGACCCGCGCCAGCCGTACGACGTGCGCGAGGTGCTGGCCCGCCTGCTGGACGACAGCCGCTTCGCCGAGTTCAAGGCGCGCTACGGCCCCACGCTGGTCTGCGGCTGGGGCCGCATCTGGGGCTATCCGGTCGGGGTGCTGGCCAACAACGGCGTGCTGTTCTCGGAGAGCGCCCTCAAGGGGGCCCACTTCATCGAGCTGTGCTGCCAGCGCAAGATCCCTCTGGTCTTCCTCCAGAACATCACGGGCTTCATGGTCGGGAAGGAATCCGAGAACCGCGGCCTGGCGCGCGACGGCGCCAAGCTGGTGATGGCCGTGGCCAACGCCCAGGTGCCCAAGTTCACCGTGATCATCGGCGGCTCCTACGGCGCGGGCAACTACGCCATGTGCGGCCGCGCCTATGGGCCGCGGCTGCTCTGGCTGTGGCCGAGCGCTCGCGTCGCGGTGATGGGGGGCGAGCAAGCCGCCGATGTGCTGGTGACGGTGCGGCGCGACCAGCTGCGCGCCCGCGGCGAGGAGCTCAGCCCCGCCGCGGAGGCCGCCCTGCGCGAGCCGCTCCTCGCCCAGTACGAGCGCGAGAGCAGCCCCTACTACAGCACCGCGCGCCTGTGGGATGACGGGCTGATCGACCCGGTCGACACGCGGCTGGTGCTCGGCCTCGGCCTCGCCGCGGCCACGCGCGCGCCCATCCCCGAGCCCCGCTTCGGGGTGTTCCGCATGTAGCGCCAGGCCTTCAGCTTCCGGAGCGCCGCGATGGAGGAAGTGCAGCTCGCTACGTTCGCGACCTGGACCGAGGCGGCGATGTGGGCCGCGCTGCTCGAGGCGGAGGGCATCCCGGTCGTGCTGGCGCCCTTCGGCGCCGGCGCTGTGGCCACGGGCTTCTCAGCCTTCGTGCCCTACGCCCTGCGAGTCCGGGCCGAGGACGCCCCCCGCGCGCGGCAGCTCCTCGCCGCCCCGCCGCGGCGCCATGCCCACCCCCGAAGGGACGCGCCGGCGCCCCGGAAGCGCGGATGTTCCGGAAGGTCCTGATCGCCAACCGCGGCGAGATCGCCGTGCGCATCGCGCAGGCCTGCCAGGAGCTGGGCCTCCGCGCTGTCGCCGTCTACTCCGAGGCCGACCGCGACGCCCTCCACGTGGCGCGGGCCGACGAGGCCTACCTGCTCGGGCCGGCGCCTGCCGCCGAGAGCTACCTGCACATCCCGCGCCTGCTGGAGGTGGCGCGGCGCTGCGGCGCCGACGCCGTGCACCCGGGCTACGGGTTCCTCGCCGAGAACCCGGCGTTCGCCGCGGCCTGCGAGGCCGCCGGGCTGGTGTTCATCGGGCCGCCCGCGGCCGCGCTCCGCCTCTTGGGCGACAAGGCGGCGGCCAAGCAGCTGGCGCGCCGCGTGGGCGTGCCGGTGGTGCCCGGCTACGCCGGGGCGGTGCAGGCGCCGGACCGCCTGCAGGCGCGCGCCCGGGCGCTGGGCTTTCCCCTGCTCATCAAAGCGGTCGCGGGCGGGGGCGGGCGCGGCCTGCGCCGCGTCGCCGACGCCGCCGCCTTCCCGGCCGCGCTGGCCCAGGCCCAGCAGGAGGCCGCGGCGGCCTTCGGCGATGCCCGCGTCCTGCTCGAGCGCGACCTCACCCCAGCGCGCCACGTCGAGGTCCAGTTCCTGGCCGACCGGCACGGCGGCGCCGTCGCCCTCGGCGAGCGCGACTGCTCGCTCCAGCGGCGCCACCAGAAGCTGCTCGAGGAGGCGCCCGCGCCCGGCCTGACGCCCGCCGAGCGGCGGCGGCTGGGCCGCTGGGCGGTGCGCCTGGCCCGCGCCGCCGGCTACGTCGGCGCCGGCACCGTGGAGTTCCTGCGCGACGCGGCGGGCCGGTACTACTTCCTCGAGGTGAACGCCCGGCTGCAGGTCGAGCACCCGGTCACCGAACTGGTGTACGGCATCGACCTGGTGCACTGGCAGCTCCGCCTGGCGGCCGGCGAGGCGCTGCCCGCGGCGCTCGCCCGCTTGCAGCCACGCGGGCATGCGATCGAGGCGCGGCTCTACGCCGAGGACCCGGCGCAGGGCTTCCAGCCGACCGCGGGCCCCATCGAGCGCTTCGCCCCGCCTCTCGGCCCCGGGCTGCGCCACGATGTGGGCATCCGCGCGGGCGATGTCGTCTCTCCCTACTACGACACGCTGCTGGCGAAGCTGATCGCCCACGCCGCCGACCGCGAGACGGCGCTCGCGCGCCTCGCCTGGGCGCTGCGCCACTACGTGCTGCAGGGGCCGCCGACCAACCAGGCGCTGCTCCTCGCGCTGGTCACGGACGCAGACTTCCGCGCTGGCCACCTGGCCACAGACTACCTCGACCGCCACCCCGCGCTGCTCACACCCACCCCGGCGCCAGCCGCGGTGCTCTGGGCCGCGGCCGCCGCCGACTTGGCCGGCTGCGGCGGGCCGGGCGGGCCGCCGGCGAGCGGCCCGTGGCTGGCCGCCGGTGCCTGGCGTGGGCGCGCCACCCCGGTCGCCCTCCGCTACCGGGTGGACGCGCAGGAGTACGTCGTGACCGCCCGCCCGTTGGCGCCCGGGGTGTGGGCGGTGCGGCTGGAGCCGGCCTCTGGCGCGCCCGCCGAGCACCGCCTGGAGGCGCGCGTGGCCGGCGAGCGGCTCGTCGTCCGCCTCGACGACGCGCCCCTGCCCACCGACGTCGTTGCCCAGGGCGATCCGCCAGCCCTGCGGGTGCAGCTCGGGGGCCAGACCTATCTGGTGTACCGCCCCGCGCCGCCCGCGCTGGGCCTGGCCGCGGGCGCCCCCGCTCCCGCGGCGCCGGCCCCTGTCGCCACCGCCCAACGTGAGCCACCACGCGCGCCTACCGTCAGCGCCCCCACCGCCGGCGTGGTCATCGCCGTCCACGTGCGCCCGGGCGAGGCGGTGGAGCGCGGGCAGCCGCTGGTGGCGCTGGAGACGATGAAGATCGCGCAGACGCTGGTCGCGCCGCGGGCCGGGCGCGTCCGACGGGTGTACTGCGCCGCGGGCGACCGCGTGGCGGGCGGCGCGCCGCTGGTCGAGTTCGAGCCCGAGGACGCAGTATGATTAGCTCTAGCGGGGAGGAGGCCGGTGGCAACCTGGGAACAGCGGTCTGGTTCCAGCTGGGCATCTGCCACGATGCGGCCGCGCGGCGGCTGGCGGAAGCCGGCATCTTAGTCGTGCAGGACCGCTGCACGCTGATCGAGCACCGCCGCCTGATCGGACGGCCGGTGCGATGACCGGAGGCGCAAGGCTCTTGCTACCCGACAAGCAGGCCCAGCGGCAGAAGCTGCTCGACTACCTGGTCGGCTTCCAGGCCACCTGGATCGCCCACATCGGGCGCCGCGCCGGGCTGTTCGCCGCCCTGGCCGCCGCGCCCGAGGGCCTGCCGGTCGCCACGCTCGCCGAGCGGCTGGGGGTCGCGCCGCGCTACCTCGCGGTCTGGTGCCGCGCCGCCTACGCCTGCGAGTTCCTGGACTACGACCCGGCGCACGGCTACCGCCTCGCGCCCCACATGGCCGCCCTACTGCTGGATCCCACCGACCCGCTCTACCTCGGCGGCCGGCTGGACTTCTATGTGGCCATCGGCGAAGACTTCGCCGTGTTCGCCGACCGCCTCGCCGACGGCGCCCTCTTCCCCCGCCGCGCCCACCGGCCCGAGCTGCTGCACGCCCTCCAGGAGATGACCAAGCCCGACTTCCAGATCATGGCTGAGGTGGTGCTCCCCCAGGCGCCGGAGGCGCTGGCGCGCCTGGAGGCGGGCGGGCGCGCGCTGGACGTAGGCTGCGGCGCCGGCTACGGTCTCGTTTACTTCGCCCGCCGCTTCCCGCGCGCGACGTTCGTGGGGGTCGAGCTGGACCCCAGCATGCTGGAGCTGGCGCGTGCAGCCGTGGCGGAGAGCGGCCTGGGCGACCGCATCACGGTCCAGGCTGGCGATGCCCGCGACCTGCCGTTCGACTCAGCCTTCGACCTCGTCTACCTGAACGTCGTGCTGCATGAGACCGGCGGCCCCGAGGACTACCGCCGCACTCTCGCCGGCTGCTACCGCGCGCTCCGGCCGGGCGGCGCGATCGTGGTCTCCGAGATGCCCTACCCCGACGACGTGACCGCCTACCGCTCGCCGGTGAACCGCCTCCTGGCCGGCGTGCAGCACCACGAGGCGCTCGTCGGCTGCGGCGAGATCACGATCGAGCAGCTCCGCCAGCTCCTGGTCGCCGCCGGCTTCCAGCACGTACGCCGCTGCGACCAGCCCAACCCGCTCCGCGTGATGTACCTGGGCACGCGCTAACGCGCGGGCTTCACGGCCGCACGGGGGCTGCCCCAGCGGCCCTGACGGGATAATCCTGGCAGCCGCGGAACCGCGGCGATACCCTCCTACAAAGGGGGCATACATGCCCCCGGGGGAGAGGGTGGAGTTCCAGGGCCTGCTGATCAACGAGCGCTACCTGGTCCGTGAGCGGCTCGGCGAGGGGGGCGATGCGACCGTCTACCGCGCCGAGGACCGTCACCTGCGGCGCACAGTGGCCATCAAGTTCCTGCGCCCCGAGCTGCGAGCCGACCCCACCTTTGTCGCGCGCTTCGAGCGCGAGGCCCGCAGCGCCGCCCAGCTCAACCACCCGCACATCGTGCCGGTCTACGACTACGGCGAGGCCGCCGGCACTTATTACCTGGTAATGGAGTACCTCGCGGGCGGCGACCTGCGCGCGCGCCTGCGCCAAGGGGCGCTGCCGCTCGCCGTCGCGCTGCGGCTGGCCGCCGAGGTTGCCGAGGCGCTGGGCGCCGCCCACGCCCTGGGCATCGTCCACCGCGACATCAAGCCGGCGAACATCTTGCTCACCGACGACGACCACGCCAAGGTCACCGATTTCGGGATCGCCAAGATCCTCGCCGTGCCCGCCCTCACCGCCACCGCGGCCCTGCTCGGCACACCGCACTACCTCGCCCCCGAGCAGGCCAGCGGCGACCCGATCACGCCCGCGACGGACGTGTATGCGCTGGGCGTGGTGCTGTTCGAGATGCTGGCCGGCCAACGGCCGTTCGAGGGGGAGAGCTTCGTCCAGGTAGCGATGCAGCACCTGCACGTCCCGCCGCCGGCCCTGGAGGCGCTCAACCCGGCGGTGCCGCCGGCGGTGGCGGCGCTGGTGGCGCGGGCACTGGCCAAGGATCCCGCGGCCCGCTTCACCGATGGGGCAGCCTTCGCCGCCGCGCTCTGGGAGCAGGTCCGGGCGGTGACCGCGCCGGCAGCGTTCACGGCCGCGACCGTCAGCCCGCCGGACCGGCCGCCGGCCGCCAGCGAAGGTCCGGCGGCCGCTCCCCGCCGCAGCCCAGCGCACTACTGGGCCGCCACCTGGTGGGAGGCCCCTAGCGGCACCACGGCGGTCAGCGAGCCCGCCCTGGACCCCATGCTGAGCCCCGGCCTGCGTCCCGGCCCGACCGCGGCCGTGCTGAGCCAGCGGGAACTCTACATCCTCCCGATGGTGCTGGTCCTGCTGGTAGGACTGCTTGCCGTGGGCCTAGTGGGCACCGGCTTGCTGCTCAGCAACGTCTCCCTGCCCCCGGCCACTTCACGCTACGTGGTGCTGCCCAGCCCCACGCCGCCCGGCCCGGCTAGCGGCGGCGAACGCAGCCCCCAGCTCGTGCTCGCCCCCGCCGCTACCGCGACAGCATCCGCGACGCCTACGCCTACTGTGTCGATCACGCCCGAGGGAGGAGCAGCGCGCACGCCGCCCTCCCCCACGGCGGAGGCGACCCCGACGCCGACGGGCACGGCCACGCCGGCAGTCACGGCCACGCCCGTGGCTACGGCTACTCCAGCTGTCACCGCCACCCCTAGCGTGCCGGCTCCGCCCACCGCGCCGGCGGCCGCCAGCTTACCGACGCCTCCCCCGCCGCCAGCGCCGGCCGAGCGACGCGTGCTCCTCGACGACGACGCCTTCGAGGGCGGCTTCAGCGCCCCGCGCCTGTACCGCGGCCGGACAGCACGGTGGATCTACGGTGCGCTCAGCCCCTATAGCCAGATGACCGCGCGCTTCACCATCGAGGGGCGACCGGGCGCCGGCGAGCTGCACATCATCGGCCTCGATTCGGAAACAGGCCCCAAGACGCCCATCGAGATTCGCATCAACGACGTGGTGATCTATCGCGGCGGCAACCCGCTGCCCAAGGACGACTGGCGCGGCCCCGTGGCGCCCTGGGGGGAGGCGAGCTTCCCTATCCCCGAGGGGGTGCTGCACACGGGCCAGAACACGCTGACGTTCCGCAACCTAGCGCCGGTGAACAACTTCAACGCGCCGCCATTCTTCATGCTCGATCAGGCGGTGATTACCTACCGCGAGGCGCCCGCGGACGCGGACGCCCCCGCGGCCATGCGGCCGGCCCCGCCTCGGGCGCCGAACCGCCTCACAGCCGCTGCCCCACGAGAGGACGCGGGGCGGCCGGGGCGCGGCCGGGGACGGGGCGGGCACGACACGCCCCCCCTCGACCGCTGAAGGGAACGCGGCCCTTCCCGACAGCCCTGGGGAGACGCTGCGAGGCCCCGGCTCGCCGGGCCCGCGGCGGGTGCGGGGCTATGGCCCCGGGAAGATGGTGTGGAAGCGCTCGGCCAGGGCGCGGTCGCCCTCCACGCGGGCGCGTCCCTGCCGCTCCTCCTCGGCCAGCTGCGCGCGGCCGTAGATCAGGAGCGCCAGGACCGGCGCGGGCGCTGTGATCGTCACATCGGCGCCATCGCCCGCGCCGCGGCGCACCTGCAGCTCCTCGGGCGTTGCCGTCAGCAGCCAGCTCTGCTCGGGCGCGCCCTCGACCACGAGGCGAAAGCGGCCCTCGCCCCGCGGCCCGCGCCGATAGGTGCGCGGTAGGTTGCTCTCCAGCAGCATCGGCAGCAAGAAGGCCGCCACCGCCGGGTCAAGCTCGGCCGCGCGGCCGAGCGAGCGCAGCAGGTCCCAGCGGTGGAAGGCTAGCTCGGCCAGCCGCTGCTGCACGTACCAGCGCGCTGGCCGGTTGCCCGCCGGGTGGTAGCAGATCGCTTCCAGGTCGGCGGCGCTGAGCCGCTCGAAGAGCGCTTCGAGCTCGGCCGTGGCGCGATCGAGGGTGGCGATGACCTCCGCCGGCGCGGCCTCGGCCAGCGCCTGGACGCGGCGGGCCCGCTCCTCGGGCGTGATGCCCGGCTCGGTGAGCCCGGCCACCCCGCGCTCCACATTCTGGTGCACGAACTCGGCGTTGTTCACGATGTGCGCCACCAGCCGCCGCACCGGCCACGGCGGGCAGTTGCTGGGCGCATCCCAGGCCTCGGGCGGCAGGCTAGCCAGCTCTTCGCGCAGCTGCCGCGTCAGCGTGCGGATATGGCGGAGGCTCTCGTCCACCTCGGGATGGGCAGCCATGGGCGACGCTCCTTCCTTGCTCTGGCTTGGCTACAGCGCTGAAGGGCCGTGCGGCCGCGGCTAGTGCGCCGGGCGCTGGCCCCGGCTCCGCTTCAGCTCGTAGAACGTCGGCTGGCGCATGAGCCAGACCACCCGGTCCCACAGCTCGCCGGCCGCCTCCCCCTGCGGCACGGCGCTGATCACCGGGCCGAAGATGCCCGGGCCCTGCCCGTCGTCCAGCACCAGCGTAGGCACCCCGAACGCGTCCACGTGCTGCACCACGGCCGCGTGCTCGGCCAACACCTCATCGCGGGTAGAGGGATCGGCGAGCGCCGCCGGGCGCAGCCCGCGGTCCAGCCCGGCCTCCTCGAGCGCCGCCTCGACCACCGCGGGGTCGTCGAGCGGCTGGTTGCGCTCGAAGCGGGCGCGGCCCAGCGCGGCGTAGAACCGGTCGACGGCGTCGTTACCGTGGAGCCGGCGGACGAGCGCTAGCACGCGCAGGACTGGCGCGCTGCGGCCGTGCTCCCAGTCCACGGTGCGATCGCCCTTGTTGATCTCCTCCAGGCTAAAGAAACGCCAGCGCACCTCCACGGGGCGCACCTGGCGCACCTGCCGCATCCAGTCGGCGGCGCGCCAGGCCCAGGGACAGGCGGGGTCGAAGTAGAACGCTACCACCTCGGTCGTCGCGGGCTCGGGCCGACTCATCTCCCTCTCCTTCCGCTCCACGGTACGCCCATCCCCAAGCACACCGCCGGGGACGGGCGCGCTCACAGTATAGCGGGGCGCCTCGCCAGCGAAAACGGAGCCGGCGCTACGGCGACGCCGGTGTCGCGAGCAGCGCCGGCAGGCGGGCATCGAGGTAGCGGCGGTTGAGCACCCCGTAGTGCACGTCGCGGATCACGCCGTCGCGATCGATCAGGAAGCTGGTCGGCAGGGCCTGGACGTTATAGGCCCGGTGAACCTCTCCGCTTAGGTCCAGCAGGAGCGGCAGCCCCAGCTTCAGCTCCTCGCCGAAGCGGCGAACGGTGCCGGCATCCTCCTCGACGTTGACCGCCAGCACCTGGAACCCCTGCGCCTGATAGTTCTGCGCCGCCTGGTCCAGCAGCGGCATCTCGGCGCGGCAGGGCCCGCACCAGCTGGCCCAAAAGTTCACCAGCACCACCTGGCCACGCAGGTCCTCGAGCGCCACGGTGCGGCCGTCGGGGTCGGCGAGCATGAAGGGGGGCGCGGGCTGGCCGGCCTGGCGGGCAGCGGCCGCAGCCAGGATGCTGTCCATCGGGCCCCAGGCCCGTTCCCCGCCGGGCAGCGCCGTGAGCCGCGCCCACCCAAACCAGGCCGCGCCGATCGCCACCAGCGCCGCCACCACGCCCCAGGTCGCGGGGGCCACACGGCGCTGAGCGGTAGCACCCCGCGGCGGCGCGGGCGCTGGGGGCGTAGCGGCCGGCCCAGCTACGGGCGGCACGTCCTCCAGCAGCGTGCGCTGCCGGCCCGACTCCTCCATCCCCTCTCTCCTCGCTAGGGACAGCGCGGGGCGACGACGGCCTCGCCCCGGAACACGGCTTACCTCTCAGCCGCCCCGGGCGTGAAGCCTCTCCGCTGGGAGTATACGCGAGCGGCTAGGGAAACCAGCACCGTTCTAGCCGGCGGCGCCTCAGGTGGACGGCAGAGGGGGCGTGGCGTCGAGGTCGACGGCGAGGCCGTTCAGGAACAGCGCGAGCAGGACGTAGTAGCCAACCAGCGCCGTCAGCTCGACGAGGCCTCGCTCCCCTAGTGCGGCGCGGAGGCGCGCCACCGTGGCGTCGTCGGCCTGGCCGTCGCGCGCCAGCGCGAGCGCGTACCGCACCGCAGTCGCCTCCAGCGGCGTTAGCTCCGCGGGCACCTGGCCGGCCTCCAGGGCCGCGAGGGCCGCCTCGCCAAGCCCAAGGCGCGCCGCCAGCGGCCGGTGCTGCTGGCGCTCGTAGGCGCACGCCCAGCGCCCGGCCACCGCAAGGATCACGGCCTCCCGCAGGCGGGCTGGCAGCGGGGCTTCGAAGCGGAGGAACGCTCCCAGCGCGCCTACCCGCCGCATCAGCTCCGGGCTGTGTGCCAGCGCACGGAACAGGTTGCCCGCGCCCCCGCGCTGGCGCCCGACCTCGGCGAACGCCGCGCGCTGCTCTGCCGTCGCCGCCTCGGGAGCGATCAGGCGCACGCGTGCCATCATTCCCCTCCTCAAGCGCCACTCGACCAGAAGATCGGCCGTTAGCGCAGCGCGAGCGCGGCCCCGGCGAGCGCCGCCAGCACGACGACGAGCCAGGGCGGCAGGCCCCACAGGGCCAGCAGGCCGAACGCCAGGAGCGCGAGGGCGAAGTCCAGCGCGCTGTGGATGGCGCTCGTCCAGACCGGTGTGTACAGGGCTGCGAGGAGCAGCCCGACTACCGCCGCATTGATCCCGCGGAGAGCGGCCTGCGCGGCGGGCCGCGCGCGCAGCGTGTCCCAGAACGGCAAGATCCCCAGCAACAGCAGGAACGAGGGGAGATAGATCGCCCCGAGCGCGAGCGCGGCGCCCGCCACCCCGTTCGGTGGCTGCTGGCGCACCGCACCGAGATAGGCCGCGAAGCTGAACAGCGGGCCGGGCACCGCCTGGGCGGCCCCATAGCCGGCGATGAACTGCTCGGCGGTCACCCAGCCCGGCGGGACCACCTCGGCCTGGAGCAAAGGCAGCACCACGTGGCCCCCGCCGAACACGAGCGCGCCGGCCCGAAAGAAGCTATCGGCCACCGCGAGCGCCGGGGTGCCGGTTAGCTGCCGCAGCAGGGGTAGCCCCACAAACAGCACCGCGAGCGCTGCCAGGCAGGTCACAGCAAGCCGGCGGCCAATGGGTAGGTACAGCGGGCGCGCCGCACCCCCTGCCGCTCGCACGGCGGCAGCCACATCGGCGGCGAAGAGCCGCCAGCCCAGCAGGCCGGCGACGGCGATGACGAGCACCTGTGCGATGGCCGCGGGCCAGAGGAGCAGGACGACTGCGCTCAGGAGCGCCAGCGTGGCGCGCGGACGGTCGGGGCACAGCGCCCGCGCCATGCCCCACAGCGCCTGGGCCACGACGGCCACCGCCACGACCTTCAGCCCATGGAGCCAGCCCGCGTCGGGCGCGACCGCTCCCACGCCGTAGGCGAGCGCAGTGAGCAGCGCTGCCGAAGGCAAGGTGAAGCCTAGCCAGGCGGCCAGCCCCCCGAGCAAGCCGGCCCGCGCGAGGCCCAAGGCGATGCCCACCTGGCTGCTCGCGGGCCCCGGCAGGAACTGGCAGAGGGCCACGAGATCGGCGTAGGTCTGATCGTCGACCCAGCGGCGCCGGGCCACCAGCTCGGCGCGGAAGTAGCCCAGGTGTGCGATCGGCCCTCCGAACGAGGTGAGCCCCAGCCGGGTGAACACCGCGAGGACCTCCAGCGGCGTCCCAGCCGTCTCCCCCACGCGCGTCTCGGGCTCGACACGGGTCAACGGGTCGCTATACGCCATCGCTCCGCGCTATGCCGCATTCTTCTCACGGCCAGGCCCCGGCGCTCCAGAAGCCCCCCCCGCGGCATCATAGCCGCCGGCCGGTCCGGAGCGCCGCGCGCCCCGCTGCCACGAGCGCCTCCGCCGCGCGGTCGACCTCCGCCTCCGTCGTCCAGCGGCCCAGGCTCAGCCGCACCGCCCCCAGGGCCCGCGCGCGCGAGAGCCCCATGGCTAGCAACACCGCCGACGGCTCTAGCTGGCCGCTGTGGCAGGCCGCGCCGGTCGAAGCCGCCACGCTCGGCGCCCGCCGGAGCACCTCCTCGCCCTCGGCGCCCTCCAGCGAGACGTTGAGCGTGTTGGGCAGGCGCGCGGTCGGGTGGCCGTTCAACACCCAGCCCGCGGCGAGCAGCGCCGCGCCCAGCCGGTCGCGCAGGGCGGTGAGCCGCGGGAGATCGACTGCCAGCCGTTCCCGCGCCACGGCACAGGCCGCCCCTAGCCCCACGATCCCGGCCACGTTCTCCGTCCCCGCGCGGCGACCGCCCTCGTGGCCGGCCCCATGGATCAGCGGATCGAGCACCGTGCCGCGCCGCACGTACAGCGCCCCCACGCCCTTTGGCGCGTAGAGCTTGTGCCCGGCCACGGTGAGCAGGTCGACGCCCAGCTCCGCCACGTCGACCGGCACCTTGCCAACCGACTGAGCGGCGTCGGTATGGACCAGCACCCCGTGCCGTCGCGCGAGGGCGGCGATGGCCGCCACCGGCTGGAGCACCCCGGTCTCGTTGTTCGCGTGCATGACGCTGACGAGGAGCGTCCGCGGGGTGAGCGCCGCTTCCACCGCCGCCGGATCCACCTGGCCCTGGCCGTCTACAGGCAGGTAGGTCACGCGGAACCCGAACCGCCGCTCGAGGTAGCGGCAGGTCTCCAGCACAGCAGGGTGCTCGATCTGCGTCGTGACGATGTGGTCGCCGCGGTCGCGGTGCGCGAGGGCTACTCCGAGCAGCGCGAGGTTGTCGCTCTCGCTCCCGCCGCCCGTGAAGACCACCTCGTCCGGAGCGCAGCCCAGCAGGGCTGCCACCTGAGCGCGCGCGGTCTCAACCCCGGCGCGCGCGGTCGCGCCATAGACATGGCTACTCGAGGGGTTGCCGAAGTGTGTCTCGAGATAGGGGCGCATGGCCGCGAGCACGGCGGGATCGAGCGGGGTGGTGGCGTTGTAGTCCAGGTAGATCGACGCGGACGTCTCCATGCGGCCTCCTCACAGGCACCGCGGTAAGCCGCCGGGCGCGCGGCCAGGGCAGCGCAGCACAGCTTATTCTATCCCCGCGGCCCGGCGGCTCGGCATGCTTTCGCAAGCCCGGCGGAGCCG
>Ga0209810_1003628_pt1 | contig 15929 bp, 18 predicted proteins | sample Coa_R1_7_FD_187159 | JGI IMG/M metagenome (GOLD analysis project Ga0209810, IMG submission 187159) | Surface soil microbial communities from Centralia Pennsylvania, which are recovering from an underground coalmine fire - Coalmine... | ecosystem: Environmental > Terrestrial > Soil > Unclassified...
TCGAGGGCGTCTCCGGCGTGGGGCCGATCACGCGCTTCGACGCCAGCGACTATCCGGCCCGGATCGCCGCCGAGGTCAGGGACTTCGATCCCGGCGACTACATGGACCGCAAGTCGGCCCGGCATCTGGCCCGCTACTGCCAGTTCGGGCTGGCGGCGGCTCGTCAGGCCCTGGAGCGTGCCGGCCTGGACCCGCGCCGGCTGGACCCGGACCAGGTGGGGGTCATCATCGCCTCCGGCATCGGCGGCATGGAGGAGATCGAGCGCAACCACGCGCAGATGCTGGAGCGGGGGATCCGCCGGATCTCGCCCTTCACCGTCCCCATGATGATCGCGGACATGGCCTCGGGGGTGGTGGCGATGCAGGTCGGGGCCGGTGGCATCAACTACGCCATCGTGAGCGCCTGCGCCTCCTCCGGCCACGCCATCGGCGAGGCGGCCGAGATCATCAAGCGGGGCGACGCCGAGGCCATGATCGCGGGCGGTGCCGAGGCCACCATCACCCCGCTGACCATGGGCGCCTTCTGCCAGATCAAGGCCGTGAGCGAGCGCAACCACGAGCCGGAGCGGGCCTGCCGCCCCTTCGACGCGGAGCGGGACGGCTTCGTCATGGGGGAGGGGGCGGTGGTGCTGGTGCTCGAGGAGCTGGGCTTCGCCCGTCGCCGTGGGGCGCCCATCCTGGCCGAGATCGCGGGCTACGGGGCGAGCGCGGACATGCACCACTTCACCGCCCCTCATCCCGAGGGGGCCGGCGCCATCCGAGCCATGCGCCGGGCGCTCGACAAGGCCGGGGTCCGGCCCGAGCAGGTGGACTACGTGAACGCCCACGGCACCTCGACCCGGCTGGGCGACGTGGCCGAGACCAAGGCCATCAAGGAGGTGTTCGGCGAGCACGCCCGCCGGCTGGCCGTCAGCTCCACCAAGTCCATGCACGCCCATCTCCTGGGGGCGGCCGGGGCGATGGAGGCCGCCGCCTGCGTCCTCGCCATCCGGCACGACCTCATCCCGCCCACCATCAACCTCGATCACCCCGACCCGGAGTGCGACCTGGACTACGTGCCCAACCGGGCGCGTCCGGCGCGCGTCGAGGTGGCCATCTCCAACTCCTTCGGCTTCGGCGGCCACAACTCGACGCTCGTGATCAGGCGACCGGAGCCGGAGTAGGAACAGGAGCGACCCCATGACGGAACTGGTGTTTCGCGACCTCCAGGAGCTGGCCGCCGAGATCCTCGGCTGCGAGCCCGAGGAGGTGCGGATGGACGTCAGCTTCCAGCGCGACCTGGCGGCCGACTCGCTCGACCTGGTGGAGCTGATCGCGGCCATCGAGGACCGCTACGACGTGGAGCTGCCCGAGCAAGAGCTCGAGAAGATGAAGAACGTCGGCGACCTCTGGGCCTACCTCCAGGAGCGGGCAGGGCCGTCCTCTCCCGCCAAGGGGGAGAGTTCGCTGCCGGCGCGGGGCTGAGCGCGGCATGATCGTCGCCGCCCCCTGCCCTCGCCGCCTCGTGCCCTCGTCGGCTCGGGGCCTCCCTGCGGCCGGTCGCGCTTGGCGCTCCCGACCGCGGCCGCGGGTATCGCCTCGGGTCCGCCGCCGTATCATGCCTGGTGGCCACGCGCGCCGCGCGGCCGCCAGGGAGCGCGTCATGATCGAGGTCGAGCCCAACGCCGGCGCCCGCGCCGTCCCGTCCCCCGTCGTCCTGACGCGAGGTGCGTCGGGATCGGTCGGTCGGAGGCCGGCGTGGGCGGCCACCGGGCCGGCGCCCGGCGCCGGCCCGGCTGCACGGGGGTGAGGCGCGTGCGGGTGCCCTTGAGGGAGCCCATCGCCCTCCTCTTCCCCGGGCAGGGGGTGCAGCGTCCGGGCATGGGACGGCGCCTCTACGACCGCTACCCGGCCGCCCGGCGCGTGTTCGAGCGGGCCGAGCAGGTGCTCGGGATGCCGGTTCGCCGGCTCTGCTTCGAAGGGCCGGAGGACGAGCTGAACCGCACCGACAACCTGCAGCCGTGCGTCATGACCGTCTGCTGGGCCGCCTACGAGATCTGGCGCGAGCGGTACGGCATGGGGCAGGTGAGGGTGATGGCCGGCCACTCCCTGGGCGAATTCACCGCCCTGGCCGCGGCCGGGGCGGTGTCCTGGGAGACCGCCCTGCTCCTGGTCAAGGAGCGGGGGCGGATCATGGCCGCCGCCTCCAGGCACCAGCCCGGGGGCATGCTGGCGGTGGTGGGCCTGGACGAGGACCGGGTGGAGGAGATCCGGCGCCGGGCGTCGGCGAAGGGGAAGCTCTACCTGGCCAACCGGAACGCCGAGGTCCAGTTCGTGCTCTCCGGCGAGGTCCCGGCGGTGGAGGAGGCGCAGCGGCTGGCGCTGGAGGCCGGCGCCCGCCGGGCGCTCATCCTGACCGTCCCCTTGCCCGCCCACTCCCCGCTCATGGAGGCGGCCGGGAACGCCTTCCGGGCGGTCCTGGACCGGCTCCAGATCGAGATGCCCAGGTTCCCCATCCTGGGCAACGGCAGCGGCCAGTCCATCGGCTCGCTGAGCGACCTCCGCCAGGAGCTGGCCAATCACCTGATGCGGCCGGTGGACTGGGCCCGGACCATGGTCTCGCTCCGCGCCATGCAGGTGAGCACGGTGGTCGAGCTGGGCCCGGGGCGGGTGCTGGCCAGCCTGGCCGCCAAGTACCTGCCGGGCGTCGACACCTGGAACGCCGACGAGCTCTTCGTGGAGTTCGCGTCGTGACCGGCGGCCTGGAGGGCCGCACCGCGCTGGTCACGGGCGGTGGCAAGGGGATCGGGCGCGCCATCTCCCAGGCCCTGGCCGGGATGGGGGCACGGGTGGTGGTCAACTACCGGGCCGACGCGGCCGCGGCGGAGCAGACCGCGCACGAGGTCGGAGGCCTGGCCGTGCGCTGCGACGTGACCGACGGCGAGGCGGTCCAGGCCATGGTCAGGCAGATCGGCCGGGTGGACGTGCTGGTCAACAACGCCGGCGACGTCCGCGACAACCTGCTCCTACGGCTGAAGCCGGACGACTGGGAGCACGTGCTGCGGACCGACCTCACCTCCGCCTACCACACCACCCGGGCGGTGATGTCGGGCATGCTCCGCGCCCGCTGGGGGAGGATCGTGAACATGGCCTCGGTGGTGGGGATCACCGGCAACCCCGGCCAGGCCAACTACGCCGCGGCCAAGGCCGGCCTGATCGGGTTCACCAAGGCCGTGGCCCGCGAGGTGGGCTCGCGCGGCATCACCTGCAACGCGGTGGCACCGGGCTACGTGCGGACCGAGCTCACGCGCGGCTCGATGACCGAGGAGATGGTGGCCGAGATCGTGCGCCGGACGCCGCTGCAGCGGGAGGGGACTCCCGAGGACGTGGCCGCCGCCGTGGCCTTCCTCTGCTCGCCCGGCGCGGCCTTCGTCACCGGCCACGTGCTGGTGGTCGACGGGGGGCTGACCTGCTGAGTCGACGGGTCCGCCGTCCGCCCTCCCGGGACCGCCGCCCGGGGCCGGGGCCGAGATGAGGCCCGAGGCCGGCCCCGGGGAGTGGGCGTCCTGGGGCGTCTCGCCGTCGTCGGTGGCGGCCTCGGGGGGACGGCTGCCTCCTATTGCCCTGACCACCAACTGCCCGAGCTGCGGCGTCGGCCTGGTCCCCGAGGCGCTCCGCGAGCGGTGCTACGTCTGCGACTGCGGGCACCACTTCCGCATGCACGCCGATGCCTGGATCGCGCTCCTGGCCGACGCCGGGAGCTGGCAGGAGCGCTGGGCGGACATCCGACCCCACGATCTCCTGGAGTGGAAGGTGCCGAGGGCCTATCAGGAGACGCTCGACCAGGCGCGGGCGGAGGGCCTCAACGAGGCCGTCCGGGTGGGCACGGCCACCCTGGCCGGCCTGGCCGTCTGGCTGGCGGTGTTCGATTTCCGGTTCGTGGGCGGTAGCCTGTCGATCGTGGCCGGTGAGCGCCTGACCCGAAGCCTGGAGCAGGCGGCCGCCACCCGAACCCCGTACCTGCTGCTCGCCGCCTCGGGCGGCGCCCGGATGCAGGAGGGCATCCTGGCCCTGATGCAGATGGCGAAAATCAACGGGGCGGTGGGCCGCCTGCACCAGATGGGGGTGCCCTACTTCGCCGTCCTGACCGACCCCACCTACGGCGGGGTCCCGGCCTCGCTGGCGCTGCTGGCCGACGTCAACATCGCCGAGCCGGGGGCCGCCATCGGCTTCACCGGCCCTCGGGTGATCAAGCAGTCCACCCACGCCGACCTGCCCCCGGGCTTCCAGAGCGCCGAGTTCCAGCTCCGCTGCGGGCAGGTGGACCTGGTGGTGCCGCGCACCGAGCTGCGGGCGCGGCTGGCCCATCTGATCCAGCTCTACACCCGTCCCGGCCGGGGGAGGGGCTGACCGTGCCCAAGCGCCCCCGGGACACGCTGAGCGTGTGGCAGGTGGTGGAGCTGGCCCGCCACCCCGAGCGTCCCTATGCGCTCGACTACATCCGTCGGATGGCGCCCGACTTCGTCGAGCTGCACGGCGACCGGGTCTCGCACGACGACCCCGCCCTGGTGGCCGGCCCGGGGAGCTGGCGGGGCCTGACGGTGATGTTCTTCGGGCAGCAGAAGGGCCGCAACCTGGCCGAGCGGGTGGCCCGGAACTGGGCCATGATGCACCCGGAGGGCTATCGGAAGGCCATGCGGCTGGCCCGGCAGGCGGCCAAGTTCGGCTTCCCCATCGTGTCCCTGGTGGACACCCCGGGGGCCTTCCCGGGCGCGGGGGCGGAGGAGCGCGGCATCGCGCTCGCCATCGGGCAGGCGATCATGGGCTGGTTCGAGATCCCCGTCCCGGTGGTGGCGGCGGTGATCGGGGAGGGGGGGTCCGGCGGCGCGCTGGGCATGGCGGTGGCCGACCGGGTCCTGATGCTGGAGAACTCGATCTACTCCGTGGCCTCGCCGGAGGCGGCGGCCTCGATCGTGTGGCGCGACAGCGCCCGCAAGGTCGAGGCCGCGGCCCAGCTCCAGGTCACCTCGCGCGACCTCCAGGCCATGGGCGTGGTCGAGGAGGTGGTCCCCGAGCCGGAAGGAGGGGCCCACCGCGACCACGAGGCCGCGGCGTGCGCCCTCGAGGCGGCGCTCTGGCGCCATCTCGAGCCGCTGCTGCGCCTCCCGGCGTCGGAGCTCCTGCAGCACCGCTACGAGCGCTTCCGCTACATCGACTCCCTGGTGCAGGCGGCCCCCGACTTCGGCCCCAAGGTGGAGCCCCGGGGCGCGGCCGGCAACCCGGCCGAGCGCTGAGCCCGCCGCCCCCATCCCGACCCCGGCCCGCGCCAGCCCGTCCGTGGCTCGAACCCGCGGAGCCGGGTCGCGCCGGGCTGCCCCGACCGTCGTCCGCAGGTCGCCCCGGCCGGCCTCCGGGCCTCCCGGCGGCCCGTCGAACGGTTAGGATCGTCGCAGGGTGTCCGTCTGGCTGGCCGCGGTGCTCCTCTCGCCGGGCGGGGTGCTGGCCTGGATCGTGATCGGTCTGGTGGCCGGCGCCGTGGCCGGCCGGCTGGTGCGTGGCCGCGGTCTCGGCTGCCTGATGGACCTCGTGGTCGGTGTCCTGGGGGCCTTCATCGGGGGCTTCCTGTTGAGCCTGTTCCTGCCCGGGGGCACCTCGCTGGGCTTCCTGGGCAGCCTGGTGGTGGCGACGCTGGGCGCCGTGATCCTGCTGGCCTTCGTCCGCCTCGTGTCCCGGGGGCGATGAGTATGGCCGATGGCCCCGGTGGGGGACGGGGCGGCTGCTTCGGCCCGGGGTCGGCCCCGACCGCGGTGGGTGGCCGGCCGCGACCTCCGGCGGTACCGTAGGGGGAGAGCCCGGGAGGGGATGAGGAACCAGGGATGATCGAGACCACCTGCGGGCGAGGGACCGAACCCCCGGGCCTGGCGGTGCTGGTCCGGGGCGACGTGGGGGAGCTGGGCGTCCTGCGCGCGGCCTGGCTGGCGGCGGAGGTGGCCGGCACCCCGCTGGTGGGGACGGTGCTCCCCGATCGCCGTCCGGGGCTGGGCTTGCTGCGCGCCCTGACCCGGGGCGTGATCACGCGCTGGCTGGACTGGCGGGAGCTGGTGGCGGGTATGGCCGGCGACGCCGTGCGCTGCCTGGTGGTCGCCGCCTCCACCTGGCGGGCCGCGGCCCGGGCGATCTGGCCGGCGGCGGAGCACTGTCCGGTGTACATCCAACATCGCGGTTCGGTGGCGCCGGCGCACCACGTGCTCCTGGCCGTCGACTCGGCCGAGACCAACGCCGCCCTGGCTCGGCGGCTGGCCGGCCTCCCGCTCCGGTCCGGGATCCGGGTCACGGTGGGTCACGCCACCGTCCCCTCCTGGGCCTGCTCCATGGCCGGGGCCCTGGGCTACGTTCCCGAGGTCGCCATCCCCGGCCAGGAGGCGGCGCTGCCCTGGTCGCCGGCCCCGCCGGGCGCGGGGGCGGCCTGCGTCCACGCCACGCCGCTCTGGGGCATCCGGGCCCTGGCCGAGGAGCTACGCCCGGATCTGGTGGTGCTGGGGCTCCACACCCACCGCCTCCGTCACCCCTCGCTCGCGCATCCCGTCGCCTGGGTCCTGTCGCGGGAGCTGGACACCGACGTCGCCCTCTGCCCGCTCGGCCACGGCCGCGCCTCGGGCGGAGGGTAGCCGCGGCCCGGCGGGGCGACGGCGGGGCTCAGCGCAGGACCCACTCGTCGTTGCGCAGCACGGGGACGGCGGCGCCTCCGGGCTCCAGGCCGTCGACCTCGACCTCGGGGCCGCCGATCATGAGGTCCAGGTGGAGACGGGACACGTTGATGCCGGGGGCCGCGGCCGAGGTCTCGCCGTCTTCGACGGCGAAGGCCAGGCCCTGGCCGAGCGCGATGTGGCTGGCGGCGTTCTCGTCGAGCAGGGTGGCGCGGAAGACGAGGTTCATCTGGCCGACCCGTGAGGTGCCGTCCACCAGCGCCACCTCCCCCAGGCGGCCGGCGCCGGGGTCGGAGGCGAGGAGCTCTCTGACCGTGGCCTCCCCGCTCGAGGCCTGGGCCTCGGTCACCCGCCCGTCGCGGAAGCGGAGCTCGAGGTCCTCGATCGTGACCGCCCCCAGCGCCCAGGGCCGCGTGGTCCGCACGCTGCCCTCGGTCCGAGCCGGGTCGGGGGTGGTGAAGACCTCCTCGGTGGGGAGGTTGGGCACGTGCGGGTGGCCCCAGATGGTGCGGAGGTCGGCGGCGAGCCAGCGGGCCACCGGCAGCAGCCCCACCAGCAGGTCGGTGCCCGGACCGCGGAAGCGGAGGGCGTGGAACCGCCGCTCGTCCAGCAGCCGGGCGCGCTCTTTCAGCCGGGCCACGTGGCGTCGCCAGGCGACCACCGGGTCGGGTTCGTCGAGGCGCACGGCCCGTTCGATGGCCTCCCAGAGCCGCTCCGGGACCGGCGCGCCGAAGACGGTCCGGGCCCAGCCCTCGGTCGGAGCCGCCGCGATCGACCAGTTGGTCAGGCGGGCGTTCACCGTCTGCAGGGTGATGGCCTGGAGCTCGGTCATCCGGGTCCGGGCCACCCGGGCCCCGTCCTGGCCCGCCAGCAGGTCGGGGTCGGGGGGACCGTGCAGGATGAGGCGGGCCGCCTGACGCCGGGCCGCGTCCTCGATCCGCTGCACCAGCCAGGGGGGCGTCCAGCCCAGCGCCTCCTCCGGGGCCAGCGCCACCTGGGCCAGGGTGAGGTGGTCGTCGAGGTAGCGGACGTCGACGTGATGGGCGCCGGCGGCGTAGGCGGCGAGGGCGACGCGGCGGACGAGCGGGGCGTGCTCCACGCGGGCGTCGACCAACAGGTCCTGGCCCGGGAGCAGGTTGAGGCCGACCTCGATGATCAGCCGGGCGTAGCGATCGAGTCGTTCCTCGTCGACCACCGGTGAGTGCAGGGTAGTACGCCCCCGCCCCTCCTCGCCGCCCGCAACCGGGCGTGCCCGGTGGAGGAGGGGCCGGCGGGCACCCGCCGGCGGCTCAGGCCGCCAGCGCCGCCCGCAGCTCGGTCAGGTGGGCTCGCTGATGGGCGTGCATGCGCTCCAGCGCCTCCCGGAGCGGCCGCCCGGCCTGGGGCCCGATCGAGGTCCTGGCCTCGAGCCCGGCGGCCATCAGCGCCGCCTGCAGCTCGACCGCGCCGGAGCGCAGCTCCTCCATCAGCTCGGGGGGCGTGCGCTCGCGTCGTCGCCGGACCTGGGACGCGTTCCAGCGGTCGGGGTCGAAGGGCTGCCCGACCGCGCCGCCCCTCCCTTCGCCGCCCGCGCTCGCCACCACCGCCGCCAGCGCCGCCTGGGTGCTGGAGAGGTGGGCCAGGAGGTCCCTGGCCTCCCAGCCACCCTCGCCGGTGTGGACCCGGCGACGCCAGAGGCGCTCGGCCCGCGGCAGCGTCGCCGCCTCCCGGGCCAGCGACCAGAAGGCGGCGGCCACGGCCGTGCGTTCCAGGTCCAGGGCCAGCTCCTCCGGACGCACCAGGGGGATGTCGTGGGGCGAGTCGTACCAGCGCAGCCGGGCGTCGGGCCGTAGCTCCTCCACCCGCTCCGCGGAACGTCGCCGCCATTCGAGGAACGAGGACGGAGCCGTCGGCCAGGGCCGTTCGGCCAGGCCCAGAAGCAGCGGCCCCTCGACCCGGGCGAACAGCGGCTCGGGCCGGAGGTGGTAGAGCCGGCGCACGACCTGTTCGCGAACCGAGGGGCTCAGGGTGGGGACCAGGCCGTCGGGCCGCTCCACCAGGCCCGCCCGGACGAACCCCAGCAGGTCTTCGCCCCAGGCGTCGCCCAGCGCCGAGCGCTGGGCGGCCACCGCCTCGGCCAGGTCGCGGTAGTGTGGCAGCGGCGGCTGCAGCCGCGTGGCCGCCTCCTCCCAGGGCATCCGATCGTGCAGGGCGCCCAGGGGGCCGTCCACCATCACCAGGCCGGCGGCGAGGTCGGGCCGGGCGGCGGCGAAGGTCAGCGCCACCGTGGCCCCCCAGGAATGGCCCACCAGCAAGGGTCGGCCCAGCCCCAGCTCCTGGATCAGCCGGGCCAGGTCCTCGCCCAGCTCCGTCTCCGTGTAGCCGTCCGGGGGACGATCGGAGAGGCCGTGGCTGCGCTGGTCGAGCGCCACCAGGTGGAGGTCGGGCAGCCGGAGGGCGACCCGCTCCCAGATGCGGGCGTTCGAGCTCAGCCCGTGCAGGAGCAGGAGCGGCGGCCAGGCGGACGCCCGGGGCGGCCGCCACTCGATGAAGTGCAGCCGCACCCCACCTCGCTCGATCCAGCCCTCCGCCACGGCCAGATTGTAGGCGTGCACCCGCCGACCGGTCCCGGTCGGCCGCTCGCGCCCCCGGGCCTCAGCGCTGGAGCTTGAGGCTCACCTGGAGCTTGGGCCGGGGCAGGGGCTGGCGGCGCGGCCTGGTCAGGGCCAGGAGCTGTCGCTGACGGCCCCGTGGGCCGAGGGTGAGCACCAGCTGCCAGGCCCGCCGCAGGACCGGGGCGGCCTGGGACTCGGCGGCGATGGCGTCGCGGGCGAAGGCCTCCCCCCAGACCTGGTGCCAGGCGTCGAGCAAGATCAGGTTCACGTTGGCGTGGCTGGCGAACTCCGCGCGCTCCTGCTTCTTGGGGCCGTCCAGGCCGTGGTCGGCGAGCAGCCGTCGGGCCAGGTGGCGGCTGAGCGCCGCCTGCTTGAGCGGGCGGGTCAGATCCGCCTTGAAGAGGAGCGGGAAGGTGGTGGTGTCCCCGGCGTGGACCAGGGCGTGGAGGAACCCCCCTTTGAAGTCGAGGCCGGAGATCTGGGTGAGGGCCTCGACCAGCCGGTCGCCGTCCGCGTCCCAGATCGCCCGGTACTCCTCCGCAGCCCCTACCAGCTCCTTGCGGTCGGCCTCGGGGTGGAAATGGAGGGTGAACACTCCGTCGCCGAGCATAGCCGGCACGACTCCTGCCGCCAAGGGCGGATGCGCCCTGCCCTGGTCCCCGGTACCCGCGCCTGGTAGGCTCACCTCGGTGGACCACCAGGCTCCCGTCCTGCTGGCCCTGCTCGCCGTGGCCGCCGGGGTGCTGTCGTTCAGCTCGCCCTGCACCCTGCCCCTGGTGCCCGGCTATCTCGGCTACCTGTCCGGGGTCGGCGCCGGGCGCGGCCGCGCCCTGGGCGCCGCCGCCCTCTTCGTCCTCGGCTTCTCGCTGGTCTTCACCGCCCTGGGGGCGGGGGCCTCCGGCCTGGGGACCCTGCTCGCCGGCCACCGGCTGCTGCTGGAGCGGGTGGCGGGGGCCCTGATCGTGCTCCTGGGGCTGCTGGTGATGGGCCTGATCCGGGTGCCGTTGCTGCTGCGCGAGGGGCGGCCCCTGCTGGAGCACGTCCGTCCCGGGCCCTCGGGGGCGCTGCTGCTGGGGGTGGCCTTCGCCGTGGGCTGGACCCCCTGCGTGGGGCCGGTGCTGGCGGCCATCCTCTCCCTGGCCGTGACCCAGGCCACGGCGCTCGCCGGCGCCTCGCTGCTGCTCCTCTACTCGCTGGGCCTGGGCCTCCCCTTCCTGGCCGCGGCCGTGTGCCTGGAGCGCTTCCGCTCCCTCGGCCTCTGGCTGCGCCGGCACGCGACCGCCGTCGACACGGCCGGCGGCCTGCTCCTGGTGGCCATGGGCGTGCTGGTCTTCACCGACCGCCTGAACCAGGTGCTGGCGCCGGCGCTGGAGCTCTACGCCCGCCTCCGCTGGCCGCCGATCTGAGCCGCGACGCCGGCCGCGGATGGCCGGCGCCTGTCCTCAGCGATAGGCGGGCTCGACCTCGGCGTGGCGTTCGCCCCGGTCGGGCAGGTCGGACCCGACCAGGTGGGCGGCGAGGCGGTCGAGGTAGGCGTGGGTCCCGGGGACGAACCCGCTGGCGTCGCGCGGGCCGAGGCCGCGGTGGGTGAAGGTGAGCACGGTCTCCTCCCCGTCGGCGACCGGCTCGTAGCGCACGACGCCGTGCCCGACGATCGCCTGGTAGCACCCGTGCTCGAACACGTGGGGCGGCTCCCAGACCAGGATCCGGCCGCTCACGTACCTGGCCTCGTGGGGGACGGGAGGGCCGCCGGGGTCGGTCTCGACGACGCCTCCGGGCGGGGGTCGATGACCGCCGGACCGAGCCAGCGGGTGCGCTGCTCGGGATCGGTGATGGCCGCCCACACGGCCTCGATGGGGTGGCGCAGGCGGTGCGCGAAGGTCGGGGTGGCCGTTCCGCCCTCGACGGTCGCGGTGCCGTTGGCGTCAGGCCTCGGGGCGGGCATGGTCGGTGCTCCCCTGCGACCCATCCCCGCGGTGCCCGGTGGTCCCCTCGCTCCGCGTCTCCTCCGCGGCCCCGCCGGGAGGGCGGAGGCGCCTTCGGTGCCCCGCGCGTCCACCCCTCGTCCGGCGCCGGCCCGGCGTCGGGCTGGAGGCGGCCGGGGCGGGGGTGGCCAGGCGAGGCTCCACCCGAGCGGGACGCCGCCACTCCGGCGGGAGGGAACCGGGAGGGCGGGGGCACGAACCGGGACATTCCGGACCGTCCCGGGAGGATCGGTCCTTACAAAGTCTTAACAGCCGGAGCGCAACCGGGGCCGATCCGGCCTTGTAATTCCTGGCGTGCAGGAGGAACGGACGGCGGGCGTGCTCCGCCTGCATCCGGCCGGGGTCGGCGAGCCGCGCGAGCTGGCCCGGGCCGCGCGCGGGGGCGACCTCCGCGCCTTCGAGACGCTGGTCCGTCGCTACCAGCGGCGGGTGTACGGCTTCGCCTACCAGCTCCTGCGGGACCCGGACGAGGCCCAGGACCTGGCCCAGGAGGTGTTCGTCCGGCTCTACCGCAACCTGGATCGCTTCGACACCGAGCGGCCCTTCGAGCCCTGGTTCTGGCGTCTGGCCGCCAACGTGGCCGCCACCTACCGGCGCCGGCGGCCGGCGCCGACCGTCGAGCTGCCGCGCACCACCCCGGCGGCCTCCCCCGAGGACGTCTCGCCCCTGGAGCGGGCGCTGGCCGACCTGAGCCGGGAGCTGCGTCTCCCCCTCCTGCTCCACTACTACGTCGGACTCCCCCTGGACCAGGTCGCGGCGGCTCTGGGCCTCGGCCCGAGCGCGGTCAAGTCCCGGCTCCACCGCGCCCGTGCGGTGCTGCGGAGGGTGCTCGTGGACGAGGAGGAGAGATGATGCCCGTGGGAGCCTCACCCGAGCCGTCCGCGTACGGACCGGGGTGCGCCGAGGCGAGGGCCCGGCTGGAGGCCCTGGTCGACGGCGACCTTCCCAAGGCCCAGGCGGAGGCGGTGCGCGCCCACCTGGCGGGCTGCGCCGCCTGCCGGGCCCATCACCGGGAGGCGTGCAGCCTTCCCCCCCGGCTCTACGCGATCTGCCCTCCCGATCCCTCCCCGGACCTGGTGCCCGGGGTGCTGGCGCGCGTCCGGGCGGAGCGGATCGGGCCGTTTCGGCTCTGGAGCCCGCTCGTCGTGGAGCTGGTCCTGTTCGCGCTGGTGGTCTGGTACCTCTCCGGCCCCCGGGGGCTGGCCCGCCTGGTGCAGCGCGCGGCCTCGGACGTGGGCGCCCTGGCCGGCTGGGGGATCGGGCTCTCGTCGCTGCCGGCGGTCCCGCCCGGCGACGTCTTCCTCCTGCTGGTCTCGGGGCTGCTGGTGGTGGTCACCCTCTACCACCTGTCGTTGCTGGCCGCCAGGCTGGGACCCGGGCTGCTCTGAGCCGTGGCGCGATGGCGGTGGATCGGTCTGGCCGGCGGGCTGGTGGCCCTGGCGGTGCTGCTGGCCTGGATCGACTCGACCGCCCTGCGCTCGTTCTTCCCCCATCCGCTGCCCGTGCGCCGCGTGCCCTTCCGGCCCGAGCCACGGCCCATGCTGCCCTTCGGACCGGGGCTGCGCGGCCTGCTCTTCCCCCGGCTCGGCCCGGTGGGTGGCCTGTACACCTTCTGGTGGTTCCTGAGCGTGGGGGCCGGCGCCGTCCTGCTGGCGCTGGCGGTGCTGGTCGCGGTCCCCGCCCGCGCCCGGCGCGCCGTCGAGCGCATGGCCAGGGCCGGCTTGCCCTCGGTCGTCGTCGCCGGCGTGGCGGCGCTGCTGCTGGCCCTGGCCGCGACCGTGCTCATGTGGACCTCGTTCGTGTTGGCCTGGGGGGTGGCCTTCGTGTGGGGTCTGACCGCCCTGGGCATGCTCTTCGGCCTGTCCTGCCTGGCGCTGGCCTTCGGCCGCTGGCTGTGCGTGCGTCTGGGCCCCGCCCCACCGTTGGCCACGGCCACGGTGGCCCTGCTCGCCTTCTTCGATCTGGGATTGGTCCCGGTCCTGGGCTGGGCCCTCCTGGGCCTGCTCCTGGTGGGCGCGCTCGGCCTGGCCGTGCTCACCCGTCTCGGCTCGGCCACCGGCTGGAGCCTCGAGGAGCTGGACGGGTGAGGGCCGCTGGCGACCGCGCTGCCGTGGGCCCGAGGGCCGATCGAAGGCAGGGCCGGGGGCCGGCCGCCCTCCGCCGGGCCGGACCGACTCCACTCGACCCCTCCCCACCTTCTCGCGATGGAGGCTGACCCGTGATCCGCAACGTTCAGGTGCTCCCCCAGCCCTCCAGGCGTTTCGACCGGCTCCGCAGCCCGCGAACCCTGCTGGTGGTGCTGGTGGTGGTGGTGCTGGCGCTGGCCGCGGTGACGGCGAAGGACGTCTTCTTTCCCACCGCCAGCACACAGGTGCCGGGGAGGCTGGTCCCGGTCTCGGAGGGGACGGTGACCGCCACCGTCACCGGAACCGGCTCGATCCAGCCCGTCAACCAGGCCGGCGTCAACTTCAAGGTCGGAGGCACGCTGACCGAGGTGGACGTCAAGGTCGGCGACCAGGTCCAGGCTGGGCAGGTCCTGGCCAGGGTCGACCCGACCCCGGAGCAGGTGGCCCTCCAGCAGGCCCAGGCCCAGCTCCAGAGCGCCCAGGCCAACCTGCAGGCGGCGGAGAACCCGGCCTCGCCGGCCCAGCTGGCCCAGCTCCAGCACAACCTTGCCGCCGCCCAACAGTCCTACAACGACACCGCCGCCGCGGTGAACCTGACCAACCAGCAGGACGCCCAGGCGGTCCAGCAGGCGCAGGCGCAGTACACCGCCGACGGGTGCGGCACCGCCTCCGCCAACGCCACCAGGTGCCCGAGCGACCAGCAGGCGCTGACCGGCGCCCAGGAGAAGCAGCAGTCCGACGCCCTCAGCGGCCAGCAGCGGCTGGACCAGGCCCGGCAGAGCATCACCAGCGCCCAGGACGCGCTCAACGTCGCCACCCAGGCCAAGCCCGGCTCGGTGGCCTCGGCCCAGGCCCAGCTCCTGGCCGCCCAGGCTCAGGTCGACACCGCCCAGCAGAACCTGAACGCCACCACCCTCACCGCCCCCATCTCCGGGGTGGTGACCCAGGTCAACGGTTCGGTTGGTCAGACCGTCGGCGCCGGCTCGGGCGCCGCTCAGGCGGCGGGTGGAGGGAGCGCCTCGTCGGGCTCCTCGTCCGGCGGCGCCTCCGCCGGCGGGGCGGGTTCTGCCTCCGGCGCCTCCGGCTCCACGACCTCGTCGGGGGGCTCCGGCTCGGGCGGCTCGAACGCCTTCATCACCATCGCCGACACCTCCGGCTTCCAGGCCGTGGTTCCCTTCGCCGAGGTGGACGCCGCCAAGCTGCAGCCGGGCCAGCAGGCCTCGATCACCTTCCCCGCCGTTCCCAACCTGACCATCACCGGCACCCTGCTCAGCGTCAGCCCGGTCGCCCAGGTGGTCTCCAGCGTGGTCAACTACCTGGCCACCTTCAACCTGCTCCAGAACGACCCCCGACTCCGCTCGGGGATGACCGCCAACGCCAGCGTGATCGTGCAACAGGTCCAGAACGCGCTCAACGTGCCCAACCTGGCCATCCGCAACCAGGGGGGCACGACCGTGGTCGACGTCTACCGCCAGGGCAAGGTGACGCCGGTGGAGGTGGAGGAGGGCCTGGTCGGCGACACCGTCACCGAGGTGAAGGGTGACCTCAGACCCGGCGAGCAGGTGGTGCTGCCGACGGCCCAGCTGGGCGGCACCTCGGGCGGCGGCGCGGGCGGCGCCCGGCGTGGCTTCGGCGGCCTGGGCGGCCTCGGCGTCCTGGGGCGGGGATGATCACGCTCGAGGGCGTGACCAAGGTGTACCGCATGGGCAAGGTGGAGGTGCACGCCCTGCGCGGGATCGACCTGCACGTGGACGAGGGCGAGTTCGTGGCCATCATCGGGGCCTCGGGGTCGGGGAAGAGCACCCTGATGCACATCCTGGGCTGCCTGGACGTTCCCACCAGCGGGCGCTACGTGCTCCAGGGCATCGACGTGGCCGAGCTGGACGACAACCGGCTGGCCCTGGTCCGCAACCGCCTGGTCGGCTTCGTCTTCCAGTCCTTCAACCTCATCCCCAGGATGAGCGCGGTCCACAACGTGGAGATGCCGCTGATCTACTCCGGGATGCGGCGGGAGCGTCGGGCCCGAGCCCTGGCCGCGCTGGAGGCGGTCGGGCTCGGGGATCGCGCCCAGCACCAGCCCTCCGAGCTGTCCGGCGGCCAGCAGCAGCGGGTGGCCATCGCCCGGGCCCTGATCACCGATCCGGCCATCCTGCTCGCCGACGAGCCCACCGGCAACCTGGACACCGAGTCCAGCCGCGACATCATGCGGCTGTTCGTGGAGCTGAACCGTGAGGGACGCACCGTGATCCTCATCACCCACGAGCCCGACATCGCTGCCTACGCCCAGCGGGTGGTCAGGCTCCGCGACGGCCTGGTGGTGGCCGACGAGCGTTCCCCGGCCGCGGCCCGGGTTCCCGACGGGGGCTGGCGGTGAGCGTCCTGGAGGCGTTGCGGGTCGCCTGGAGCGGGCTGGCCGCCAACCGGCTGCGCTCGGGCCTGACCATGCTCGGCATCCTGATCGGGGTGGGGGCCGTGATCCTCTTGGTGGCGGTCGGCAACGGCACCAGCGCCGCCGTGCAGCGGCAGATCCAGGCCCTG
>Ga0209810_1003631_pt1 | contig 15912 bp, 17 predicted proteins | sample Coa_R1_7_FD_187159 | JGI IMG/M metagenome (GOLD analysis project Ga0209810, IMG submission 187159) | Surface soil microbial communities from Centralia Pennsylvania, which are recovering from an underground coalmine fire - Coalmine... | ecosystem: Environmental > Terrestrial > Soil > Unclassified...
GGAGAGGGAGAGGGTGCCGAGCGAAGCGAGGCGGGTGAGGGCGCCGCCGCGGGTCAGGCCGGGGGAGACGACAAATGACCCATTGGCCGCTGCTGACGCTGGTGACGTTCGTGCCGCTGATCGGGGTCGGCTTTATCATGACCACGCGCGGCGACCCCGAGGTGGTGGCTCGCAACGCGCGCAACATCGCGCTCGGCATCTCGTTGATCGTGCTGGCGCTGTCGATCGTGCTGTGGGTCAAGTTCGACCCGCGCACCCCCGATTTTCAGTTCGTCGAGAAGGTGACCTGGATCTCGATCGGCAATTTCCAGGTCACCTACCACATGGGGATCGACGGCATCTCGCTGTTCTTCGTGCTGCTGTCGACCTTGCTGACGGTGCTGTGCGTGCTCGCGAGCTGGCAGTCGGTGCACGCCCAGGTCAAGGAATACATGATCGCCTTCCTCGTCCTCGAGACGCTGATGGTGGGCATGTTCTGCGCCCTCGATTTCATCCTGTTCTACGTGTTCTTCGAGGGCGTGCTGATCCCGATGTTCCTGATCATCGGGGTGTGGGGCGGACCGCGGCGCGTCTATGCCGCGTTCAAGTTCTTCCTTTACACGCTGCTCGGCTCGGTGCTGATGCTGCTGGCGATCATCGGGGTCTATTTCCAGACCGGGACCTCCGACATCACGGTGGCGCTGTCGCACAGTTTCCCCGCCGGGCTGCAGCGCTGGCTGTGGCTCGCCTTCTTCGCCTCGTTCGCGGTCAAGGTGCCGATGTGGCCGGTCCATACCTGGCTGCCGGACGCGCATGTCGAGGCGCCGACCGCGGGCTCGGTGATCCTCGCCGGGGTGCTGCTGAAGATGGGCGGCTACGGCTTCGTCCGCTTCTCGCTGCCGATGTTCCCGCTGGCCTCGGCTTATTTCACGCCGCTGATGTTCGTGCTCAGCGCGATCGCGGTCATCTACACCTCGTTCGTCGCGCTGGCGCAGACCGACATGAAGAAGCTCATCGCCTATTCGTCGATCGCGCACATGGGCTTCGTGACAATGGGCATTTTCGCCGTCACCAGCGAGGCGGTGCAGGGGGCGGTGATCCAGATGCTGAGCCACGGCCTCGTTTCGGCCGCGCTGTTCCTCTGCGTCGGGGTCGTCTACGACCGGTTGCACACGCGCGACATCGCGCGCTACGGAGGGCTCGTCGAGCGGATGCCGGCCTATGCCTTCGTGTTCATGGCGTTCATGCTGGCCTCGGTGGGGCTGCCCGGCACCAGCGGCTTCGTCGGCGAATTCCTGATTCTGCTCGGCACGTTCCGGGTCAACACGCTCGAATGCTTCCTCGCGGCGACGGCGCTGTTCCTCGGTGCGGCGTACATGCTCTACCTCTACCGCCGGGTCATCTTCGGCACGATCGAGCGGGAGGATCTGCGCCGCATGCTCGACCTGTCGTGGCGCGAGAAGTGCGTGTTCGCGCCGCTGGTCGTGCTGGTGCTGTGGATGGGCATCTACCCGAGCTCGTTCCTGACCCCGATCCGCGCCTCGGTCGATCATCTCGTGCAGCAGGTCACCGCCGCGACCGCCGCGGCGCCGCGCCAGGCGAGCCTGTTCTAGGCTATGCGCAAGCTTCGGCGACCTCCAAACCGGGCTATGACGAGGTAGGGCGCGCGCCGATGCCGCATTTCACGGTTCCCGACCTTTATCCGGCGCTGCCGGAGATCGTGCTCGTCTGCGCGGCGATGTTCCTGCTGCTGGTCGGCGTCGGCCGCGGGGAAGGGTCGAGCCGGCCGATTTCGTGGCTTGCCGTGGCGGTTTTGCTGGTGACGCTCGGCCTCGAATTCTTGGTCGGGCCGGAGCGGCGGGTCGCGTTCTACGGCATGTTCACGGTCGACGCGTTCGGCCTGTTCATGAAGGTGCTGGTGCTGATCGGCGGCGCCGTCACAATCATCATGGGGCTGCGGTTCAACGAGGACCAGGGGATCGCCCGCTTCGAGTTCCCGGTCCTCGTGCTGCTCGCGACGAGCGGCATGATGGTGATGGTGTCGGCGAGCGACCTGATCACCCTCTACCTCGGCCTCGAACTGCAGAGCCTCGCGCTCTACGTCATCGCCAGCTTCGATCGCGATTCCGTGCGCTCGACCGAGGCCGGCCTCAAATATTTTGTGCTCGGCGCGCTCTCGTCGGGCCTCCTGCTCTACGGCGCCTCGCTCGTCTATGGCTTCTCGGGCACCACGAGTTTCGGACACTTGGCGAGCCTGTTCGGCGCCGCCGCCGGCGTGGTGTCTAGCGGCCTCATCATCGGCATGATCTTCATCGTCGTCGGCCTCGCCTTTAAGGTGTCGGCGGTGCCGTTCCACATGTGGACGCCCGACGTATACGAGGGCGCCCCGACGCCGGTGACCGCCTTTTTCGCGGTGGCGCCGAAGATGGCGGCGGTGGCGCTGTTCATCCGCTATCTGATCGAGCCGTTCGGGCCGCTGGCGGGACAGTGGCAGCAGGTCATCATCTTCCTCTCAGTCGCCTCGATGGCGCTCGGCTCCGTCGGCGCCATCGCCCAGACCAACATCAAGCGGCTGATGGCTTACAGCTCGATCGGCCATATCGGCTACGCGCTGATCGGCGTCGCCGCCGGCACCCCGACCGGCATCGAGGGCGTGCTGATCTACATGGCGATCTATCTCGCGATGAATGTCGGGACCTTCGCCGTGATCCTGTGCATGCGCGAGAAGGGGCGCATGCTCGAGGATATTTCGGACCTCGCCGGCCTGTCGCAATCGCGACCGGCGCTGGCGCTGGCGCTCGGCATCTTCATGTTCGCGATGGCGGGGATCCCGCCGACCGCGGGCTTCTTCTCGAAGCTCTACATCTTCATCCCGGCCATCGACGCGCATCTTACGGGTCTCGCCATTTTCGGCGTCGTCGCCAGCGTCGTGGGCGCCTTCTATTACCTGCGCATCGTCAAGGTCATGTATTTCGACGAACCGGCGGCCTCGTTCGACCGGCCGATCTCGACCGAGCTCAAGGGCGTTCTGTTCGTGACGGCGGTCGTGACGTTGTTCTTCTTCCTGTTGCCGAGCCCGCTGGTGGGCGGCGCCACGAGCGCGGCGGCGGCGCTTTTCATGAAATGACGGCAGACGCGACGGCGCTGCCGCCGGGGTATCGGCTGTTCCCTCACGACACGCTTCCCAGCACCAACGACGAGGCCAAGCGGCTGGCGCGGCAGGACGAGGCCGAGGGCGCCGTCGTCTGGGCGCGCGAGCAGACGGCTGGCCGCGGCCGGCGCGGCCGGACTTGGCTGTCGCCGCGCGGCAACCTGTCGCTGTCGCTGATGCTGCGGCCGCGCGAACCGGCGGCGAAGGCGGCGCAGCTGGGGTTCGCGACCGCCTTGGCGCTGGCCGAGGCCCTCGACGACGTTGTTCCGTCGGGCCTCGAGATCCGTCTCAAATGGCCGAACGACGTGCTCGTCAATGGCCGCAAGCTCGCCGGCATCCTGCTGGAGTCGGAGACGGCGAGCAATGGCCGCCTCGAATTTCTGATCATCGGCGTCGGGGCCAACCTCGCGATAGCGCCGCAAGGGACGGAGTTTCCCTCAACCTCGCTTACTGCGGAGGGGGTGCACGCACTCGATCCGCAGCGCCTTCTCGCGCTGTTCGTGTCGGCGTTCGACCGCTGGCTGCAGCGGTGGCGGCAGGATGGGTTCGGGCCGCTACGGACGGCCTGGCTGGCGCGGGCGGCGGCGCGCGGAGAAACCGTGCGCGTGCGGCTGGAGCGGGAGAGCTACGACGGCCGCTTCCTCGGCCTCGACGACGACGGTGCGCTGGTGCTCGAACAGCCGGCGGGGCTGCGCCGGGTCCAGTACGGTGAAGTCTTCCCCGCCGCCGGCTGAGGAGAGGGCGGATGCTGCTCGCCATCGATTCCGGCAACACGAACGCCGTCTTCGCCGTCTATGACGGCGACCAGCTGCGCGCGTCGTGGCGGATTTCGACGAACCCGCGCCGCACGGCCGACGAATACGCGATCTGGCTGACCCAGCTATTGTCGCTCGCCGGCCTCAAGCCGGCCGGCATCGACGCCGCGATCATCGCCAACGTCGTGCCCGACGCGATGTTCAATCTGACCCAGTTGTGTCAGCGCTACCTGAATTGCGAGCCGCTGGTGATCGGCCGGCCGGAGTGCAAGATCGGGATCGGCATCGACGTGGACATGCCGGCGAAGGACGTGGGCGCCGACCGCATCGCCAACTCCGTTGCCGCGCAGGACCGCTACAAGCCGCCGCTGATCGTCGTCGATTTCGGCACCGCCACCAATTTCGACATTATCGACCGCAACGGCAGCTATTGCGGCGGCGTCATCGCGCCGGGACCGAACCTGTCGCTGCAGGCGTTGGAGATGGCGGCGGCGCAACTGCCGCACGTGGCGATGGTGCGTCCGCCTGCGGTGGTCGGCCGCAGCACCATCCCGGCCATGCAGTCGGGCGTGTTCTGGGGCTATGTCGGCCTCATCGAAGGTCTCGTCCGGCGCATCCGCGACGAGCGCGGCGAGGCAATGGGCGTTGTCGCGACCGGCGGACTGGCGCCGCTGTTCGCCCGCGCTACCGACGCTATTGAGAAGGTGGATGGCGATCTCACGTTATGGGGCTTGAGGCTGATTTACCGCCACAACACCAATCGATGAACGTGTCCGCCCAGCCCTTTTCCGGCGCCGACCCCCATTCGCTGTTCTTCCTGCCGCTCGGCGGCAGCGGCGAGATCGGCATGAACCTCAACCTTTACGGTTACGGCGGCGACTGGCTGATCCTCGACTGCGGCGTCACGTTCGCGGCGGAAGAGCACCAGCCGGGGGTCGATGTCATCATGCCCGACCCGAGCTTCATCGTCGAACGGCGCGATCGGCTGCTCGGCATCGTTGCGACGCACGCGCACGAGGATCACATCGGCGCCATCCCGTATTTGTGGCCGCGCCTCAAATGCCCGATCTGGGCCACCCCGTTCACAGCGTCGCTGCTGCGCGCCAAGCTCAACGAGGCCGGGCTCGGCGGCGGGCAGGTGCCGCTCAACGTCGTGCCGTTGTCCGGCCGCTTTTCGGTCGGGCCGTTCGACCTGGAACTGGTGACGCTGACGCATTCGATCCCGGAGCCGAATGCGGTCGTGATCCGTACCCCCGTCGGCACGGTCGTGCATACCGGCGACTGGAAGCTCGACCCCGAGCCGCTGGTCGGCGCGACGACAGACGAGGCGGCACTGACCCGCGTCGGCGACGAGGGCGTGCTCGCGATGGTGGGCGATTCCACGAACGCGATGCGCCCCGGCACGTCCGGCTCCGAGGCGGCGCTGCAGCACGCCTTGACCGAGTTGGTCGGCCGCTTCGACGGCCGGGTGGCTGTCGCCTGCTTCGCCTCCAACGTGGCGCGGCTTTCGACGATCGCGCAGGCGGCGCGCGCGCATGACCGCGACGTGGCGCTGGTCGGCCGCTCGCTGTGGCGCATCGACAAGGCCGCACGGGAGAACGGCTATCTCACCGATGTGCCGCCGTTCCTGACCGAGGACGAGGCCGGCTACGTGCCGCGCGACAAGATCCTGCTGATCTGTACCGGCAGCCAAGGCGAACCGCGCGCCGCGCTCGCGCGCATCGCCCGCGAGGATCATCCCAACATCGTTCTCGAAGAGGGCGATGCGGTGATCTTCTCGTCGCGCATCATTCCCGGCAACGAGAAGGCCATCGGCAAATTGCAGAACGGGCTGGCGCGTCTCGGGGTCGCTATCGTCACCGAGGAGGACCATTTCGTCCACGTGTCCGGCCATCCCGCCCGCGACGAGCTCGTCCGCATGTACCAGATGGTGCGGCCGCGGATCGCCATCCCGGTGCACGGCGAGGCGCGTCACCTGATGGCGCACGCCGATCTGGCGCGCGCCTGCCAGGTGCCGGAAGCCTTGGTCATCGAGAACGGCGACATGATCCGCCTCGGCGGCGGGCATGCCGAGATCGTGGACGAGGTTTCGGTCGGGCGGTGGGCGAGCGACGGCCGCGGCCTGCTGCCGCTCAATGGCAACGCGCTGAAGGAGCGGCGGCGGGTCAGCGCCGAGGGCAGCGTGCTGGCCACCTTGGTGGTCGATCGCGGCGGACAGCTGGCGGCGCCGCCGCAGATCAGCCTGCTGGGGCTGCTCGAGACGGACGCTGCGGCGGCGGCGATAGAGCGATTGCGGGAAGCGCTCGACAAGACGCTCGACACCCTGCCGGCGCCGCTGCGCCGGGACGACAACGAAATTCGCGAGGCGGCACGGCGCACCCTTCGCCGCGCCATCAACGAACGCTTCGGCAAACGGCCGCTGATCGAAGTGCAGCTGGTGCGTCTCGGAGGAGGGCGGTGATTGGCCGGCTCAACCATGTCGCCATCGTCGTGCCCGACCTGCAGGCGGCGCGCGCGACGTACGCGAACGTCCTTGGTGCGCGGGTCTCGGCGCCGCACCCGCTGCCGGCGCATGGCGTCACCGTCGTCTTCGTCGAATTGCCGAACACCAAGATCGAGCTGCTGGAGCCGCTCGGGCCGGATTCGCCGGTGCGGGGTTTTCTCGATCGCAACCCGGCCGGCGGCATGCACCACCTCTGCTACGAGGTGGATGACATCCTGGCGGCGCGCGACCGGCTCGTGGCCGAGGGCGCCCGCGTGCTCGGCGACGGGATGCCGCGGCCAGGCGCCCACGACAAGCCGGTGGTGTTCCTGCACCCGAAGGATTTTTGCGGTACATTGATCGAGTTGGAGCAGGTTTGAGCCGTCGTTGCGAGATCGTCCGGCGATGGGATGGCTGACCGGAATCGTCGTCTACCTCCTGATCTGGTGGGTGAGCCTCTTCATGGTGCTGCCGCTGTGGGTGACGCCGTCGCAGCCGGGCGACCCCGGCTTTGCCGCGGGTGCGCCGCGGCAGCCGCTATTGTGGCGCAAGCTGGCGCTGACCACCGGCATCGCCGCCGTGATCTGGCTCGTCGTGTTCGTGCTCGTGCACGAACCGTGGATCAGCTTCCGCGCCGCCTGACGTGAGCGCGGCCTATTGCCGGGCGGCGCCGGGGCATCCGGTGCATGCCTCCTACCACGACACCGAATACGGCTTCCCGTCGCGCGACGAGGCGGTGCTGTTCGAGCGGCTCGCGCTCGAAATCAACCAGGCTGGCCTGTCGTGGCAGACGATTCTGGCGAAGCGGACGAACTTCCGCGCTGCCTTCGCCGATTTCGACGTGGACCGGGTCGCCTCGTTCGGTCCCGCCGACTTTGAGCGGCTGCTCGGCGACGCCGGCATCATCCGCAACCGCCTGAAGGTCGAGGCCGTCATCGAGAACGCGCGGCGCATCCGGGCGTTGCGCGACAGCCACGGCTCGTTCCACGCCTGGCTGGCGGCGCACCATCCCCAGCCCAAGGAGGATTGGGTCCGCCTGTTCAAGAAGACGTTCCGATTTACCGGCGGCGAGATCGTCGGCGAATTCCTGATGAGCCTCGGCTATCTGCCCGGCGCGCACGTTCCGGAATGCCCGGCCTATGCCCGCATCCTGGCGCTGTCGCCGCCGTGGGCCGACAACGCTACTGCTGCGGTGCAAAATTGACCGGTTGCGCAAGAGCAGGCTATGGTGATGCTCGCATAAGGGGTAACTGCGGGAGGCGCCGCCTCCCGGCCCGACCGAAAGCCGCTCTGCGAACTCGCTTTCCAAACAGACGCGTATTCGCCCGAAAATGAGGAGGGTCCGTTGTCGTTGCGTGACAAGTACCTGAAGATTCTTTCCGGCCTCGTCCCTGCGGGGGCCCTCGGCGTGTCGATGGCGCTCGGCTCCGCGATGCCCGCGGCGGCAAGCGCCGAACCTGCGACCGCCCAGCCGCCGAGCCAGGGACAGCGCGTTGCCGAACGACTCGCCGCGATCCGGGATGCGGTATCGGAGATCGTGCCGAGCGATCCGTCGGCGCGGCCCGAGCAGCGGCTCGCTTTCGTCAATTTCCGCAACGGCGGGTTCGGGATCGGCGTGCCCGGCCCGTTCTACGGCGCGCCCTGGGGGAACGGCTGGAACAACTGGCGCAACGGCTGGAACAACTGGGGCAACTGGCGCAACGGCTGGGGCAACTGGTAGACCGGATCTGACGGGGCGGCCGCGATGAACGCAACGGCGCCGCGGATCCAGTTGCTGGTCGTCCAGCCGACCCCGTTCTGCAACATCGACTGCCGCTACTGTTATCTTCCCGACCGCACCTCGAAGGCGGTCATGGCGGACGAGACGCTGCGGACGCTGTTCCGGCAGGTCTTCGAGTCGGGCTGGGCCGAGCACGGGCTCAACGTCGTGTGGCACGCCGGAGAGCCGATGGTCCTGCCGATCGAATATTACCGGAAGGCGTTTCGCCTGGTCGACGAGCTGAAGCCGAGCGGCCAGCACGTCATGCACTCGTTCCAGACCAACGGCACGCTGATCGACGACGCCTGGTGCGACTTCTTCCACGAGGCGAAGATCAACCTCGGGGTCAGCATCGACGGACCGCAACCTTTTCACGACCGCAACCGGGTGACCCGGGCCGGGCGCGGCACGTTCGACAAGACCATCGCCGGGATCAGGCGGTTGCGCCGGCGCCAAGTGCCGTTCCACGTCATCTCGGTGCTCACCTGGGAAAGCCTCGCGGCGCCGCGCGAGATGTTCGAGTTTTACGCCGCCGAGGGGATCGAGCAGGTCTGCTTCAACGTCGAGGAGAGCGAGGGCAGCCACGTATCGGAAGCGTTCGCCAAGCCCGACTTCGCCGAAGCGTACTACCGTTTTCTCGGCGAGTTCTGGCGGCTTTGCAGCGAGACGCCGAGCAAGATCGCTTTCGTCCGCGAGATTGACGTCGCGACCCGCAACGTGCTGCGCCCGAAGGATGTCGAGATCAGCAACGATCTGACCGAGCCGTTCGCGGTCACGAGCGTCGATTGGAGCGGCAACGTCTCAACCTTCTCGCCGGAGCTGCTCGGCCTCAAGAATGCCGAATACGGCGACTTCATCATCGGCAACATCAACCGCGAGCGGCTGACCGACATGGCCGAGCGGCCGGTCTTCCTGAGGATGAAGGCGGACATCGAGGCCGGGGTCGCGCTGTGCCGCGAGCGCTGCGAATATTTCAGCGTCTGCGGCGGCGGCGAGCCGGTCAACAAGCTGTTCGAAAACGGCACCTTCGTCAGCGCCGAGACGGCCTATTGCCGAATGACGCGCATGCGCGCGACCGATCTCGTGCTCGACCTGCTCGACCGGGTCGAACTCAAAGCCGGCGGTGAAATCGATCTGGCCCGGCTCGGTCAGCCATCGTCGGTGCGGCCGCTCGACGCAGCTTCGCCCCCATAGTAAGTACGGGTCCGCCGGGGGGCGGCCCGCCAAGCGGACAATTCACTTCGGAGAAGGGGATGAGCAAAATCTACGGAAATTTCTGCGCCATCGCCGCGGCGGCGCTGATCCAGTTCGGCCTGTGCGGCGGCGTCTGGGCCCAGGCGGACCAGGGGGGGCAGCCGCCCGCGGCGGGGGGTGACCAGGCGGCGGGTCCGGCCGGCGCCACCCGCGCGCTGGAGATGCCGATCATCTACGTGACCGGCATCGAGGTGACACAGGGCACGCTCGAACCGAAGGTTACGGAAGTCCGCGTCACCGGCCTGACCAGCTCGCAGGGCTGGAGCAACCCGCAGCTGGTGCCGTTCTATTACGGCAAGCCCGCCGACGATATTCTCGACCTTCAGTTCATCGCGACCAGCCCGGAATATACGCAGAAGGCATCGGGCTGGGTTCCGATCAGCGCGATGTTCACGATCGAGCAGGGCCAGACCTTCAAGGGCGTGCGCGTCCGCGCCGGCGCCAATGCGTTGCAGCTCAACCAGCTCCCCGGGGTGGCGCAGACGACGATCAAGGCGATCGACTGCACCCAGTGCATCGGCAAGAAATTCGCCGAGAAGGGCACCGCCGCGGCCGGAACCCCCAACGTCGTGCGCGCCGAAGAACTGCCGCGCGGCTACCGGGTCATCGTGCCGTCGCACGGCGTCGCCGGCATCGTCCACAACCCCAACCGGCTCAACCTGATCCTCGACGACAACAACACGATCGTCATGGTCTTCTGGGAGTAGCCGCTCAGAATGGTTGCCGATCAGGTGCAAACGTTCTTTTTTCGTCATTGCCGGGCTTGACCCGGCGACCTCGGGCGCCCGGGGATGGCCGGGTCAAGCCCGGCCATGACGGCTTGTGCGGAGAGCGACCCCTCGGATACCTAATCCATCGTCATTCCCGCGAAAGCGGGAATCCATAACCCTGGACCCCCGCTTTCCGCGGGGGTGACGAGACAGTTGGAGCCGGCGCGTTTGCTCCGGCCTGCCATGCCGAACCCCCGTTTGCGGCGCCGCGAACGGGGGTTCATCTTATTCGCGGGCAGCACGAGGGACAGCCATGCACGACATCGTCATCCGCGGCGGCACGATACTCGACGGCAACGGCGGCGCTCCCTTTGCCGGCGACGTCGCGATCGACGGCGAGCACATCGCCGCGGTCGGCGGCAAGGCGGGGCCGGCGCGGCGGGTCATCGAGGCCGACGGGATGCTGGTGACGCCGGGCTGGGTGGACGTGCACACGCACTACGACGGGCAGGCGACCTGGGACCCGATGCTGGCGCCGTCGTCGTGGCATGGCGTCACGACGATCCTGTTCGGCAATTGCGGCGTCGGCTTCGCGCCGGTGCGCAAGGAGCACCGCGATGATCTCATCGATCTGATGGAGGCGATCGAGGACATCCCCGGCAGCGCCCTGCACGAGGGGCTGAACTGGGAATGGGAGAGCTTTCCGGAATACCTCGACGCGCTCGACCGCATGCCGCGGACGATCGACATCGCGGCGCAGGTGCCGCACCACCCGCTGCGCGTCTTCGTGATGGGCGAGCGCGGTGTGCGCCGGGAGCCGGCGACGGCCGACGATATCGCCGAGATGCGGCGCCTGACGGAGGAGGCCTTGCGGGCCGGCGCCTTCGGCTTCACGACCTCGCGCACGTACTCGCACAAGACCAACGCCGGTGACCTTGTGCCGGGGCACTTCGCCGAGGAAGCCGAGCTCTACGGGATCGGTCAGGCGATGGCGGCGGTCAAGGCCGGGGCGTTCGGCATGAACAGCGATTTCGAGGACGAGGGGGCGGAATTCGCATGGATGACCCGCCTGTCGCTCGAAACCGCGCGTCCGGTGTGGTTCCTGCTGACCGACCGCACCAAGGACCCGGCGCGCTGGAAGCGGCTGATGCAGGGCGTGCACGCGGCGCGGGCGCGCGGCGCGTCGATCACGGCGCAGGTCGCCGGCCGCCCGGTCGGCGTCATCATGGGGATCGCCGGCTCGTTCAACCCGTTCTCGATCCGGCCTAGCTATGTCCCGCTGGAAGCGCTGCCGCCGCAGGAGCGGCTGCGTCGGCTGCAGGACCCCGAGATGCGCCGCCGCCTGCTTGCCGAGGAGCCGTCGGAGCGGCAGCTCGCGCGGCTGTCGCAGGCGCGGCAGAACATGGTCGGCCGCTGGGACCGCATGTTCGTCATGAGCGGCGAGACGCCGGATTACGAACCGCCGGCGGAGAAGAGCATCGCCGCGATCTCGGCGCGCGGCAATTCCAGTCCGCAGGAGGTCGCCTACGACTACCTGGCGGAGGGTCTCGATCGCTTCCTGTTCTTCCCGATCGTCAACTATGCCGAGGGCGACCACGGTACGGTGCGGGAAATGCTGACCGATCCCGGCACGCTGCTTGGCCTCAGCGACGGCGGCGCCCATTGCGGCGCGATCGTCGATGCCAGCGTCCCGACCTTCATGCTGACCCATTGGGGCCGCGACCGCCGCCGCGGCCCCGGCCTGCCGCTGCCGCAGCTGGTCAAGATGCAGACCAGCGAGACCGCCGACTTCTTCGGCTTTGCCGACCGCGGCCGGCTGGCGCCGGGGCTGCGAGCGGACGTCAATGTCATCGATTTCGAGCGCCTGCGGCTGCACCAGCCGGAGGTCGTGCACGACCTCCCCGCCGGCGGCCGCCGTCTCGTGCAGCGCGCCGACGGCTACGCTGCCACCCTCGTCGCCGGGACGCCGGTGTTCCAACGGGGCGAGCATACCGGTGCCTTGCCCGGCCGGCTGGTGCGGGCGGGGCGGTAGGCCCCCTCCGCTCGCCAGCTCCCCCGCTTTGCGGGGAGGAAGACGCTGCAACGGCTGGAAAAAATGGTCGGAGTGAGAGGATTTGAACCTCCGGCCCCTGCCTCCCGAAAGCAGTGCTCTACCAGGCTGAGCTACACTCCGCCGACCGGCGCGCTCTATACCGCCAAATGGGTTCGCGGCGCAACCGGCGCCAATCAGAACCCGCGGTCGGTGACGAAAGCCGCGACCTCCGCCAATGCCCGCCGCTCGGGAGTATCGGAAAAGGCCGCCAGCGTCTCGGCCGCCGCCGCCGCGTAGCGCTGCGCCCGCGCCAGCGTCTCGGCCAGCGCGCCGCGGCGGGCCAGGATCGCCAGCGCCCGGTCGAAATCGCCGTCGCGCTGGTCGCCGTCTTCGAGGGTGCGCCGCCAGAACGTGCGCTCGTCGCCGTCGCCGCGCGCGAAGGCGATCAGGATCGGCAGGGTGATCTTGCCGTCGCGAAAGTCGTCGCCGAGGCTTTTCCCCAGTTCGCTCTGGCTGGCGCCGAAATCGAGCATGTCGTCGATGAGCTGATAGGCGATGCCGAGGTTGCGGCCGAAAGTTTCCAACCGCCGCTCCTCCTCGGGTGGCCGGTCGGCCACGACCGCGCCGATGCGGCAGGCCGCCGCGAACAGAGCGGCGGTCTTGGCCTCGATGACTTCCAGATAGGCGTCTTCGCTCGTCGTCGTGTCGTTGGCGGTGATGAGCTGCAACACCTCGCCCTGCGCGATGACGGATGATGTGCGCGACAGTATGTCGAGCACGCGCAGCGAACCGTCCTCCACCATCAGCTCGAACGCGCGGCTGAATAGGAAATCGCCGACCAAGACGGCCGGCTTGTTACCCCAAACGGCGTTTGCCGTGTCGCGGCCGCGCCGCAGGTCGCTGCCGTCGACGACGTCGTCATGCAGCAGCGTCGCGGTGTGGATGAACTCGACGGCGGCGGCGAGCGCGACATGGCGCGAGCCGCGATAGCCGCACAGCCGGGCGCAGGCCAGGGTCAACATCGGCCGCAGCCGCTTGCCCCCGGCGGCGACGATGTGGCCGGCCAGCTGCGGGATCAACGTCACCGGGCTTTGCATGCGCTCGACGATCAGGCGGTTGACCTCTTCGAGGTCGACTGCGAGCAGCCGGATCAGCGGTGCCAGGGAAGGCTTTGCAACATCGGGTTCGCGATCGACCTCGGTCAGCGGCGCCACCAGAATCTCCCGAGCCAGCCTACTGACGCCAGCCGCCGCCCCCGATCAGCTTGACGCGCCTGAACGCGTGCGAGCATAGAAGGACCGGGATATCGGTCAAGTAGCGGGCCGGTCGCGGCTCCGCGGCGGGCGCACGTCCTGCGGCGTAGACGATGAAAGAGCTGCTGCGCACCAACGACTGGGTTCGGCTGTCCTGGGTGCAGGCGCTGCTCCGCGACGCCGGCATCGACAGCCTGGTCCTCGATCACCACACCAGCCTCATGGAAGGGAGCATCGGCGCGATTCAGCGCCGGCTGATGGTCGCCAGCGGCGACTTTGCGCGCGCCCAGAGCCTCGTCGCGATGGCCGACGAGGGGCAATGAACGCGCCCGCGCCGCCGCCGCCGGTCAGCGAAGACCGGCTGCTCGGCGGCCGGGTGTTGCTGCGGCAGCCGACGGAGGGCGCCCGCGCCGCGATCGACCCGGTGTTTCTCGCCGCCGCGGTGCCGGCGGGCCCGCAGCAGCTCGTGCTCGATGTCGGCTGCGGCACCGGCGCGGCGATGCTGTGCCTGGCGGCGCGGGTGCCGCAATGCCGCATAGTCGGCCTCGACGCCCAGCGCGACCTCGTGCGGCTCGCCGGGGAGAACATCGCGCTGAACGACATGGGAGACCGGCTTTCGGCAATTCACGGCGACCTGCTGCGGCCGCCGCCGCGGCTGGCGCCCGGCAGCTTCGACCACGTCATGGCCAACCCGCCCTTCGCCGCGCGCGGCCGGCATACGCCGTCGCCGAATGCGGCCCGCGCTGCCGCCGCGGTCGAGGGCGACGCCGATTTCGGGCAATGGGTGCGGTTCGCGCTGCATATGCTGCGCGCCAGGGGGACGATAACCTTCATCCACCGTGCCGACCGCATCGACGCGGTGCTCGGCGCGATCGCGGGCCACGCCGGCGAGGTCGTCGTGTACCCGCTGTGGCCGGGGCAGGGCAGGGCGGCGAGGCGCGTGCTCGTGCGGGCGCGCAAACAGAACGCCGCGCCGGCGCGCCTTGCGGCAGGGCTCGTGCTGCACGAAGCCGACGGCCGCTTCACCGCCGCCGCCGAAGCCGTGCTGCGTCACGCCGAGGCGTTGGAGATGTAGCCGCGGCGCGACCGCGTCACCATCTTCAAGACCATGAACCTCCGCGATATTCTGAAGATCTTACCGGTCGAGCGGTTCCGCAACCCGCCGCCGGTTGTCGCGGTGGTGCGCTTTGAAGGTGTGATCGGACCGCAGCAGTGGCGCGGCTCGATGTCGCTCTCGACGCACGCCGCGGCGCTCGACCGCGCCTTCTCGCTGTCGCGCCTCGCCGCCGTCGCCCTCGTCATCAACTCGCCCGGCGGCTCGCCGGTGCAGTCGGCGCTGCTTTACCGCCGCATCCGCCAGTTCGCCGAGGAGAAGCGGGTGCCGGTCTTCGCCTTCGCCGAGGACGTCGCGGCCTCGGGCGGGTATTGGCTGGCGCTCGCGGCCGACGAGATTTTCGCCGAGGAGACGTCCCTCCTCGGCTCGATCGGCGTCGTCAGCGGCGGTTTCGGCTTCGTCCGCCTGATCGACCGGCTGGGTATCGAGCGCCGCCTTCACACCGCCGGCGAACGCAAATCGCTGCTCGATCCGTTCCTGCCGGAGAACCCGGTCGATGTCGAGCGCCTGACGGTTCTGCAGCAGGACATCCACGAGGCGTTCCGCGAGCACGTGCGCCGGCGCCGCCTCGGCAAGATCGATCCTGCCGACGACACTCTGTTCAACGGCGATGTCTTCACCGGCGCCCGCGCCGCAACGCGCGGCCTCGTCGACGGCATCGGCGACCTGCGGGCGGTGATGCGGGCGCGCTACGGCGACAAGGTGCGGCTCGTCCCGATAGCGACCGAGCGCAAGCGGCGGTGGCCGTTCCCGCGCCGCCGCCAGTTCGTCGCGGAGCAGGCCTTCGCCCCCGTCGCCGACGCCCTCTATTGGCTCGAAGCCCGGCTGCAATGGGCCCGCTTCGGGCTGTGACGACGTTTCCCTCTCTGCCCTTCAGGGGGGAGAGGGAGGGGCCCATCGCGAAGCGATGGAAAGGTGAGGTGGGTCTCTCAGCCGGCGAGCGCTCTGGAATCCCCTACCTCACCCTGGCCCTCTCCGCCCTCGGGGGCGGAGAGGGAAGCTTGTTGACCCTGCTTCCGCGCTGCCGTTAAACCCTGGCGATGTTTGCACTGCCGAAACTGCTGATCCTGCTGCTGGTGGCGGTCGCCGCCTGGTACGCCTTGCGCCGTCTCAACGCGCCGCCGCGCAACCTGCCCCGTCGGCGCGCGGCGGCGGCCGGTCCGGCGCAGCGCTCGATCCCGGCCGAGGACCTCGTGCTGTGCGACGTATGCAGCGCCTATGTCGCCGGCAGCGCGCACAGCTGCGGCCGGCCCGACTGCCCGCGGCCGCGCTGAAGGGGTGCATTCCGTGGCGGAGGCGAGCTTCCAGTCGCTGATTTTCGAATTGCAGCGCTTCTGGGCGGCGCAGGGTTGCGTGATCCTGCAGCCCTACGACATGGAGGTTGGGGCCGGCACGTTTCATCCCGCGACGACGTTGCGCGCGC
>Ga0209810_1003634_pt1 | contig 15902 bp, 19 predicted proteins | sample Coa_R1_7_FD_187159 | JGI IMG/M metagenome (GOLD analysis project Ga0209810, IMG submission 187159) | Surface soil microbial communities from Centralia Pennsylvania, which are recovering from an underground coalmine fire - Coalmine... | ecosystem: Environmental > Terrestrial > Soil > Unclassified...
CTGGTTGAGGTACTGACCGTAGATGTTGGCCAGCGAGCGGGCATCCACATCTTCGCGGCTGTAGGCGAAGCCCTTGGTGTCGGCGTGGCGCACCCCGGCCACCCGCAGCTGGTCGAACTCGTTGAACTTGCCCACCCCGGCAAAGGCGATGCGGTCGTAGATCTCTGAGACCTTGTGGAGGGTGTTCGAGGTGTTCTCGGTCACGATCAGGATGCCGTCCGAGTAGGCCAGGGCCACCAGGGGCCGGCCCCGGGCGATGTTCTTGCGGGCGTAGTCGGCCCGGTCCCGCATGACCTGCTCGGGCGGGACGTAGAAGGGCATGCTCATCGGGGCCGCCCCTCGGCCGTGCGGCGGTCGATGAGGGCTCCGAAGCGCTCGGCCACCTGCTCCTCGGGCACCCGCTCGAAGCCGGCCCCGGTGATGGTCGCCACCGTGGGGTAGATGCCCCGGATCACGTCCGGGCCCCCGGTGGCCGTGTCCTCGTCGGCTGCCTCGTAGAGGGCCTGGATGGCCACCTCCACCGCCTCGTCGCGGGGCATCCCGTCGTGGAAGGCCAGCTTGATGGCGGTGCGGGCCAGCCGGCCGCCGGACCCGGTGGTGGAGAAGTCCGCCTCCTCGTACGGGCCGCCGGTTGGGTCGTAGGTGAAGATGCGCCCCCGCCCCCGACGCAGGTCGAAGCCGGCGAAGAGCGGCACCACCACGAAGCCCTGCATGGCCATGGGCAGGTGCTGGCGGATCATCTGACCCAGCTGGTTGGCCTTGCCCTCCAGCGACAGCGGGGTGCCCTCCACCTTCTCGTAGTGCTCCAGCTGGGTCTGGAACAGCTTGACCATCTCGATGGCCGTGCTGGCCGCTCCGGCGAAGCACACCCCGGAGTGGGAGTCGGCGGGAAGAACCTTCTCCACCGCCCGGTGGGCGATTTCGGTGCCGGTGGTCGCCCGGCGGTCGCCGGCCATTACCACCCCGTCGGCGTAACGCAGGGCCAGCACGGTGGTCCCGTGACGGATGTCACCCAGGGCTCCGGGCACCGAGGAGGCGCCCCCGGACGCGCCGGGGCCGGGCAGGCCGAAGCCCTCCGTGGATGTTCGTCGAAGCAGTTCGAGGAAGTTGGGGCCCGGATCGTCGGTGGCCCCGAATATCGGCAGGCTCATGGGCCGGGCTACTGGCCGCCCTTCTGCACGTAGTTGCGCACGAACTCCTCGGCGTTGTCCTCCAGAACCTCGTCGATCTCGTCGAGCAAGTCGTCCAGCTCCGCCTTGAGCTTCTCGCCCTTGTCGGTGGCGGGAGGGGCCTCCTCGACCACCTCCTCGGTGCGGGCGGGCGCCTGCTTCTTCTTCAGCTCACGTTCGGCCATGTCACATCACTCCTAGGAACCCAGTCTCTCCAACAGCTCGGCCGGGCTCGAACATCCCTCCAACAAGCTATCGACGTGAGCGGCCGTGCCCCTGAGGGGTTCCATCATCGGAACCCTCCTGAGTGGGTCCGTGCCCAGGTCGAATACCAGGGAATCCCAGTTGGCGGCAGCGATGGCGCTGGACCAACGCTGGAGGCACTTGCCCCTGAAGTATGCCCGGGTATCGGGCGGGGGCTCGGTGATAGCGGTCACAACCTCCTCGTCGGTGGTCAGGCGCTCCATGGGCAGCCGGGAGAACAGCGACCGCTCCGGGCGCAGGTCGTGGTACTGGAGGTCCATGGCGGCCAGGCGGTGGTCGTCCCAGCCCAGGCCGTGGCGCTGGCGGTAGGCGTCGAGCAGGTTGTACTTGGCCACCCAGTCGAGCTGGCCCGAAAGGGCCATGGGGTCCGATTCGAGCCCGGCCAGCACCGCCTCCCACCGCTGGAGCACGGCCCGACCGGCCTCGTGGCCCCCCAGGCAGTCCAGTCCCCGCTCCTCGGCGTACTTGCGGCCGAGGTCGTGCAGCTCCCACTGGATCTCGAGAGCCGTCATGGTGCGTCCGGCGGCCAGCTCCAGCGGCTGGCGCAGGGTCAGGTCGTAGGAGACCTTGCGGAGGGCCTGGACGGGGGCGGCCAGCACGAAGTCGTGCTCGGCCAGCCAGTCGTCCTCGACCATGGCCAGGAACAGGGCGGTGACACCCACCTTGAGGAAGGTGGCCACCTCGGCCAGGTTGGCGTCGCCCACGATGACGTGGAGCCGGCGGTACTTCTGGGCGTCGGAGTGCGGCTCGTCGCGGGTGTTCACGATGGGCCGCTTGAGCGTGGTCTCCAGCCCGACCTCCTCCTCGAAGAAGTCGGCCCGCTGGGACAGCTGGAAGGGCACCGGCTCGGAGGTGGCGGCCTCGGTGCCCACCTTGCCCGCCCCGGTGAAGATCTGGCGGGTCACGAAGAAGGGGATGACCTGCTGGACGATGCGGGAGAACGGGACCGTCCGGTCGACCAGGTAGTTCTCGTGGCAGCCGTAGGAGTTGCCCTTGCGGTCGGAGTTGTTCTTGTAGACCACGATCCCCTGGGCCGGGGGGAGCACCCGGGCGGCGGCCTCCATGCTGCGCTCGAGGATCTTCTCCCCCGCCTTGTCGTAGACCACCACCTGGCGGGGACTGGCGCACTCGGGGGTGGAGTACTCCGGGTGGGCGTGGTCGACGTAGTAGCGGGCCCCGTTGGTGAGCACGGTGTTGACCAGGTTGGTCTCCACCTCGGGCGGGGTGGACCCCTCGCGGGCGAAGCCGCGGGCGTCGTTTCCGGGGGCCTCGTCCTCGAAGTCCCAGCCCACCTTGCGCTGGACCTGGGCCACGTAGGCGTTGATCAGGGCCGAGGAGGCGGCGATGGGGTTGGACTCGGCCGCCCCGCGCAGGATGATCCCGTACTCGGTCTCCATTCCGATGACCTTCGGGATGGCCATGGGGCGACCCTACCCGGCCGGGCGGTCAGCGGCTACGCCTGGGCCCGACGAGCCGCCGGGGGCGGCCCGGCCTCTACAGGTACTGGCCGGTGCCCACCCGCTCGATGGCCCGGCCACCGGAGGCTTCCTTCCCCTGGGAGAGCAGGGTGCGGACATAGACGATCCGCTCGCCCTTCTTGCCGGAGATCTTCGCCCAGTCGTCCGGGTTGGTGGTGTTGGGCAGGTCCTCGTGCTCGCGGTACTCCTGCTTGATCGAGGCCAGCATGTCGGCGGTGCAGATGCCCCAGCCCTCGCCGGCGATCACCCGCTTGATGGCCAGCTTCTTGGCCCGGCGGACGATGTTCTCGATCATGGCGCCGGAGGAGAAGTCCTTGAAGTAGAGGATCTCCTTGTCCCCGTTCTGGTAGGTCACCTCGAGGAAGCGGTTCTCGTCGTCCTCGCGGTACATCTCCGCCACCGTGCGGTCGATGATGGCCGCCACCGCCTTGGCCGGGTCGCCGTCGCCCAGGCTCTTGACCTCGCCCTCGTCGAGGGGCAGGTCCGGGGTGAGGTAGCGGGAGAAGATCTGCGCCGCCGCCTTGCGGTCAGGCCGCTCGATCTTGATCTTCACGTCCAGCCGGCCGGGGCGGAGGATGGCCGGGTCGATCAGGTCCTCGCGGTTGGAGGCCCCGATCACGATGACGTTGCGCAGCGCCTCCACCCCGTCGATCTCTGCCAGCAGCTGGGGCACGATGGTGGACTCCATGTCCGAGCTGATGCCGGTGCCGCGGGTGCGGAAGAGGGAGTCCATCTCGTCGAAGAAGACGATGACGGGCCAGCCCTCCTCCGACTTCTCCCGAGCCCGCTGGAAGACCAGGCGGATCTGGCGCTCGGTCTCGCCCACGTACTTGTTGAGCAGCTCGGGGCCCTTGATGTTGAGGAAGTAGCTGCGGGCGGTCTTGTCCCCCGACTGCTCGGCCACCTTTTTGGCCAGGGAGTTGGCCACCGCCTTGGCGATGAGGGTCTTGCCGCACCCCGGGGGGCCGTAGAGCAGGATCCCCTTGGGGGCGGGCAGCTTGTGCTGCACGAAGAGGTCGCGGTGCAGGAACGGGAGCTCGACGGCGTCGGTGATGGCCTCGATCTGGTCGTCGAGGCCGCCGACGTCGGCGTAGGAGACGTCGGGCACCTCCTCCAGCACCAGCTCCTCCACCTCGGGACGGGGGAGCCGCTCGAGCAGGAGCCCGCTGCGGGGATCCATTAGGACCGAGTCCCCCGCCCGCAGCCGGATGTCCGCCAGGGAGTCGGCCAGCTCCACGACCCGCTCCTCGTCGGCCCGGCCCACGATGATGGCCCGGTTGCCTTCGAGATGCTCCTTGAGCGTGACCACTTCGCCGGAAATCTCCCCTGCCCGGGCCAGGACCACGTTGAGGGAGTCGTTGAGCACGACCTCCTGGCCGCGGGCCAGCTCCTCGAAGGCGATCTCCGGGTGCAGCGACACCCGCATCTTGCGGCCGCCGGAGAAGACGTCGACGGTCCCGTCGTCGTTGTGGCCAAGGAAGGTCCCGTAGGCCGACGGGGGCTGGGTCAGCTTGTCGACCTCCTCCCGCAGGGCCGTGATGTGCTCGCGGGCCTCCCGCAGGGTGAAGGTCAGCTTCTCGTTCTGGGACAGGGCCTGCTGCAGCTGACCCTTCGTCTCGAGCAGCTTCTCCTCGAGGGTGCGCACCCGTTTGGGCGCGTCCTGCAGCCGCCGCCGCAAGGTAATGACCTCTTCTTCCAGCGTCTTGGCCTGCTGCTGGAGCTCGGCGACCTCACGCTCGTAAGCGCCGAGCCGACGCTGGTACTCGTCGTCGGGCGTCGGGACCACCTCCCTCCTCTGCGAACATACACCTCGCCCGTGCGGATGTGGCTCATACCGCCACCCCAGGTGAGCAGTCCGGGCCGGGCGGGGGCAATCGAGTTTCACCCGCCAATCCCAGGGAAATTGACACTAGTGTGGACCCTGGGTAGGTTCGGCCCAGGGCCCACGGAGAGGTTGCTAGATGAAGGTCTGGATCGATCAGGATCTGTGCACCGGAGACGGTCTCTGCGAGGAGATCGCTCCCGCCGTGTTCACCTTGCTCGACGACGGCCTGGCCTACGTCAAGGAAGGCGACAAGGTCATGAGCGACCCGGGCGGGCCCCAGGGCATGGCCGTCGTCCCCGAGGGCATGGAGGACGCCGTGGTGGAGGCGTCCGAGGAGTGCCCGGGCGAGTGCATCTTCATCGAGAAGGAAGCCTGAGCCCACCTTCCTAAGGGCGCCTCCCCGGCCTAATGGCCGAGCAGGCGGGCATGGGTGAGGAACCCGGTGTGGGCCACCATGCGGTGGTCGGGCCGGACCGAGCGTCCCTCAACGTGCCATGTGCGCACCAGCACCTCGAGGGTTTCGGCCATGGCGAAGTCGCTGTCGCCGAGCGCCTCGCGGAGGGTGGCCACCTGGTTGATCGACGGCAGGTAGGCGACGAGGATCCCGCCCGGCCGCAGGGACGAGGCGGCGTGGGGCACCACCTGCCAAGGCTCGGGCAGGTCGAGCACCACCCGGTCCAGGTCCGACTCGGCGATGCCCTCGTAGACGTCGCGCTCCTCCACCCGGAAGCGGCCGGCGGCCTCGGCGCCGAGGAAGGAGACCACGTTGGCCCTGGCCCGCTCGGCGAAGTCGGGACGCAGCTCGTAGCCCACCACGTCGGCGCCGGCCCGCAGCAGCGTCATGGAGAGGGCCCCCGAGCCCACGCCGGCCTCAAGCACCTGCACCCCGGGGCGGATGTCGGCGAGCACGAGGATCTGGCCCAGGTCCTTGGGGTAGATGACCTGGGCCCCCCGGGGCATCTTGAGGACGTAGTCGGCCAGGGTCGGGCGCACGGCCACGTAGCGGGCCCCGCTGGTGGTCCGCACGGCCGTGCCCTCGGGCCGACCGACCAGCTGGTCGTGGCCGAAGTAGCCGGCATGGCTGTGGAAGGAGGCGTCGGCGGTGAGGGTTATCAGGTAGCGCCGGCCCTTCGAGTCGAGGAGCAGGACCCGGTCGCCCTCGGCGAAGCCCTGGCTCACCGCCTACGCCGGGTCGGCGCCTGCAGCGGGGCGGTGGCGGCGTCGACCAGCCGGCAGAACGAGCACGTCTCGCCGGTGGTGGGCGACCCGCACGCCGCGCAGGTGCCGAGGGACTGGCGCACCGCCTCCACCTCGGGGGCGAAGTGGGCCGCCCCCCGGTCGAGGAAGCCGAAGTAGAAGGCGGCCTTGGAGCCGGGCGAGGTCTCCTCGACGGCGTTGAGGGCGTCCTTGTAGCCGAGGTGCTTGTTGCCCTCGGCCATCGGGCACTCCTCCACGATGTAGTCGATGCCCCGCAGGACGCAGTAGGCCGCCATCTCCCGCTCGCCCAGCCGCACCAGGGGCTTGATCTTGCGCACGAAGCCGTCGGCCGCCGGCAGCACCGGCAGCTGGCGGCCCAGGTACTCGGTGGACCAGCGCAGCACGTTGCCGAACAGCACCGCCGCCTCGTCGTCGAGGTTGTGACCGGTCGCCACCACGTCGTAGCCCCCCTCGACCGCCGCCTGGTTGAACAGGTGACGCTTGGACAGCCCACAGGCCGAGCACGGGACCCGGCGGGCGGCGGCGGCCCCCTCCGGTATGCCGAAGCCGTAGGCGGAGGGGATGTCCACCTCGATGAGCCGGGCGCCCCGCCCGGAGGCAAAGGCACGGGCGAACTCGCCGGAGCGGTCGCTGTAGTCCCCAATGCCCAGTCCGAGGTACAGGCCGTCGGCGGCCACGCCCAGGTCGAGCAGGATGTCCCACAGGGCCAGGGAGTCCTTGCCCCCGGACACGGCCACGAGCACCCGCTCCCCCTCCCCGATCATGTGGAAGTCCTCGAGGGAACGGCGGACCTGGGACCGGCAGTGGTGCAGGAAGCACTCCGGGCAGAAGGCGGCGTTGTGGCGCCGGAGCTCGATGACGGCCGGCTGGCGGCAGCGGCGGCACTTCATAGGGCCCCTCCGGAAATGACCGGCCTGACCTCGATCTCGTCACCGTCGTCCAGCACGGCGTCGTCGGTCACCAGGGTGTCGCCCCTTATCACCAGGACCGACTCTCGCCGGACACCGAGCTCGGCCAGCAACTCGTGCACCCGACGGGGCCCGGCCACCTCGACCAGGCGGCGGGGGTTGCGCAACAGGACCCTCACCCCCGCCACTCTAGGGACCGGGGCGCCGCCGCCGGCCGGAGGCGCCGGTTCCTCAGGCGGGCGGAGCCTGGTGGGAGATCACCACCGACTCACCGGGTGACAGATCCTCGGTGTAGACGGGTTGGGGCCCCCTCTTCGACCGGGCCCGGCCGTAGAGCCAGGCGGCCAGGCCGAGCACCAGCCAGACGGGCTGGCCCCGCCGGACGCCCCTGGCCCAGCCGACGGTGCGCAGCAGGCGGAGCAGGCGGTCGATCACACCCGCCGCACCTCCACCACCGTCCGCTGCCTCTTGCCCCGGCGCCGGCCCATGAGGTAGGCGAGGGCGAGCACTCCGACCACGGCGACACCGGCGACGGCCATCCCGACCGGTTTGGCCGACTCGGTGGTCCGGTGCACCTCGTCGGTGATCCGGCGGAGCTTGGCCTCGATGTCGGAGGGCTGGATCCTGGTGGCGGTCATGGTCATCCCTTCCGGCGGGAGCGGCCGGACAGTATGGCGCCCGCCGTGAGGACGACCAGCACCAGCCCGGTGGCCGAGGTGATCAGGTAAGGCAGCCAGCTGTGCGCCCCCTTGAAGACGGTGCCGGTGTCGGTCTGCAGTACCCGCAGGGCGGCCACCAGCAGGACGACCAGCCCGACGGCCAGGGCCAGGGAGCCCCCGGCGCCGAAGGCGACGAAGCGGGTGAGGCCCTTGAGCGGCTCCAGGGTCTCCTGCTTGGCATAGGCCACCGCCGTCTCCCAGGCGTCGGTGACCAGCTGGGGCACGCTCTGGCGGCCGGAGGAGCCGGTGAGGCTCCCGCTGCGGCTGTCGGTCATGGGGCTCCTTGGGCGCGGCCTATCGGGCGGGGAACGGGCCGCCCTTCTCTATCGCCCGCCGATCTGGCGCGCAAACAGTTCCAGGGCCTCCCCCGCCCGCTGCTCGAGCAGATCGAGGCGGCTGTCGTGGTCGGGGGCCTCCAGGAGCGACTGGCGGTCGAGGGCGCCCACCGGCGCCCGGGCGCACAGCTGGTAGACGGCGACCGAGGGGTCCTCATCAAGGGTGAAGGTCGCCGGCGGGACCTTGAGACCGGCCTCCACGGCCAGGGCGAGGGAGCGGCGGACCGTGCGCTCCGCCCCCGCCAGGCGGTCGGGGCTCGGTGGGCCCGGCTCGGGACGGGGCCGGACCAGGGCCAACGGGTAGGGATCGTCCGGCAGCCAGGTGACCACCTCGACGCGGCCGGCGCCGGTGGTCTGCAGCAGCCAGCTCCGGTCGGGCGCCCTGGCCTCGGCCACGATGCGGGCGACGGTCCCGAGGCCGAAGCGGGTGTCTCCGCCTCCCACCTCGTGGCCGCGCTCGATGAGCACCACCCCGAACTGGCGCCTCGAGGCCAGGCAGTCGGCGACCAGGGCGAGGTAGCGCTCCTCGAAGGCCCGCAGCGACAGCTCCATGTGCGGGAACAGCACCATCCCCAGGGGGAACATCGGCAGGCGCAGCTCGCCCGGCTCCACCGGTTCAGCCCCTGGGCGTCAGGACATAGGTGGAGCTGCCCCGCAGCACGGTGTTGGAGGCGTCGTCCTGCATCTCGCACTCGAGGAAGGCCACCCTTCGCCCGCCGGAGACGACCCAGGCCCGGCAGGTGAGCAGCGAGCCCACCCGGACCGGGCGCAGGAAGCTCACCTTGAGCTCGGCGTTGGCCGTCACCACCTTGCGTCCCGAGGCCCAGGTCACGGACGAGGCGCCCATGGCGGAGTCCGCCATGGCGGCCAGGAACCCGCCCTGCACGATCCCCACCGGGTTGGCGAAGCGCTCGTCGGCCGCCATCTGCCACACCGTGACCCCCGGGGTGGACTTGTCGGTGCAGACCATCCCCAGGGTCAGGTCGCAGTTGGGAGGGACCTGGACCCGGGGATCGGTGGGCGGCACCTGGCGACACTATCCGGCTCCACTAACCTGCCTGCATGCCCCGCGCCCTTCTGGCGGTGGTGGTGGGCTTGGCCGTCTGTCAGGTGGCCAATCTCCTTACCACGGTCTACCTGCACCGCGCCCTGTCCCACCGCGCCCTGTCCCTGTCGCCGCCCGTGCTGGCGGTGTGCCGGTTCCTCATCTGGATCATGACCGGCATCCGCCCCCGCCAGTGGGTCGCCGTCCACCGCAAGCACCACGCCTTCACCGACGTGGAGGGGGACCCCCACTCCCCCGTTCTGCTGGGCTACGCCAAGGTGCAGCTGGGCAACGTCGGGCTCTACCGCACCGCCGCCCGCGACAAGGATCTGGTGTCGCGCTACGCCCGCGACCTGCCCGCCGACGCCTGGGACCGGGTGCTGTTCGACCACGCCGTGGTCGGCCTGGGCGTGGGTGTGGCGTTCCTGTGCCTGGTGCTGGGTTGGCAGTGGGGCCTGGTGGCGGGGGTGATCCACGCCGTCACCTATCTGGCCCTGAGCGCGGCGGTCAACGCCGTCGGCCACACCTTCGGCCGGCGCACCTACGACAACCCTGCCCGCAACAACCAGTGGCTGGCCTGGCTCACCGCCGGGGAGGGCCTGCACAACAACCACCACGCCGCCCCGACCTCGGCCCGCCTGGCCCACGGCGGCGGCGAGATCGACCCGGGCTGGTGGGCCATCCGGATGCTGCGGAGAGTGGGGCTGGCCACCGTCCGCCACGACGGCGCCCGGCTCAAGGCGCCGGTGGCCGCCTGAGGCAGGGAGCCCGCCTGACCCCGGCGGTGGACGGCCCGCAGCGGCGGCCCCCGGGCGGATGACCTCCATCGCCGCCCGAGCCGTCATCACCCCGGCGGGCACGGTGTCGCCCGGGGTCATCGACCTGGACGGCGAGCGGATCGGGACGGTCTCGCCCACCTCCGGTCCCGTGCCCGACCGGCTGATTGCCGCCGGCTTCGTCGACCTGCAGGTCAACGGCCACGACGACATCGACGTGGCCACCGCCGAGGGGGCGGACTGGGACCGGATCGACGGGCTGCTGCTGGCCCAGGGCGTCACCACCTGGTGCCCGACGGTGGTCACCGGGCCGCTGGCCGGCTACCCGGCCGTCCTCGACCGGGTGGAGGCGGCCGGCCGCCGGCCAGGGCCGCGACCGTCGATCGCCGGCGCCCACCTCGAGGGCCCGTTCCTGGGAGGCCTGCGGGGGGCCCACGATCCCCGATTCGTCCAGGAGATCGACCTGAACTGGCTGTCGTCTCTGCCCGGGGTTGTGTCGGTGGTCACCCTGGGAGCCGAGCTGCAAGGAGCGGGCGAGGCGATCGCCACCCTGGCCGGCAAGGGCGTCCTGGCCGCCATCGGCCACTCCATGGCCACCTACGAGCAGGCCCTGGCCGCGGCCGACCGGGGGGCCCGGCTGGTGACCCACCTGTTCAACGCCATGTCGCCCCTGCACCACCGCCAGCCCGGCATGGTCGGCGCCGCCCTGTCCGATGCCCGCCTGGTGCCCTCGCTCATCGCCGATCTCATCCACGTGCACCCGGCCGTCATCGCTACCGCCTTCCGGGCCCGGGCCGACTCCGGCGTGGCCCTGGTGACCGACGCCGTCGGATGGCGCTCGGGGCGGATCGGAGGGGCCGGGGTGGCCAGGGCCGATGGGGACGCTCCCCGCCGTCCCGACGGGACCATCGCCGGCAGCGCGCTGACCATGGACGCGGCGGTGCGCAACGTGGTCGACAGCGCCGGCGTCCCTCTCGAGGCGGCCCTGCGGGCGGCCTCGGCCACGCCCGCCGGCCTGCTCGGCCTCGAGGACCGGGGGGCGGTGGAGGCCGGGCGGCGGGCGGACCTGGTGGCGCTGTCGGGGGACCTCACCCCGGTGGCGACCTGGGTCGGCGGCGAGCAGGTCTGGGGATGAGCGGCGACTTCGCCGCCGCCCTGTCCGAGCACCCGGTGCCGGCGCACGCCACCGGGGAGGTGGTGGGCCAGGTCATCGAGAGCCTGGGCACGGCCCCGGACCTGGCCGTGGTCTTCGTCACCCCGCCGCACGCCGGGGCGCTGGAGGACATCGCCGGGGCGGTAGGCGCCACCCTTGCCCCCGGTGTGCTGCTCGGCTGCGCGGCGGAGTCGGTGATCGGTCCCCGCCGCGAGGTGGAGCAGGTGGCGGCGGTGAGCCTGTGGGCCGGGCGGGTGGGTCCGGTCACCCCGGTGAGGGTGGAACCGCCGGATCCCTTCACCGAGGCCGACCCGATCGCCGCTCTGGCCGAGGTCGGCGCCGACGAAGGCATCGCCGTGGTGGTCGGCGACCCGTTCAGCTTCGACGCCGCCTCCGGCTTCGACTCGCTGGCCCGGCGGAAGCCCGGCCTCATGGTGGCCGGGGGCATGGCGTCGGCCGCCCGGGGCCCAGGAGCCAGCCGGCTGGTCCTCGGGGACCGGGTGTACTCAGACGGGGCCGTCGCCGCCGTCCTGGGATCCGGAGCCCGGGCCCGCACCCTGGTGTCCCAGGGCTGCCGCCCCATCGGCAGCCCCTGGGCGGTGACCCGGTCCGAAGGCTCGATCATCTACGAGCTGGCCGGCCAGCCGGCCCTGGACCGCCTCATGCACATCGTCGAGCAGGACCTGTCGTCGGCGGAGCTCGCCGTCATCAACCGGGGCGGCCTGCACCTGGGGGTGGTGGTCGACGAGCACCGGGCCGAGTTCGGCCCCGGGGACTTCCTGGTCCGCAGCGTCCGGGGAGCCGACCGCAGCAACGGGGCCATGGCGGTGGCCGCCGAGGTCGAGGTCGGCACGACCGTGCAGTTCCATCTCCAGGACGCCGCCGCCGCCGACGAGGACCTCCGGGCCACGCTCGCCGGCCACCAGGCGTCATCGGCGCTGATCTTCTCCTGCAACGGCAGGGGCACCCGCCTGTTCCGCGTGGCCGACCACGACGCCGACGTGGTCGCCGACGCCCTCGGCGAGATTCCCGCTGCCGGGTTCATGGCCGCCGGCGAGTTCGGTCCGGTCGGGGGCCGCAACCACGTCCACGGGCTGAGCGCGTCCCTGCTGCTGCTGGGGGCCACCGGGGTCGCAGCCGACGCCAGCTGATGCCCGTCCGGCCCTCGACGTGGCCACAAGGCGGGTGACCGGCGCCGCAGCGGACCACAGCCGATGCCCGTCCGGCCGCGAAAGGTAGCCACCACCCCAGGTGGGTAGGGTGACCCAGAGCCGCCCGTTGCCCATCGGAGGCGCCCATGACCCGGCTGAAGACCCTCTGCGAGCAGTACGGCCAGAGTCCCTGGCTCGACAACCTGATGCGGACCTTCCTCACCTCGGGAGGACTGGCCGACTGGATCGAGCGGGGGGTGCGCGGCGTCACCTCCAACCCGACGATCTTCCAGAAGGCGATCGAGGGCGGTGATGCCTACGACCAGCAGTTCGGCGCCCTGGTCCGCTCCTCCACCGTCGAGGACGCCTACTGGAAGCTGGTCTCCTCCGACATCGAGAACGCCCTCGACCTGTTCGCCCCCCTGCACGAGCGGAGTGGGCAGGGCGACGGATTCGTCTCCCTCGAGGTCTCCCCCGCCCTCGCCACCGACACCGAGGGCACCATCCGTTCGGCCCGCGCCCTGCACCAGCAGATCGACCGCCCCAACCTGCTGGTCAAGATCCCCGCCACCGCCGCCGGGGTGCCCGCCATCCGCCAGATGATCGCCGAGGGGCGCAGCATCAACATCACTCTGATATTCAGCCTCGACCGTTACGCCGAGGTGATCGAGGCCTACCTCGGAGGGCTGGAGGACTACGTGGCCGGCGGCGGCGATCCGAGCGGCGTGCACAGCGTCGCCTCCTTCTTCGTGAGCCGGGTGGACACAGAGGTCGATCGCCGGCTGGAACGGTTGGCCTCCTCCGACGGGCGGGCGGCCAGCGGGGCCGAAGCCCTGAAGGGACGCATCGCGGTGGCCCAGGCCAAGCTGGCCTATCAGCTGTTCCGCCAGCGGTTCTCCGGCCCCCGCTGGGAGGCCCTGGCGGCCAAGGGGGCGAGGCTCCAGCGTCCCCTGTGGGCTTCGACCTCGACCAAGAACCCGGCCTATCCCGACCTGCTCTACGTCGACAACCTCATCGGCGCCGACACCGTCAACACCATGCCGGACGCCACCCTCGAGGCCTTCCTCGACCACGGCACGCCCGCCGCCACGGTCGAGGACGGGGTGGAGCGGGCCGAGGCCGACATGGCGAAGCTGGCCGAGGTGGGCGTTGACCTCGCCGACGTGTCCCGCGCGCTGGAGGAGGAAGGGGTGGCGAGCTTCGTCAAGTCCTTCGACGAGCTGCTGGCGCGCCTGACCGACAAGGCCGCCTCCCTGGCCTCGTGACGACCCTCGCCCGACGACTGCGGGACGCCGATCCCGACCTGTGGCCGTCCCCCAACGTGGCCCCCACCCGCCTGGGCTGGCTCGAGGTGCCCCGGACCATGGAGGCCGAGGCCCGCGACCTGCGCCAGTGGGCCGACTCGATCCCCCAGGGCCGGGTGGTGCTGATGGGCATGGGCGGCTCCTCCCTCGGCCCCGAGGTGCTCAGGGCCACCAGGGACGCCCTCGGCCGGACCGGGCGGGAGTTCATGGTGCTGGACACAACTGACCCCGACACCATCGCCGCCGTCGACCTCGACGACGCCTTCTTCCTCGTCTCCTCCAAGTCGGGCACGACCCTCGAGGTGGAGACGCTTCTCGCCCGGACGTGGGAGCTGGTGCCCGACCCCGGCCGCTACGCCGCCATCACCGACCCCGACACCCCCCTGGCCGCCACCGCCGAAGAGCGGGGGTTCAACCGCTGCTTCCGCAACCGGCCCGACATCGGGGGCCGCTACTCGGTGCTCTCCCATTTCGGGCTGGTCCCCGCCGCCCTCGCCGGCATCGACGTGGCCGGGCTGTGCCAGACCGCTCTCGACGCCGACTTCGAAGAGGCGGTCGAGGTCGGCGTCGACATGGGCCGGGCCGCCGCCGCCGGGCTGGACAAGGTGACCATCGTGGTGGAGGGGCCCTTCGCCAGCTTCGGGTTGTGGGTGGAGCAGCTCATCGCCGAGTCGACCGGCAAGCACGGGAAGGGATGCGTGCCCGTGCCGACCGCAGAGGCCGAGTCGGGCGAGGATCGCCACGTGGTCGAGGTGAAGGCGGCCGAGCTGGAGGAGCTTGGCGCCCTGTTCTACCGCTGGGAGGTGGCCACTGCCGTAGCCGGTCACGTGCTTGGCATCGACCCCTTCGACGAGCCGAACGTGGCCGAGTCCAAGGCCAACACCAGGGCGGTCCTCGACAGCTTGCCGGTGCCCCCGGCGCAACTGGAGGAGGCCGGCGCGCTCGGCGGATGGTTGGAGGAGCAGTACCGGCCGGGCGACTACGTGTCCCTGCAGGCCTACCTCCCCTACGGTCAGGACGAGGCCCTGCACTCGCTGCGCCGGCGGGTGCGCGACCACCTAGGCGGCGCCCCGGTGACCGTCGGCTACGGGCCCCGCTTCCTGCACTCGACCGGCCAGCTGCACAAGGGCGGTCCCAACACCGTCATCGCCGTGCAGCTCCTGCCCGAGGGCCGGCGGGCCCAGGTGGCCATTCCGGGCCACGACTACGACTTCGCTACGCTCATCGACGCCCAGGCCCTGGGCGACTTCCAGAGCCTGCAACGCCACGGGCGGCGCGTTCTCCGGGTGGCAGGCGACGACCTGGGGGCCCTGGTGGGTGGGCGCTGAGAATCCGGCTGGCCCGGGGAGGTATCCAATGAGGATCGGCATGGTGGGCCTGGGCCGGATGGGGGCCAACATGACCCGCCGGCTGCTCAAGGGCGGTCACGAGGTGGTCGCCTTCGACCTGTCCGAGGCGGCCCGCAGCGAGGCCAAGGGCTACGGGGCCGTTCCCGCCGCCACCCTCGAGGAGCTGGTGGCCAACCTGAGCCCGCCCCGGGTGGCCTGGGTCATGGTGCCCTCGGGCCCTCCTACCGACCAGACGATCGACGCCCTCGGCCGCCTGCTGGAGACCGGTGACGTCATCGTCGACGGTGGCAACTCCCCCTACCGCGACGGGATCGCCGCCGCCCGGCGGCTCGAGCCATCCGGAATCCGCTTCGTCGATGCCGGCGTCTCGGGCGGGATCTGGGGCCTGGAGAACGGCTACTGCCTGATGGTCGGCGGCGAGCCCGAGGCGGTTGCCATGGTGGAGCCGGCCTTCCTCACCCTGGCCCCCGAGGGGGGTTACGCCCACGTCGGGCCGGTCGGTGCCGGGCACTTCGTCAAGATGGTGCACAACGGCATCGAGTACGGCCTGATCCAGGCCTACGGCGAGGGCTTCGAGCTGATGCACGCCGCCACCGAGTTCGACCTCGACCTGCACGAGATCGCCTCCATCTGGCGTTACGGGTCGGTGGTGCGGTCGTGGCTGCTTGAGCTGGCCGAGCTGGCCCTGGCCGACCAGGCCGGCTTCGACGCCATCGCCGGGGTGGTGGCCGACTCGGGCGAGGGCCGTTGGACGGTCAACGACGCCGTCGAGCGGGCGGTGCCGGCCCCGGTCATGACCGCCGCCCTGTACGCCCGCTTCGCCTCCCGCCAGCAGGAGTCCTTCGCCGCCAAGCTGTCTGCCGCCCTGCGCAACCAGTTCGGCGGCCACGCCGTGGTCACCGAGGGCGGCGCACCGGGCGGCCCGGCGCACTAGGCGCTATCGGTGGCCCTCGACACCGCCCCCGCCAACCCGCTGGCCGTCGGCCTCGAGCTGGCCCGGCGGGCCCCACCGGTGGTGGTGGTGGTCTTCGGTGCCTCAGGCGACCTGACCGCCCGGAAGCTGCTGCCCGCCATCGCCGCCCTGGTCAAGCGGCATGCCATCGGCGACGCCTTCGCCGTCGTGGGCGTGGCCCGCTCCGAGCTGAGCGACGACGACTTCCGCCGGGTGGCCCTGGACGCCGTGCCGGGTGCCGGGGAGGAGTGGGAGC
>Ga0209810_1003636_pt1 | contig 15888 bp, 17 predicted proteins | sample Coa_R1_7_FD_187159 | JGI IMG/M metagenome (GOLD analysis project Ga0209810, IMG submission 187159) | Surface soil microbial communities from Centralia Pennsylvania, which are recovering from an underground coalmine fire - Coalmine... | ecosystem: Environmental > Terrestrial > Soil > Unclassified...
CCCTCCAACAGCAGGAACCCCCACTGGGTCCCGACGGCGGCGAGGACCGCCAGCACCGCTGAGCCGGCCAGGTTCGGCCACAGGTAGGCGGGCTCGTCTGCCCGCATCCTCCCGAGCTGCTGCGCCACGAACGGCGCGAGGATCAGCAGCGCACCGATGATCTGCGCGATGACGAGCACGAGCCACCTCCATCCTGCGCCGTCGTCAGGCCGGGTACGGCGCAGCCTCTCGTCCGGGGCGACCCGCGGGCCGGGCCACCACGGGCGAGTGTAGGCCGGGCGCTCCAGCTGGTGCCTTGGACGTGTCCGGGCCGCCGGGCACGCCCGACGCATTCCCTCCGTACGCGCTACTCCTCGAACACGTCGATCACTTCGTAGACCCCGGAGACGTGGTCGTTCTCGACGAATGCCGACAGGCGATCGACGCGCTGGTTCTCCTCAGCATCGGCCGACTCGCGCCACCGGTGGTACTCGGCCTTGGTCATCTCGAACAGCCCGAACGAGATGATCTCGTCCTCGTCCCGGATGTTTCGCGCGTGGTAGGCACGCTGAAAGCCCGGCGGTGCGGCCTCGCCCGGGTCCCACGCCTGGCGGAACTGCTCCCAGGCTCCCGGCTTCAGCCGCCGAGCGGAGAACATGACGATCATCTGCTACCTCCTCCTGGTTGCTGGCCAAGCCGGCCGGTTCGCCGGCTGGTCCGGATGCCACGCCGGGATCCTCTCAGCCTCGAGGAAGCAACGACAACCACCGCCCTGCGCCGGTGCGGTCCGACATTCCGGATCGAGACGGCCTGCCGAAGGCGGCAGCGAAGAGCGGCTGAAGGGACTCGAACCCTCGACCTTCTGCATGGCAATTGTTGGTCCGACCGTCGACTTGGGGTGGATACAGCGGATTTCCTGTTTCCACGGGCGTTCCACGGGCTTGATTCTGGCATCATGTGGTAGCGCCGCTGGTAGCGCCGTGGTAGCGCCAGTCTAGACTGTCGGTCGTGAGCGCGCGCCCGAAGCCGGCCGGCACCATCCTCTTCCGGACCGGAAAGGGCACGTCGGCCGACGTCGTGTACGCGGTGGCGAAGTGGCGCGACTCAACAGGCCGGCAGAACTACCGGCGACTCGGTCGCGCCTGGATCGAACCGGACGGTGCAGGTGGCTGGCGCCGGCGACGCGGGCGGCTGCCGGAGGGCTACCTCGACCGACGCGCCGCAGAGCGGGCGATGGACGCGCTGATCGACGAGGTTGAGCGCGAGCTCACCGCGGCGCGGCCGAACCGCGAGGCGACGTTCGCGGAGGCCGCGGCCGAGTGGCGGGAGTGGGCCGAGTACACCAAGCGCCTGAAGCCAGCCTCGCTGCGCGGCTACGACGCGCTGCTGGCTTCACCTGGCCCGCGGCCTCGTGGCGGAGGGACGCGGGCCGCGCGGATCATGCGAGCGTTCGGGGAACGGCCGATCGCCTCGATTACGACGGCGGACATCGAGCGCTTCCTGCGCGGACTCGACCGCGAGGGACTGACCGGGCGCAACGTGAACGCTCACCGCCAGGCGCTCGCCAACGTGTTCGAGTACGCGACGCGCGCCGATACCTTCGCGCTGCCGGCGAACCCCGTCCGGGGCGTCGACAAGCGCCGCGAGGACTACTCGAAGCCGCCGGAGACCTTCACCGCGGAGCAGGTCCTGGCGCTCGCGCGGGCGGCGCGGGAAGGACGGCATGTGAACGGTGGCCGTCGCTGGGCCAGCGCCGAGCAGGACGTCGAGCAGCAGCGCATGAACGAGCAGGACGCGGCGATCTACACGGTCGCCGGCTTCTCGGGGCTGCGCCAGGGCGAGCTGCGCGCGCTGCGCTGGCGCCATGTCCGCTTCGCCGACCGCACGCTCGTCGTCGTCGCCTCGGTGTCCGCCGGCATCGACTCGAGCACGAAGTCGGGCAAGTGGCGCGCCGTCCCACTCGCACGGGAGGCGTTTGTCGCCCTCGACGAGCTGAGCCGTCGCGAATGGTTCACCGGACCCGGCGACTTCGTCTTCTGCGGCCCGGCTGGGGGTCCGATTGACGACTCGGCCCTGCGGCGCCGCTACCGGGCGGCGCGGGACGCTGCGGGCCTGCCACCCCTTCCGTTCCACCACCTGCGCCACACGTTCGCGACGCTGGCGATCCGCGGCCTCGACCCGGCGACTGTCCAGACGCTGCTTGGCCACTCGAAGATCACGACGACCGAGCGCTACCTGCACGCACGGCCGCTGACCGAGCTCGCCGAGCGGATGGACTCGATCTTCGCCGTGGCGCCGCCGCGCGTCGAGCGAGCCCCGCAGAATGCCGCTTGAGCGCCCGTACACTTACCCGGTATGGCGACCACGGTGAACGTCGAGATCGACAGCGACCTGCTCTCGAGGCTCCGCGCGCGACACCCCGGGAAGACCGACCGCGAGCTGATCGAGCGGCTGGCGATCATCGAATTGGGAATGGCGTTTCTGCGGGAGAACCCGCGGCTGGACGCCGATCCTGAGGAAGTCGTGCTCGCCGAGGCGGTGAAGGCGGTTCACGAGGTACGCGACGATCTCGCATGACTCGCGTCGTGGTCGACGCGAACGTGCTCGTCTCAGCAGTCAGCGGTCACAAGGACAGTCCCTCGCGTCGCCTACTCGAGGCGCTCGCCGCTGGCCGCGTCGAGGCGATCCTGTGCGAGCGGATCCTTTTGGAGCTCGACCGCACGCTTCAGCGCCCATACTTCGCCGCTCGCGTCACGACGGAGGAGCGCGAACAGGCCAGCGCGGTGCTCCGTGCAGCCGTCGATATCCGGCCTGATCCGATCTCGGTGGCCGCGGTCCTCCGAGACCCGCGCGACGATTATCTCGTCGCGCTGGCTCAGTCCGTCGAGGCCGAGGCGATCGTCACCGGGGATCGCGATCTGCTGGCCCACGTCGGGCTCGAGCCTCCGGCGATTACGCCGCGTGAGGCTTGCGAACGCTTCGGCCTCCCGTAGCGGGGAGATCGCCGGTCCGTCCCACCGATAGCGCTATCCTCGTCGCTGCCCGCCGCGGCGAATTCTGCTGGGCCCCCCTGATGGGGCCCGTCTTGTTTCAGGGGGTCGTGCGCATCGGAACGCAGGATCGTGCACGCGACGCGGACACTGCATCGCTACGAAGCCGCTTTCGGCAAGCGACGGATCGCCTCTTCCAGCTCTGGCCGCAGGAAGCGCCACGTGCGCCCGAGCTTGCGGCCCGGGAGGATGCCGCGCCGGGCGTACTCCTTGACCGTGTATGGCTTGAGGTCGAGCAGCGCGGCGACGTCGGCGACCGTCAGGACATCCTCGCGCGTGATGCTCATCCTTGAGCCAGAGTAGCTTAATTGCGCTAATCGCGCTACTGTCGATCGGTCGTGCCTGACCCGAAGCCAGAACCGGAAGACGATCCCTGGCTGACGCTGGCGGAGATCGCCGAGGAACTGCGACTGAGCCCGGCGACGATCCGCTCGTGGATCTCGAAAGGCACGCTCCGGGCGACGCGCGCAGGGCAACGGAAATGGCTCGTCCGCCGCTCAGAGCTCGAGCGCATGCTCGCCGGCGCGGACATGGCGGGTCCGGACTCCCCGCCTGATGCGCCGGACTGGCGCGCCTTCGACACGATCGCGCCCCCGCACCGTTCGCCCCATTGGACGAACCCGGAGGCGGTGGAGCACGTTTCTCCGCGGGGCTGGCTCGGCTTCGCGGAGTCGACCTGGCGCGAGGCGCTTCACGCGAGCGCGATGGCGCCCCCGGGCCCGGGCTTCGTTCTCCGAATCCGCGACATCGCCGACGCCGCAGCGAGGAAGGCTGCGGCCCTCGGAAACCTCGGCGAGGAAGCGCCCGGCGCGTGGTGGGAGCGGCAGTCCGCACTGCCCGGCGGCGCCCTGTCGTACGAGCTACGACCTGGGGGCAATCGACCAGGCCCCGCCGGGCTATGGGCGAGGTTCGACCAGGCGGTGGACGCGCTCGGCCGCGCGATGGCGGAGCGCTCCGTACCAGCCGAACAGGAGGCCCTGGAGGCGATCTCCCTTGCGCTCCACGAGATCGTCGAGGCCCTCGCCGAGCATTTCCGGCGGGCGCGGCAGTCCCTCAACGAGGACGAGGACGAGGACGAGGCCGACAGTCAGGAGCAGCCCGGCGAGAGCGACGAAGAGCCACCAGATGCATCGCCAAGTGTTTCGTGAGGTGTTGCTCGTGAGGATGCACCTCGGCCCGCCTCCGCCCCCGCGGGTGCTGGCGATCGAACGCTTCGGTGCGCCTGACTACCCGCCCTCCACATGTGACATGAAGGAGGGAGTGCGGGTAGTCAGGCGCATTCAGCTCCTCGATCAGGTTCGGGGGCGGAGGCGGGCCGGTCGCGGGCACGAGAACGGGGTGGCGGACCGATCGGAGATGGGGCAGTGACGAGGGTCCTACGTCCCGGGCCGGGCTCAATGAAGGGGCTGACGTGGCTGGCGAGGGTCGGGCCGTCGCCGCTGGATCCGTGGCGGTATGCGATGGGCTGGAGCGAGGTGGCGGCAAGGAATCACGCGCGGCGGTTGGAGCGCGAGGGCTGGATCGAGCGAGTGCCGATGCTGCGCGGGGACGGCTCGCTGTTCTTCGTGACGCGGAAAGGGGTGCGGATGCTCGGCGTAGCACTGATCGGCTCCACGAAGCCGGCGCCCACCTGGTGGGCCCACGATGTCGGCTGCGCTTGGACCGCCGCCTGGATGTCCGTACGCAGGCGGTCGTTCCTCGGTCCCCGGGAGCTACTCATGGATCCGGCATGGTCCGGGCGCCTGGACCTGACGCATCGAGTCAGCGGCCGCCAGCTTGGCCATCGCCCTGACTTCGTCGCGTTGACCGACGGCGGCCCGATCGCCGTCGAGGTCGAGCTCGCGCCGAAGTCCAAGCAGAGACTCGACGCGATCCTGCGCCTGCACCGCGACTGGATCAGCGCCAAGAAGACGATCAGTGTCGTCTATATCTGCGGCGACGAGGACGGGCGACGGCGCATCGAGCGTGCGGACCACCGCGTCAATGTGATTCCGGGCTACCGGATGCGAATCGAGCTGCTTGACGCGATGAAGGCGCAGACCCGCGCCGAGTACCAAAGGGCGCGAGCCGACAGCGAAGCCGCTGCCGCGTAGGCTGGCTGCGAGCCGCGGTGGGCCTCCAGCCCTGCCGCGCCAGCTTTCCGCGCATTGCGAGACTGCTGTCGCCAGCTCCAAGATGCCCGTGCCGTCATCGATGCAGGGCTCGCGTCTTGTGGGCGCCGATAGTCAGGTGCCGCTGCTCCACGCCTCAGTGAGAACCTGACGCTCGGCGATCGGTGTCGTCCGACTCGTCGGTTTGGCTCTCGGACGGCGGCGGGCTGACTCTCTTTACGCCTGTCGACTTGGTGGGTCTGACCGGCTTTAGCCGTGTCGCCCGTCGCCATCCGAGGACCTTCGGCGTGACCTGATAGGAGCGTGGCATCGCCCCGACTGAGGTGTGTCCGCCGGTGGTCCGCTCCGTCAGGCATATCTCTAACGAAGGGACGGTGCAGATGATCGTGATCGGGGTGGACACACACAAGCGCTCGCACACGCTCGTCGCGCTCGACGCGGCTACCGGTGCTGTGCGTGGGGAGTTGAAGATCGCCGCGACCGACGCTGGGACGCTCGAGGCGCTGCGGTTCGCCGCGTGTCTTGACGAGGAGCGGGTGTGGGCGGTGGAGGACTGCCGGCACGTCTCCGGTCGCCTGGAACGCGGACTGCTCGCTAGCGGCGACCGGGTGATCCGCGTCGCGCCGGGGCTCACCGAGACCTCCCGCAGGGCGGTGCGCGAGGCGGGGAAGTCTGATCCGATCGACGCGACCGCGATCGCGCGCGCCGCGCTCAGAGAGGGAATCGACAAGCTGCCGGTCGCTCACCTCGACGAGCAGGCGCTCGAGATCCGCATTCTCACCGACTATCGCGACCAGATCGTCTCAGAGCGGGTGCGGCTCGCCAACCGGCTGCGCTGGCACCTCGTGCAGCTCGCGCCCGACATCGAAGCCGGCCTAGCGCCAGCCAGTCTCGATCACCCCCAAGTCCGCTCCCGGGTTGCGCGCCGGCTCGCGCAGCTACCACGCAACGCACAGGTCCGCGTCGCAAAGCTGATCCTCAAACGGATCGGCCAAATCACCCTCGAGGAGCGCGAACTGCGCGCAGAGCTCAAAGCGCTCATCGACGCTCACTGCCCGGCGCTGCTCGCCCAGCACGGCTGCGGACCGATCACCGCCGCGATCATCATCGGCCACACCGCCGGCGCCCAACGCTTCCCCACCGACGCCCACTTCGCCCGCCACGCCGGCGTCGCCCCGATCCCCGCCAACTCCGGCAACACCCAACGCCACCGCCTACACCGCGGCGGCGACCGGCAACTCAACCGCGCGATCCACATCATCGCGTTCTCCCGCGCCCGCACCGACCCCACCACCCAGGCCTACCTCGCCCGCAAACACGCCGAAGGCAAAACCAAAGCCGAAGCCATCCGCTGCCTCAAACGCCACCTCGCCCGCCACATCTGGCGCCTGCTCTACACCACGCAACCACCCACATCCCACACTCCTGCACCACCAACAGTGCCGCCACGCCCGCCCTCAACACGACCCATCAGCACCATCACCGGCACCGCACCAACCATCATGCCCTGCGCCCGCTGAACACCCGCAAATAGCGACAGCCCCTTGACATAGGAGAGGCTGAAGCGGTCGCGCGGAGTTCGTAGCTGCTCCGCAGCGCGAGCGGTCGCTCCGGTCGCGTCGCTGGCTCCGGCTTCTGGCGACGAGCACGCTGCAAAGACATCTCTGGCAGGAACGTGCGTCTATGTTTGTGGCCGTACTGGTGTAATCGGGCTGGGATTCCCCGCGAATAGATTGCCGACGAGCCGTGCGTGGTGGTAGCGTCGGCGCATGCGCGTGCGCGTTGCTCAGCGGTGCCTGGTACGGGCCGCGGCGGTGGTTGTTGTGATCGTGGCGGGCGCGGTCGTGCCGGCGGTCGCCCGCACCGGGCGAGGCGGTCCGCCCGTCGGCGACTATGACGGAGCTACCGGTCAGAGTTCGCCGAGCTTCACCGAGTTCAACCATCATGGTCACGTCCGCCTTGGCGTCCTGGCTCCAGTCGCCGCGTATCGCGCGGGCTACCGAGGCTGCTCCAACCGCTGTGCGCACGAGCGCATCTACCTGGCAACCTTCCAGGCGCTTCCGCGCAACTGCACCTACAACGGTGGGCCGCCTCCAGGACCCGTTCCGCCGATCGTCGCCTCAGGGTTTGCTTCGTTCAAGCGAGGATATCTCGGCACCCGTGGTGTCACGACCATCGGAGCGAACGAAACGTTCACCCTGTCTCGCCTCACAGGTCGTGTAAGCGGTGCCGCAGCCGTGATCCACGCTTCGGTGGCTGGGCGGTTCACCGGCTCCCGCGTTGCTGGAACACTGACCTACTCCGGGTATCGACTTGCGAGCCCTTCGAACGGCGCGACACTCGCGTGCCAGGGTGGGACTGTGAACTTCAGCGGCCGGCTGACGGCGGGGTAGCGGCGCGCTCTTGCGCCGTTTCCGCTGGGCGATTCCGAAGCGGCTGCGGCGCAACCAGCGGTGCGGCCGCCATCGATCACGGGGTTGGTGTCAACGATTCGCGGGTCGCGTCGGCGCTGCGAACCCCCTCGAAGCGCGCCCGGCGTTCGCGCCGGAATCGCCCTCGCGCGTCGTTGCCTCGACGAGTCGCCGCGGGTTACGCCCGCGTGAGCGGGAATGAGGTCTAGTCAGTATGGACGCCAGGGGGCTGGCCCTCGCGTCGTAAGAGCGCGGGTTAGCGTCCGCGGTGTTGAGGGCCACTTGGCCAGAGCCGCATACGACCGTGTTGGAGGACCAGCCCATGCCTGACGTTATCTCGACCGCGCCCGCTGATGTTCACCTGTGGGTGGCGCTTGATGTGCACAAGTTCTCGATCGTCGCCGCGACACTCCCGCCTCGTGGCGGCACGCCGGAGCTCTTCCGGATCGAGACGGCCGAGAAGGCGATCCGCCGCTTCATCACCCAGCTCGGGGGGCCGGTCGGTTTGGCCGTTTGCCTATGAGGCTGGTCCTGCCGGGTTTGCCCTGTGGCGGCTGCTGTCCGGGATGGGGGTGGCGTGTGATGTGATCGCTCCGTCGCTGATCCCGGTGCGGCCGGGTGAGCGGGTCAAGACTGACCGGCGCGACGCCAAGAAGCTCGTGACGCTGTTTCGCGGCGGGCTGCTGCGCTTCTGCCAGCCACCGACACCGGGAGACAGAGGGGCTCAGCGACCTGCTGCGCTGCCGCGATGACATCCGCTGCGCCCGCACCGCGGCCAGGCACCGTGTCGTCAAGCAGCTGCTGCGCCACCACCACATCTACCGCGACGGGAAGAAGGGGTGGACCAAGACGCATATCGCTTGGGTCAGGGCGCAGCGCCTCGCCGATCCGCTGGCGCAGCTCGCGCTCGAGCAGATGCTCGCCCATCTGGACCCGATCGACTGCCAGCTCGCCGCGCTCGACGCCCGCCTGGAGGACGTCGCCGGCAGCGAGCGTTGGGCGGCTCCGGTCAACGCGCTGCGCAGCTTTCGGGGCATCGCGACGCTGACCGCGCTGGGGCTGATCGCGGAGATCGGCGATTTCGCCCGCTTCGGTCACCCACGCGAGCTGGCGTCCTGGCTGGGGATCTGCCCGACCGAGTATTCCTCGGGCGAGCCCCAGCACCGCGGGCATATCACCAAGACCGGCAACCGCCACGCCCGCCGGCTGCTGATCGAAGCGGCCTGGCACTACCGCCACGCACCACGCCGCCCCACCAGCGGCCCGGACCCGTCGCCGCGCGCCTGGGAAGTGAAGCGCAGATCCGCCTGCACCACCGCTACCGACACCTCACCGCACAGGGCAAACGACCAACCGTCGTGGCCGTCGCCGTCGCCCGCGAGCTCTGCCGCATTCCTCTGGGCCGAGCTCACCAACCAGCCCGCCCGCGAACTTCAGGAGGCCACCGCCGCCTGAACCCGGCGGATCTTGTCCCCTCGTCAACCCACCTCGCTGGGGTGTGACGGCCGGTGCGACAGCGCCGGAGGATCCTCGATGCGTCTATGCGCCAGCCACACGCGCTTCTTAGTTCGAGGCAGCTCACGACCGGACACTGTCCTGCGGTCCCGACCCGCGCATCTCAGAGTGACAGTCGTCGTTGCCATCGCACCGGCCGCCAGACCCCAGCAACCACCACCTTGACCACCACCGAATCAAAAAGTTCTCAGCCGACCCTTGACATCGGCGTCCATCTCAGCCGACCCTTGACATCGGCGTCCATCTCAGACGCCCACGCGGCACGGCCCTGCTGGTCGCCAGCACGCAACGGATCACCTGTCAGCTGCCGAGCGCGCTGCCACGCACAACAATGGGGGTACCGGCCTGACGGACTCCCGGGGCGAGGTCCGGGAGTGTCCTAGGAAGTGTGTGGGCATGAGCGAAAGAGACGCTTATGCCTTCAACTACAGATCTAGAGAAGTTCCCCCAGCCAGTTCCTGGCTTTGAACGTGAGAGCGCAGAGAGTCGTTTAGCTGGGGTGTCTGGGCCGGCTGGGATCCTTGACCGGGTGCCTGACGATCTGCGCGGTGTCCTGCCTGACGAGGTGATCGACGAGCTGCTCGCGGGGCGCAAGACCGAGGATGAGATCGCCGGGCCCGGGGGGCTGCTCTCGCAGTTGACCAAGCGGGTGGTGGAGCGGGCGATGGAGGTCGAGTTGACCGACCATCTGGGCTATGAGCCTCACCAGGAGCCGCCCGGCGGCGCTGGGAACACGCGAAACGGGTCGACGCGCAAGACGTTGACCACGGAGCAAGGGCCGGTGGAGATCCGAACGCCGAGGGATCGCCGGGGGACGTTTGAGCCGAAGATCGTGAGAAAGCACCAGCGGCGCTTTGAGGGGTTCGACGACAAGATCCTGGCGCTCTACTCACGAGGCCTCTCGACGCGTGACATCGAGGCCTATCTGCGCGAGCTCTACGGCGTCTCGGTGGGCCGGGATCTGATCAGCCGGGTGACCGACGCGGTGATCGAGGACGTCAGGGCGTGGCAGCAGCGGCCCTTGGAGGACGTGTATCCGATCCTGTACCTCGACGCGTTCGTGGTCAAGATCCGCGACGGCGGCTCGGTTGTGCGCAAGGCCTGCTACCTCGCGCTGGGTGTCACGATGGAGGGTGAGCGCGACGTGCTCGGGATGTGGTTTCAGGACAACGAGGGCGCGAAGTTCTGGATGCAAGTGCTGAACGATCTCAAGCAGCGAGGGGTCAGGGACATCCTGATCTGCTGCGTTGACGGCCTGACGGGGTTCCCGGAGGCGATCGAGGCGATCTACCCCAAGACCGAGGTGCAGACGTGCATCGTGCACCTGATCCGCACCAGCCTGAAGTACGTCCCACGCCGGCAATACGACCAGGTCGTCAAGGACCTGCGGCCGATCTACACCGCGGTCGACGCGGACTCAGCGCTGGCCGGGCTCGAGGCCTTCGAGGAGAAATGGGGTGACCAGCTCCCACCGGTCATCAAAGCCTGGCGGGACGCCTGGGAGCACGTGACCCCCTTCCTGGCGTTCCCCGAGGAGGTCCGCCGAGTGATCTACACCACGAATGCGATCGAGGCGCTGAACCGGCAGCTGCGCAAAGCGATCAAGACCAAAGGACACTTCCCCAACGAGGAGGCCGCCCGCAAACTCATCTACCTAGCCGTCATGAACGCCACGCCCAAGTGGACGAGAACCCGAGGCTGGACGAAAGCCCTCCTAGCGTTCAAAATCCACTTCGGAGACCGAGTACCCAACTAACGCCCACACAGTTACTCGGACACCCTCAGGTCCGTCGCGGGTTGCCGATGAGCGGCAGTAGGGCTGGCGGTTTCACGCTTTGTCAATGGTGAGCGCGCTGGCTTCTCGCGGGCGACTTGACATGCGTGCGTGGCGCTGAGATATTCAGCCGGGCGATTTTGGGATCGCGGATCGATCGGAGTTTGGGACGCAAAGCCGGGGCATTCGGACGCCGCAGTGTGCGGCCATTTCGCAGCAGTGGTTGGCACGTCGCACGTGGTCGGCGGCGGTAGCGCTATCGGCTGTCGCGTTGGCCGCCGGCATGCTGACCGGAGTTTCCTCCGCGAACGCGGCGACGATCGCGACCTGTGACGCGAGCACGCTTCGGAGCGATGTGAATGTCGGCGGCTCGTACGTGTTCGGCTGTGATGGGACCATCGTCGTGAGCCAGCCGCTTGTCGTCCCGGCGGGTCGGACGGTCAGTCTTGACGGTGGCGGGCACTCCGTGGTGATCTCGGGAGGAACGTTGTCGCAGATCTTCAGCGTCACCGGCGGCACGCTGTCGCTGTCCCGTCTCACGCTCGCGCATGGCTCGGCCACGACGTCGAGCATCGCGCTTGAGGGAACCAACGGGGCCGATGGGGGCTACGCGCCGGCGGGAACCGTAGGGACGGTCGCGCATCCCGACGGTGGCCCGGGGCCTAACGCGACGGTGGCCGGTGGCGCGGGCGGAAAGGGGCAGGATGGCGCCGATGTGCAGGGCGGTGCGCTCGACGTCGCGGCTGGTTCGAATGTGACGGTGGCCGGCGTAACGTTCCTGCAGAACACGGCGACCGGCGGCACGGGCGGAAACGGCGGCAAGGGCGGGACCGGGCAGCAGGGCGGTAACGGCGGCGGTGGTCTGAGCTGGTGCAATGAGGGCACCAGCCCGCCGCTCACTGGCGGCCGTGGCGGTGATGGCGGTGCGGGAGCCCCGGGCGGCGATGGTGGCGACGGCGCTGCGGGCGGTACCGGCAGCGGCGGGGCGATCGCTAATGCCGGCCACCTGACGGTGTCCAACTCTACGTTCAGCTTGAACGTCGCCACGGGTGGTGGGGGCGGGTCTGGTGGCGACGGCGGCTCCGCGGGGGGTGGCGGTGATGGCGGCGGCGGAGGTTTCGGGTCGTTCGCGAACGGCGGCGCCGGCGGCACGGGCGGAGCTGCCAGCGACGAGCCGGGAGGCTCCGGGGGCGGCGGTCCGGGCGGCAATGGCCTCGGCGGCGCGATCTACAACACGGGCACGGTGACGCTCACCGGCTCGAGCTTCTCGGGGAACGCCGCGGTGGGCGGCGACGGAGGGGTCGGTGGCGCCGGGGGAAACGGCGGTGAGGGCGGGTTCGGCGGCAACTTCGAGCCGCCTGGGATCACCGATCCAACCTTCTCGATCGCCAACGGCGACGTGGGACCGTACTCGCTGTTCGTAAATGGCGTGCTCACAAACTGTGGACCGGCGGATACGAACGCCACCTACACCGGCGGCAAGGGGGGTAACGGGAGCCCGGGTGCCGACGGGGGCGACGGCGCTGACGGCGGCAGCGGGGGGAACGCCTCCGGCGGCGCGGTGGCGAACTTCGGCACGCTCAACATCGCGGGCAACGCGCTGAGCTCAGATCAGGCCACTGGCGGGCGTGGGGGCCAGGGCGGGGACGGCGGCAGGGGCGGCGACCCGGGCCTGGGCGGTGATGGCGGTGACATCGACTTGGCCAGCACGAACGGCGACTACGAGGGCGGCGTTGGCGGCCGCTGTGCCGGGTTCACGCTGGCGTTCCCTGGCGCCTGGTACTGCGCCGGCACACCCGACGGCGGCTCGGGCGGGGTCGGGGGATCCCCCGGGTCGAGCACCGCCGGCTTGCCCGGTGCCAGCGGCGAGCCAGGCGTACCGCCGGCAAGCGGCGGCCAGCCCGGCATCAAGCTGGCGGAGTGCTTCGGCGGCACCGGGTCATCGGATACGTGCATCACCGGCGCGGGCGGCGACTCAGCGAAGAGCGGCGCATCCGGCGCGGGCGGCACCGGAGGAAACGCCGGTGTCGGCGCTGGCCCCGAGATCTCGGGGAGTGCCATCGTCATCTCCACCGACAACGACCTCGGGCTGAGCGCGATCCCCGCCAACATCGTCACCGATGCCACCGCACCAAACGGAGCGATCGTCAGCTACGTCCTTCCGGTCGCCCGGGATGAGGACAGGCCCGCAACGGCCACGGTCGTGTGCACGCCACCGTCCGGCGCGCGGTTCGCGATCGGTACCACCACCGTGCGCTGCACCGCGAGCGATCCCGACGACACCGACAGCCCCGTGAGCGGGTCGTTCACCATCACGGTCAACGGCGCCGCGCAGCAGCTGTCGGCCCTCAACACTGCCGTCCAGGGCGTCGGACCAGGCAACAGCCTCGCGAGCAAAATCAGCTCGGCCCGCTCGGCCCTCGCCTCCGGTCACCTCGCAGCAGCCTGCGCCGGCCTGCAGGCCTTCCTTAGCGAGACTCGGGCACAGTCCGGCAAGAAGATCCCCACCCCAAACGCCACCACGCTGCTTGCCGACGCACAGCGGATTCAGGCCGTGGTCGGCTGCGCCAAGTAGCGACTCCACCGCTGAGCAGATCGCCCTTCTTGCGGCCGAGCGAACCGCCTTGCGCGGCATGCACGTCCCGCAGAGCTGGTCCTTTCGCCTACCACACGCGAAAGGGCTCCCGCGCTCCTCAGCGAAGCTATCGACGGTGTGCATGAGTAGTGCCTAGGTACTGCCGCCCCCGGACCGCCGCAGTCGGCAGGACGACACGGCCTTGCTGTCCGCGCGAAGCAGGTCGCCGCTGGTCACGCCTGCTGATGCGCGCCCTGCCGTAAAACGAGGTCTGGGCTGATCAGTCGAGCTGACAGAGGGTTCGCTCCGGGACCCAGCCCTCGCAGCCGTTCTTCGCGCGGCACCAAAGCCAGCCGCTGGTCAAATCCTCGTGGAGCACTTCGAGCTCCTCACCTTCCTCGGTCGGCAACTCGGTGGTGTCGTACTCCTCTGTGACTACCGCGCCGGCGGCTTGACGATCCAAATGACGTTCGGGAATCCATCCCGAACCCTTCTGGCTGGTCACGAAGACGAAGGCTGGCCACTCGCTGTCGCGCTCGCCCACTTCCACCTGGTCGCCGACCTCCACGCGAATCGGAGGACGCTCGGGAATCTCATGGCGTGCGATTGCAACCACGCGGCTCACGCAGGACAGGATGTCAAGTGATGCCAGCCGGGCCGAGCTCTCGTACGACCGTAGAGCCCCTGCTCGGGAGCCCACGGCGTGCGCCGAATGCGAGCACCCGGACCTTCGCTTGTCGCGGCTTGCCGCTTGTCGGAACTCCCGACATGCCCGTCGGTTGACCAGAGCAGGGCAAAGCCCACAACGCGCACCGGACCTCGCTCCTCGCCAGTCCGAGGCTCGCCCCAAGGTGCCGAGCGAGGACGACTATCTGGTAGCGCCAGGTGGTAGCGCCAATCGTCCCACCGCCTGTCCGCGCCGTTCGAGCAAAGAGAAAGCCCCGGATTACCAGGGCTTTCATAAGCGGCTGAAGGGACTCGAACCCTCGACCTTCTGCATGGCAAGCAGACGCTCTAGCCAACTGAGCTACAGCCGCGCGAGCGTGCGAGTATAGCCCTCCCCCTCCTGATCCAGACCCGCCCGGACGAGAACTCAGCGTGCCCTTCAGCATCCGTGTCCGTGTCCGCTACGCCGAGTGCGACATGCAGGGTCATGTGTTCAACGCGCACTACCTGACGTGGTTCGACATGGCCCACACGGAGCTCCTCAACCAGGTGCTCGAGCGGCCCTACCGCGAGCTCGTCGCGTCCGGGATCGACATCGTCGTCGCGGAGTCGGGCGTGCGCTACCGGGCGCCCACGCACTTCGAGGACGAGCTCGTGATCGCCGTCGAACTCGAGCCGCCGACCACCAGCTCGCTGACGAGCCGCTTCAGCGTGACGCGCGGCGAGACCCTCGTGGCCGACGGCTTCCTACGCCACGTGTGCGTGGCGGCCAATTCGCTGGAGAAGATCGCGTGGCCGGACGATGTTCGCCGCGCGCTGCTCGGCCAGATCGCCGCGGACGGCGAGGCGCCGTCCGCTTGAGCGCCCGGCGAGCGAAGACGCCAAGGCCGACGCTCACCCGTGGGTGATCAGCCGCCGCACGTGCCGCGAGAAGTTCGCCGCGCCACCCCGGCCCTGCCCGACGAGCCCTGTCACGCCGAGCGTCGTCACGAACACGCCGGCCGCGAGCGCCAGACCGGCCAGCAGCACCGGCCAGCGCCGCTCGAGGAACGCGCGCCCGCGCGCGAGCAGGACCGTCGCGCGATCCCCCGCGAACACGACCACGGCCAGGATCAGCAACAGCGGCAGGACGAAGCTCGCGTTGTAGATCGCGACGAGGATCAGCTCGTGACCGAGCCCGAGCCCCGACCCGACCGTCGCCGCGATCGCCGCGAAGTAGGGGAATGCGGTGGGCAGCTCGACGACCATGATCGTGACGCCCAGCCAGGCGCTCGAGCGACCGCGCGCTTTCGGGGTCGGCAGGCGTCGCTTCGCGAGCTTTCGCCGAACCCGCCACAGCACGATGCCCGCGACCAGGACGACGGCCCCGGCAACCGTCTCGAGGATGTAGCGCGTGGTCGGGCCCGGACGCGGCACCAGGGCGAGGACCGCCTGTCCCGGGCCGACTACGATCAGCGCGCCCGCGAAGGTCGAGACGGAGAAGACGGCCAGCGTGAACCGGATCAGCTCGCGGCGCGGGCACTCGCCGGTGGCCAGGTAAAGCGCCGGCGCGATCGTGCTGGGGTTCATCGAGTCGGCCAAGCCGATCGAAAGGACCAAACCGAGGAGGCGCAGCATCCCCCGGGTTGTTCCCCGGAGGCGCTACATCTCCACCTCGCGCTGGTCCTCTCCCCACCGCACGTGGAAGGTTCCCTCGCGGTCGATGCGCTGGTAGGTGTGCGCCCCGAACAGGTCGCGCAGCCCCTGGATCAACGACGCCGGACCCCGGGCCCGCCGGTAGCCGTCGTAGTAGGCCAGCGACGATGAG
>Ga0209810_1003637_pt1 | contig 15887 bp, 15 predicted proteins | sample Coa_R1_7_FD_187159 | JGI IMG/M metagenome (GOLD analysis project Ga0209810, IMG submission 187159) | Surface soil microbial communities from Centralia Pennsylvania, which are recovering from an underground coalmine fire - Coalmine... | ecosystem: Environmental > Terrestrial > Soil > Unclassified...
AAGTCGGGCGGCGCGAGCGCGGACGCGTCGGCGCGGGCCGCGATGACGCGGTTGCGCGGCCTCGCTCAGGACCTCGTGCTTTCCGACCCGGGTGCCGAGCGGATCCTGGATGAGCGGGTCGCGCTGCGCGGCGCCTGCTTCCTGCACGCGTTGCGGCTGACGATGGGCGACTACACCTTCTTCCAAGTGCTGCGGGTGTGGTGCAGCCGCAACCAGAGCGGCGCCGCGCAGACCGAGGATTTCCTCCAGGTGGTTCCCGATGTCTACACCGCGCAGGACTTGACCGCATTCATGGGCTCCTGGGTGTCCGCTGCGCCGTTGCCCGACTTGCCGTAGCCCGCTGCGGTCGGTCTCGTTTCGGCATAAGGTCCGGTCACGATTCGGTGGCGGCGGGAACTCGGTCTTCGTGGCGTTCGCCGGGGCTCGCTAGGATCAGCCGCTCATACTTATCAATCCTTGGAGGGGGACACAGTGTCCGAGCCATGGGGGCAGCAGCCGCAGCAGTCGGGCGGCGACTGGTCGGTTCCGCAGGGCGGGGAGGAGTCCGGCTCGTTCGCGCCGCCGCCGGTCGACCCGCAGTACGGTTCGCCGCAGTACGCGGGTCAGCAGGCACAGCCGCAGTACAGCGCTCCGCAGCAGCCGGCTCAGCCGTTCGGCGCCGCGGGCCAGCCGCAGTACGGTGAGCAGCCGCAGTACGGCCAGCCGGGATTCGGTGCCCCGGCCGGCCCAGGCGGATACGGCGGCTACGTGCCGCCGCAGCAGGAGAAGAACGGCTTCTCGATCGCGGGCATCATCCTGTGCTTCCTGCCGCTGTTCGGCCTGATCTTCTCGATCCTGGGCCTCGTGCGGTCGGGCAAGATCGGCGGTAAGGGCCGCGGCCTGGCGATCGCCGGCCTGGTGCTCTCGCTGGTGTTCGTCGGCGGCTACGCCGCGATCGGTGTCGCGCTCAGCAAGAGCACCCAGCTCGACCCGGGCTGCACCTCGGCGGAAAGCTCGTTCCGCTCGATGCAGTCGAAGCTCACGGCCGACGGCAACAAGCTGACCAGCGACGGCGGCAACCAGGCCACGCTGCAGTCCGACCTGGTGCTGCTCAACACCGACCTGACGAACATGAAGTCGGCGCTGGACAACGCGCTGGGACAGGCCAAGAAGCAGGAGGTCAAGGACAAGCTCCAGGCTCTGGACACCGACCTGACCACGATGCTGAACGGGCTGAAGGCGCTTCAGTCGGGCGACACCGGGCAGCTGGACGCGTTCCAGACCGCGGCCAACCGGATCGGCCCGGAGGCCGACGCCGTGGACAGCATCTGCTCGTTCTAAGGGCTCAGCGGGCGACCTCGAGGGCCGCCGCCGGAGGAATCCGGCGGCGGCCCTTCGCATGTCACGGCCCACTTACATGAGATTCATTCATGTTCGTGTCCGAATATGGTGGTCGCGGTTGAGATCCGGCCGTCTTTCCCGACCCGCCGTGGATTCGGGCCCAAGCACCCCGTACGATCGCTGCTCGTTGTGGTTAGTTAATCCAGCTAACGTAAAAGCGCGACACGATCACGCAAGGGCACATCACCTATGGCGAATGACTCGAACGAAGCTATGTCGCTGTTCGAGACGGCTCCGGCAGACCACGCCGGCAGCGATGACCGCTCGGATGCACCGGCCAAGCAGGCGAACCCTGTGGCGCTCGTCGGCGCGATCCTCTCGTTCGTCCCGCCGCTGGGGCTCGTGCTCTCAGCGATCGGGTACAAACGGTCACGCTCGCGCATGGGTGCAGGACGAATAGCCGCGGTGATCGGCATCGTGCTAGCGGTGGTGTTCGGCGGGGTGGAGGCTTACGTGGTGTCTACCGCTCCGCTGCTGGACGCGGGCTGCCGCGACTCGAATTCCGCGGCCGATCGGCTGCGCGCCCTGCAGGCCTCCCCTGGCGGGGACTTGGCCGTGCTGGCCGCTGAGCTCGACTCGATACACACCACGCTCGCCAACGCGGCGGACAAGGCCGGAAGCGCGGACGTGCGCACGAGGATCGACCTGGTGGCCGGCGATGTCGAGGCGTTGTCCGTCGCCGTGATGAACGCCAAGACCACCGGGGACATGAGCCAGATGGTGATCGCTGAGAACAAGCTCATCGCGGACGGGAACGCAGCCGACTCCTACTGCCACTCGCTCTAGCGGCGAGCAGCGCGCCGGACACCGCCACCGACCGGCGGCGACAGGCCGTGGCTCAGCCGACTAGACCGTTCCGGTACGCGTAACGCACAGCTTGGGCGCGGTCTCGCACGCCGGCTTTCGCGAACAGATGGTTGATATGCGTCTTCACTGTCGCCTCGGACACGTACAGTTCCGCAGCGATCTGTGCGTTTGAGCGGCCGGCCGCTATCAGCCGCAGTACCTCCACCTCACGCACCGTCAGATTGTCCGGAGCCGGCGAAGCGGCTTCAGGCACCGGGGTTGGGCGAGCAGCGGTCGCCGCTGATACGAGCCTGCGCTGGATCTCGCCGTCGAGTACGGACTGACCTGCGGCCGCCGCGATGACGGCACGCGCGATGTCCTCGCGGCCGGAGTCCTTGGTCAGGTAGCCGAGGGCTCCGGCTTGGAGCGCGCCGTGAATCGAGGCGTCGTCGGCATAGGTGGTCAGCACGACGACCCTCGTGCGCGGGTGGTGAGCGGTGATCTGCGCTGTCGCCTCGATGCCGTCCATACCCGGCATGTGCAGGTCCATCAGCGCCACGTCGGGGTCGGCGGCGGCGACGGCGTCGAGCGCCTGTTTGCCGTCCGCGGCCTCGGCCACCACGGTGATCTGCGGATCCAGATCGAGCAGCGTCACCAATCCGTCGCGTACTGCGGCCTGGTCGTCGGCGACCAGGACGCGGACCGGGGCTTTGTCGGAACCGGGGTTCGCCGGGCCAGCAGAGTTCACTCCTCAAGGTTAGGGCTGTGCGGGACGCGCCGGGATACGCAGGCTGACGCGCCAACCATCGCCGCACGGCCCGGCCACGAGCGTGCCGCCGGCCAGTTCGGCCCGCTCCTTCAGTCCGGCGAGGCCGTACCCGCCGCCGGAGGAGGCGAGGGTGGTAACCGGCGCGGTCGCGGCGGCGTTGGTTACGGTCAGCTCGGTCGCCGCTTCGGAGCAGTCGAGGGCGAGTTCGATCGCTGCACCCGGAGCGTGCTTGCGGGCGTTCGTCAGCGATTCCTGCGCGGTGCGGTACAGCGCGAGCGATGCGTCAGGCTGCAGGTTGGTGGGATCGCAGTCTGCGATGACGGTGACCGTGGCACCGGTATCCGACTCGTATGTATCGGCCAGTCCACGCAACAGGCTGCGCAAAGGAGGCGTGTCCTCGCGCAGCGCGGCGATTGCTCGGCGGGTTTCTGTCAGGCCCTCACGTGCGATGCGGCGCGCGGTAATCACGTAGTTGTGCGCCTTATCCGGATTCGTACCGCTGGTAAGCAGGGCGTCCGCGGCCTCTAGCTGGACTGTCAGCGCGGAGAGCGAGTGCGCGAGCACGTCGTGGATCTCGCGGGCGATTCGGCTGCGTTCGGCGAGGGCGGCCGCGTGCGCCTGCTCGGCGTTGGCGCGCCGCGTCTCAGCCAGCAACTGCTCGGACGTCGCGGCGCGCTGCGCCTGCGCGCGCCGCCCGAGGCCGAGACCGAAGAAGCCGAACATCGAGAAGACATACGCCACCCCGGTCCCGAGGTCAGACCGGGCCAGCGCGCCGGTCACCACGATCGTCGCGCCGAAGCCGAAGACCGCGGCCAGCGAGGTGCGCAACCCGAAGCGGATCGCCATGGACAGCGAGGCGGCGGCGGGGAAGCTGACCGCCCACGACGGCATGTCGAGGCCGGCGAGCACCGCCCCGGCCAACCCGAGCACCACGACCGAGGCGATCACGGCCCGCTCCCCGATCCGCCGGGGCGCCAGGTAGAGTCCCGCGGACCAGACGATCCAGGACGCGCAGCAGATGCCGAGCAGGATCGCGCCGAGCGGCCCGAGGGCGTGCGCGTGATTACGCTGAGTCGCCACACCCCAGGTCACGAACCCGAGCGCGACCAACTGGGTGGGTAACTTGCGATACTTCGACGGCACCGCCCGGTGCTCCGTCGACCATCTCGCGGGCCAGTCGATCACGTCGCACACGGTATTACCCGCAGGCTGATCAGCGAAGAGCATCGCCGGCCCCGCTCAGGCCGCCCGTGTCGCGAAATTGCCGAGCCGCGCGGTGACCGCCAGCGACTCGCCGAGCAGCGAGACCCCGAACATCAGCAGCAGGCTGGCCGAGGCCACGGCCTTCGCGACGCCGAGCGACGGTGCGCCCAGATCCATACCGAGCCGCACGGCGATCGTCGCGATCCACAGGGCCGCGGTGAGCACTGAGTACCGCTGCACGAGTTGGCCGTCCCGGGTGTAGATGCGGACGGTGAACCCGCGTAGCGCACCGAGCACCACCGAGATCAGGCCGCCGGCGATCAGGAACGCCAGGTCGGTGCCGGTCAGTTTGACCGGCGGGGTCCGGTGGCCCAGCTGCACCAGGTTGACCACGCCGATGACGGCCAGGACGATCGGAAGCCGCCAGCGGCGCCGGTCGCCATCGATCGGGCGCGGTGTGAACCTGCGGCCGACGACCAGCACGAGCACCGCGACGACGATCAGCGCCTGGACGATGGTGAATCCCGAGCTCATTTCCGCTTCCACTCCCCGCTTGGCTGTCGATGGTCCGAGTGCTGTTCAGGTACGGCTCGAACCTAGGCCGCGGGGCGCGCCGTGGGATCAACCCGCGGGTTGGGCCAGGGTGGATCCTGGTTTGACTCCAGGGGAGAGGGGCGCGCGTCGCGTGCCGGACGCGTGGCGCGTTAGACGACGCTGCCGTGCGTTACGGCAGCGGCCGTCGCTTACGTGGCGACAGCGACGGCAACTCGAGGAACCCCTCGGCATACGCGTAAGCGACGCCGATGCGCGGCAGGTCCGACGACCGGCGGTAGAGCACGAATCGTGGCTCCCAAATCGGACGATACTTTGCGTTCGCCCGATAGAGGGACTCGATCTGCCACCAGCGTGAGAAGAACAGCAGCACGGCCCGCCACAGTCGCAGCACCGGCCCGGCGCCCAGCCGCGAGCCGCGCTCGAAGACCGCGCGGAACATGGCGAAATTCAGCGACATCCGCTCCACGCCGACCTCGCCGGCTCGCAGGATCAGCTCGATCACCATGTACTCGATCACGCCGTTGTCCGAGGCCTTGTCCCGGCGCATGAGGTCCAACGACAGGCCGTTCTTCCCCCACGGCACAAAGGACAGCAGCGCGCACAGCCGGCCCTCGAAGTCGTGGCACTCGACCATGACGCAGCGTCCGTCCGCGGGATCGCCCAACCGGCCGAGCGCCATGGAGAAGCCGCGTTCGCTCGCTCCGTACCGCCACTGGTCCGCAGCCTTGATCAGCGCCGCGAACTCATCGGGCTCGATGTCCTCGTGTCGTCGAATACGTACCGTGTAGCCGCCGCGCTTGACCCGGTTATACGCCTGCCGCACGACACGCATCGCGCGGCCTTCGAGGGTGAAGTCCGCGACCTCGACCACCGCCTCGTCGCCGAGCTCAAGTGCGGTCAGGCCGTGCCGCTGGAAGATCGTCCCGCCTTCCTCGCTCGCCCCGGCCACCGCGGGCGTCCACGCGTGCTGATACGCCTCGTTGAGCCATGAGTCGATAGCACCGGGCCACGCTTCCGGATCGCCGAGAGGGTCACCGGACGCCAGCGATACGCCGCCGACGACGCGGTACGCGATCGCGGCCTTGCCCGTAGGGGAGAAGACGACCGCCTTGTCGCGGCGCAGCGCGAAGTACCCGAGCGAGTCGCGATCGCCGTGCTTGTCCAGCAGTGCGCGCAACCGCTCCTCATCCTCAGGCGAGTGCAGCCAGCGGCCGCGCGGGGAGCGGAACAGCGCGTACAGCACCAGCAGGAACAGGGCCAAGCTCATCAGGTTGATGATGATGCCGATCCAGTGCGGTACGACCAGGCCGTCCGGCGCCTCGTCGTCCCCGGCGAGCGTGGCCACCCGGGCCAGCGTGAAGCCGATCCGGTCGGCCACCGTGGACCGGCCAATCGTGCCGAAGGCGCTGACCAGCAGCACGCCGATGGACACCGCGACCGCGCCGCCGCCGAGCAGCACGGCGGCGGCGAGCTTCGGATTGTTCCGGTCGCCCTTCGCGTAGAACTCGCGGCGGCCGAACAGCAGCGCCAGCCACAGCAACGTGGTGACCACGGTGGAGAACCAGTTGAATAGGTGAGCGCGGAACTCCGGGAAGCACAGTGCGTAGATGTACAGCGCGGCGGTCGGCGTCAGCAGGATCAGGTTGAAGATCCACGCGGCGCGCTTGCGGCGGCCCAGCGTGATGGCCAGGAACGCGGTGAAGGCCGCCGAGGAGTACCCCGCGGTCATCGTGTAGGGCGTGAAGTAGTCGCCCGAGTTGTGCTGGCGGACCGTGTTGCCGAAGGACACGAAGATCGCGCCGAGCAGATTCAGCCAGGCGGCGATACGCAGATACCAGACCGCGTAAGTCATGGACGGCTTGCGTAGCCTGCCGCTCATCAGCCCTTTGCCGTCGGCTGCGGCCTGCAGGGGGCCCTTTCGGCCGGTCGAGCGCTCCGCTGTGCTCGCTGCCATCCGCCGCTCGCGTCCCTTCGATGCCCGATTCGTCCCCTCCATCCTGGCGGACGAGGGGCGTGGGACGCGAACTCCGGTTCACGCGCCGCCGCGTCCGCCCGGCCGTGGCGGGGCCGGGCGAACGCGACGGCGGAACCCGTCGTCAGTCCAGCGACTTCCAGGTGATCGAGAACGAGGTCCCTCCGGACAAGGACGAGGTGCTCGCCTGAGTGGTTCCGGACGAGTCCACGATGTCGATGCTGTCGTAGCTCGTGCTGCCCAGCGCGGAACCGTTGACCGTCGAGCCGGTGAAGTTCACCTTGCCGAAGTCGGCCAGCGGGAGCACGCCACCGCTGTAGGGCGCCTCCGCGATGATCTCGGCCGAGGCGCGGGACAGGCCGCTCTGGGTCTTGGTGGTGGTCTTGGTCCAGCCCTCGGTGCTGTTCTTGAGCACCAGCTGGTACCGGTTCGAGCCCAGGTAGGAGACCGTGGCGGTGAAGTGGTCGCCGGGGCGCACGGTGTTGCGGTAGTTGACCGGATAGGCCGGGTACATCTCGTACCAGGACGAGTAGTACGCGGTGCCGCCGGAGCAGTCCGCCTCGGTGCCGGTCTGCTCGACCGAGTTGGACGAGTAGCCGTCGAGGCCGACCCAGAAGCTGGAGTAGCCGTCGCCCGCGGAGCAGTTCACCGAGGGCTGCACCCACGACGCTGAGACGCTGGTGTACGTCGAGCCGTGCGCGGCGTAACCGGCCCAGTTGGTGCTGGTGGTGGTGGCGTTGGTGCCGTGGGTGTGCAGGAAGAGCGGCTGGCTGCCGTGCGCGTGCTGCATGGGCGCGTTCAGCAGCGGGGCCGCGACAGCGGCAGGTGCGGCGGCGGGCAGGGCGAGCGGCGTGACAGCGAGCGCCGCGGTGCCTATGGAACGGATAGCGCGGTGGAACACGGACGGATCTCCTTGGTGCAGCCCGCGATCGCGGGCGTGTGGGTACGGCCGCCGTACGCGTTCGCCCCGGTGGGTGGGGGGCGGCGGGGCGGCCGAGTGGATGATCCGGTAGCGCTACCGTGATCACGACGCTAATGATCGGAGCACAGCGGGGCAAGGCGGCCCGGGAAAATCGTTGGTAAAGGCTCTCGCATGGCGCCGGTCCGTACCCGACGCCGCCGTCGCGGTGATCGCGGTGCCAGGATGGGGCCATGCAACTGCGCATCTTCACCGAACCCCAGCAGGGCGCTTCCTACGACACGCAGCTCGCCGTCGCCAGGGCGGCCGAGGACCTGGGCTTCGACGCCTTCTTCCGCTCGGACCATTACCTGAAGATGGGCGAGGTCTCCGGGCTGCCCGGACCGACCGACGCCTGGATCACGCTGGCCGGCCTGGCCCGCGAGACCTCCCGCATCCGGCTGGGCACGCTGGTGTCCCCGGCGACCTTCCGGCTGCCGGGACCGCTGGCGATCCAGGTCGCGCAGGTGGACCAGATGTCCGGCGGCCGGGCCGAGCTCGGCCTCGGCACCGGCTGGTTCGCCGACGAGCACACCGCGTACGGCATTCCGTTCCCTGACAAGCGCTTCGACCTGCTCGAGGAGCAGCTCGCCATCGTCACCGGGCTGTGGGACACCCCGGAGGGCGAGACCTACTCCTTCCAGGGCAAGGCGTACCAGCTGGAGAACTCGCCCGCGCTGCCCAAGCCGGCGCAGCGGCCGCACCCGCCGATCATCGTGGGCGGCGGCGGCCCCAAGCGCACTCCGCGGCTGGCCGCGCAGTACGCCGACGAGTTCAACGTCGGCTTCCGGACCTTCGAGGAGACGGTCGGGGGGTTCGAGCGGGTGCGCGCCGCGGCGGGCGAGCTGGGCCGCGACCCGGGTTCGATCGTCCTGTCGATCGCCAGCACCACCGTGGTCGGCAAGGACGACGCCGAGGTGGCGCGCCGGGCCGAGGCCAGCGGAGTCTCCCTCGACTGGTTGCGGACCAACGGCTACGTCGGCTCGCCGGCCCAGGTGGTCGACACCCTGGGCCGTTTCGCGCAGGCGGGCGTGACCCGCGTCTATCTCCAGATCCAGGACATGTCCGACCTCGACCACCTGGAGCTCATCGCTGCCCAGGTAGCGCCGCAGCTCAGCTGATCCCGGCAGCGCTACCGACGTCGACAACCGTTGTCATTGTCATATCTCAATATGCTGTTTTACCGGCTATGCTGGCACCATGAGTGAGCAGGGACACGGCCACGAGCACGACCACGGCGCGGCGGTCTCGGCGGATTCCGACCGCCGCTATCTGACCGCCGCGCTCGGCCTGATCCTCGCCTTCATGGCCGCGGAGATCGCCGTCGGCCTCGCCTCCCGCTCCCTCGCCCTGGTCTCCGACGCCGGCCACATGCTCACCGACGCCGCCTCGCTCGGCCTCGCGCTGTTCGCGATGCGGCTGGCGGCGCGCCCGGCCAGCGGGCCGTGGACCTACGGGCTGCGCCGCGCCGAGATCCTCTCCGCGCAGGCGAACGGGATCACGCTGCTCGTGCTCGTGGTCGTCTTCACCTACGAGGCGGTGCGCCGGCTGATCGAGCCGCCGAACGTGGCCGGCGGACCGGTCACCGCCACCGCGCTCGTCGGCATCGCGATCAACGCCGCGGCGGCGCTGCTCATCAGCCGGGCCAACCGGACGAGCCTGAACGTCGAGGGCGCGTTCCAGCACATCCTGAGCGACGCCTGGGCGTTCCTCGCCACCGCCGTGTCCGGGATCGTGGTGCTGACCACCGGTTTCGACCGCGCCGACGCGATCGCCTCGCTCTTCGTCGCCGCCCTGATGGCGCGGGCCGGATACCGGCTGGTGCGCGACTCGTGGCGGATCTTCCTTGAAGGCGCCCCGGCCGGCCTCGACCCGACCGCGGTCGGCGGTGCGATGGCCGCGGACCCGCAGGTCTCCGAGGTGCATGACCTGCACATCTGGACCATCACCTCGGGCTTCGCGGCCCTTTCCGCCCACGTCCTCGTGGTCCCAGGACAGGACTGCCATGCGGTACGCGGCCGGCTGCAGGAGTTGCTGCGCGAGCAGTACGGGATCAAGCACACCACGCTTCAGGTGGACCATGCGCCGGAGGCCCTGCTCACGATCGAGCGCACTCCGCCGCGCGCCGAACACCGCTAGCCAACCTGCCGGATGGCCAATCGGCCTGGCAGCCATCGTGGCGCTTGAGCCCGGCCGCGACCTCGTTGTGTGCGATGGAATGCACATCCGACTAATGTCACGGCTAAGTAACGCTTGCGTGGAGGTCTTGTTCACGCGGCTGGTCTGGGAGAAAGTCGCAATGCCGGGTGGATCGGGGCTCTCGCCCGAAACCTCCCGGCGACCGGCTTTTAGACCGGTGTGTGCCGCCGCCGGCCGGTTCGCCCGCCGCGGTTGCGCAGACCAGCGGAGCAGAAAGGGCGGATAGCTGATGGATCGCCACGGACGCCCGCCAGCCTCGGACGTCGAGGCCTGGCTCGCGCAGGAGCTGTCGTTCCTCTATGCGGTGGAACGCAAGATCCTGCGCCGCGCCGCGCTGGCGAGACGCAGCCGCTGGCTGTGCGCCGCGCTGCTCGCCGCCGGCGTCTGCTGCTCCGTTTGGGCACTGGTCGGCACCATGGGCAAGAGCTGACCGAGGCCGCTGGCGTCCGCGGGCGGTGCGGAAGTGACGCGGCGACAGAGCCGATAGCCCAGCCGAACTAACCCGCGACAGCGTCTTGACCAGCGTCCGGGTGACAAGGCCCGAGGATGGGACGACCGGCTGAGCCGCTGATCGGTCCGCTCCGGTGATCCTTCGTCAGATTGTCACCCGTACGGGCTCCTGACAGGCCCCGGATGCTTCCAATAAGGTCTCGGGGCGGGACGACGGTACGTGATCGGCCAGGTGCCGGGCCACATGGCACCGGTCGAAGCGGGTCCGTCCTCCCGGGTGCGGAACTTGTTCCACGCGTTGATCGCCGTTTCGCGATAGGCTGACGGCGGCCAATGCGAGCCACAGAACTTCGCCTCATCGCGAGGTGAGGGTGGCTCGTTTGTGGGGAACATTCTGCACAGCAGTTGCGGACGCCTCGTGCATCCGCACGGACCGATCGCGAGATTGGCCCGGTTGTGTGGTTGCGTTGGCCTGATAAGTGAATATACAGACAAGTACGACTCGCGAAGGCGACACAGCGACGGATCGCTGGGTCGGCAGCTACGGGACAAGGCCGCTGGGGAAGGCGCACCTCGTCCACCGATCGCCGACCGAAGGAGACACCGCCGTGCCTACTCGTGGAGTCCTGTACATCCACTCCGCGCCCCGCGCGCTGTGCCCGCACGTCGAGTGGGCGGTCGCGGGAGTCCTGGGCGTGCGCGTGAGCCTGGACTGGGCGCGGCAGCCCGCCGCGCCGTCGACCTGGCGTGCCGAGCTGCCGTGGACCGCGGAGCCCGGCACCGCGACCAGGCTTGCCTCCGCGCTGCGCGGTTGGCAGCTGCTGCGCTTCGAGGTGACCGAGGAACCCTCGGTCGGCGCCGAGGGCGAGCGCTACTCCTCCACACCGGACCTCGGGGTGTTCCACGCCGTGACCGGAGTGCACGGCGACATCATGATCTCCGAGGACCGGCTGCGCGCCGCGATGCTGCGCGCCGGGCGCGGCGGCGATCTGGAGGCCGAGCTGCAGAACCTGCTCGGCAAGCCCTGGGACGACGAGCTCGAACCCTTCCGCTGCGCCGGTGACGGAGCACCGGTGCGCTGGCTGCACCAGGTGGTCTAGCAACGAGGCGGCCCCGCACGGTGGAGCGGGCCGCCTCCGGTGCGCCTTCGGTCAGTCGACGTCAGAGCCCGGTCAGTCCGCGCGAGGACCGACCGGGCTCTGACGCTCTTTCGGGTCCCGCGGTCGGCTCAGCCGAGTCGACCAGGTCGACCAAGCCCCGCTCAGCCGAGCGCCGCGTCGTGCAGCACCAACCAGCCGTCGCTCTGGAAGACGACCCGGTAGCCGGTCGACTCAAGCCGCTGCACCTCTGCCTGCTGCGCCGCCACGTCCTTGAACGGATAGGAGGTCCGCTTCACGTCCGCGAGCACCCATGGCGGCGCCGGATAGTTCCGGTCGCCGGGCGGACCCCACATCACGACCTTGTCCCGGCTGAGCAGCTGCGGGCCGACCTGCGTCGCCGACGCGACGTACGCGTTGTCCGGGATCTTCGACGCGGCCTGCTTCGCGGCTACCACGCTCGGATTCGAGACGTCCCAGAACGACGCCTGCGTCATGTGGTGCATCGGGTAGCGGTCGAACGTCGACCACGCGTATATGGCGACGTACATCGCGAACGCCGTCATCAGCGCGCTGCGGAAAGGCTGCCCGTGCCTCGCGACCCGAGCGCTCAGCCGGGCGGAGGTCAGCCAGCGGGAGAGCCGCAGCGCCCCGTCGACGCCCGCGCAGAAGATGATCGGCACTAGGAACGCGTTGTAGTGGTACGGCATCACCCAGTACAGCTGATTGACCGACAGGAACCGCTCCATCAACAGGGGCGCGGCCATCAGGCTCAGCGGGGAGAGCAGACACAGCCCGAGCACCGGCCACAGCAGCATCTCTAGCGTCTGCGTCTTGTAGTGCGAGTTGAACAGCGTCGCGAACGTGTTCCCCGGGTCGGCCAGCATCGCGTGCATCGCCGCCGACTGGGTCGGGCCGAACTCGGTGTAGGTGAAGTCCCGGTTCGGGCTGCCGCCGGCCGCCGGCAGCAGCACCTGCGCCACCAGCCAGACCATGCCGAGCCCGACCGGCACGAGGGCGAGGAACCAGGCCCGGTCGCGCCGCCGGACCGTGTCCAGCACCAGCCGCGGCCGCCGCAGCGCCCGCGGCAGCCAGCGCGCCCAGTCCCGCACCGTCGCGTCCTTCGTGGCGAGGTAGAGCCCGAAGATCGCCACGACGAAGCCCATGTCGTCCTTGACCCCGAGCAGCAGCAGGCTGATCAGCGCGGCCTGTCGCAGCCGCCCGGCCTGCGCCCGCTCGATCATCCACATCAGGATCGGCAGTTCCAGGAAGACCTCGTGGAACTCGAACCACAGCGCCATCTGCAGCGGCCAGGTCACCCCGTAACCGATCACGACCAGGTACGCGGACAGGTTCGCCGCCAGCGAGCCGAAGCGCCCCGAGTTGCGCACCGCGCGCCGCACGAACAGCCACAGCGGGATGATCGGCAGCGCGGTCAGCACCGCGGTCTCGATCAGCATCGTCTCGGGGCCGTCGTGGATCCAGTAGAAGGGGGACATCAGCGCGAGCAGCGGGGTGAAGTGGTCGGCCAGCTGCAGCTTTCCGGCGTCGCCCGCGCCGTGCAGCCCGACGAAGGGGGAGTGCGGCCCCATGAAGTGCGCGTAGCCCGAGATGGCCTGGTCGTACTCGCCGACGTCGGCGAGCCCGTCCTGCAGCGTCGTGTGCAGGATGAGCAGATAAGTCGAGTACAGCGCCGTGTACAGCGAGACGATCGCGCCGACGCCGAGCACGTGCGGCCAGCGGCGGGGCGGGGCCTCGAGCCCGTCGTTCGGCGCGGCCTCGCCTCCGACGGCTGCTGGGGTACTCGCGACGGCGGTCAAGGCCGGCTCACCACTCCTGTATCCGGGGGCTCGGTACTTTCGGATCGCGGTTCGATCCGCGGGCCGTTCGCCGACCGACCCTACCGTGAGACGCCGTTAGCCCGGGTCTTGGATCTCAGTACCTGCCGTGTTCGTCGTCCTCGCCCTTGAGGATCTGCCGGCCGCGTTCGGCCATGGTCTCGGCGACGGCCGGGGTCACCCCGATCCGCTCGGCCAGTTCGGGATAGGTGATGCGGTCGAAGCGGCGCGGGTCGGTCAGCTCCGCCGCGGCGATGGCCTGATACGCGCCGGCCCGGTCGGCGGCCGCGCGGAACGCCGAGTGCAGGTCGGTGGCGCGCTCAAGCAACTCCGCGGCGTCGGTTATGTCGTCCAGCCCGAAGAACCGGTTGTCCTGCGGCTCCTCGGCGGCCGGCTCATACAGCAGCGGCACGGGGCGCATGCGGGGTTGCTCCTTCACCGGGACAGTTTCTCACGGTGCCCCTGCGTCATGTCAGCCGCAATGGAACGAATCAAGCAGCGTGGGCACCGATTCCGGCCCATCCAGCAGCACATCCGCGTGCTCGGCCAGCGCCGCGCCGCGGCCTTCCGCCGTGCCGACCGCCACCCGCACCGCGTGGAATCCGGGCTGCTCGGCGGCGAGCTTGTCCAGGGCGGCGAAAGCGGGCAGGTCGCCGAGATCGTCCCCGAAATACCAGGCTCCGGCCAGGCCGGCGGCCTCGCGCAGCACGACCGCGCCCTTGTCGGTGTCCAGCGGAGGCTTGAGCTCCACGACCATCCGGCCGTGCTGAAGCCGCAGACCGTACGCCTCGGCGTGCAGGGCGGCCCAGGACTCGATGCCCGGTTCGAGCGCGGGGTCGGTGCGGAAGTGCAGCGCGCAGGACAGCCGCTTGTCCTCGATCAGCGCGCCGGGGAACGCTTCGCGGGCCTCGGCGACGACGCGCGCGATCACCGGCGCGTACGGCTCGGCTTCCGGCACCGTGGTGACGGTCGCGCCGCCGTCCGGCGAGTATTCGAGGCCGTAGAGGCCGTTCAGACGCAGGCCTGGCACACCGCCGAAGCGCCCGGCGAGGAAGGCGACCGGTCGGGCGGAGACGATGGCGGTCACGCGGGCGTTCGCGGCGAGCGCGGCGAGCGCGGCGACCCCGCCGGGGACCGGCTGCACCGACTCAGGGTCCTGCTGGATCGGCGAGAGCGTCCCGTCGAAATCGAAGAAGAACCCGTATTCGCCCAGCCGGGCGGCCGTGCGGGCTACGTGCGCGCCGGCGGCGTCGGCGCTGGATGCGCTCTTCGGTGCTTCGGCCGCGTCGTGCGGCGCGTTCTCGTCCATGGTCACTCGTCCAACCTGCCCGAGTCCGATTTCTGCCGCAACCGCGTGACCGCGCAGCGGCGCGTCAGGAGGCCACGCCGCGGTCCTGCGGGAATCCTGCCGAGAGCGTGGTCAGCGCAGGTCGTGCAGCGCGAGTGCGGTAAGAAGCAGCGCGACGCCGCGCGGCGTCGCCGGATTGAGCCCGGTGAGTTCGGTCACCCTGGCCAACCGGTTGTCCACGGTGTTCGGGTGCAGTCCGAGACGGCCCGCGGTGCGCCGCCGGTCATACCCCTCCTCCAGGTACACCCGGACCGTGTGCAGTAGATCGGGCCGGTCGGCCAGCGGGTCAAGCAGGGTGCTGAGCCGGCCGGAACTCTCGTTGGGCCGGGTCAGGTGATACTCCAGCAGCACGTCTTCCAGCGTGTAGATCCCCGGCGGGCGGCCGAGCCCGCGCACCAGCCGCAGGATCTCGCCCGCGGTGCGCGCGGCGGAGGCTATCTGCTCAGGCTGCTCCGTGGCCGCCATCGCGATCCATATCCCGCTTCCCCAGGCCTCGGCGAGGCGGCGGACGAGTTCGTCAGAGATCGTCGGCGCCGTCGCGCTGGTCGCGGCGTCGCCGGTAGATCGCGGCACGAGCACGTGGCCGCCGCTTCCCTCCAACAGCGCGGGGATCGGCGCGCCGAAGTACACGTCGACGGCCTCGTGCAGCCGATGCAGCCGCCGATGCACCGCGGCCTGCTTCACCTCGGCCTGTTCTACCGGCAGCGACTCGGCGCCGGATCCCTTCTCGTCACGGCTGAGCCCCAGCGCCAGCACGATCGCACCCTTCGCGAGGCCGAACTCCTCAACCGCCGCCGGATCCTCGGGAGCCACGCCCGCGACCAGGTCGCGCACCAGCTCGCGGCGGCGGTCCCGGCGCGCCGATCCGAGCAGCTCGAGCTCCTCCTGATAAGCCTGCGCGACCTGGTCGATCGCCTCGTCCTGGGTGGCGAGCAGCAACCGGGCCAGCTCCGGCAGCGCGGCCGTCTCCTCGGGGCGCGCGGTGCGGCAGAGTTCTTCGAACACCACGCGCGCGGAAATCGTGTACGTGCGCAGCAGGATCGGCAGCGGCATGCCCTCTTCTGCCCGGTGCGCGGCGCGCCGCCGGAACACCGCCCTGGTGTTTTGCACCGCGGCCTCGGCACCCTGAACGCGCCTGAGGAAGGTCAGCACGGCCAGTCGCGCGGCTTCGGCGACGTCGACGCTGCGCAGCGTCGGATAGTCGGGCAGCTGGACGGCCCACTCCGCAGCCATGCGCTGCACGAACGCGTCGACCAGCGGCTCGCACCGGCCGGCCAGCTCGCGTGCGGGCGCGGAGGCAGGGAAGTGTGGCTCGGCGTCGGCGGTTGAACG
>Ga0209810_1003638_pt1 | contig 15885 bp, 12 predicted proteins | sample Coa_R1_7_FD_187159 | JGI IMG/M metagenome (GOLD analysis project Ga0209810, IMG submission 187159) | Surface soil microbial communities from Centralia Pennsylvania, which are recovering from an underground coalmine fire - Coalmine... | ecosystem: Environmental > Terrestrial > Soil > Unclassified...
TAATAACACGTCGCGCGGAAACCGAGCGGCCCCGCGAGAATCAGCAGCGCCGGCGAAAACGGCCACCAGTGGTGTTGCGGATCAATCAGCGGCGAATAGAACGGCGAAAGATACGGATCCGACCAGTAATACTTCCCCTCGAACGCCCGCCACGTCGCGTACGCTCCGAATACGCTGAGCAAGAGAAAGACGGGAATAATTTCGACCCACCAGGCGTCCCGCCGCGCCGTGCTTCCCCATCCGTGCCCATGAGCCGGCGAAATGCCGGTCTGCGCACCCGCATCTGCCCCCATCTGAGCCCCCACAACATCGCTGCCGCAGGGAATGTCCCTCGGCGACGCCTAGCCTATTCAAAAGTCTCCCTGCCTTGCAAACCTTTTTCTCTGAGTCCGCGGAAGTCTTACTGACGCAGGCGGGCTGGGCGCTGCTTTTCTTTGCGATTCGCCGCTTGGCGCCACGGTTCTCGCGCGATCACAATCCGGTCCTTCGCGTGTCATTCCGAGCCATTCTTCTTGGCGAAAAATCTGCCTTTCTGTCACGCGCCATCGAGAGCACCAAGAGCGCACTCCCGAAGCCCTACGGCAGCTCTTCCGGAAGTTCGACTCCGAACTCCTCGCGTCATGACCCCCTCGCGCGTGTCATCCTGCGCCCGTGCCCAAACCGGCGTCCTCTCGAATCAGCGACAGAATCTGTTCGCCATACAACTGCGTTCTCTTTTCTCCGAAGCCGGAAACCTTGCGAAGTTCCTGGAGGTTTCGCGGCATTTTCGAGCACAAATCATCCAGCGTCGTATCGTGCATCACCACGAACGCCGCCGTGGATTTTTCTTTGGCGACTTTGCGCCGCCACTGCCGCAGCGACTCGCGCAGAGACGACGATAAGCCCACCGGCGCTGTCCCGGCTGAACCAACGGCGGCGCTTTTTCGCGGAAGAACTTCCTTGGCCGAACTTCCCGCTTCGTCGCCCAGCCAACCCGGGGATCCCGAACAGATGTCGCACGTTTCGCAGCGTTCCCACTTTGGCGTCTCCCCAAAGTGCTTGCAGATGCGCACCTGGCGGCACTCGTTCGATTCGGCGTAATCGCGGATGTCGTAATAGCGCCGCCACGCCCGTTCTCGCTCCTGCTCGTCGGAAATCTGCTTGATGAAAAATGCCTGCGTGCCCGCGTCACCCTTTCGCCAGAGCAAAACGCAGTCGGCCGGTAAACCATCGCGGCCGGCCCTCCCCGCTTCCTGGTAATACTGCTCCAGCCCCTTCGGCAGCGCCAGGTGGATGACGCACCGCACCGACGGCTTGTTGATCCCCAGGCCAAACGCGATCGTGCAGACGATGACTCGGACCGCATCGAGCATCCATTTCTCCTGGGCGGCTTTGCGCTCCGCGCTTTCCATCTGCCCGTGGTAGCCAATGGCCGGAATGCCGTTGCTTTCCAGAAAGCTGACTGTCTCCCGAACCCGCGCGATCGTCGGGACATACACAATCACGCTTCCCGTCTCCGCATGGCGCAGCGCTTGAAGAAGCAGTTCCCCCTGATTCCTGGAATTCGTCTGCTTCACGGTATAGCGAAGATTCTTGCGATGGAAGCTGGCAATGTGCCGGAAGGGATCGCGCAGCCAAAGTTGCTGGATGATGTCGTGGCGAACCCTCCGGGTCGCGCTGGCGGTGAATGCCGAGAGGTGGCAATTCGGAAAACGTATCCGCAACCGGTTCAGGTCCCGGTATTCCGGGCGGAATTCGTGGCCCCACTCCGAAATGCAATGCGCTTCGTCGATGACGAAATACGAAACCGGAACTTTACTCAGCCAGTCCAGCGTTGCGTTCTGGGCAACTGACTCCGGAGAAAGATAGAGAAGACGGTACTCCACTCGGGCCGCTCTTCGGATGATTTCTTCCCGCTCGGCAAACGGCTGAGAGCTGTTCACGAAGGCGGCCGCGATTCCTCTTTGCTGGAGTTGCGCAACCTGGTCCTGCATCAGCGCGATCAGCGGCGAAATCACCACCGCGCTCCGCCGCGGGTCCATCGCCGCCGGCAATTGATAGCACAAAGACTTGCCGCCGCCTGTCGGCATCACTACGCATGTATCGCGTCCGGCGGCGATGCACCGGACAATAGCCTCCTGCCCGGGCCGAAAAGAGGAATACCCCCAGTAGCGGCGAAGCGTTTCGGCAAAGAAGTCCGGAGCACTCATGGTCTAACCCTCAGGACGGTATATTCGCTTTATATTCGCCTTGGTGTCAAGTGCCTGTTTTTGTCCCTCAGGAAAGCGAGGGAATTCCCTGCACACGAGTTGCTAAGTCATTCCCTCGCCGCGGCCGGTTACAAACGGCCCGGGACCCAGCCTTGCCCCTGTGCCCCTGCGAGCGCGCGGAGACGGGTTGCGTTTCAGCTCGTTGCCACGGCCGCCTTCGGCCTGGATTCCTTCCACAATTCCACGTACGGCTTTAACTCTTCCATCATTTTGCTGAATTGCGGAATGTCCAGAGATTGCGCGCCGTCGCTGACCGCCTTTTCCGGCGCCGGATGCACCTCCACGATCAATCCGTCCGCGCCGATGGCCACGCCCGCGCGGGAAACTGCAGGAACCAGGCTGCGCTTCCCCGTTGCGTGGCTCGGATCGAGAATCACCGGCAGATGCGTCAGTTGATTCAGCACCGGAATCGCCGCGATGTCGCAGGTATTCCGCGTCTCCGTCTCGAATGTGCGGATGCCCCGCTCGCACAGCATCACGTCCGGATTCCCGTGCGCCACAATGTACTCCGCGCTCATGAGCAATTCCTTGATCGTGCTGCTCAGCCCGCGCTTCAGCAGAATCGGCCGCCCGCATTTCCCCAGCGCCTTCAGGAGCACGAAGTTCTGCATGTTGCGCGCGCCGATCTGCAACACGTCCGCGTACTCCGCCACCAGCTCCACGTCGCGGTCGCTCATCACTTCCGTCACAATCGCCAGGCCCGTCGCTTTCTTGGCCTTCTGCAGCAGTTTCAATCCCTCCACTTCCATCCCCTGAAAATCATACGGAGACGTCCGCGGCTTGAACGCGCCGCCGCGCAGCAGTTTTGCGCCCGCTTTCGCCACGCCCTCCGCCGCCTTCAGAATCTGCTCTTCCGATTCCACCGAGCACGGTCCCGCCATCACCACAAATTCCTCCCCGCCGATCACCGTGCCGTTCACGCGAATCCGCGTCTTCTCCTTGCGAAACTCCCGGCTCACGAACTTGTAGGGGGCGGTGATGCGCACCACTTTCTCCACCTGAGGCATGGCCTCGATGGACTCCATGCACGCGGTGACGTCGCCCACGCCGACCACGCCGATCACCACGCGCTCTTCGCCCTCGATCGAGTGCACTTTATATCCGAACCGTTTCACCTGATCGGTCACTTCCTCAATCTCCTCCCGCGTCGCGTGAAGCTTCATCGAAATGATCATGGTTCTCGTCTCCAAAAATAAAAAAGGCCCACTCGGTTGCGAGTGGGCCGAATCTCTCGGGTTTGAAATCTAGCTAGAAATGCGCCCCTCGCCACCGCCTTGAGTGGACCGTAAATCGATACCAATAGGAGCGCCAAGTCATGCAGTTACTCTACCGAAACTCCGTTCCGGAAACAATATTTTCCCCGCGAGCGCCGCAGCTAATAGAAGACTAAGGCGACGCGGTACGTCGCGAAGCCGCCTTTGTCTCCGGGATCGCACGCGCCCACGGCGGCCGCGGCGAAGTGCCCGCCGCGAATCATTTTCAGCACCCCGTCCGGCAATTTGTCCAGATCCGGGGACTCGAAATGCGCCACGCCTCTCGCCTGCGGACCGGTCAATCCGCCGCCGCGCCGGCACGCGCGCCGCGCGTCCTCCGGATCCTTGCTGACGCGCAAACCAAGCTCCCCAAGGAGCTCGCCGACCTTTCGTTCCTGCTCTTCCCTGCTCAGGGCGGCGACGGCCGCCGCAAAATCCTGCACGGCAAAATACTCTTCGCCGCTCTTTGCCACGGCGATGCCGATGGAATCGAGATGCGGGTTCAGGATGTTCGCGCTGTGACCCGGAGAAAGCATCCAGTTGATGTGAATCGACGCCACGTCCGGAGCTTCGGCGACGTTTTCCGCGATGGCGCTGAAGCGCGCCCCCGCGGCGCCGGCGCGGGATTTGAGGTCGTCCTCGCCGGCAAAGCGGTGGGAGATCGTGTTGTGGCGGATCATCTCGCGGAGATGGCGCTGGGCCGCTTCGGCAAGTGCGGGATCCCACTTGAGCGGGGCGGTTCCGCGTTCCGCGCGCTCGCGGTTCGCGGCGTCCAGCAGGAACTTCTCGTCGCCGGACGGCTGCTGCGCGGCCGCAGATACACCCGGCAAAAAGAGCAAAGAAAGAAAAAGCCAGAGCGCAAGCAGAGACGAAGAGTGTTGGAAGAACCCGTAATTCATTGCACTCAATATTAAAACCCGAAAATGGAATTGGCGTTGCGAAGCGTTTCCCGGCGGCAATTATTATTTCGCAACAAGCTCCAGCTCCACAACGCGATCGATTTCACCGGCTTGGGGCGCGGGCAATTCGAGAAGCATTCCGGACGGAGTCGCGGAGAAGGAAATTTTGCTCGAATCGCGAAGCAGGCTTGCGGACTTCACGCGCGCCGCCGGGAACGGCAAAGCGATCTCCGGAAAATCCCAGTCCAGAACATGGACGTAGATTTTGTTTTCCTTCTGCGTAGTCACGCCCCACGGCCCGGGGGCCACCGGCCCGCCGCGGGTGCCGTAGATGGATTCGCCGTATTCTTGGAGCCATTGCCCCATTTCCTTGAGGCGCTTCACGAACTCCGGCTGAATTTCGCCGTTGGGCATCGGTCCCACATTCAGAAGGAAGTTGGCGTTGTTTCCGGCCGCGCGCACGAGATAGCGAATCAATTCCCCAGTGCTCTTGTAATGATTGTCGGTGAGGTTGAAGCCCCAGGAATTGTTCATCGTTTCCGCGGTTTCGAGCGGCAGGTCGCTGACGTTCTGCTCCGGATTGAATCCGGAGGTGTGGCCGCCCGGCAAGTCTTTTTCGAACATCTGAAAATCCTCGCCCGGAAAGGGCGCGCGGTGATGATTCGAGCCTATCAGCGCGGCCGGCTGAAGACGATGGATGAGCGCGTAGGTGCGGGCCAGTTTCCAGTCGGCGCCGGGCTTGTCCCACATGCCGTCAAACCACACCCCGCCAATCTCGCCATAATTGCTGAGCAACTCGGTGAGTTGCGCGTCCATGTAGTCGAGGTACTTGTTCCAGTCGCCGGATTCGGGGCGGCCGTTATTGCCTCCTGTTCGCCCGCGTGGGAAATAATCCGGCGAATGCCAGTCCAGTTGCGAGTAGTACACAAAAAGCTTGATGCCCTGCTTGTGGCATTCCGCGGCAAGCATTCCAATGATGTCTTTTCCATAGGGCGTGCGATTCACCACGTTCCAGTCCGATTGTTTGGTCGCAAACATCGCGAATCCGTCGTGGTGCTTCGAAGTGATGGTGATGTATTTCATACCGGCTGCTTTGGCGAGCGCCACCCACGCCGCCGGGTCAAATTTGACGGGATTGAAGAAAGCGGGGAGCTTTTCGTAATCCTCCACCCGGATGGGGCGGAGCTGCATGACCCATTCGCCGTCGCCCAGCACGCTGTACACACCCCAATGGATGAACATGCCGAACTTGGCGTCCTGGAAGGCGCGGCGGGCCTTGAGGTTTTCCAGGGAGGGATGGTAAGCCTCCTGGGGAGCCGCGGAAGCAGGAAAAGTGGAAAAAGAAGAGAGGCAGAGAAGTACCACTCCGGCGCGGAGGACTGACCGAATGCCTTGGCGCATTTTCAGCCGCGAACCCGCACGGCGCTGAAGCTGAGGACCACGTGGCCGCCGGCGGTGGGACGCCCGAAGTTCATCGCGGGGCGGAAGCGGGAGAAGAGCAGCATCTGGTCCAACTGATGACGCATGTCCGGACTCGTCGGGCCGGAGAGGATCTGATAGTCGAGCATCTGGCCGCGGGCATCCACGGTGACGTCAATCAGAATGCCGTGGGGGATGGAAAGCTCCGGCTCATGCTGTTCGGGAGCCCAGGATTCGGGGTAATCCGAAAGCGAAATCAGCTCGGCGGGCTGCATGATGCTGAGCGGAACGTCGTTCTGGACAGCCTGGACGGAGATGCCGGGAACGATCATCTGCAGAACCAGCGCGAAAACCAGAATCGCGGAGAAGAAACCGCCGGTCGCGGGAACGGAAAGCGGGCGGAACGTATTGTCCATCAAGATTTCGGCGTGGTCGCGGATATGCCGCCAACGGCTGCGCCAATCCTGAGTTTCCCTGGCCTGCGCGGCGGCGACCCGGATGCGAACCGCCAGATCGGGCGGAGGAAGAACCTTGGGCGCCGAAGACAGCAGAACCGCCAGCTTGCGATACCGCTGGAGCTCCTGGCGGCAGGAAGAACAAGTTTCCAGATGCTCGCGCATTTCGACGCGCTCGCGGGTATCGGCCACGTTGGAAACGGCGTCATCGAGATAGCCGGCGAGCCTGGTTTTTACCGTGGTGCACTTCATAAGGCATCCTCAAGGTCGAGCGAAGAATCCCCTGCCGGGGAAGGATCCGGAAACTCGACCCGAATTTTGGGAACTGCATAAGCCGGAGCAAGGGTATGGGGAGCGAGAATCCTTGAGAAGGTTGAAACGGGTTCTGGCTCGCTGCGCGGAGCGATCTCCTGCTCGCCAAGCAGCGGATCGAGAAGCTCCTTCAAGGCGCGGCGGCCACGCAGGATGCGCGACTTGACGGTGCCGACGCTGCATTCGAGGACTTCCGCCACTTCCTCGTAGCTCAGGCCTTCGAGATCGCGAAGAATGACCGCGCTGCGAAACACCTGCGGGATCTGTTGCAGCGCGTTTTGAACGGCGGTTTGAATTTCCTGCGAAGCGAGAAGGTCGAAGGGGGTGGCGCCCAAATCCTCGATTTCGCGAGCGGATTGGCCTTCTTCCGGAGCGGTGTCCAAGGAAACGTTCTTCTGGAGATGGCGCCTGAACCAGCGGCGGTGATTCAAAGCTTCGCGGATGGCGATGCGATAGAGCCACGTCTTGAGGGAGCTGCTCCTGCGGAAGGTGCGAATTCCCTTGAAGGCTTTCAAGAAGACTTCCTGAGTTGCATCGGCGGCATCCGAAGGATCTCCGAGCATGCCCACGATGAGATTGAACACCGGCGCGTGATAGTGGGTGACGAGCCAGTCGAAGGCCGACTCCGAGCCAGCCTGCAACTCGGTGACGAGTTCGGATTCATCATTGCCCCACGAGAGGGCGCTCGCCCAATCGGACACTTGCCGCCTTTCCGGCCTCGTCGGCCGCTCCGCGCGAGGCGGGAGCGAGCTGGGCCCTGTGGCGCTCGACGGATGCCGGTCGAGATTTGGCATCCGAGGTCCGCTCCACTTTGGTTAGACACCGGGTGAGCGGAGAGGTTCCCGGCGTGTCCTCATTGTTGCACCATGCCAAAGCGGGTGCAATGGCACTCGAGGGTAGAACGCGCTGCCCGGGGAGACTTGCAACGCTTCGCGACGTGGCGCGCCAACTGGTTACCTCGAACATGGTTATCTGGTTAACAATAACACCCCCTCCCCCTGTTTTTCGTAAGTGTTGAAAATACAAAAGTTAGAGGCCACGACGTTCGTAAGTGCGGAAAATACAGGGGTTGTAAGTCGTTTGGAATCCGCACAAACGCGGCATTTCGGCATGTGCGGAAAAGAGAGAGGTTGCCGAAAAGGACCGCGGACGGAAGGGGATGGTGAAAGGCAAAGGAGGCTCTCGGGGCGTAACAGATGCAGGACGCCCCGGAAGCGGGGTTGTGGTTGAAATCTATCGACGATATTTATTAAATATATTATATACTATATAGGATATATGAGTTAACGGAAATTTTGAGTATATTTGCGCGAATCCAGTGCCAGCCGAGGAATAGAGGTCGTCCATGAGGACGAGCCTCTCGCCACCTCTTTTTTCGAAGGTGACCGTGGTGATGACCCCACCTTCATTCCCTTCGTCATTCGTCCGGAGTCTGTGACGCGAGGACAACTCCAAATTGGAACAGTTCCGAATCGAAACAGAACAAGTTATTCCATTCGCGGAGAACAGTAAGTGAGAAGTCTTGAATTGAGACTTCGCACACACGTGAGACGAAAACAAAAAGTGTCCCCGAAGAAGTTTTTTTGAACCTTCCAGGCATTTCAAAGCGCACCACTTAAACAGAGCAAATTGCTGAACGAGCGAGCGCGAGTTGGACCGAGGCTTGCACTTTCACAGTATGGGGAAGTGCGAGCGGATGAATCAGATCGAGAACGGCAAGCAGCATCGAGCAGGACGCGGGGCGTTCAACAAGCGGCTGGTTCAGTGTGGAACAGCGCTCTTTCTCTTCATGATTTTTCTCGCTGCGAACCCTGCGCGGTGCCAGACGGCTGCGGGAGGCTGGAAAGCGGAAGTGCGGAGGTTCGCGGAAGCGCAGCAATGGGAGGAGGCGATGGCTGCAATCGAGGCGGAACAAGAGCGGCGACCAGGAGACATCGAGGTTCGCGAATGGCGGGCGCGCGTGCTGACCTGGTCGGGAAATCTCCCGCAAGCGGAGAAGGAATGGAACGAAATCGTGCGGATCGCGCCAAAGGATCCGGACAACTGGCTTGGACTGGCGAGCGTGTACCAGCGCCAAGGTCGGATCGAGGAGGCGAGGCGGGCGATCGACTCCGCGGTGGAGATTGATCCCGCAAGAGCGGACCTGCATCTGGCGCGCGGGAGAATCTTGCGAGCCAGCAACAGCCCGAAAGAAGCGAAAACAGAGTTCGAGCGGGCGCTGCAGCTCGATCCCGGGAGCGGAGAGGCGCGGGCGAGCCTCGAGTCCCTGCAAGAAGAAACGAAGCACACTCTGCGCTTCGGAGAAGACAACGACGCATTCAACTTCGCGGGCACGAATCGCGATGAATGGACCGAGTTGAGTTCAAATTGGGCGAGGCATTTTGCGACGGATTTTGGGGGAAGTTTTTTTCAGCGGGCGGGAACGGGAACGGGCAAATTCAAGGGGAGCGTGACGGGGCGTTCCTCGCGCTGGGGAGCGTTTACCGCAGGCGGCGCTTCTGCCGCGGGGCAAGACAACGGGGTGATTCCGAAAAGCGAAGCGTTTTTCGAAGCGGTTCACGGCTTTCGCGTGAGCGAGACGGCATGGGTGCGGGCGATTGAAACGGCGTACGGCCAGCATTGGTATTGGTACCGGGACGCACGAATCCTGGCGCTGAACCAGACGACGACGGTTTATTTTCCGCGGGACTGGAGATGGACCCTGCGGGTGACGGAAGCCCGCAGCCATTTTTCGAATACCGCAAAGGAGTGGAAGCCTTCCGGCTCGGCAAAACTGAACTTTCCGCTCGTCCGGCGGAATTCGAGAGCGCTCTCCGGAGGCATCTTCTTCGCGGCGGGAACGGAAAATTTCGCGCAGGTGGATCAAATCGGGAGCTTCGCTTCGCAGACGTACGGCGGCGAGCTGAAATTTCAGTTCAGCCGGCGGCAGGACGTGACGGCTTATTCGTTCTATCAAGAACGGACGGAGGGCCGCACGCAGACGAGCTTTGGGTTCAGCTATGGAATCCGTTTTTAGCGGGATTTGGAAATTCGGCGCGGCAGGATTCGTGGTGAAGGCCATCTTTGCCGCGGTTCTGGGCGACGTGCTGCTGATCGGCTTCATCCTGCTGCGGCGGGCGTACCGGAAGCGGTATTTCGCGCGGCGGGACGCGCGAGTCTTCGAGTTCCGGCGGAACTGGGAGGCGCTTCTCAGCGCGAGGATTCCCTACGAAACGTGGCGGAATCAGGCATTCGACCGAAGGATCGTGGAGGAGATCGCGCTGAACGAACTGGACGCGGCCAATCCGCAGGAATCGGCGCGGCTGCTGCGATTCCTGCGGTACAGCGGGCTGATCGAAAAGAGAATTTTCGAGGCGCGAAAGCACCGGGGCTGGCGGAGAAGAAACGCCCTGGTGGCGCTGGGGCGAACGCGGGCGCCGGAAGGCATCCACGCGCTGGGAGAAGGGCTGCGAGACAAGGACGCAGAGAACCGGCTGGCGGCGCTGCGCGGGCTGGGAAGGATGGCGTCACCGGAGGCGGCAACGGCGATCTTGGAGTGGCTGGCGGAATCGGGACTGACGATGGCGGCTTTGCCGGTACAGAACGCGCTGATCAATTGCTGCCGGGAGCGGCCACAGGTGCTGGTGCCTTATCTGGAGCACGCCAGCGGCGAATTGCGGCAAGTGCTGGCGCGGGTGACATCGGAAGTGGCGTCACCCACCATGGATGAGAGCCTGATGCACCTGGCGGAGGACGAATTGCCGGAGCTGCGCGCAGCGGCGGCGAGAGCGATGCCGGGCGCGAACAGCTATCAGGCGATGGAAGTTCTGGCGGAATTGGCGAAGGATCCCGTCTGGTACGTGAGATTACGGGCGGTTGTGGCGCTCGGAAAGATGAAAAAAGTGGAAGCGACACCGATCCTGATTCGCGCGCTGACGGATGCGAGCCGGCTGGTCCGGGTGAGGGCAGGAGAGGCGCTGGTCGCGCAGCCGGGCGAACTGCTGGCCACGTTCGAGCAAGTGATCCGGACGGGCGACCGCTATGGATTGCACGCCTATCTGGCGGCGCTGGAGAACGCGGCTTTACACGCGAAGCTCGCGGCGGAAATCTGGGGCAGCGCGTCACTCCCGCCGGAAGAGAAGGACCTGCTGGACGAAGTTCTGAAAACGGGGAAGCTGCCGAAAATGGAAAACGCGGAGGCGCTCGCAGCGGTAACCGAGTGAAGAAATGAATTTTCTGTCGGAGTTCCTGAACGCGGCAAACCAAACGCTTTTCGTTTACTACCTGGCTTCGAACCTGGCGTATCTGGCGGCGCTGATCATCGCGTTCAAGACGACGGCCGGGCATCAACACCGGCTGGAGAGCCAGCGGCCGAAATGGATCAAGGAAACCCCGCTGGCGCCGCCCATCACGATTTTGGCTCCGGCACACAATGAAGAGAAATCGATCCGGTTTGCGGTGAAGAACCTGCTGGAACTGGACTACCCGGAGCTCGAACTGATTGTGATCAACGACGGCTCGAAGGACCGCACCATGGAGGAATTGCAAGACGAATTCAAGCTGCGGCCAGTGCGGCCGGTTTACGTGCAGGGCGCGAAAAGCGCGCGAGTACGGGGATTCTACCGGAGCGAGACGGACCCGCGACTGCTGGTGCTGGACAAGGATGCCGGAGGCAGCAAGGCGGACGCGGTGAACGCGGGATTAAATGCGGCAACCTCGCCGTATGTTTGCATCGTGGATTCGGACTCGATCCTGGAGCGGGACGCTTTGCTGCGGATCATGGTGCCGGTGATGGCAGACCCGGGCCGGGTGGTCGGAGTGGGCGGGATCATCCGAGTGCTGAACGGATCGGAACTGAAGGGGGGACAGATTCAGCGGGTACGGCTGCCGAGAAAAGGGATTGAGATCGTTCAGGTGATCGAGTACCTGAGAGCCTTCCTGATCGGGCGCGAAGCTTGGGCGCAGGGGAACATGCTGATGATCATTTCGGGGGCGTTCGGGCTGTTTCGCACGGACCTAGTGCGGGCGGTGGGAGGGTACCGCCAAAACTCCATCGGGGAAGATTTCGACCTGGTGGCGCGGCTGCACCGGCATCTTCTCGAGAAAGGCGCGGATTACCGGATTCAGTTTGTGCCGGATCCAGTTTGCTGGACGGAAGCGCCGGCGGACTTGAAATCGCTCGGGAGACAGCGGGCGCGCTGGCAGAAGGGGTTGTTCGACGTGCTGCTGCCGAACCGGGACATGCTGTTCCGGCCGCGCTACGGGCGGATCGGCTTCCTGGCGCTGCCGTACTTGTGGATTTTCGAGCTGTTCGCGCCGGTGGTGGAGTTGGGCGGAATGCTAACCATCGCGCTGGCGGCGTTCCTGGGAGTGCTGAGTGAGCATTTCTTCATTCAGTTCATGCTGTACGGATACGCGTTTGCGACGATGATTTCGATTGGTTCGGTGCTGCAGGAAGAAGTCACCTATAAGCGCTACAACGACTGGCAGGACGTGGCGCGGCTCTTGAGTTGCTGCTTTTTGGAGCATTTTCCCTACCGGCAGATCCACATGTACTGGCGGCTAAAAGGCATGTGGCAGTACGCGCGAGGCGACGTGACGTGGCAGCCGCTCAAACGGCAGGGATTGCAGGAAAGACGAGCGGGATAACCGCGGCCAGCCCAGCGGCGCCATGACGCGCTGCCGCATTTTCCGCGGAGGCGGAGGGCGAGGGCAGGAACTCGAGCGCCCTTAGTCGATCCCGTGAATGCGGAGGCTGACGAGCTGATCGATGGTGAGATCCTTCAGGCCGCGCGAGCGAAGACCTTCGATGTATTCGGGTGTGACGCCATGAATGCGCATGGCGACAAGCTGATCGGGCTCGGGGTGCTGGAAGCCGAGGCTCTGGAGCTTCCGGATGAATTCCGGAGAAACGCCGTGAATGCGAAACGCGATGAGCTTTCGCAGATCGACGTGATTGTAGCCTTCCCTGCTTAGCTGCTCGATCCAATCCGGAGTGGCTCCGTGGATGCGGAGGGTGATGAGGGTGTCCTCATCGGGCTGGTAGCCGGCTTGGTGCAGGGAACGAACCATTTCCGGCGTGACACCGTGAACACGGAAGGCGACGAGCTTGTCCGCATCGGCGATTTTCAGGCCTTCCTTGCGGAGCGATTCGATGAATTCCGGAGTGACGTTGAAGATGCGAAAGGCGATGAGCTTGTCGGTATCGAGGCCGTCGAGGTGCTCGGCTTTCATCCCGCGGGCGAAATCGAGGCTGACGTCCATGACGGCCATGGTGAACTGCTTCTCGGAATCGACGCCGGTGAAGCCGAGGGAATTCATCTCGCGCGCGTAGTTTTCGTTGGGAAAGAAGTGGAAGACGCCGGCGCCTTCGCCGTCTTCGAGATAGCCCTGGCAGTCAAAACGCCCCGCATCGCGGGAAATGGCGAACTTCACGTCTTGTTTGCCGGACTTGGAAACGTCGAGTCCTTGAAACGCAGAGACGGGCCAATCCGATTCGTGGTGCGAAGTTCCGCCGCGATGATGAGTGATGAGGGCGAACGCGACTTTGCCGGGCTCATCGGAGTGGCGAAGGGTCCAACTGCCGCTGAGATTTTCCGAAGCGCGGGCGAGGAACGCGATCACGAGCGTGCAGGCGACGAGAATATAGGCAATCAGGGCGTGGCGGCGGTACATGGTCAGGTCGTTCTCCTTCTGTGGAAACATTTTGGGAATCTTTCCCGGAGGCCTTTGCGGCGCTTCGGGCACAAGGGGTTACTCCAAGACGCCCGAGTGCTTGAGCGCGATGAGCTTTTCGAGATCCAGGTCCTTGAGGCCGTGGCTGCGGGCTTTTTCGATGAATTCAGGGGTAATGCCCTGAACTTTGGCGCCGATGACTTCCTCGACGTCCAATTTGAGGCCGGCGGCTTGCAGCGATTTGATGTAGTCCGCGGTGACGCCCTGCACTTTCAGGCCGATGAATTCGTCGGTATCAGGATTGAGGCCCGTGGCGCGGATGGCCTGAATGTACTCCGGCGTAATTCCCTGCACCTTCATGCCAATCAGGCTGTCGGCGTCGGCTTTGAGGCCGAGGTCGTGCATCTGCCTGACGTAGTTCGGCGTAATGCCCTGCACTTTCAGGCCAATGAGTTCGTCGGATTTCAAGTTGGGGACGGCGGCTCGCATCTCCTTGACGTATTCGGGGGTGATGCCCTGGACTTTCATGCCGATAAGCTTGTCGGAATCGGTGTCCAAGCCGAGGTCTTCCATCTGACGAACGTAGTCGGGCGTGATGCCTTGCACCTTCATGCCGATGAGTTCGTCAATGGTCGTGTTGACTCCGGCTTGCGCAAGTTCGCGGATGTAATCGCCGGTGATTCCCTGGACCTTCATGGCGATGAGCTCTTCCACGGACGGCTTCAGACCGGCGGAATGGATGCCGCGAATATATTCGGCGGTGACGCCTTGAACCTTGAGCGCGATCAGGTCGTCGAGGGAGACGTTGTCAATGCCTTCGGCTTTGAGGCTGTCGATATAAGACTGCCTGGGCGCCTGCTCGGGGGATTGAGCAGGCGAGGGGGAAGGCTCGGGTTTGGGAGCGGCTTTGGCGGGTTTCTCCTGCGCGGAGCGTTGCGCCTGGACGAGGATCACGGATCGCGAAGACCAAGAGGTGTCCGCAGGCGACGTTTGCGGAGCGGCTTGCGTGCGCGCCACGCCAAAAAACGCATTTCCGGCAACAACCGCCGCGGCAAGGCAAAGAATGCCGGCGGGAAGCCCGGCGGTGCGGAAGCTCGGCTCCGATGCGGGCAAACCCAGCAAACGCCGAACGCGGGCAGCGAGCGGATGGCGATTCACGGCCATGGCGAGCGCCGGCACGGAGCGCCATTCCTCCATCAAAGTGAGGGCGCGGGCGTAATCGACGGGACTGCCGCAGGCGGCGATAGCGGCGTCGTCGCAGCAATTTTCGCGCTCGGCGCGGATGCGCGCGCTGAGCCACCAGACGGCGGGGTGGTAGAAAAGAAGAGATTCGGCGGCAATTTGGAAGAGATTCAAGAAAGCGTCGAAGCGCTTGATGTGGGCAAGTTCGTGGGCGATGACGGCCCGGAGCTGGGCTTCGCTGAGACCGGTGACGACGCTGACCGGCAGCATCACGACGGGACGGAACCATCCGACGACCGCGGGAGCGGCGACGTGCACGGATTCGCAGTAGCGAACGACGCGTTCAAGGCCGAGAGTCCACTGGAGTTCGTGGCAGCGGATGAGGAGCGCTCGCGGAAGGGGAGCCGCGGATTTGCGGCGAAGGCGCTCGACAAGAAGGATTCCGCCAAAGGTGCGCAGGCTGAAGAGCAGTACGCCGAGGAACCAGAGCTCGACGAGCCAAACGAGAGCACGATTGGCTTGCGCCGGTTGCGCCGAGGCGCCGGCAAACGCTGCGGGCGCAGCGACGGCTTTCGCGGCGGGCGCCGCAAAGGGTTGGGTAGGTACGGCGAGAGTTGACGCATCGGAAGCGGGGCGATGGCGCAGGAACTGGAATGTCGAGAGAGGAGCGGCGACCATCAGCGCGAGGATGGTCACGCCGGAAACATAGCGCGCTTGCGCGTTGCGAGTCAGCGCGAAGGCCAAACCGGCAAGGGCCGCAAGCGCAGTTCCCTGCCAGAGAAAATGCAGAAGAGCGAGGCCCAAAGGACGCAAGAGTTCAGGAGCAAGCCAAGCGGCGAAGTGTGTCATTGCGCTTTCCTTTCGTACTCGTCGAGGAGGCGGCGTAGCTCCTCGATCTCTTCCCGGGAGGCCCGGCCGCCGGCGAGGACGTGCATCATGAGGGCGCTGGCGGAACCTTCAAAAACGCGTTGGATCATATCCGCGGCGAGCTGGCGCTTGGTCTTTTCGGCGGGCTGGAAGGCTTCGTAAACGTGGGCGCGCTGACCCTCGTCGCGGCGAACGAGACCTTTTGTGGTCATAATCTGGAGAAGCTTAAGAACGGTGGTGTAGCCGATAGGTTTCTTTTCACTCAGGGCTTCGTGGACCTCCCGGACAGTGGAAGGGCCGCGTGCCCAAAGCACCTGGAGGATTTCGAGCTCCGAGGCGGTGGGTTTCTGCTGTGTCATGCGGGGCACCATATACGAAGCATTTCGTATTGTCAACGAAAATCTTCGTACTTCTATGGACGACGGCGAAAGGAATTGGTTAGCTCGCGAGAACGGTATACTCGCGAGGATGCGGAAGGATTGGACAGGCCGGAGCGAGAAGGCAGGAGAGCGAAGGGTTGGACTGGCGCGGGCGCTCTCCAAGCTGGGTTACTGCTCACGCGCGAAAGCGGCCGAACTCATCCGGCTGGGCAGGG
>Ga0209810_1003640_pt1 | contig 15875 bp, 12 predicted proteins | sample Coa_R1_7_FD_187159 | JGI IMG/M metagenome (GOLD analysis project Ga0209810, IMG submission 187159) | Surface soil microbial communities from Centralia Pennsylvania, which are recovering from an underground coalmine fire - Coalmine... | ecosystem: Environmental > Terrestrial > Soil > Unclassified...
CGGTTTGTCGCGTGGGCCATATCGCGAGAACTTCCTGGCAACCTTCGAAAGCCTTACGCCCGACGGCGAAGAGATGGTCTACGATTTAACAGAACCGGTTAATAATCGTTTTATTGGAAATGGAATTGTACTCCATAATTGCGGGGAGCAAGGACTTCCGCCCTGGGGCGTCTGCAATTTAGGTGCAATAAATCTTTCCGCTTTTGTGGAAAACGGGGAGATGGACTGGGAGCGGCTGGCGGAGGTGAGCAAGATTGCCATGCGCTTCCTGGATAACGTCATCGATGCCACCGAATACTTCATTGAAGAGAACCGCGAGGCGCAGCTTGGCACGAGGCGCACGGGATTGGGAACGATGGGGCTGGCCGATGCGTTGCTGAAGATGCAGGTGGCCTACGGCAGTGAGGAATCACTTCGCATCATCGAGCGCATCTATACCACCATCCGCGACGCGGCCTACGAGGCTTCGGCGGATATCGCGGTGGAAAAGGGGGCATTTCCCAGGTTTGATCGCGAGAAGTATATGCAGGGGCAGTTTATCAAGCAACTGCCGAAGCATATTCAGGAGAAGATCAGGAAGCAGGGCATTCGCAATGCCGTGCTGCTGACGCAGGCGCCGACGGGGACGACCAGCCTGCTGGCGGGCGTTAGTTCGGGCATCGAGCCGGTGTATGATTTCGCGATGGTGCGCCGCGACCGCACGGGCGAACACATCCTGTATCACCCGCTGCTCCAGCAGTGGCGCGACGAGCATCCCAACGAGCCAACGCCCGCCTACTTCGTCGCCGCCAACGACCTGACGCCGGAAGAGCATGTGCGCGTGCAGGCCACCATTCAACGCTTCACCGATTCGAGCATCAGCAAGACGGTGAACGCGCCGAACAGCCACACCGTCGAGGATGTGCAGAAGCTCTATCGCCTGGCCTACGAACTGGGCTGCAAAGGCATCACCTACATGCGCGACGGCTCGCGTGTCGGTGTCCTCTCGCATATTGAGGAGAAGAAACCGGAGCAACAGGGGCAACAGAACCAGTACAAAGAGGAGCAGGGCGTGATGGTCGAACCATTCGTCTCCATCCAGCAGGGCATCAAGCCGGTGCCGGAGATGACGCATGGCTACACGCGGCACATCAGCGCGCCGGAGGGCAAGGTCAACATTACCATCAACAGTGACGAGAACGGGCCGTTTGAGGTCTTCGTCAACGTCGGCAAGGCCGGCAGCGACATCGCCGCTCTGGCGGAGGCGCTGGGTCGCCTGATCTCGCTGAACCTGCGCATCCTCAGCCCGCTCTCGCAGACGGACCGCATCAAGGTCATCGCCGAGCAACTGCGCGGCATCGGCGGCAGCCGTTCCGTCGGCTTCGGCATGCAGCAGGTGCGCTCGCTGCCCGACGCGGTGGCCCGCGCGCTGGAACTGCACATCGACGGGCTGGAAAAGCAAAGCCAGGAACAGGCTAGCGGCAACGGCACCGGCTTCACGCTGAAGGCCAACGGCAAGGCATTTGAAAGCGTCAGTACGGCCAATGGCGATGCGCACGGCGAGACAATGCCGGGTATGCCGCTCAGCCTGAGCCATCTCAGCGTCACCGGCAACCTCTGCCCACAGTGCCACAACAACACGATGGTCTACGAAGAGGGCTGTCGCAAATGCTATAGCTGCGGCCACAGCGAGTGCTAGGCGAGGTTTCATTCATGAAGAGGGGCTGCCCTCATAGCCCCAGGCCACCCGCAAGAGGTGGCCTGGGGCAACTTCTCTTCGCCTTTCCCAGGCCAGGCATGGACGAGTTCTCTGTCGCTCTTCTCGGCCACTGGCGTCACCCGCTCCGGTGACAGTTCTTCTCTCCGCTCTCTATCCTTCGGGGGGAACCGGTAGGGACGCAGACCCCTTCTCTCATATCCTTTGACATCTCTCATAGCGGAAGTATCCCCTGAAAGGAGGGCAGAATCCGCCCTTGTTTCAGAGAGAATTTTTGCATGAAAGCAGAGGGAAATCATCTATCATCCTACCAGCCGCGTGCTGACTGTCCTCGAATTGCTCCAATCGAGGGGAGCGATGAGCGGCCCTGAGCTGGCTGCTCGACTGGAGACGGATGTGTCATGCTGAGCCAGAGCGAGTAGCCCCTTGCCAGAGATGCTTCGCTGCGCTCAGCATGACACGTCCGAGGGACTCTGTAATAGCATTACTATATGACTTCACCCTTACGCCTGCAATGGTTCTTCCACCGGCAGACCGGCTTCCTTCCATGCCGATCGAGTCGTGTTTGGACCACTCGATGAGGGTGGGGCGCAGGCGCAACGCCTCCGGGAGGCCATTGCCCGGCGTCTCTTCCCACAGCGACTCGCCCTCCTGCCAGTCATAACGGTTAGCTTCCGTCAATTCCTCCTCACTCAGGCTCTCCACCTGCGCGACGAGGACTCTGACAATGCGCTCAGCTTCCTGCCGCACATCTTCACCAGACCACTGATAAGGCAAGCGCCGCGACCATGACCATCCTCGCCCATCGCGACACCCTGCGCGTACTCGCCATCTATTGAACCATCAACGGGAACGGCGCTAATCCCCGGTATACCCACAGACACCGGTGCGGGGCGAATTGACAATGGGCATCATCTCTTCATAAGGCCAGTCGGAATCGGTGTCCTCTTTTTGCGCGCACTGCTCGCACAGCGCGCTATCCCAGGCAGAATAGTACCCCGGCACGCAGACAACGGCGGGCTGGCCGCACCTGACACAGGGAATGACGGGAGCGTTATTCCTGGCAAGGATACGAATAGCATTCCGGCCTTTGTGCGCCACGCCCTCTCGCTCCGCGATCACTTTCAGACTGAGATACGTAGTTGAGCCGAAGTCGTAATCATGCGTAAACTTCTGGCCGACGGTCAGCGCCTCCTCCAGAGGAATATCCATGCTGCGTTCCTGGGGAAACCTGTCCTCCATCTGCTCCATGAGACCCACGAGCATGATTTGCAAATCGAATTCTCTTATTAACCCCTTGACCTCGGTTCGCGTCTGCTCAGACATGGGAAGCACTTCCGGGGGAGTCTCCAGTATTTGAGAGAAAATGCCCCTGATCTTTTGCATAAACTCAAGCGGCGAGATCTCTATTTCCTTGTTCGGAAACTCAGCCTCTACCAGTTCCTGAAAGCGGCCCTGAATCTCTGCCGGAAGCGGCGGCAACTCCATTTCCTCCTCCTCTTCCTCTGCCACAGCGTCGATCTCATCTTTATCCGCGCTTCCTGGATGCGTCATAAAAGGGTCGCCATACAGCTCATCTTCCGCCGTCGACGAATAAGAGGTATTGCCAATCTTGAACGCGCTCAGATGGCCGCAGCATTCCAGCCAGATATCCCTGAGAAAATCATCAAGGTCCGCCAGCGTTAGCGCGGCTGGCATTTCAAGATGCATCCAGTACATGGGGAACTCTTTTCCCTCTACCAGGATGTGAAACAACTTACTTTTCTTCGGTTTGCGCGCTTTGCCCGTCTCCTCGGCCTGAATAGCCGCCTGCCTGGCCTTACAAGACTTCAGATGCCGGGTCATCTGCCCCTTCTCAAACTCCCCCTTGCAAAAATCGCAGACACCCGTCGAGGTTATCCTTGCCTTTGCCATGTGGACCCTCCTCTTTCATGTGAGCTACAATACCCCTGGATGGATTATGCCAGTCGAGTTGATACTTATGTATAGTTACCCGTAAAAATGTATCATGGTGAGTATATCATGCATGTCTAGCCCATGTGTCGGTCAGCCAGTGAAGGTATATCCATCCATGTCATGCCATGAGAAAGTGACCGCGACGTGTCATGCTGAGCGCAGCGAAGCATCCGGGGTGACCAACCGGGCGGCATGGCCCACGCGGATGCTTCGCTGCGCTCAGCATGACATGTCAAAGGGCCTTTGTCATGGCAATGCCGTAAAAAAGACCCTCTGACGTGTCATGCGGAGCGGCAGCGAAGCATCTGGGGCCACCAGGTGGTGAGTGTGGTCGCCCCGGATGCTTCGCTGCGCTCAGCATGACACGTCCGCGAACGGTTCAATGGCCATGACACGCTTCATCAGCGTCGACCTACGATTTAGCTCAGGGGATGACCACGTCTTCCAGCACAACCGGGCCGAGCGTGTAATCGAGTTCCGTGGACTGACTCACGTTGGCGGGGGTGATGGTGTCCATGACTTTGGGAACGGTGTTCGGGTCGGCGGTGCAGTGCGGGTCGTTGCTGGCAGTAGCACAGACGCCAAACTGGTAGGGCTGAGGCGTCGGCGCAAAGGTGCGGGCATTGCCGGGGCTGAACCCATCCTGACCGGTCAGCGTCACCGTGAAGCCCCAGCCGGAGCCAGGAGTGCCACCCAGGCTGGCGGTCGACACGCTGAAGGTGATATAGCGCGAAATCTGGTTGGCGCTGATGCTGATGGTTCCCATCGAGTTGCCGCTGGCATCGACATATTCCTGCCCGAAGCCCTGCACTTCCAGCATGCGACTCCACGCGGCATTCTGCGCAATGGAATAGTTGAACACGGACGCGGCCGCACTGGTCGAGGTTGTCGTGGCGCCAGGATTGTGGACGTAGACATTGACCAGTTGCGCGCCCAGCGGGCTGCCAAACGTAGGCGTCAGATCACGTACCTGCAACTTGAACGTAACTGTCGAGCCATCGGGGCTGACAATGACTTTGAACTCCTGGATATCGAACGCGCCAGCATGGAAGTCGGAAGCGGTAGGATAGGCATAGTTTCCAGGGCCGTTGTCGTCATTGGAAGGGTCGGTGACATCCAGCACAACGGTGCCAGGGGTGAAGTCGAAAACAATGGTGCGCCCGGCATGAGCGGTAGCTCCTGAGGGGCTGACGGCTACCACATTCAAGACCGTTGTACCCCCACTGATGGGAACATTGACGCTGAATGAACCATCGCTGGCGGTTGTTGTGCTGACAACGGTCGTCTGGCTATTATTATCGGTGTTGGTCGCGGCCACATAGATCGTGTTGCCAACCGCTGAGGTACCCGTTACCGTCACGGGGGAACCATTGACGCCAGATTGGTCCTGCGGCGCGGTCACGGTGAGGCTCGTCTGCCCCTGCTGGTGGGCCACGTAGCGATTATAGGTATCCGCAGGCTGTTCAAGGGGGCGACCGGCGATGATGTCGAGGAGCAGACGAGCATAGGAAGCGGCCGCCCAGGTCAGTGGGGCAGCGGAACCGGCGGGATGCCCGTTCTGGAAACCGATCGAAGCCTGCGTGGGATCGGTGCCGTAGGGCGAGGCCGCGAGATCGGGCAATTCCCAGTCTTGCTCAGGAATCAGGCCAACGCCGGAGGCGAAGAGGCGCATCGTGTTGAGCAGGGTCAGGGCGCTGCTCGTACTGGCCGCCGAAACATCGTATTCGCCGCGCTCTTCGGTGAGGATAGGCCAGTCGTGTCCGGTGCCGGAATTCGTGGTGGGCCAGGGACGCCCGGTCGTAGCGGCATCGCCGTAGCCATCGCCATTGTAGCGGTGCCAGCCCTGCCCGCTGCTCGTATCCGTCTCAATGGTCGCATCGACGACCGGCAGCGATTCCGTGATCGCCGTGTTATTGAACGGCTTGAGGCCGAGGCGCACCAGTTCGAGGAAGCCTGCGTCAATGACCGAACGCTGGTCAAGTGTCGGGCCGCCGTTGCCAAGATTGTAGCTGATGGCGGCATTCGGGTCACCCGTTTTGGAGAGGCGAATATAGTAGGGGTGGTTCGCCAGTGGGCCGTTCGTGGTCACATCCCACCCTTCTATCGAACGCTGCCAGTCATCGGCCACGCCGAGCCAGACCTGCGCGCTCGCTGTATCGCCGTTGATCTTCGCAATATCGGCAGCCGCCACCAGCCCGGCAATTTCCGCCGCGATGGTCGAAGGCGAATAGCCCGTCTGCTCCTCCCACCGCTCCACGCCATACGAAGGGCCGTGACCAATAATAAAGTTGGCGGCGGGCTTGATATGATTCGCGTAGAGCGTACTGTCGGTCATCCCCATCTGATAGGCCATGAGGATGGGGTAGCTGGCCTCGTCAAGCTGAATGCCGAAGGAATCGGGGGCCAGTTTGCCGTTGAGCAGGCTATTGCGCGGCATCGAGCCGTCGGGCAACTGCTGGCTGTTAAAGAGAAAATTCACGAGATCACGCGCCGTTTGCAGATCGCCATCCACGTAGAAACCCGTCCAGGCTTCATAGAGGTCGCGCGCGAAGACCTCGCGGTAGGAGCCGAAGTAGGTGTTGTTGGGATCGCCAGCCGAAACGGCCTGGCCCCAGGGCGAGGCAAGACTGGCAGCTTCCGCGCCGGGGAAGGTCTTATCCTCAGAAGCCTTTATCACATTCGCGGAGAGGTAGTATTCATCGACCAGTGGCTTGAACTGAGCCGCGCTCAGGCTGCCGAAGTGCGTTGGCGGAGCATGCAATCCCGCGTCATAGGCATGCCAGCCAGCTTCGTAGCTTTTCTGAATCTGACTGAAGGGAGTAGCCAGCGACCCTTCGGTAGCACTCACGGCTGAGGACTGCGTGGTGCCAAAACCGAGGGCCAGCGTCAGATTGCCGCCGTGCGAGAGGTCTACCTGCGCCGTCTGTACCAGGTTGCCGTCCTGCGCTCCGGCATAGAGGGTGGTGAGCTTATGCGCGTTATCAAGCTGCACCAGGCCATCGCTTGGCTCACCCGCAAAGCCGTTGCTCACCTGCACAAACGGCCTCGACGCATCAAGCGCGCTGTAGACCGGAACGGCGTAGGTGCGATTGACGGCGTTGGTCGTCGTGACGGTATCATAGGCAACCGGCACCGTGTGGCCGGTAGAGCTATCAAGGACACCGGTATCGCCGCCGCCGTTCCCGCTACCCCCGCCACCATTGCCATTGATCGTCGGGTCATAACGCACATAGAGCTGGTAGTTAGAGAGCGACCCCACAAGCGGAATGAAGTGAACCTGCATCACCAGCGTGTTGCGATTGGGATCGGTCAGATAGTCGGTGATGATGCGATACTTCCCGCTGCTGGCAGTCGTTGTGACACGGCAGTCGAGGGCGCGTGAGTCAAGCAGTTGCACGGTGTAGGTGGTATCGCGCGTCTGCAAATCGGTAAAGGTGCTGCCATCGGTCACGATATACTGCAATGTCTGAACGTTGGTGTTGTCGATAGTCGGGTAGTAGACATCGCTCAACACGCCATCGGCCAGCGTGAACCAGACCTTCGAGGTGGTGTTGCGGGCCGTCCCCACGCAGTCTTTGCGCGCCAGATCGAAATAGGAAAGCGCGCCCGGGCCATCAGGCGCGCTCGCAGCGGGGACGGCAGCAAAGCCAACGGGTGATGAGAACGTAAATACGAGGGAACACAACAGGGCAAGCAGGCTAAGGATGATAGGTACGCGCTTCAGCCAGCGCAGGCGCATGTTCGATGACATAAGACGCCACTCCTTTTCAAATGAAAGAAAACATCCCCTGCTTATCAGTATACCAGCAACACCTGTGCTTTAGTAAGCGGAAAGCTTAAGGTTTCCTTAGAAAAACTTCGGCGTGTCATGCCATCACAAACGCTCCTTCGCGTGCCACGCCATCACAAACGCTCCTTTGCCTGTCATGCTGAGCGCAGCGAAGCATCTGAGGCCGCCACCTGGTCGAGAATGGCTCATTTGAGATTCTTCGCTGCGCTCAGCATGACACGTCGGGGCCACTTTTCAATGATGGGGTCTGCGTCCTCTGGGGGAGAATGATAGTCGTCCTTGACACCCTCCCTTGCTCCGTCATATGTTATTACCGGTGTCACTTCACTTTCTGAAGTGATGAAACCACGATAGCCATATCTAAAAGTAAGGGAGCGTTGATAATCTGATGGTTACGAAAGAACATGCACCTGCCGCCATCAATTTTCACTTTGACCCACTGTGTCCGCTGGCGTGGCGCACGGCGCTGTGGGTACGCGAGGCGCGCAAACAGCGGCCAATCGACGTGAACTGGCGTCTCTTCAGCCTGGAAGTGGTGAACCGCAAGGAGGGCGTGACGCCGAATTTCCAGACGGATGGAAGCTGGGCTGCCGAACGCACGCTGGCGCTGGCCCGCAGGCAGGGCGGCAACGAAGCGGTCGAGCAATTGTACGTGGCAATGGGCGATGCGGCACACGGGCGCAAAGAGAGCCTCAAAGACCTCAACGTGCTGCGCGCCGCCGCAGAACGGGCGGGCCTCAACCCCAACATCGTTGACGAGGCGCTGGCCGATGAGAGTACCATCAATGATGTACTGGCCGATCATGAAGAAGCCGTGAGCCGCTACCATGCCTTCGGCGTCCCAACCATTGCTTTCGAGGGGTCGAACGTTGGCTTCTACGGCCCGATCATCAACACCGTACCGCATGGAGAAGAGGCCGCAGAACTCTGGGACTACACCGCCTGGGCGCTGCGCCAGCCAAACCTCTTCGAGTTGAAACGCGACCGCGCGCAGGCCAGATGGGGGCCGGTTCCGGCAGAATAAGCATAGCTGAACAGGAGAAAGCGCGAGAACTGAAACGTTTCTCGCGCTTTCTCTCTTCTCACCACCTCCCGACCGGCGGGGGCCAGTTGGCGGGATTGAGCAGTTCGCTTTTGTTCCAACACTCCTCTGAGCAAAAATCCCAGGGGTCGAAGCAGGCGCACCAGCCATGCCAGGTGGTGCGATAGGGAACGCCGTGAATCTCCTGGCCACACTCCGCGCAGAAGAAACGGAACCGCTTATCTGGCACATCCTCCGAACGGGTAAACAGTCCGGTTGGCGTATTGCTTTCTGCCATCTTGCATGCTCCTTTCAGCAGCGCCAGACGCTACTGCTGATGATTCTTCAGGAAGCGATCGATGCGTACAAGGGCTTCTTCCAGTTTGTCGTAGGCGGTGCAGTAGGAGGCGCGCACGTAGCCCTTTCCGGCGGCCCCGAAGGCGCTGCCCGGTACAACGGCCACGTGTTCCTCGAAAAGCAGTTTTTCGGAGAACTCTTCATCGCTCATGCCGGAGTTGCCGATGTAGGGGAAAGCGTAGAACGCCCCGCGCGGCTCGCAGGTGGGCAGCCCGATACGTCTGAGGCCATCGATGAACATGCGGCGGCGCTTCGCATAGGCGTCGTGCATCATCTGCACATCCTCCTCACCGTTGCGCAATGCCTCAATAGCCGCTTCCTGCGCTGCCGTACCCGCGCACATGATGGCATACTGGTGTACCTTCATCATTGCCTCAAGAATATATGCAGGAGCAGCCGCGTAACCGACACGCCAGCCGGTCATGGCATAGGCTTTCGAGAAACCATCCAGCAGAACAGTACGCTCGCGCATCCCCGGCAGCGCCGCGATACTGACATGTTCGGTATCGTAGACCAGGCGGCTGTACACTTCGTCCACCACCACGATCAGGTCGTTCTCGATAGCAATTTTCGCGATGCCCTCCAGCTCAGCACGGGGGATGACCGCGCCGGTGGGATTGTTCGGGTTGCCCAGCAGAATCATCCTGGTGCGCGGCGTCACGGCGGCGGCAATCTCGGCGGCGCGCACGGCAAAATCATGTTTTGCATAGGTTGGAACAGGAACCGGGATGCCCTCAGAAAAGAGAATATCGGCCTCGTAAGCCACGTAGCCGGGGTCAGGCACAATCACCTCATCGCCAGGATCGACGAGCGTGCGCATGGCAAGATCAACGCCCTCGCTGACGCCAACGGTCACAAGAATTTCGTTGGCCGGATTGTAGGTCAGCCCGTAGCGACGGTTGAGCATAGAGGCAATTTCCTGCCGCAGCGCGAGTATGCCATAGTTCGAAGTATACTGCGTATGTCCCTGCTCGATAGAGCGGATGCCCGCCTGGCGAATATGTTCCGGCGTCACAAAATCTGGTTCGCCCACGCCCAGCGAGATCACTTCGGGCATGGTGTTGATGATATCAAAAAATTTGCGTATGCCAGAAGGTCTGGCCGAACGCACCCGTTTCGTTAATACCTCTCGTCTGAGTGTATCCATCCTGTAATTATCCCTTCTCTTCCTTCCTTGCTATTGGGAAGCAACACGGCAACATCCTTTGTTGCCCCACGTACTAAGCTGTGCTACTCTGTGCAGTATGCAGGCAGGTATTTCGCCTTTTCCATCTCTCAACACTGTAACATAAAAGAGGCAGGTTGACAACGAGCCATTTATCACGTTTTTCTCACAGAAGGCAGGCCAACCGATGAGCCAGCATGTTCACGTTCTGCTCGACACAGATATCGGCGATGATATCGATGACGCGCTGGCCCTCGCCCTCATCCTGCGCTCGCCGGAGATCAGCCTGCGCGGCGTCAGCACCGTCTTCGGCGATACCGCGTCCCGCGCGCGCCTGGCAGCGCACCTGCTCAAAGCATTCTGGCGCGAAGATGTGTCGGTCGCTGCTGGCATCGCCACACCCCTTCAGCCGCGCCATCGGCCATCCGGCGTGCCGCAGGCCGCGATTCTCGACCCCCGCGACCGGTCGCCCGCCCTCAGCAAGCTCTCCGGCCCGCAGTTGATTATCGAAACGGCGCTGGCCCACCCCGCTCGCCTCACGCTACTCTGCATCGGCCCCCTGACCAATGTTGCCCTCGCGCTGCAACAGGAGCCGCATCTCTTTATGGCTATAAGAAGTATCGTGATGATGGGTGGGACGAGCAATCTGCCATACGCAGAGTGGAATGTGCGCAGCGATGCACGGGCCGCGCAGATTGTGCTGGCTGCAGGCATCCCCATTACCATGATCGGCTGGAATGTCACCATGCGCTGCCGCTTGCGCCAGGAAGATATTGCGCTACTGCGCCGCCAGCCTTCAGCGCAGGCGCAACTGCTGGCTCGCTTACTGGCGGTCTGGCAGCGACACCGCCCGCGCTGGCACCCCGCCCTGCCCTACCTGCATGACCCGCTGACCGTCGCGGCGCTCTGCCAGCCTTCCCTGCTGCGCTTCGAGGAGATGACAGTACGGGTGCTGGCGCGCGGGCCGCTACGTGGCTGGATGGTGCCGCGTATCATGCACGGCCCGCTCGTGCAGGCGGCTGTGGATATCCAGGCGGACGAGGCGCGTGGATGGATTATGCAGCGATTGCTCGGCGCGCCAGATTCAGATTAGCAGGCTGCGCTGCTTCTCGATAATCCCCGGCAGCGCGGAAAGAACGGTCTCAACATCGGCTTCAGTGTTCTCCTTGCCGAGTGTGAGGCGCAGACTGCCATGCGCCAGTTCGACGGGCAGGCCCATCGCCAGCAGGACATGCGAGGGTTCGGCGGAGCCAGAGGTGCAGGCCGAACCGGTCGAAGCGGCAATGCCGAGCAGATCGAGGCTGAGCAGGATGGATTCGCCCTCCACGCCCTCGAAGCAGAAGCTGGCATTATTGGGCAGGCGTTCGGTTGGATGGCCGGTCAGATGGCTGCCCGGAATGCGCAGGATGCCCTCGATCAGACGGTCGCGCAGAGCGGTAATGCGCGGCGTCACCTCTGGCAGTTCTTCGTAGGCCAGGCGCAGGGCGGTGGCCGCGCCGACGATGCCCGCGACGTTTTCCGTCCCGGCCCGCCGCCCGCGCTCCTGCGAACCGCCCTGCATCTGCGGCAAGACGCGCATGCCCTGGCGAATATAGAGGATGCCGGTTCCCTTGGGGCCATAGAACTTGTGGGCCGAAAGCGAGAGCAGGTCGGCATTCAGCGCGCTCACATCAAGGGGCAGCGCGCCGCCAGCCTGCACAGCATCGATATGGAACGGCACCTTGCGCGCCCGGCAGACACGCCCGATCTCCGCTACCGGCTCAATGGTGCCAACCTCGTTGTTGGCATACATTATGGAAACGAGGATCGTCTGGTCCGTCATGGCGCGCTCCACATCTTCAGGATTGACGCGGCCATAGCGGTCAACGGGCAGATAGGTGGTCTTGAAGCCAGAACGCTCCAGGTACTGGCAGGTATACAGCACAGCATGATGCTCAATCGACGAGGTAATGATGTGATTGCCCTTCTTCTGCGCCGCCTGCGCAATGCCCTTGATCGCCAGATTGTCGCTTTCAGAGCCGCAGCCCGTGAACGCAATCTCCGTCGGGCGGCAGTTGAGTATCTCGGCCACCTGCTCGCGCGAGGCATCAATCGCCTGCATGGCGTGTCGCCCCAGCGTATAGATGCTGCTGGCATTGCCATATTCCGTCGTCAGGTAGGGCAGCATCGCCTCCAGTACGCGCGGATCAAGCGCGGTAGTGGCCGCATGGTCAAGGTAGATGATATGGTCTGACATAATTTTTAAGCCGATTTCGCTTCTTCTTGAGCATGCTGAGTTACTCGAATAGCTTGAGCAGCAGCTCTCGCCTTGATTCCCTCAAGACCTTATAGATTGATTCGGACATCAACAACACACCGATTTTTTTGCCAATATACCATAACAGGCATAGGACTTGCAATCAGATGCGTTTCTTTTTGAAAAACCCCTCGTTCATACTGCCGCTGCGGAAACCGAGCAGGTCGACGGTGACGTAGGTGTAGCCGATTTTGCGCAGGCCGTCGGTCACGGTGCGGCTCATCCCCTCTTCGATCAGGCGCGGCAGTTCGGAGCGTTCGACCTCGATGCGGGCAACGTTGCCATGATGGCGCACGCGCAACTGGTGGAAGCCCTGTTCGTGCAGGAATTTCTCCGCGCGGTAGATCATTTGCAGCGTGGCGACATCGACCTTGCTACCATAGGGGATACGCGAGGAGAAGCAGGCCATCGCCGGTTTGTCCCAGACGGGCAGGCCCAGCAGGCGTGCCACCGCGCGTATCTCCTGCTTGCCCATCTCCGCCTCTTTGAGCGGCCCGCGCACGCCAAATTCGCGCGCCGCTCGCTGGCCGGGGCGAAAGTCCCCCAGATCATCTTTATTGATGCCATAGGCGATATAGCGCAGGTTGTGCTGCTTCGCCAGTGGCTCCAGCTGGCTGAAGAGTTCCGTTTTGCAGAAGTAGCAGCGATTGACATCGTTAGCGACGTAGCGTTCATCTTCCAGTTCGTGCGTCTCAAGGGTGAGCAGGGGCAGGCCCATCTGCCGCGCTACCTCTATGGCCGCCTGCGTCTCCTCTTCAGCGTAGGCAGGTGAGGAGGCAATGGCCCCCAGCGCGCGCTCGCCCAGCACATCATGCGCCACCTTCAGCAGTAGCGCGCTATCCACTCCACCCGAATAGGCTACCAGCACCGACCCCATGTCGCGCAAAATAGCCTGCAGGCGCTCGTACTTCGCCTGCGTTGCGGCATCCAGCCCTTCAACGGCGGCTCCATCGGCAGCCACGAACTCAATTGTATCATCATTCCCCTTGACAGAACAGGTATCCGGCATGTTAACGTAATCTCCTGACCAGCGTTGCGATGACTGAAGCGAAAGGATAGGTTTCTCGCTTATGCTCTTTGATATACGCTATCATTATACCATGAAGAATACCATACCCATTCAAGACGGCTTCCGGCCTGTAATGGCAAAGCTATTAAAAAACCATCATGGACATGTCATGCTATGAGAAGCGTCCCCCTCATGTGTCATGAGCGAAGCATGATATGGCAGGGTGCTTCCTGCAAGGCAAAGGAGATACTGACAATGCACACCAGTAGTTCAGTTGCGGCCATAATCCTGGCGGCGGGCAGTTCCAGCCGTATGGGGGCAGGACGGCACAAGTTGCTTTTGCCGCTTGCCGGACGCCCCGTGCTGGCCCATGTGCTTGACGCCGTGCTGGCCTCGTCTGCGCGCCCGCTTATCCTCGTGCTGGGCCACCAGGCCGACGCGGTGCGCGCGCAGGTTGACAACTATCTCACCCATCCAGCTATCACCATCGTCGAAAATCCCGATTACCTGCAAGGCATGAGTACCTCAATGCGCGCCGGGCTGGAGATATTGATGGCGCAAGCGGCGGACGCAGAAACGCAGGTCAGAGGGGCAATAATCCTGCTGGGAGATCAGCCGCTGGTTACGCCACAGATCATCGACGCCCTGATTTCAAGGCAACAGGAGACGGGGAAACGCATCGTCGCGCCCCTGTACGAGGGCAGACGCGGCAACCCCACGCTGTTCGCGGCCAGCCTCTTCCCTGAACTGCTGACCGTGACAGGCGACGAGGGCGGACGCGGCGTGCTGGCCCGGCACAGAGAGGAAGTGGCAACCGTTGAAGTGGGCGATACAATGGCAAATTATGACGTAGACACATGGGAAGCATATCAGCAGGTGGTAGCCATCTGGCAGCAGGGGCAACGGGCGCAGCAGCAGGAATAGGAAGGCGGACAGAGACAATGCAGAGACCTGAAGAGCAGCCAGAACAGCGAAACGAGAGGGAACAACAGAAGCAACAGGCGACCTTCTGGCTCGATTACAGCCACCAGCTGGCAGCCAGCATTCGCTACAGCGAGGCGCTGACGGCAGTGGAACGCTCGCTGGCGCTGGACGCGGGCAACGCGGAGGCATGGTACCTCAAAGGCACCTGTCTGGGCATGCTGGCTCAATATGAGCAGGCGCTGGCAGCTTTCGAGCAGGCCCTTTCTGTGAACGCTGCCTACGCGCCAGCATGGGACGGCAAAGCCTGGGTACTGGGCGTTCTGGGTCGCAAAGCCGAAGCCCTGGCAGCCGTCAACCGCGCCCTGGCCCTCGACCCCGAACACTTCGAGGCACAGCGGCGCAAGCGGCGGCTGGAAGCACTATGATTGCTCTTGCTTCGTGTCTGTAGTAAGAATATCTTCAAAGAGAGCGGAAAGAGAAGGCAATGAAACATTACGCGCTGGTTGTGCTGGATGTCGACGGGACGCTAACAACCACGAAAAGCGGCGCGCGAGTACGCAAGAACGCCGCCGACTGGCAATGGCTGCCGGGACGTTTGCAGAAGCTGCGCGAACTGAAACGAGAAGGCGTAAAGATCGCCATTGCCACCAACCAGGCCGGGGTAGCTTTCGGCTATCTGCCGCAGCAGGCCCTGCATGCAGAACTGGAACGTATGCTGCGCGAGGCCAATCTCCCCCCGGATGCGCTCTACGTGTGCTATACGCATCCGAAAGCGACACTCCCGCAGTTCCTGGAAGCAGAGAATGAGGCATGCCGCAAGCCCCATCCAGGCATGCTGCTCGAAGCCATGCAGCATTTCGGCGTCCCGCCAGGTGAGACGCTCTACGTGGGAGATCGCCCGGTCGATGAGGAGACGGCCAGAAATGCAGGCGTCGATTATATGCCTGCCAGCGTGTTTTTTCACTCGGATGTCTCGTGAGCAGGTATGAGCGCGCCTGCGGTTGCCCCCATTGCCGATCCCCAGATCACGTGATAACTCCAATCCCTACACGTTTTTCTGCCAGAAAACGCTTTACATCCCCGTGCTGGCAGGCCATCATCGACAGAAACAAACATCCCTTGCCCCGGACGAGCGACAGGGCAAGGGATGCGGCGCGGGAGAGCGAGCATTAATAGCCGGAAGAGGGCGGGGTGGAGCTTCCACCGGACAGGTCGGTCGTGGCGACAAACCACTTGCCGAAGAGACCTTCGCCATTGGTCTGGCCGGGGGCAGTATCGCCCGAGTAGGTGTAGAGCAGGTGGCCGTTGTATTCTACCTGGCTGCCGTTGGCGGTCGTCTGCACGCTCAGGGTGCCGGGCAGCGAGGTGGCGCTGGTGGGAGTGCCGGAGCCGGTCATCAAAAGCGGAGGCCAGGTCTGCGCGCATGAGCCGGTGCAGGCAGACGTCGTGGCGCTATCAGCCGTAAAGTAGTAGAGCGTCATGCCCTGCGCATTGGTCAGCAGCGTGACCGATTTCCCTTGCACTGTTGCACTGGCCGTCTTCACCAGCACATTCGAACTAGAACTGCTGCTGCTGGAGCTACTGGAGCTGCTCGTGCTACCGGTAGAAGTGGAATTACCGCAGGCAACAAGAGCCAGCGCCAGGAAAAGGACAACGAATAG
>Ga0209810_1003641_pt1 | contig 15875 bp, 13 predicted proteins | sample Coa_R1_7_FD_187159 | JGI IMG/M metagenome (GOLD analysis project Ga0209810, IMG submission 187159) | Surface soil microbial communities from Centralia Pennsylvania, which are recovering from an underground coalmine fire - Coalmine... | ecosystem: Environmental > Terrestrial > Soil > Unclassified...
CGCGATCCAGTTGGGCGAGTGCCTCGGCCCGCTTGCGTTCTTCCTCATGTGTGCGCGCGTTGGCAAGGGCTGTGGCAATTTGCGCTGCGACGAGTTCGAGGAAGCCGCGATACTCCTCATCGAAGGCATGATAGGGAGTAATGCCTGCTACCAGCAGGCCGGCAAGCGATGCCTCTCCTGCTCGCGCGATGGGCATGAGGCAGACCTGGCGCGGCGCGGGAATTCCCGGCAAGCAAACGAGGGGGCCGAGGGAAGCGGACGGGTCCTCAATGACGATGGGTTTCCTGCTGTGTATCGCCTGGATGAAAGGGGAGATGGCGCCATCAGGTGACTGCTCGTCCAGGGTGAGGTGTATCTGATCAGGAAGCTGGTGCGAGGCAATGCCGGTTGTTCCTTTTAAATGTGCCTGTGTGCCGCCAGCGTCCAGCAGATAGAGCAAGACAAGCGGCAGATCGGCATTGCCTGCTGCCAGGGAGGCAAGGGCGTGCTGGCAAGCCTCTTCGGTGGTATGCACGTCGCTTGTCCGGGCCGCCAGTTCGCGCAGCGTCTTTATGCGCCGCTCACCCACAACCTGCACGGTGGTTTCCTTCACCGTGCAGAGAATGCCGCCAATCGTGCCCATCTCATCATAGATAGGGCTGTAGGAGAAGGTGAAGAAGGTCTCTTCCACATAGCCATAGCGGTCCAGGAAAAAGAGTTGATCTTCAGACCAGATAGCCTCGCTTCCCGCAAGGATCTGCGCGAACATGGGGCGAATGACATCCCAGATCTCCGGCCAGCAGTCACATGCCCGCTGGCCCATCGACCGGGGATGCTTGGTGCCTGGAATCGGGCGAAAGGCATCGTTGTAGAATTGCACATGCTCGCTGCCCCAGAGAATGAGCATAGGGAAGCCTGAGGCCAGGCAGATGCTAATGGCGGTCCGCAGGCTCTGCGGCCATGTAGAAATAGGGCCGACCGGGGTCGCCGACCAGTCAAGGGAGGCTATCAAGGCTCCCATCTCGCCTCCATGCAGGCTCATAAACTCGATGAACGAGGAGAGATCAGGGTTCCCTGTCTGCTGCTGTCTCTGGTGCGCTCCGATCTGCGTTTCCTCTGGCTGCTGATAAACACTGGTCATTCAGTTCCTCTCCTGGAGCCTGGCGAAGTGTTCCTTTCCCTGCTGCTTCGAGCTTCTTCGTTTGCTCAGCAGGATTGTGTATTTTGTTACCCAGGAAGCATACATTACCACTCGCAGTTGAGGCAAATATTTTCATAAAGCTCCTGGTTTTCAGATGAGGGGGGAGCATTCAAGGTTGAGGGGAAAAGCGCCAGCGTATGAAGCTACGAGCGACGATAGCGCTACTTGCCCTTCGCAGCCTCCACCGCCGTTGGATTGGTTCCTCCGCGCAGGAGCCAGGCCATCCCTACAGCAATCAGGGCGCCGACAAAAGGCGCGACCATGTAGAGCCATACCTGACCAGACTGACCGCTGACAAGGTATGGCGCAAATGAGCGCGCGGGATTCATGGAAGCCCCGCTGACGCGCCCGGCAAAGAGGCCGCATAAGGCGATGGTTCCGCCTACGGAGATTGCCATGTTGTTGCCTACCAGTTCGCCCTTCGGGGCGACTCCGAGCACAACTGTGACCAGGAAGAAGGTGAGCAGCGCCTCTACTGCGAAGGTGATCGCGGTATCCATATGGGGGAGTGGCGCGCCCAGGTGCTCAACGTTTCCAAAGATCAGGCGGATGAGGGCCGCTCCGGCGATGGCCCCGATCAATTGCGCCAGCCAGTATCCGGGCACGCGTTTCCAGGGAAAATCCTTACGCAGCGCGAAGGCAAAGGTGATAGCGGGATTGATATGCGCGCCCGAGGTGCTGCCGAGTGCGTAGATGATGACCATAACGATCAAACCGCAGGAGACGTAATGCGCTGCCGAGTTAACATCCTGGTGGAAAAGTGAGCTGACGACTACTCCTCCAGCCTCAACCGTCACAAGCACGAATGTGCCAACACATTCGGCTAGCAGCCGCCTTAATTCCTCAACAGTACGTTGGGAAGGAGCGAGCTTTTCCGATTCGGCCTCTCGTGCATCGCCTTTCTGATTATCTGGTGCCTGAGGCTTGTGATCTGTAGTCTGTTTTTCCTGGCTCGCCATCTCTTTTGGGCGTCCTCCTTCCGTAGCTAATCCCTGTGCTTCTGATACGTTTGGGCGCCCACACATAGAGACAATCGTAAGCAGCGAGAGAAGAGATGGCTTAGCTTCCCGCTACGATGAAGTGGCAGCGCAAACTTTCGCCGCGCTCGCAGCGCTCCTGAACCGGCGCGTTGACGATCTCAGTGAGCAGTGTCTCGGCCAGGCGGCAGACCTGCGGGTGCGTCGCGGCAGCGGCAGCCAGCGGGCAGTTGTAGCCGTGGATACAGTAATGATCGCTGCACTCTTCAAGCTCCGCCAGCCCTCCCAGTTCATTGAGCACGGCCACTGCTACCTCCAGCCGCGCGCGCAGCTCTCCGGCTGCTACGCCCCACCTGGCCGCGATGCGCCGTCCCACTTCACGCAGCAGCATCTCCATCTCGGCGGGGGACATGCGCTCCTCCAGCAGGTCGAGCACCTTATCGAGCACCTGGTCATAGGCTTTGGGGAATAACGCCTCGGCCTGCGCCGTCAGGCCATAGATCGAGGCGGGCTTGCTGCTGCCGCGCCGGACGCCCCGCTGCTGCACAAGCCCATCGCGTTCAAGGGTGGCAAGATGAGCGCGCACCGCGTTATCGGTGAGATCGAGCGCCTGTGCCAGCTCTTCTACCGTGTGGCTGCTCCGGCGCAACAATCTGACGATGCGTCCTCGTGTGCTGGCGAAAAACCACTGATTGGGCTGCGAGAGTGACATGCAATTCCTCCGTTCAATCATTTTTAGTATAGGAGATCTCTCTCACTTTGTCAAGAAAGTCAAAATGTTCATTGACTTTCTAAAATTGATATGGTATAGAAACACGTAGTGATTATCATACTATATCGATCTACGGATGAGCTATGGGCAGGAAAAGACCATGCAGGGGATCAGGCTCATATCTCGTCCAGTGAGAAGGAGAAGATGCGATGTCCGAAACGCCTGCACCGGTTTCTGAACCTGAGACTGCTCCGGCTCCCCAGCCTTTTGCGGAGCGGCTGAGCGATGCGTTACAGCATGGAATAGGGGTTGTGATTGGCTCGACGCGTAAGCCTCCCCGGCGTCTCAAGAGTCTGCTCAATGGAACGTGGTTTGGGCACCCGCTGCACCCGGCCATTACCGATGTGCCCATCACCGCCTGGCTGCTCACTGCTGCCTTCGACATCATCTGGTTGATCGCTCAACCCTCCTGGGCGGCCTACGGAGCTTTTGTAACCGTGATCGCGGGCCTGCTGGGAGCGCTCGGCGCAGCCGCGACCGGGCTTGTCGATTGGAGCGATACCTATGGTGCGGAGCGGCGCGTGGGCCTCAATCATGCCCTGTTCAACGTTGCGGCGACGATCCTCTACCTGATCTCTTTTGTCCTGCGGCTGCTCGCCGGACCGGGTGATGGGATAGCGGCCTGCATCATCGGGTTTGTGGGGCTGGTCAGCGTCCTCTATGCTGCTTACCTGGGTGGTGAAATGGTCTTCGTCAAAGGGACCGGGGTGAATCATACAGCCTGGGAGGCCGGCAGCGAGGACTATGAGGCGGTAATGCCCCTGGCGGATGTCGAGGAGAACAAATTGTACCGCGTGACGGCTGCCGGGGTGCCGGTAGTGATGCTGCGCCAGGGATTGCAGGTCTATGCGATTGCGGCGACCTGCTCGCATGCCGGCGGCCCGCTCGATGAGGGAACGCTGCAAGGGGATGTTGTGGAGTGCCCGTGGCATGGCTCTCGCTTCTGCATGCGCGATGGTCGCGTCCTCACCGGGCCGGCTACCGTCAGGGCGCCGCGCTACAGTGTGCGTGTGCGCGATGGGCTGGTAGAGATCAAGCGCGATAGTGACCATTAAAAGCGGCCATCGTCATGTAATAGAAAGGGGTATGGCACATGACCTCAGCCGCTCGTACTGAATCTCCTTTCTCTTCTACGCTTCCTGGTCGCTACTATTATGATCCTGCTCTCTATGAACAGGAGCAGGAATGTATCTTCTCACAGATGTGGGTTTGTGCCGGGCGCGCCGACACCATCGCCGGGCCTGGCGCTTACCAGGTGGTGACGGTGGGGCGCGAAAGTATCATCCTGGTGCGTGACCGCGAAGAGAGGCTGCGCGCGTTCTATAATGTGTGCCGCCATCGCGGCGCCCGGCTCTGCACCGGGGCGGCGGGGCGCCTGAAAGGCTCGATCCAGTGCCGCTACCATGCCTGGACCTATGGCCTTGATGGACGCCTGATCGGAGCGCCAAACGTTCTTTCCGATGCTCAGTTTGACCACATGGCGTATGGCCTGCTCCCGGTAGCTCTGGAGATCTGGGAGGGGCTTATCTGGCTGAACCTTGCCGATGATCCCCCACCCATCTTTCCCCAGGTGAGCGGGCCGGTGATCGAGCGCTTTGGTGACTACGAGCCGTTTACGCGTTACGGGATGGGGCAGTTGCGGGTTGGCAAGACCATCGTTTATGATGTGCGGGCCAACTGGAAGTTAATCCTCGAAAACTTCATGGAATGCTACCATTGCGGGCCGATGCACCCCGAACTCTGCGACCTGCTGCCCGGCTTCAGGTCCGGCAAGATATATGTGGAGGGCGAGGCGGCAGCGCTGGCCGATGGCGTCGAAGCCTTCACGATTACCGGTAAAGCCTCGCGTCCGCTCCTGCGCGGGCTGCGTCCTCAGGATGAGCGCAGCTATTACGGCATAGTGGTGATGCCGAATGTGCTGCTCAATCTGCTCCCCGACCATGTTGTCGTCCACTGGCTGGCCCCAGAGGCACCTGATCGCACGCGTATCACCTGCGCCTGGCTCTTCGATGCGGAGGTGGCGGCCAGGCCGGACTTTGATCCGATGGATGCAGTGGCAATCTTCGATCTGATGAATCGCCAGGACTGGGAGGTGTGCGAGCTGGCGCAGCATGGCGTGACCTCAAGAGCGTTCAGAGAGGGCGGCATCTATGTGCCCTCAGAGCGGCATATCCGCCGGGAAATGTGTGACTTCGTGCTGGAGCGCCTGTCGGGCCAGGTTCATGCGGAATAATGATCTTCAGGTTTCAAGACCGGCAATTCTTGCATGCGCGGGCGCGCGATTGATCGCGCTCGTTCGGCCAGTCGAGCGCCCGCAAGCGCGAACAATCGCGCCGCTACGCACCGGGGGAGTTTTCCGGTCTTGATCGTTTTCCTGCATAATTCGCAAGGTCGCCGCGTCTTTTATGCCTCTGCCTCCTCTGAACCCACCGTGGTTGCAAGGGGATATGAGGCGGGAAGGGGAGGCAGGGTGAGGCAAAAGCGGCTGCCTTCTCCCGGGCGGCCAGAACTCTCCACCCAGATGCGCCCTCCCATTGCTTCGACCAGGCGCTTGCAGATGTAGAGTCCCAGCCCGGTGCCGCGCATTGGTCCGGCCAGGTCGCGCTTGAGGCGAACAAACTTCTCGAAGAGAAGGGTAATCTCCTCCGGTGGGATTCCCGGCCCCCTGTCTTGCACACTGAGATACACGGGAGAGGAAGGAGTGGACTGGCTGGCCTCAATGCTGACCTCGGTGTGAGGGGGAACATACTTGAAGATATTCGAGAACAAATTTCGCAACACCTGGCGCAAGAATTGCGTGTCCGCCCTGACCTGGATGTGCTCATCTATCTGTAGCTGGAATGTGTATGAGGCGATGTCCCGGGGATCGAAATGAGCGAGCACATCCTCTACGACCTGACGAATAGAGACGGCTTCGCGGCGGGCCGGGGGAAGCTCCTGGGATACAGTAATGCTTTCCAGCACCCGATTGACCAGGCTAACAAGGTCCTGGTGACTCTCGAATGCCTGATTCAGCAGATCGGTGCGCGCCTCGGGGGCCAGCTGGTCAAAATAGTCCTTGAGCAGTTCCAGGAAACCTCCCAGAACGGCCAGCGGGGTGCGCAATTCATGACTTACATTGAGCAGAAATTGCTCCTTGATCTCATTGACCTTGCACTGATGCTCGTAAGCAAGCGTGGCCCGGCGTTCCGCCTCTAAGGCCAGCAGGCGCTCCTGCTCAGCGGCGTGTGCGCGCTGGTGAGCGGCATGCACGAGTTCAACCGCCGTCCGCAACCAGCAGACCACCAGTCCGAGTCCGAGCGAGGTTCCGAAGCCGATGATTCCCCCTTCTATAAATGCCTGATCCGGTAACATGCCGCGCAGCAGAAGATAGTAGGAGAGCTGGAAGGCGATACCATTGAGCACAAGGCTCACGAGCAGACCACGATAGTAAAAGAGCCAGCAGGCGCAGGCAATAGGCAGGAACATTGTGGCGCCATTGTGGACGAGGGGAAAGAGGATCCAGAGTCCGGCGATGCCCAGAACGTAGGAGAGTGTCACGACCAGCAGGCGTCTGCCCCTGGAGAGGCTCAGCCAGGAGACCGGGACCATGCGTATGCCGCGCAGGAATGCCCGGGCGCGATCAAGTTGCTGCATCCGTGACCACCTCTCACAAACCCTCATCCTTCTGCGATGAGTATAGCGCTCCCTTTCTTATCCAGCATTATTATAGTAGAGAAATATGTAGATGTCTACAATGCAGAATTATCCCCAGGGCTGTTTAATTCTCTCCACCCCCCGCCCGAAAGGAAGAGTCTGGGCGGGGACACCCCGCGCCCCGCAAGGGGGCTGCCGCCCCCTTGATCCCCGCTTCTGGCGAGCATTACATAGCCCTGCATTATCCCCGGCAGGGCTTTTTCGTCCCGGCACGTTGACAATACCCGTCAGAATGTGACTTAATGGTAAATGAGAAGGCATAATTAAACGTTTCTCCTTTCAGGCTCCGCACTGATTTCTTGATCCTTGCCCTTGTGATCCGATCATGTTCTTCGGAACCACTATCGCGCACCAGAGGGAATCATGAGAGCTGAGGAGACTGTGATCGCCATCCAGCCAGACTGTGATGGTTCTATCAGTAACAGGTGAGATGCATTCCCTCACGCTTAACATGGAATGTGCGCCGGGAAGAGGGCAGGTTCACTATCTGCCTCAAGAGGAGCCATACGCTATGACCTACTTACGCCGAAACAGTGTTGGGGAGCAAGAGGAAGCATGCCGGAAAGCCAGACAGCTCATGGCTGTCTGCGAACAGCTTCATATCGCGCTTGACCCGATTGACTGGCAAGAAGATGGAATGCGAACATCAGTGAAAGTGGACAATATCGAGATAGCTTCTCTCCTGGAACTCAGTCAGCGCGAGAGCGATGACATCCTTCGTCTCATCCAGATCAAATTGTTTGAACGTGCTGCCCTCGAAAGCATTCACGCCGGCCCGGGCCTTCGAGCCTCGATGTGGAGTCCGGTTGATGTGGTGCAGCCACAGGCGTTTTTGAGCCTGTGGGTTATCACACTTGAGACGGAGGTGCGCATCCCAATCATTGAATCTATCAAAGATGGTCAGCGCGTCTATGAGCGCTATTCGCTGAATCCGGGCGATGGGGAACAGCTTGCCAGCCTTTTTGGACCTCTATATGAGGGTGAGTATCACCTGGGCGATAGGATAACAGTGAAGGAGCGTGATTGCCACTACAGCGGGGAGATCATCTATATCATTCCACCTGGCAAGACGCTTACAGGCCGCAAATATATGGCAAGAGGATACCGAACCGCTGCGGGAACAGCAAATACGAATGATATAGCAGCGCGCTACATCGTCGATTGCAACGATGGCTTTCCCCACATTGTGCATCAGTCACAGATCGTCGGGTAAGTCGCCGCTCCTTATTTCGGGGGTTTCACGCCCTCAATGTAGATGCGCCGCAGCCCTTGCAGGATGCGTTCGGGGGAGTAACCACGCTCTTGCCGTTGGAAGCGATAGAACATGGGATTGACGGTGATGAGGATGGCATCGGCCACGTAGGGGATATCCAGCGCGGCCAGCTCTCCCTTCTCAACTGCCTCGGCGAGCAGCGCTACAAGTACTGCGTGCAGCCACTCTCTCAGGGAGCCGTGAGAGGGTCCCGGCTGCCGCGTGCTGTCCGTTTCATCGCAGAGCCAGTGGCGCGCATTCGCTGCGGCAATCGCGCCCAAAAAGGCCCCCTGCTCTTCGAGAAAGGCAACCATGCAGGACAATACATTATCCAGCCGTTCGAGCACGGGCGCCGTTTTCCTGTCCGCTAACAACCTCGTGATCTCTCCTACAAATTGCTCATGACTTTCGCGCAGCAGGTCCATACAGAGCGCGCCTTTATGGGCATAGCGGCGATACAATGTTCCCTGCCCGATCCCGGCTGCGGTGGCAATCTGATGCATGCTGACAGCCTCAACGCCCTGCTCCGCAAAGAGACGCCGCGCGACCTCCAGGATACGCTGGCGATGCTCGGCTGCATCGCGCCGTTCATGCCGCTGCTGTAAAGCTAGCGGCTGCGGTATTCGCGGAGGCCAGGGGAACTCACAAACATCTTCTCTCATTGTTCATTCCCTCTTGACAAGTGGACAATTGTCCGCTACAATAAGGATACGGACATCTGTCCACATAAGTGTAACATATCGCGGCATGCAGGTCAATCACGTGCAGCGGTACAATAATGAAATGTAGCTGTTTAATAACTGTGATAAGGAAAAATAGGGTATGGGGAATAAACCGGCTATTCTGGCCGAAGGACTTGAAAAACAGTATGGGAAGACGCGCGCCCTGGCCGGGCTGGATCTCAGCGCCGAGGAGGGTAGCGTCCTCGCGGTGCTCGGCCCCAATGGCGCCGGCAAGACTACCGCTGTGCGCATCCTGACGACGCTGCTCCGTCCCGACGCCGGGAGAGCGGAGGTAGCTGGCTTCGATGTTGTCAGGGATGCTGACGCGCTGCGGGCGCGCATCGGCCTCGCCGGCCAGTACGCCGCCGTCGATGAGAACCTCACAGGCTACGAAAATCTGGAGATGTTCGGGCGACTCTATCATTTATCCGGTGCGACGGCGCGGCGGCGGGCGAACGAACTGCTTGAGCGCTTTGACCTGACAGATGCGAGCAGGCGAGTGGTGAAGACCTACTCGGGCGGCATGCGCCGCCGCCTCGATCTGGCGGCCAGCCTGATTATTGCTCCTCCGGTGCTCTTCCTGGACGAGCCGACAACGGGCCTCGATATACGCGCGCGCCTGGCAATGTGGGAGGTCATCAGCGGTCTCACAGCCTCCGGGACTACCGTGCTGCTCACCACGCAGTATCTGGAGGAGGCTGACCAGCTTGCCCACCAGATCGCCGTCGTTGATATGGGGCGCGTGATTGCCAGAGGTACGTCCGATGAGTTGAAGGCCCGGGTTGGCGGCGAACGCATCGAACTCACGGTGGCGCGCGGTGGAAGCCTCGATGCCGCTGTAGAGGCGCTGCGTTCCTACAGTTCGGGCAACATCCAGGTGAACTCGGCCAACCGGCATCTCATCGTGCCGGTGACGCAGGGGGCGCAGATTCTCACCTCTATCGTGCGTGATCTCGATGCCGCTCAGGTCCCCCTCGATGACCTGGCCCTGCGCCGGCCAACACTGGATGATGTCTTCCTCGCGCTCACGGGGCGCACCGCTACTTCGGGAGAGCTATCCGCGGATGAAGAAACACCGGCTGCTCGACCCGTAGCAAGGAGTTCAGCACGATGATAACCAGCGATATCCGCCCGGTAGAAATAGTCAAACCGCAGGCGCGTCCCAGAATCTACTGGACGCTGATGGATGCGCTCGTCCTGGCGAAGCGCAATCTACTCCAGATTCCGCGTATTCCTGACGAACTGATCTTCTCGACGATTCAGCCAATCATGTTCGTCCTGCTCTTCCGCTACGTATTCGGCGGGGCCATTGCCGTCCAGGGCACCAGCTACGTCAACTACCTGATGGCGGGCATCTTCGCGCAGACCGTCATCTTTGGCGCGACGAGTACAGGCATCGGCCTTGCCAACGACCTGCAACGCGGCCTGGTTGATCGCTTCCGCTCTCTGCCGATGGCAAAATCGGCGGTCCTCACCGGTCGCACGATCTCTGACCTGGCGCGCAACACGTTTGTCGTTATTGTGATGTGGACAGTCGGGCTGCTGGTAGGCTTTCGGCCAGAGGGCACCGTCATTGCCTGGCTGGCAGCGGGAGGCATTCTCCTGCTCACCAGCTTCGCCTTCTCATGGATCTCGGCGATGATAGGGATTTCAGCACGCACAGTAGAGGCGGCGCAATCGGCCGGCTTCATCTGGCTCTTCCCGCTGACGTTTGCCAGCAGCGTGTTTGTTCCGACGCAGAGCATGCCTGCCTGGCTGCGCGTCTTCGCCGACCACCAACCGGTCTCGCTGATCGCCAACGCCGTGCGCGGGCTGCTTCTCAACCAGCCCGATGCCTCGACCATCTTGCAGGCAATTGCCTGGTGTGTCGGGATCCTTGTCGTCTTTGTCCCGCTGGCCGTATGGCAGTACGGGCGCCGAACCGCACGGTAAGGAAAAAGCGGGGAACCTCGTGCCCCGCCAGGGGCACGAGGTTCCCCGCTTTTTCCCTTTTCTCATTCTTCTACATATCGACGCCGATTCCTTCCCCCCTTCTATATTCTTTTCCCCTCCACCCTTTACAAGTATCCTACATTGTATTACAATAGCTACACAACGTTTTGGTAGGAATAGGTCTCTTCACCTTTTCTCTTTCGGTTCAAATATGATGAGCTGCGGTGAAGAGATGCAGTTTATCGCCAGCATTACATAAGGAAGAGGAGAACAGTACGATGGATGATCTGTTAACGGTATCCGAGGTTGCGCGTATCTTGCGCGTGGATGATACGACTGTGCGCCGCTGGGTGAAAGTCGGGGCGCTGGAGGCTGTCGTCTTGCCGCATGTCAACACGAGGCAGGCTTATCGTATCAAGAAAGCGACACTTGACAGGCTTCTTGAGGGACAGGGCCAGCAAAAGGTCTCGTAGCAAAAGGTCTCGTGAGGTATACAGCTTCCCTGACCGCGAAGCGCCGCAGGCGCTTCGCACATGTGAGAGGTGGATGCTGCTGGGGCGGACGGCTGTCCGCCCCAGCAGCATCCACCTCTCATATCTATGTCGCCGGAGGCGGCAAGGGGACCTGAAGAGCTGCTCTGGTTGTTCCAACACGTCTATAGCAGGTATCCAAGAGCGCGCGCCTGCGCAATCAGGCGCTGCGCCAGCAGATCCTGCGGACCTTCCTCTGTATCGAGGTGCAGCGCGGCTTCTTCGTACCAGGCGCGGCGTGTGGTGTAGAGGTCGCGTAAGCGCTGCTGCCCGTGCTCTCCGGCGATCAGGGGGCGCAGGGTTTTCCCGTCCGACTCTTGCAGGTGCTTCCAGACGGTTTCGACGGAGGCTCGTAAGTAGACGGTCAGCCCATGCTGACGCATAAACTGGCGATTGGCCGCCAGGATGACTATGCCGCCGCCGGTGGCGATTACCACGCGTGTCTCCTTTGCCTGCTCGTAAAGCGCCTCGGACTCAAGCTGTCGAAAGCGTTCTTCGCCGTATTCGAGCAGCACCTGTCCTACCGGCATTCCCATGCGCTGGGCCAGCACATCATCTGTATCGATAAAGCTCCAGCCCAGCAGGCTCGCCGTTCGCTGCCCAAGTGTCGTTTTTCCCACGCCCGACAATCCTGTTAAAAATATTCTTTGCAACGCTGCGGCTTTATGCTCGGCCTCTCTCATATCCTGTTCTTCTCGCGGCAGCATAGCTTCCCCTCGCACCATCAATAAAAAAGCAGAGGTTGCAATCCCCCTGCTTATTTCTGCTTGCTCCAGATTATAGCGGAGCCGTTGGATATGTGTCAAGCCATGATGTGGGCGCTGTTCTTGAGCATCATCTCACCACAGGAAGGAACGAGCAGGCAGCGTCTATAAACGCGTTCTTTGTATTTCTTATAGGCATCGTTAGCGAGACGCTGCAAGCGCGGGCGCGCTTGCAGCGTTTCGCTAACGATTTCATCTAACTACGCGCCAGGGTGGTCAACAGGCCAACGGTGATGGCGGCGGTAACGATGTGCATGGCGATCATGGTCCAGAAGATGGACAGGTTCATGCCTGGTGCGGCGAGCGATCCGGTCAGCGCCATGACCGGGGTGAGCAGCGAGACGCACAGAGCGACCAGCGCAAGCCAGCGATAGAACCGGATGGGCCGCCGCGCGAAGCGACTGACCAGCACGAAGGCGAGCAGGGCCAGCAGCAGATAGACTATCGTGCCGCCGATGATATAGGATGCCTGTATATATTGGAACGCTGCGGGCACACCGAAGAGCGCGACGGCGATGCTGCGTATGATGAGATTGACGATGATCGCGCTAACGATGGTCAGCGGACCTACCCACACGAGCTTGCGTGTGGCGACATGTTCGCGATACATCATTGATGTCATATATTTTCTCCTTTTTTCTTATCGGTTTGATACAGAAAATGTCTTCTCAGGCTCTTTCAGTGTACCGTCATGATGGGAGAGCCGGCGGTGAACGCGCAGCGCGAACCAGCTCAGAAAGCCAGCCATTGCCAGCGCGAGCGCAGTGAGAGCTGCCCTGTCGGCCAGAGTATGCGTGGGGCTTAGCCAGCCGGAAAGCGCGTGGCAGATCAATGCCCCACCGACCAGAGCCAGAAGATGAAGATCGTTCCAGTCCTGCGCCTGTGACCAGCGACTCACCAGCCAGGCAATCCCTACGAATATGGCCGCTGAACTCAGCATCGGGAGCAGCACGAGCGGCCAGTGCGAGAACATTGGCTGAATGCGCCAGAGAAACAGCACGGTATGCCAGATGAATCCGCTGCTGCCGATCACCAGAAAGACCACCCAGGGGTGCGGAGCGCTGATCTCTCGCACTGGCCGGGGTGCCTTCCTGGGAAGCACGCCCAGGGCTACTACGACGAGCGCGAGCGTGACCAGCGCGGTCAGACCGAGCAGGATGGGTGATGCCTCATACCCTGCTGCGAAAGAGATGTGGGCGACGAGCCAGAGCAGCGCGACTCCGAGGGCGTAGCAGATGCCGGTGACGACAAGGCCGACACGTCCCAGGTAGGGTGCATTGCGCCGGTCAGGGAACAACAGATCGGTGAGCAGGATCGGGATGGCCGCGCTCCAGACCGCATGGATAACGATCACCGTTTCGGTAAAAACCCCGTTGATCCCCAGGATGCGCGCTCCCCAATCGGCGGCATTATAGAGATTGGGGTTAAACAGGCTCTGCGAAACGAGGCCCTCCTCGACAAGACCATAGGCTGCTCCCAGGAGCAGAATGCTTGCCCATCCGCGTCCACTGCGGCGCACCAGTTCTCGAATGAGAAGCGCGCCCGCACCGTAAAGCGGCAGGTAAATCGGCACCAGGAAGGCAAGAACAATGGGCTGACCGAGGGGCGTTGAACCCGAAAGCAGTTCCGCCACCAGCGGCGCCATTAGAACGAGTACCAGCGCGGGCAAGAGCCGACGCATAAGACAATCTCCTTCAATCTCGTAAGCGTCTACCAGGAATGGCTTTATTTCCATCCCGGTTACGCGGTGTTTCAAACTTCCTCTGTAAGTCTAGCCTAATAATTAGGAGTGAGCATCACCCTGGCGGGTGGTTCTGCGGGTGGTTGTGGTGAAGAATGATGAATGTTACCAACCAGAAGCGGGAAGCCAGCATGTCATCCTGAGCGGCAGCGAAGGATCCGTTGGCTGCACGCCGATCCTTCGCTGCCGCTCAGGATGACATGGCTGGACTTGATCGGTACCTTTCAAGATATGTTCAGAAGGAGCAAAGCAAGGATCTAGAGGTCGGAGAGGTGCAGACGGCGCGCCGCCTCGCTGGCTTGCAGGCGGTTGCTCACACCCAGCTTGCGGTAGAGACGCTTCACATGGTCCTTGACGGTGTTGATTGAGACGACAAGTTCTTGCGCGATCTCCTGGTTGCTGCGCCCGGCGGCAAGCAGTCGCAATACGCGTTGTTCCTGAATGGAAAGGGGCTGCAATAGCTCCTCACTTGAGGAGGTCGCGCCAGAAGCGCTCTGCGGGACCGCAGGCATGGCAAACGCGCGCAGGAGACTCCGAGCGTAGGAACGCAGCGCCGGTTCGTGAAGCGCCGGCATCGCCTGGCGCAGCAGGCTTTCTAGCGCAGCCCCTTCGGAGAGAAAGATGCGGATCAGACCTTCGCCACGCGCCTGGGTGAGCGCCTGCCGCAGCCACTCTCTCGCCTCGCGTTCCTGGTGGCAGGCAGCATGGGCCAGCGCGAGCAGGATGTGTGTCTCTATTGTGATACGCCAGCCCTGTATATCAGGCAGCAGACGCTTGAGCAGGCGTAATGCTTCGCGTGGCCTGTCCTGGGCTAGCAGGAGGCGCGCCCGTACTACACGGGCAGCCGGATGTTCCCGAAGGGCGGGCATTGCGAGAACATGGTGCACTGCCTGAATATCGCCGGTTTCCAGCGCAAGACGGGCCGAAAATAGCTGCACATCATGCAGCCTCTGAGCAGCCTCGGGCGTTTTCGCCGTCTGGAGTCGCGCCAGAAGTACCGCGACCTGCTGCTGAGCCTGGGTGATCTGCCCGCGTGCGTGGGCGATTTGTGCGAGTTGCAGGGCAGCGGAAGCGCGTAGATCCGCGAACTCCTCCGGCGCGAGTGCCTGCGCCTCGCTGGCCTGCTGCTCGGAGCGCGCCAGGTCGTTCCATTCAAAAGCGATGCTTGCCAGGCCCTGAGATGCGTGCGTCAGGACCTCGCGATCCTCAGGCCCGTTTGCTGCGGAGAACGCCTGCTGGTAGTATTCGTGCGCCTGGTGCAGTTCACCCAGCGTGTAGCTGCATGCACCGATTACCAGGAGCAGGCCGCGTGTGAGACGCTGATAATTAGAGATCGGACTGCGAGTATGTGCCTCCAGGAAAGAGGTGCGTGCCTCCTCGAAGCGGCCCTCGTACATGAGGCCAACTCCAACTATGAACAGGCAGACGCTGCGCCATATCTGGAAGTTGCGCTCCTGCATGTCGTCAGGGAGTACAGCAAGCGCCTGCTGTGCGTACTCTGTCGCGCGGGGAAACTGCCCCGAACTCCAGTTGCTCATTGCACGAAAGACGGCGATCAGGCCCGGAGCAGCCAGGTTGCCTTGATTGCGCCAGCCCTCCTCGGCCATGCGCAGCAGCGCCTCCACGCGCTCCGTGAGCGCTGTAGAGATGCTGTGCTGTTCCTGGGGTATCCGAAGCGCAAACGCTCCCAGCCAGCAGAGCGTCGGATGGGCGCGCAGTATCACCTCCGGCAACGCTTCCAACCAGCGGCGCACAGTATACAATTCGCTGATCTCTCCGTCCATGTCCACGCGTTCGATCAGCACGGCGGCGCGTTCAAAATCCTGCGCCCGCAGCGCCGCCTCTATCGCATCATCCACCAGATCGTGCTGCTCGTACCAGCGGCTCGCTCGCAGCGACAATGCCCGCAGCACCGCTTCGCCCAGGTGCAGAACTGCCTCGCGGCGCAGCGCTTCAGCGAAGAGGGCGTGAAAGCGATACCAGCCACCCCTTCCATCCATCGCTTCCAGAAACAGCCCTGCCTGCGTAATGGCTTCCAATTGCCCGGCGCTGTTCTCCACTCCGGTAACGGCGTCGCAGAGCGGGCCGTTAAGCCGGCTGAGCACGCTCGTTTGCAGCAGAAAGTGTTGCAGTTCCTGCGGCTGCGCGTTCAGAATCTCGGTTACAAAGTAGTCCAGCAGAGGTCGATAGGGGGACGATGCCCCGGTCTGCTCGCCCAGGGAGGTGAGAGCCTGTTCGATCTCGCGTCCTGCTCTCTGCCCGGCAAGCGAGAGCGACAACAGGCGCAGGCCAGCCGCCCATCCTTGCAG
>Ga0209810_1003642_pt1 | contig 15874 bp, 6 predicted proteins | sample Coa_R1_7_FD_187159 | JGI IMG/M metagenome (GOLD analysis project Ga0209810, IMG submission 187159) | Surface soil microbial communities from Centralia Pennsylvania, which are recovering from an underground coalmine fire - Coalmine... | ecosystem: Environmental > Terrestrial > Soil > Unclassified ...
CCCACAACAATACAGCGCTCTGCGAGCCCTCGATCCGGCGACGGGGCAGAAAGATGGGAGCCCAAGTTCCGCGGATATCCGTCCGAGATCACCCTGGATTTATCCGGCAGTGCGATGTCCACGGCCACAGGGCTGGTGTTCAGCGGTGACAACGACGGCTATCTGTACGCGTTCGATTCAGCCAGCGGCAAAGAGCTATGGCGGTTTCAGACCGGCGCGCCGGTATGGGGCATCGCCCCGATTCCTTATATGCTCGACGGGCGGCAATGGGTGGCGGCGCCGTCGGGCGCGACACTGACGGTGTTCGCGTTGCCGAAAAGCGTTATTCAGTAAGAGCGCTCGCACGCCTGTTACCTACGAAGCGGCCCCCTCCGCCGCGCGCACTTCCTCAACTTTGATCCCGTGATCGAAGCCGTCGGCGGCGGGGATCGAGTAGCGCACGTTGCCGATCGCGAACAGTTCGCGCAGCGTCACCCGAATTTCCGTGCCGGGCTCCAGCGGCCGCTGGGTCCTGATCTTCATTCCGCCGCCCGAATAGTCGACAATCCGGCACAAAATCCGCTCGGGCTTCGCACCCCCGGTCACATTGACGATGGTTAGCCGGTCCGTGAGGTAGCGCGGCTCGCTTCGTCTTTCGAAGCCGGAATCCGGAGGAGGCGGCAGCGCGGAACTTTCGGCTTCAGAGAACACGCGCGGAGTTGAAATCTCGGCGGCTTCAGCGATCAGCTCCATGGCAGACTAGTCCCCCCTTCGGAATTAAACACTGCCGCTGGGAAGAAGGAAATGGAACGATCGGGCTACGCGCAGGCGCACACCTCTATGGAGTCTTAGGGACTCGGCCTTAGGGGAACCTCGAAGCGTCCGGTGCTTTTGCGCCAGTGTGGCGCGAATCCGCCAGAAGTCCTATCGGAACGGCCCGCCAATCCTGTGCAAATTGATTGTATTTGCAATGTCTCAAGCGATGGCGTCTATGCAGGGATTCATCGGCAGGAGTGGGAAAACCAAAACGTGAAAACACATTTTGTTTTCGCGGCTGGAACGATGGTGGCGCTCGCGGGCGCTTTGTTTGCGCAGAATAGGGAGCGGGAGCAAGTACGGCCGCGAGGAAGCGTACCGGTTTTCCTGCTCGGTAAACTTCGATACGGGACGCGTGCGCTCGGCGGAGATTCAGCCGTTCGATGAGCGCGGCTTCGATGGCGGCTCACAGACGCCGTGAATCAATGCCTGCCAGCGCGCAGCCTTTCGCCGGCCTGTGTCAATCCCTGAGTGTAAATTGGCTGCCGACTCCAGCGGTCGGTTTTAGGGAGGATAGACATCTGAGGTGTTCTGTCAAGCCTGTACAGCGGAAATTTTCTTAAAGCCCGCAACACGTTTCCACTGGATTTCCAGAGTCGTAGCAGCGGGCTGTGGATTCGGCTGACGGACAGTCATTGCTCGCCGATACACGGCTTCATCGTATGGCCTGCGATCCTTCCAGCAACGAAAAAGGATACGAATCCATTTGAAGGCGAGTGAGCGGATCGCCGTGTTCCGCCGCTTCCCCTTCGCGCGCTGCTGCTCGTAGTACTCGCGCGCCCAACCCGAATATGGGATGGAGTGGAGTGCCCATTCGTGAAATGTCTGGCGTAAGAACTTGGGGCACGCCCAGCGCCAATGGACCCAGTGCTGTTTTCCGCTGCTCGCGACAATGGGAGCAATGCCGCTATATCGTTGGATCTCGGCGGCGCTTTGATATCTTTCACGCGGGCTTCCCAATGCAGCTATTAACCGTGGGGCCATAGCCGGACCGGCACCGGGAAAGGACTTGACCAGCGCGTAATCGGGATGCGCTCTGGCGAGCTCGTCGATCTGCTTGTCGTACCCGGTGATAGCCACCAGAACTTGCTTAAGCAGGCCCGCCCATGCCACGATTGCCGCGCTCGAAGATGTGATCACCGCAGCATCCGTGGTCGCCGGAACCGCCTTTCGAATCTGCTCCAGCCGCTCCTTGATACGCTCGGGATCGCGGCTGTTGTGATTGATGAAGAACCGCTCGATCGTCGCCGGTCTGGCACGCTGGAGCTTGTCGAGGCTTGGCCATCGCTCCAGAAACTCTGCCGCGATGTTGGACCCGATCTCGTCGAACCAGTCAAGGACCTGGGGAAAGTACATCTTCCGATGCGCCGTAAGCCGGTTCGAATAACGGGTCTTCTCAGGCACAAATTTCCGCCGTTCTTCAACCCAAAACTGCAACGTGCGTGTTTCCGGCCTGTCTGGGTTGAAGCGGCGGAGTTTTTCACGGTGGAGCCTAAGGATGTCCAGTAGGAGCCGGGCATCGCTGGGATCGTCCTTCGCTCCAGAAGGCCGAAAACTCTTGCGGTAGTTCACCAGGACGGTTGGGTGGACAGGAAAGATCACCAGGTGGTCGTATTTGGTCAGCATGAACACCAGCGATCCTCGAGACTGTTCGAGAGCTACCGCGATAGACTGTCCTCCGAACCGCATCCGAAGTTCAGCGGCCCAGACGTCAATCGCCTCCGGTGTGTGGTCGATGGCGCCCATCTCGATTTTCGATGTTTCCGTTTCCATCGCCCAGGCGTGCTTTCGGTCGGCCCAGTCGATTGCGATCATTGCGGCAAATTCTGTCGGCATCATTCCTCTAAAGGTTGAGATAGCGCAGGCGGCTTTGCTTCGGCGAAGGCCTTATAGTAGAGTCTTTTCAGCCTACTTCCAGACGACATCTGAGTATTCGTTTCGGAAGCAAAGCCCACCCCGTGGCTCGGAGCTCTATCCTCGGACATCGAATGTCTGGCTCTGCGATTCGTAGCGGCAGGCTGGCTGGCTTCCCGTCCAGCCACATCAACAGCGAGATTTCCACAACGCGCGGCCGCAACGACTGTGGAAAACCCCTTTCTCAACATCTCTCCTTCGGAGCCACTATAAGGGCAATCCAGGATGCGACTCGATCGCCGACTCAGAGGCCGGAATGGCGGGGCGGAAGCCGCCTCGCTCCGCAGCCATTCTGCTTTCCGCACCTTGCGCACCGCGGCCGCCCAGCACCTCGCGCCGGTCTTGCGGGTTCACTCCCGTGGCGATCACCACAGCCATAGACTCGACGCGGTTATCGGCTTTCATCCTCCACAGTCGATTCCGTGGCCGCTCCGTGAGAACGATCCTTGGGAATCTGAGTCTGGGAGAATCGGATGGAAGTGTCAGGCCTATCCCTTGGGCTGTGACAAGGCTCCTTCGGATCCGGCGCTGGGCCAGTCCCAGCCGACCTGGATACCCGTCCACCCTGCCTTCGTTCTTCAGTATTTCCGCAGAACCGCCAGGACTTTCCCCTGAATGGTCACCGAGCCTGGTTCCGCGTAGATTGGCTGCATGGAGGCGTTCGCCGGCTGCAAACGGACCCGGCCGTCGGGTTCCTGGTAGAAGCGCTTCAGCGTGTTTTCGACTCCGTCCACCAGCGCCACCACAATCTCGCCATCCCGAGCCTGGCTGGCCTTCTCGACCAGAACATAATCGCCATCGCAGATGTGGTCCTCGATCATAGACTCCCCCCGCACCTGCAACGCGTACGTGTTCGGGTTTCCCGTGAAATCGCCAAAATTGAGCGTTTCCTGCCCGGCAATCGCCTCCACCGGCGCCCCGGCCGCAATGCGCCCCAGCAGAGGCAAAGCCAGACCAGGCGCCGGGAGGCCCTTGTGCTGGCGCTGCTCCTCATAGTACTTTGGCGAAATCTCGAGAGAGCGGCTCTGATTGAAGCCGCGCTTGATGTACTGCTTGGATTCGAGCGCCATGATGTGCTTGTGAACCGTGGCGATCGACGCCAGGTTCAAGCCCTCGGCGATCTCCTCGTAGCTGGGGCTGTAACCGTGTTTCTCCAGGAAGCCGGAGAGAAAATCCAGGAATTCCTTTTGCCGTCTGGTAAGAGCCATGGATCTATTCTTTGGCGAACAAAAGGAAAAGTCAAGAGGAAAGTACCATTACTCTCCCCTATCTAGTACTCTACTAAGAAAAATCTATATTTCAGGCCCGATTTACTGCTTCGGTTCGGCCACTTTCCCATCCGCCGGATCGCCAAACGTGATATTGGACTCCGCCCCGAACTTCCGGTAATTCCGGAACTCGATCTTGTTCCGGGCGCACAAACTAGTGCCGCGCTCGCAATTGAGCGCTTCGGACTCGGCCGGCAACAGGAACCGCCCGGCCGCCCCCAGGGGAACGAAATCGTAGTCCGTGGCCTGTTCCACCGTATCGAACGGGAACAGCAGCGGCATGTTTTTCGCTTGTTGCTCTATCCGCAGCACGCGCGAGGTCTCTTTATCGATCCACACGCTGCCTCGATACGCGGGATAGTAAAGCTGCGATGGCGATTCGATGCGCCATCGAGAACGCTCGCGCGGCACTTCGAATTTAAATACGTAGGCAGACCGGCCTCGAATGGTATCCTGGCCATCCGGGCGGAAGCTCGCGCCGGTCGCCGGATTCATCAGATCGTCGAGTTGGGTCGCGAACTCTCCCGTGGAGTGCGTTCCCTCGATGTCTTCCATCGGGCTGTTGACGCCGCGGCCGTTGATCTTGATGTTCTTATACGACTCGCGCCCGTCCTCGTAGGTGACGTCCGCGGTGACGATATCCAGCGCTCTCCAGCCCTGCCGGACATTCGCGGTCTGATGCCGGGTGGTGATCTGCTGGCAGAAGAAGTTCGGAAGCGAATTGGTGAAGGCGAGCGCGGCTTCCCGAGCCTTCTGGATAATGGGGTCCTCCTGCACCACGGGCCGTGACGCGGTAAGAGTTGCCTCCGGCGCTTTGCCGGCGACAGCCGGCCCAGGCGAATTGGATGCAACGGCGGCGGGGGCGGGAGCATTGGCCGGCTCCCGGCGCGTTGCCGGGCCTCCGCGCCGCAACCGCGGCGGCCCTAGATCGTCGGGATCGCGCGGCGCATCGGGTGGCTTGAGGATGGTGCTCGGGGGAGGGGGTTCCTCGGGTTCCTGCGGGCCGGGCGCGGGCGAATTCTCCGGGGCGGGAGGAGGGGCGGCCTTTGTCTGCTCCTGCGGAGGCGGTTCCGGCGAGGACGCACCGCTATCCTTCCGGCGCAGAATCGGGCGATCGTCGTCGTCGCCGCCGGTGCGGCTCGCGCTCCGCGACGCCCTGGCGGGAGCCCGGTTCAACTCCGCCTCCCGCGGCATGTCCCACTGGTTTTGCGCGTTGCGGCGATCCTCCGCTGTTCCGGCCTTCACCCAGCGCATTTCGATGGCCGTGTAGTAGCCGGAATCGTCTTCGTTGGAATCGACGCTTACACGATCTCCCACCTGGAACGCCTTTAAATCCGCATCCTTGCCGTCTTTGTCATACTTCATTCGATCCGCGGGCCGGTACCAGATCACGCGATGATCGTCCGCCTCGATCACAATCTGATTGGGTAGGGCGCGGCGCAGCATGCCCTCGGTGGTCGTGAGGGTGGATGTACTCCGAATTTTGGGCCTCGACGAGGGCTGCGTGCGCCCGCGGCCCGGGCCTACGGGTCCGCCATTAGGATAGGGCCCGCCGTTGGGATACGGCCCGCCGTTGGGATACGGCCCGCCGTTGGGATACGGCCCGCCGTTGGGATACGGCCCGCCAGGATATGGGCCGCCCGGATACGGTCCACCGGGGTATGGACCGCCACCCGGAAAAGGTATGCCGATTTGCGCCAAGGCCGCCCCAACGCATAAAACGAAAGCGAGTCCAACGGCTTTCATAGCCTTAGTATGACGCCGCCGGAGGCACGTGCGATACAAGGGATTCTTGCGGGCCGCGGCGCCTCGCTCTAGCCTTTATCAATCAACTTGATAGCTGCTATCATGAGGCCGCTATTGCTTTCCGATGACAGGGGCGTTAATGTATCGCCCCAGGGGGAAAATCCTGCATGCAGGCCTGTTTCGCAACTCGTATAGCCGCTCGCCACGTCGCGGGCGGGCTTTTCGCGATAGCCATTGCTATTTCCGGCGCTTTTTCCATTCGATTAAATGCGCAAGGCGCGACCAGCGCATCGGTTCTGGGGACCGTGACGGATTCGTCCGGCGCAGTGATTCCCAACGCGACCGTCCAGGTAACAAATACGGCCACCGGCCAGACGCAGCAAGCGCCCACGGATGCCCAAGGCCGGTATACAGTCGCGGAGCTTCCCGTGGGCAGTTACGAAGCGCAGGCCACCGCACAGGGTTTTCAAACCGTGATCCGGCGGGGCATCACGCTGACCGTGGGCGCGCAAGTCGTGGTCGACTTTTCCCTGGCCGTCGGACAGGCGCAGCAGACCATCACCGTCCAAGGCGAGGTTTCGCAGATCGACACGGTCTCTTCAACCGTGGGCACCTATGTCGAGCCGAAGCAGATCAGCGACCTGCCCCTGAACGGCCGCAACTTCACCGACTTGGTATCCCTGGCGCCCGGCGTAGCGACCGGCTCGCAAATCGGCAACGGCGGCGCGAACCTGCTCTACGGTGTGGAGAACAACTTCAGCGTTTCCGGCGCCCGCGCGGAGGGCCAGGCGTATCTTTTGGACAGCACTGATATTCAGGGATTCTGGAACCACGGCGCGGGATCGGGCGTGATGGGCACCACCCTGGGGATTGAAGCGATCGCGGAATTCTCGCTGCTTACGAACACCTACAGCGCGCAGTTCGGCGGCAACGGCGCGGTGGTGAACGCAGTGAGCCGGTCGGGTACCAACGCCTTCCACGGCTCCGCCTATGAGTTTTTCCGCAACAGCGCCTTGGACGCGCGCAACTTCTTCGATGGCGCCTCCGTACCCGCATTCCGCCAGAATCAATTCGGCGGCAGCCTGGGCGGGCCCATCAAAAAAGACAAGCTGTTCTTCTTCGTCAACGATGAGGAGTTGCGGAGGTCGCTGGGACAGACGGTTCAAGCGCTGGTCCCCGACGCCAACGCGCACAAAGGCCTTCTTCCGTGCGCGGTGGCAGGCTCCAGCTTTACGTGCGACCCGGTGACCAACCTGGCCAATGTGGGCGTGAATTCCAAGATCGCCCCCATCCTGGCGCTGTATCCCACCAACGTTCCCACGAGCCCCACGGGAGTCGTCACGGTCCCGGAGGTGGACTCGCAAACCGGCAATGAGAACTACCTTCTGGCGCGCGTCGATTACAACCTTTCGGCCAAGGATTCGTTGTTTGTTCGTTATGTCCGGGACTACGGCGATACGGTGCTGCCGTTTCTCGGCTCGCCGCTGCCCCCGCGATGGCCCGAAGTGGGGCAGACACGCAACCAGTTCGCGACGATCGAGTACCGCCGGGTGATCTCCCCAACCATCGTGAACCTGCTGCGGTTCAGCTTTACCCGGACGCGCGAAACCGACGTGCAAGCCCGACCGGACCAGACTTCGGCTTTGGACTTCTTCCCCGAGCGCGGGCAGAACGGCGGCGTGAATATCACCGGCCTGTCGTCGATCGGCACCAGTATCTTCGCGCCTCTTCTTGAGGTACAAAACAAGTTCCCGGTAGGCGACGACGTGATCTGGACCCACGGCGCGCACAACCTCCGGTTCGGCGGAATGCTGAGCCGCGTCCAGAGCAATTTCCAGCAGCAAGGATGGTGGGGCGGATTCTATACCTTTCCCGGCCTGACCGCCTTCTTGCAAGGTTCGCCGAGTCTGTTTCAGGGACCGGAGCCGGGACAGACGGACTCCTATCGCGACTTCCGCGAAATCGAAGTGGATGGATACGTTCATGACGAATGGAAGGCGCTTCCCAGGCTGACCTTGAACATCGGCCTGCGCTACGAGTTCATCAGCAATCCCACCACGAACGTCCACCCCTTGAACGCCGTGATCAATCCGCCGTTTGGAACCTTCCAGCGCGTGTCGAACGTGTTCGGCTCGAATCCGTCGCTCGAAAATTTCGATCCGCGGATCGGATTGGCGTGGGATCCGTTCGGCGACCACAAGACAGCCATCCGCGCGGGATTCGGCATCTTCTACGATCCGATCCGCGCGCGCACCTACGCGTCCGGTTATTACTTCAATCCGCCTTACGCGCTGGCGTTCGTGCCGCTGCCGCAGTTCCCGAATCCCTTTCCCGGCGCGCTGCCGCCGCCGGCGCAGTTGGTCGGCGTGGACTACTACCCGAATGCCACGCCGCACATGTACCAGTGGAACTTCAATATTCAGCGGCAGCTGTTCGAAGACACCACGCTGACGGTCGGCTATGTCGGCTCGCGGGGGCTGCATTTGTATGCGGCGCGCGACATCAATCCGGTGCAGCCGTCGATCGTCAACGGGGTGCAGGTTTTTGGCGTGCCGAAAGGCCCAGCCTCGGTAGGGATCCTCAGCAATCCCCGGCTGAATCCGAAAGCCGCTGCGCTGAGCAGCGAGGCCCCGGTCGGCGATTCCAATTACCACTCCTTGCAGGTAGGCCTGAACCGGCGCTTCTCGCATGGCGTGCAAGGCCAGCTCTCCTACACCTGGTCGAAGTGCCTGGATGACGCCTCCGGCACGTACGGCCTGGAAGGGGGCATCCCGTGGTCCAACCCGCTGAATGGTTCGTTTGATCACGGGCGCTGCCTGTTCGACCGGCCGCAGGTCTTGAACCTGAGCGGCCTGTACGCACTTCCTTTTCAGAAGAACCGGCTGGTAAGAGGATGGCAGGCCAGCGGCAGCCTGATTGTGCAAAGCGGTTCGCCATGGAACGTGCTGGTGGGGTTTGACCAGAGCGGCGGCGTGGTCGCGGGAAGCGAGCGCCCCAACATCGTGATGCCCGCAGATCAAATCTTGATCAAAGACGTGAATCGTTGGGCCAACGTAGCGGGATTCTCGCTGCCGGCTCCCGGCACACTCGGCAACCTGCAACGGGACTTCTTAACCGGGCCGGGCACGGTCAACACGAACTTTGCGGTGCTGAAGGATACCAGCCTCAACGAACGGTTCCGGCTTCAGTTCCGCTCCGAGTTTTTTAATCTGTTCAATCACGCCAATTTCGCCTTGCCCAACCCAAATGTATTCGTTCAGACCACCAACGGCGGCGGCGTTCCCAACCCGACGTTTGGAAAGATCACGGCGACGACAACGTCTTCGCGGCAGATTCAGTTCGCCCTGAAGCTGCTGTTCTAAAAGTTAGACCGTGCGGCCGGCCTGGATCGGTTCCGGCTGGCCGCGCGGTCCGGAGCTTATTTGCGCGGATCCGGGCGCCGGGGGGATTGCCTTCGAGGTTCGAGAGGCGGCGCTCATCCGATGGCGCGGCGCGAGAGTCCCGTGGCGCTCCGCCGACCGTTCGAGACGTTCCTCGGCGGCCATCTCGAAGTATCGGGTATCTAAGCGCGGTTTCTTCTTCAGGAAAGCCCGTCAGGCCCGCGTCCGGCCGCGCTTTTCGCTTTTTGGACGGACGTTGAACTCGAGCTTCCAGCGGCGCCCGTCTTTCGCGACGAACCATAGCTCCATTACGCCGGTCTCCGTGACGAGGCTCTCCAACGTAACCGGCACGGTCTCGCCGGGATTGCCGGGGAGCGACACTTCCACGGGCGCGGTCTCTTCGACGCCGGGCGGGATCTCGTCGAGCAGGGCGCCAGCCGCGTCTTCCTTGCGCTCGGCCGATTGAAAGAAACGGAACTGGGCGCGCTCGCCGATGCTGAGCGCGAACTGGCGGTCGCGAATCTGGTGTCCGGTGCCTTCCTCCATGCCGAAAGGAGCCACGCTCAGCAGCTTCATCGGCGGGCGCATTCCGGGGACGGCGGGCATCGCCGTTTCGATGCCGATGTAGTAGGTTCGAGGCACCCCGCCGCGCACACGCACGCCTTTGCCCTGCCTTGCGAGTCCGTAGTAGGCCGCTCCGCGCGCCACCGCGTGCATGAGGTCGCTCGCCGCCAGGACGGTCACCGGCTGCGGAAGCCACCTGTTCAGCACTTTGAGAATCCGTTCGCGCACGATCGGCGCCCGCAGGACTCCTCCGTTGAACAGCACGTGGGTCGGCGCGGCCTGGTTGCGCTTCAAAAAATGCGCCAGGTGCCGGGTGATCGCGGCATCGGCCGCGTACGGCAGGCCGAACTCCGTCAAGGCGCCGCGGTGAACCTCCGGCTCATCGTCGATCGAGACCTCGGGCAAGAAGCCTTCCAGCAGAATCTCCTCGATGTCCTTGCGCTTCAGCTTCGTCTTGATCGCGCCGCCGACCACGCCCGTGCCGCGGCCCAAAACGGTGACCGGCGCTTCCTGATCCGCGGCGCCTTCCGCGAGCAGATGCTCCTTCGCGGCCCGGCAGTGCTGCCAGAGCTGATGGAACTGCATCGCATCGAGTTTCTTCGGCAGATCCTGGGCGAGGCGGTGCGCCAGCGCCGCATCGATGTTATCGCCGCCCAGCAGAATGTGATCGCCCACCGCGATCCGCTCCAGCGCGACTTCCCCCTGCCGTTCCTTCACCGCGATCAGAGAAAAATCGGTGGTGCCGCCGCCGATATCGATCACCAGGATCAAATCGCCGACGCCCACCAGTTCGCGCCAGTCCGGATTGCGTTCGATCCAGGCGTAGAACGCTGCTTGCGGCTCTTCGAGAAGAATCAGATCCCGATAGCCGGCCTCCTGCGCGGCTTGCTGGGTCAGATCGCGCGCGACGGCGTCGAAGGAGGCCGGAACCGTGACCAGCACTTGATGATCGTCGAAGGGCTGTTCCCGGTGCTTTTGATTCCAGGATTCGCGCAGGTGATGCAGATATTGCCGCGAGGCCTCCACGGGCGAGATTTTCGGCACGCCCTCCGGCGCGTTGGGCGGCAGAATCGCCGCATTGCGATCGACACCCGGATGCGACAGCCACGATTTGGCGGAAGCAACCAGCCTTCCGGCGTTCTCCAGACCCCTGCGCTGCGCCAGCACGCCCACAATCGGGCCGCTCGGGTCGAGGAAGAGAAACGACGGCAGCAGCAGTTCCTCACGGATTTCGCCCTCGTGAACAAGTTGCGGGATGGGGAAGACCTCGACGGCTTCCCCCTGCGTATAGGCCAGAGCGCTGTTGGTGGTTCCGAGGTCGATTCCAATGACGGGGCGAGGAGTCTCCACTGTTAACCAGTTTAGTGGCTCGCCTTGGTCCGGCTTACCGGAAACGCCGCTTATAGAACAGATCTACGCCCACCAGCCCGTTGATCTCCCGCGACGCCACCGCCGACCACTGGGGATTAATTGACCACTCCACGCGCAGGATCTGCGAGTCAGGCTGGGTGAGATCGGTGACGTAGGTGAACGTGACCCCCGGGGTGACCTGCTGCTGAAGCGTCACCTGCGCTTGCGGCAGAGTCGAGCCGGTCACGAACGTCGGCGCGATCTTCAGCGCGCTCACGCCGAACAGGCGCTGCAACTGGCCTGCGACGGGATTCGCCACCGCCGCGCCCAGCAGCGCCGAAGCGCCCATATCAGTGACGCTCTGCGGGGGCGCCTGCGGCTGATTCGCGGCCAGCACCGGGTCGGACGTTGGGGTCTTCCCCGCCCCCAACAGCGCGACGATGTCCGAGAATTGAAGCGGCGGGTCGGAATGATACGAGAGATTCATGTTCTCCACAGGGCCCGTCACGGTCAGCACCACGTCCACATTCTGCACCGTGGTCTCGAGATTCAGGTCCAGGACCGGCTCGATTTTATACGGATTGTAGAAGGTGACATTGCCCTCGTTGATGGTGTATTTGGCGCCGAAGAAGACCAGGTTGCCCTGGGTGATGTTCACGCGTCCGATCATGCCGGGATTCAGCACGCTTCCGCGCAGAGTAAGATCGGCCTGCGCCTGAAGACCCTGCGTGTAGGCGCTCTGAAAGACCGCCCCGGGCGCCATCCGTACCACGATATCCATCGTCATGTTGGCCAGGATGCCTTCCGGCGCGATGGGAGTCTCCCTTGGCGCGGAGGTCTGGGCCAGGATCGCCGCGAAATCGGTCTGCGGATTGAAGCCCACCCGCACGATGTTGACGTTGCCGCCCAGCACGCTGCTCTGGCTGGCGCCGGTAAGCCGGACATTGGCGTTGGCCGTCACGCTGACGCCTGCGGCGGTTCGCACCAGCACCTGGGTCGCGCGGCTCTGGAGGTTGAACACGAGCCCCGAGCCGGTCCGCGTTACGTTTCCCGTTGCCGTGATCTTTCCTCCGCCGGATTCCGCCGTCAGGGATTCGATCCGCGCCGTGTTGCCGGTGAACACGATGGCTCCCTTCGCGTTGGAGATTCCATTGGGCCAGTCGATCCTCTGGTACGAAGCGTTTTTCAGCTCCATCCTTCCCGTGACGGTCGGCCGGCCGGGGGTTCCCTTGATCGACATGTTCAGCGCCACCGCGCCCGCGGCGCTCGAGTTCTTATCGATCTGCTGGATGAGCGCGAGGTCCGAATTCGCGGTTACATTCAGGTTGAACTGCGGGGACGGATGCAGAATGGCGCCGCCGGTTACGGCGATATCCGTCGAGGGCCCGGCGATATGCGCGCGCTGCACCTGGATCCCGCTGCGGGTAGCCACCGCCGCGATCGCCCCGTCATTGTGCAGCGCGATGACCGGCGCGCCGGACCCCAGAGCGCCGGTGGGCGAAGTAGTCACTTCCAGCTTCGTGATCTGGGCTGAGCCGGTCAGGTCCGCCGGGACCAGCGCCGGGCCGTTCACCTCCACGCTGCCTTCCGCGACCGCATCGAAATTTGGCGATTGGTCGAAATCCGCCCGCCCCAGCAGGGCCATCACGTTCGAATACCGGACATTGCCGAAGTTGAGATGGGCCTTGAGGGGATAATCGCGCGTGAGCTGGGCTTCGCCCGTGAGACGGAGCATGGACTCCGCCAGATTCGAATCGAAATCGATCCGCACCGCGGAGCCCGCGGGCCTCGCGGTCAAGGTAAAGCTTCCGAGATCCTTTCCGTTCGCGCGCAGGCCGCTGCCGGTGACCTTGGCGCTCAGGCTCGTGAGCATCACGCGCGGCGAAGTATGCGGATCGAGCGTCGCCGCCCCGTCCACCTCCATCTGCAATGCTCCGGCGAGGCCCGGACGTAACTGCTGGAGAGCCTTGATCTGTGCCAGCTCCAGCGTATTGGTATCCACATGCAGCTTGAGGCTCCCGGCGCGGAAGTCTTGCGCCGGATGCATGAACGACGCGGCCGCCATGAGCCGGTTCGGCCCGGCCTGGACCGAGAGCGCAGGGATGTGGACCATCGTGTCCGCATAATCGATGTGGCCCTGAATCCGATCGACCGGCTGCTCTCGCAGCACGGCCTTCGCCAGAGTCACGTCGAGAGTGGCGCGGGGCTCCCGCAGCGTGCCCGCGACCTGGCCGGTGGCCGACAGCACACCGCGCCCTCCCGGACCCAATAGATTCCGCTGGCCGGCGGCGTCCAGAGCTTTCTCGACCGGCAGATTGCGAATATTCAGGTCCGCCGTGGTCGCGTGATCGGCCGCGAGGCCGGTGCGCCCGCTGGCGCGAATCGTGGAGCCCGCAAAGTCCGATTCGATGCGATAGGCCAGCGCGTTGCCTTCGGTCCGGATGGTGGCGGCCAGATCGCCGAGGCCTTCGCCGCGCAGGCGAATCATCCGCGCGCCGATGGTTCCGCCGGCCGAGACGAGCTGGAAACGCTCCGCCGCCGAAGGAGGTTGCAAGTTGGCCTCGGCGTCGAGGTCCAGTTGCACTTCGCCGTCGAGATCGGGACAACGCTGGCGCACCGGCCCGATTCGCGCCAGTGTAACCTGGTTCGCCTCCACATGCGCGCGCAGCTTGCCGGACGAAAACTCATTCTGCGGATGCTGGAACGTTGCGTTGACGCTGACGCGCGACCTCCCGGAGGTCATCTGCAATGCCGGAATCGCGATCAATTGCCCGCCGAACGTCACCCGGCCATCGAGGCGGTCGATCGGCTGCCCATAGGCTTCCCCGTTCCTCATCGCGATGTCGGCGGCGCCCTGCGGATTGCCCAGGGTGCCCGACGCCTGCGCCCAAAGCGTGATGCCGCCGCGGACCGGAAGCTGGCTCTCGCCCGCCAGCGCGAGCAGGTCCATGACGTCCGCGTTGCGCATCGAAAGGCTCGCTTCCAGCGGCTCGGGCGGAGCCGTTTTCCAGCGATGCAGTCCTAGCGAGCCCTGAAACTGCGCCTTCAGCGGCCCACGGGCCAGCAGGCCGCCGCGGACCGCCACGCGATTGCTCTGCGCGCTCAGGTCCGCCGACAGGAGATCGAAATGCCGCTGACCCACTGCGAAGCGGCTAAGCGCCGCATGCCCGGCAATCCGCGGCGCGCTGACTTTTCCGGTGACCGTCGCATCCATCACCGCCGACCCTCCCGGATCGAAGCGGACAGGCATCTCCGGCGCCGAGCCGCGGCTCGAGGCCATCGCCAGCGCGGGCCGGAAATCGTCCAGGTTGCGCGAGACGAAGTGCACGATCATCTGGCGGCCCACCGCTCCGGAGAGGTCCACGCGGCTGGAGGGCAGCGCGATAAACGATTGGTCCAAGTCCAGCGAGTCCGCCGGTGCGTCGTAGCGGGCGTTGATTTTCGCGCGCAACGGCACGCCGGACGCTCTGCCGCCGGGCGCGACGGCGATTCGGGCGCGCGCCGTCTCGACGGCGCGCTGAGGTCCTCGCAGGCCGCCCTGTGCCTCCACACTCCCTGAAACCGTACCGCGATACCCGGGCTTGCGCCCTCCGGCCTCCGGCGCCAGCCGTTGCAGATCGAATCCGCGGAAGGCTGCCTCCGCGCGGTAATGCGCGAAATTCTCGATGGTCGCGCGGGCGTCCACGGTTCCCCCGAGCAGCGCGACTCGCGCTGGATTCACGTGAATCGCCCGCGGGGCGGCCGTGAGGTGCGACCGCAGGACCGCTTCGGCGACCTGCACGCCGCCGCTGCGGAAGGAGAGATTCTCGCCGTTCAGGCCCGCGTCCACCGTGTAATTTGAAGTTCCGTTCAGCACCGCGCTGCCCGCGAATCGGACCGACCCGCCGGCCTCCACCGGCCATTGGAACATGCGGGCCAACTCGGCGACCGCCAGGTTGGAGTCGAACTGAACGGTTCCCTCCATCGCCATCAGGTTGCGGAAGGTGCCCGATGCGTCGAAGCTCGAATTGCCCAGCGTCAACCTCGCCTTCGAAATCCATCCACTCTCATTCTGCGCGTGCACCGCGGCGTCCACCCAGAGCACATGCGGCGCATCTCTGGCGGCGCTCAGCTTGAGGTTCAACCCGGCCGCCCGCTTCGCCTCCCGCAAATCAATCTGCCCCGACACATCAGCCGAAATCTTCGGAGATCTCAGGTGGTCCAGCGTTGCGTTTATTTGAAGGCGCGAACCCGGAGTCGTGAGCACGGCATCGGAGAGTTCGAGGCGGTCGCGGCCCAGCAGCAGCGGCAGATTCACATGAACGTCCAGCCGCGGATTGCTCCCCGACTGCACAAACAGCGGGCTCATCGCGATCCGGCCGCGATAATCGCCGCGCACCGGCTCGTAAAACAACTGCGCGGACAGGTTCTCTCCGGCGGCCGAAAACGCGATCTTCCGGCCGGCCACATGAACGCTGCCGTTGTCGATCTGAAAACGCCCGATCGCCAGCTCCACGATCGTCTCCAGGGCGTTCTTGGCGCTTCGGCGCGGCCTCTTGGGCTTGGGAAGATTGGCGCCGCCATCCGGGAAGACGATCACGTCGGCCTGCGGCTGTGTGATCGTCACAGATTGCAGCTCCACCCGGCGCCGCTCCCACAGCGACGACAGACGCAACTGAACGTCGATCTCGCCCGCTCGAAACAAGGGCGCTGCGCCGGGGGGCTCGGTTCCGTGCAGAACGAAGTCCCGAATCACCGCGCGAAGCTGCGGCCACTGGAACCGGAACGCTCCGAGTTCCGCGCGCCCGCCGGTCGAACTCTCTATCGCCTGCACAATTCTTTCGCGGACGTAATTGCCGAACCAGGCGCTCCGAGCGA
>Ga0209810_1003644_pt1 | contig 15862 bp, 17 predicted proteins | sample Coa_R1_7_FD_187159 | JGI IMG/M metagenome (GOLD analysis project Ga0209810, IMG submission 187159) | Surface soil microbial communities from Centralia Pennsylvania, which are recovering from an underground coalmine fire - Coalmine... | ecosystem: Environmental > Terrestrial > Soil > Unclassified...
GAAAGACCTGAGCAAGCTGTGCCGGGTCTGACGCCAGGAAATACCTGGTTGAAATCTTTTTTAAGGCTTCTGCATCAATATCGGATGCATTGCCAAAGCCAATTCCTATGACTTCATAACCGGCATCACGGACTTTTGCCGAAGCCTGCTCCAGTCCGAGCGGACCATCGAGCAGCACTGGATCATCGCCATGAAAGACCTCGTTTTTGCCATCCGTCATGACGATGAGCTGCGGAGTAACATTGCCGCGCGGCGTTCCTTTCTTTTCCAATCGCGCAATCTCCGCATTCAGCGTGTCTACCCCGGTAAATACTGCCTGATATAAGGCTGTGTTGTTCTTAGGGCCTGGTTCGGGCAGAGCATTGAGCTGGGCCACGGCCTGGTCGCGTTTGGAAGTAAAGACCGCCGCCTGAATGGTGGGCACAACATGATGGCTCTCAAAGGGAACAATCGCCACTTCATCCACGCCATCTTGCATCATTGCGAGGTAGTTCTGAATGGCCTGCTTTGCGGCAGCAAAGCGGCTGGTGCCGGGAGCGATGGTCTCATTCATGCTCCCGCTGATATCTATTTCAATCAGCACTACATTGGGGCGCGCGACTGCGTCCCCGCCAGCTGCCGCCTTTACATAAAAGGGCGCGATCGCCCCGTTCGATGTCTGAATGGAAACGGCCTGCGTCAAGCGGTCCTGAGGCGGAAGAAGGACCCCGACGGGAGCGCCGTTCTGGTCTACGGGACCCACGCCCACGGTGAAGCAGGGGACAAGGGTGACCGGCGAGCAGTCATGCAAAGTAGCAGGTCCTGTCTGGCGCAAAGATGCCGGTGTCGCGGCAGCCGCGCTTGCAGCAGCAAGAACGAGACAGCAGCAGATGAGCAGCTTGCTTCTCATGGTTCTCCCTGCTTTCTGGTAGTAAAGCGCAGCGCTGTGCGGCCAATAAGAATGTCATCGGCTTCTGTCAGTTCCTGCGAGGTTGTTACAGTTTTGCCACGTACTCTGAGTACGTATTTCGCAATGCCTGCCGGACCGCCTGCATCCGGGTGTCTGGCAATATAAAAGCGTCCTTCTTTTGAAAAGAGCACGGCATGACGGGCGGCCATAGAGGCGTCCGGTATGAAAATTTCCGCTCCGGGCTGGAAGCGGGTTTCAGATTGCGATGTGGCAAGGTTTCCGACCACGTATGTTTCTTCGTGCTGCAATTCCCAGAATTTATTGGCGCGACCATATTTACTTTGCGCCCGCGCATCTGCGCTGCTGATGAATTGCACTGCGCCGTCCCGAATCAATAATGGAGCCAGTCCTGCTCCGAAGCCAATACCAGCTCCAGTCAACATAAGGCCAGCCGCCTGGCAAAGTTCTGGCTGGTGCCCGCCAAAACCCACGAATAATAACCCGCCCAATAAACCCCCAGCGAGGCCACCCGTATAGGTGTGCAGGATTCTTAGTTTGTTCGATGTAAGCCAGCGGGAGCCAATCCCGAGGCCAAGAATGGAGGCGGCAAGAGACCAACCGGCAAGGCGATACAGGAATGGCGATTCAACAGCGATGTTGGAGCGGAGAAACCATAGCAGCAGGGAAGCAATAAGCGCCGAAAGGATGGCAATCAGGACGCCAATCCATAAAGTCCCCCAGCGAAAAGAGCGCCCCGAATAACGGTCCAGTTGTGCCAGAAGAAATGGAATGAGCAGGACAGCGACCAACCCCAGGAGTATGGCATCTGCCATCCATGCAGCAGATGGGGTTTCGACAATCGCACCGATCATGGCGTTAACGCCCCATGCCATGAGCCCGGCCAACGCGCCTGAGAGGGAGGAAAAATAGATCAGACGAAAGAAATCCATACGTTCTGTCAAAATTTCATTAGGCCATAAAGAACTAAATATAGTTGTGAAACGAACTTAAAATTCGTTTCAGGCGTCTTCACCGGAAAATATCAACTACTTAGCCTTCTACAAACCAGACCGCTGTAATCTTGTTGTTATGCGTATTGTGCGAAAGAAATGGGTCTTTCAAAGCTAAAGCGAACCAGTTACCAGTCTTGCAGCATAGAAACCCTGTCCGTGGCTTTAGTTGGCCTTGGCGCCCTGGGGAGCGAAATTGCACGTCTCCTTGGGGTCCTCGGGATCGGAACCGTGGCATTAGTTGACAATGACAAAGTAGAATCCGTCAATAGTCTGCAAAGTATATTTTTCCGCAACTCGGACGCTTTAGGATGCTATAAGGCTGAAGTAATTGCAAATCATGGACTTACCTATTTTCCGCGTACCCGGTGGATTCCTCATGTAGCCGAAATTGCAGATGCCGGTTTTAAGGGCCTGAAGAATTGCGCGCTGATGATTAGCGCCACAGACAGCGTTTTGTCGCGAGTAGAAACCGCCTATGTAAGCAGAAAGCTACGTATCCCTATGGTGGATGCCGGATTGTCCGGTCCGGCATACTGGCGCGGAAGGGCAGCATGGTTTCCGGCAGAAACAAATGCGGCCTGTTACTGCTGCCAGCTAAGCGAAAACCGCCGTGCAGAAATACTTTCCCTGACCTGTTCACCTGTTTTGAGCTGCCGGTGGGCGGAGGAAAACCGTGATATGCCAAGTACTCCAACCATGGCATCCGTAGTGGCAGGCATGGCAGTAGATCTTGCATTTCGTCATGGCCTGTTCGCGAAGGAAGAGAGTTCCTTTGCATGGGAGATAGACCTGGGAAATCCGCCTGGACTGGTCCGGCACGTTTTATCGCACTCTTCTACCTGCCCATTTCATGACCTTTCTTCGAGCAACACTCTGGTGGAGCTTGCTTACAATGAACCATTCCAGAATTCCCTTACGTCGCTTGACGCAGATGCCTTTGAACTTGACTGGCCCATTGCCATCCATGCAACATGCCTGAGGTGTCACCATAGGTGGCAACCATTGCGCCGGATGGCCTGGGTAAGGCGATATGGCAGATGTCAGCAGTGTCGAGAATCTGCCCGGATCCGATACGAAGCAATAGATAAAATCACAAGAAACAGTGGAGAAGCGCAATTTTCTCCGGCAGATTTGTCATACGCTGAAGACCATTTGTACACGCCGGTTTACCATACCCGGTAGAAAAGAATTATGACGGCACGTTCAGGAACAGTTGCACAAGTTGCCGGATTGCTGGCAATCGCATTCACGGTGCTTTTGATTGCCGGAATTGCCGGCAATGTCCCGCTGATTGTGGTAATGCTGTTGGTCGGAATTGCCACGCCGTTTGTTGCCTCTCTGTGCGACGTCCAATTCGGACAATGGTGGATGCTGCCGGCGGTGCTCACTGCAACCTTCTGCGTCTCTCTGGCCGTGCTTACTGCTGCCCGGCATACCGGCACAGTTACGTGGACGCTTCCCCCCGTTCTGTTTGCACTGATTTCTCTTGCCGCCCTGTTAAGCCGGATGACAAAACGCCGCTGCGCCTTGTGCCACAGACGGCTGGGGCCACATGCAATCACGTTTGGATGCCCGCGTTGCGGCCTTGAAGTATGCGATGAGTTCTGCTGGAATTTTGAACACAGGCGCTGCCGCATGTGCGAGGAAAACCGCGTTCCCATTCTGCCTGCTCAAAGCCAGTGGTGGGACCGACAACTGGGGCCGCGCGTACAACATGGACGCTGCCAGTTATGTATGGCCTCACCTGAGCAGTCTGACTTGCGCAGTTGCGGACATTGCCATCGTCCACAATGCCGGGACTGCTGGGACCAGACCAACGGCGAATGCAGCCGCTGTGGCTGGACCATGCCGAACCTGCCAAAATCTCTCGAGACCGTCGCCGTGCATCTGCCGGTCCACATGGAGCGATAATCATGCCGAAATTCCAGATGTATTTTGATACTGTCCGCGGGGAAACACGCTATAACGTTGACATTGACGAGGACGAAACACTTTCCGAGGTGCTGGAAGAGATTTTGTTTGATCTGCGCGAGCGCGGTGATGTGCTCGCCGGTGAAGGCGAACCGCAGGTCATTTGGAATGGCCAGAGCCTGGATTTTTCCATTCCTTTGTATCAACAGGGAGTGCGACCGAATGACGTTCTGCGTATTTCAACGATTGCAACCAATGGGTGAATATGCCGACGCTTCGCCAGCGCAGAGTTACTCATGAATGGGAAGCTTTGCAGCAGTTGCAGGCCGAATCTCCAGACAAGCTGTTAACTCTGGAGCAAGGCGGCGACGAAGCATTTTTAATTACGGTGGCAAAGATGCCAGCGCTTATCTGCCAGCCTTCTGAACACGAAAACGATGCGATCTGTGACCAGCATTCGCTAAAGATTGTTTTTCCTCGATATTATCCCTCCATGCCGTGCGAGGTTTTTCTTTCGCGTTCGGTCTTTCATCCGAATGTGGACCCGGTGAATGGATTTGTCTGCCTGTGGAACCAATATCTGGCGGCGTACACCAGCCTTCACGCTCTTGCCCAACTGGCTGCTGTGTTGTCATGGCGGCTTGTGAACCCGAATGCGGTCCACTTAATGCAGCCAGATGCTCTCGACTGGTATAAGTCTGAATCGCGCATCGCTAAGCTGCCACTCGCGGATGGGCCCTGGCTCAGGGTGGAAAAGCCATACACCGATGGCCAGTCTCCTCGCCGGAGGCGCTTATCGTGATCTCGCTGAAGCTGTCTGAACCTTCTCCTGATACAAAAATAAATACTCAGGAAATCTCCGAACGGCTGGCTGTGATTCTTGCGGCAAAATACCGCGTCGTGAAACAGCTTGGCTCCGGGGGCATGTCTACGGTATGGCTTGTTCGCCACCGCGCCCATGGAGCGTTTTTTGCCGTAAAAGTATTGCACCCTTTTCTAACGGGCCATGCTGAATTGAGAGAGGCCTTTTACCATGAAGCCGCGCACACTGCGGCGCTTTCAGGGCATCCGAACATTGTGCCCATCTTCGATGTAGACCATGCCGATGGCCTTCACTACATCGTTATGCCTTATGTGCGCGGCCATGATCTGGATGAAGTGCTGCAACAATGCGGGCCTCTGGAACTGGCCGACGCTCTGTGTGTGGCCCTTGAGATTGCAAAGACACTGGCTTATGCCGAAGAACGCAGCATCATGCACGGAGACCTGAGTCCAGGCAACGTGCGCATAGATGAATTCGGACGCGTCCTTCTTCTGGACTTCGGACTTTCGGCACCGCTGCACGTTTCCGGACCACAGAAGGTATTTTTGCTTGGGACACCTTATTCCATGAGTCCGGAGCGGCTTCGTGGAGAACGTCTCGATATGCGTTCCGAACTCTATTCTCTGGGCATTCTTCTGTATCACATGCTGGTGGGAAAGCCCCCGTTTGAAGAAAGCACAGTCGAATCCATAGAGAAGTGGCATCAGGAGGGTGCGCTGCGTTTCCCGGAAGAATTCATGAAAAAGCACAGCGCTTTGACGCAATGGATGGAGGGACTCCTCGCAAAGGAAAGAGCGGAACGCCGCCCACTGGATGCAAAATCATTAGTAAGCGCATTACGCGATCTGGGAGCAGTCAGTTACCGGTTGGATTTGCCAATCAGCCAGACTTCAGAGGGAAAACCGGAAGCGTTTCGCCGACGGCTTTCCAATGCTGAAAGATGAACGAATGCGATCAGCGGCTTCCGGAGAATTCAACGTGCCATTCTATCTCCCGCGCCTTGTCTGGTGCTGTCAGGTCCGTCAGCCAATCATCATTTGTGGATCGGAGCACCATGAGCATTCCGCCGTCCTCTGAACTTTCGCGAAGATATGCTGTTGCGCCACACATCCAATTTTGCAGGTCATCTTCTGAAGCGTTGCGTAAGGACTCTCCATCCAGTAGCGGAACGTAAAAGGGGAAAGACTGAAAGGAAATCTCTGTAATTTGCGGACGATAGTATTGCACAGCAGCTTCGTAAAATTCGCCTGGGTTTGCCACCGCGAAACGAAGAAGCACTCCGGTGCCGGAAAGGGTGTCCCACGCTGACTCCAGCGCCTTCTTTTCCTGCTGTATGCGAAAAACCCGGTGCATCAGGGGGCGGAGTTCTTCCTGGGTGCTGTTCATAAACTCATCGCGCGTCCATAGAGTGGGTGCTCCGCGGTGAGACCAGAAGCCAAGCCCAATATCGGGCAGCCATTCGCTGGCCCTGGCCTGCAACAGCGGTACGTCTTCAGGACGGAAGCGGTCGAACTGAAATAAAACTTCCTGCGCAACGGGCGGATGAAACTCAGACCTTGCAGCGAGAAGCTGTTTCACAGCCAGTCTGTATGCTTGTAGCTGGTTTTCAGCAACCGGATACGTCGTTTTAAGAACATAAGCCTGCCATTTCTCCGGCGCCTGAATTTGCCGCAATCGTGCGTTGAAGAGCATGTTATTCGGGATAACTAAGTCCTTCTTTCTTCATATTGTCGAGCAGGTCTGCCAGATCCTGTTCGATATCATGCGCCGTCGCCAACAGAATACCTTTGTCTTCAGGACTTTCATGCAAGTAGAAATCAAAAAGCGAAAACCATTGCTTGATGTCTTCATCCACTGCCCGGAAAAACAGAGATGAAGTCAACAGCGGGATGATAAACAGCAGTCCCGGATATTGCGGGTCTTCTTTAAGGTCGCAGCCAAACAATTCCTTGCTTTGCTTTAAAAATGGAGACTGCAAGGCAAAGGCGCCATTGGTGACGCGCTGCAGCTTGTCTTTGTTCTGTTCGAGCAATGGGCGCAACATCGGATTTTTATACGCCCGGGGAGGAATTTTAATCTCCGGTGGCTTGTTCTCCTCATCCGGCTTGAGGTAAAGGGTGGTCAGTCCGCCGTGGCCGAAAAACAACTCGCGCTGCCGCTGTTCTTCCGCATATAGAAACCAGTAGCAGTAGTCCGGCTGGAGCGCTTTGTGATCGTACTGGATGGAGCCTTTGCGCAGCGCTGCTGCGTACTTCTCATCGGGAAGAGCAGGCAGCGGCGCAAATGGGTTCCTGCTCAGCCCGATGATCGGACTGAACTCCCGCGCGGTCTTGATGAAGGTGTCGCGCAAATTTGGATGGATCACCTTCATTTGCAGGAACAGTTGCGGTTTGGCTCCATGCTTTTCTGCAATCTGCTGGGAGAAGCGGCTGCAGAACTGTAGGAGCCATTGCCTCTGCCGGAATGGGATTGGAAACTCCGAGACAGGCATCCAGTAAAGCTGGCACGACTGAAGCTGCGTAGCGCGCCGCCAGGGATGGAGTGACTCCTGCCGGTCCAGCGGCTGAAGCCGGGAGCGGCGCTCAGAGGGCGCTTTCAGTGTTTGCTCATCGCTCTGTTTCATCGCAAAGAATTATGGGTGCGCAAGCCGCTGCTGAACCAAGGCCAGGACCTGATAATCATTACTTTTATATCCGAACCCGTCTCCAAATGGGTACCATACGGTTCCATTGCTCAGCGCGAACACGATGCGACGCCTGCTGCGATCAAAATCCATGTATACCCCAACGACAGATCGCGTATCTATCTGGTCTGAACCTTCGAGATGATGAAAACCAATGAGCTGATGGGTAACCGTATGGGTGCTTTGGTCAAGAACCATCTTATGCGAATATACGTAATTGATGTCCCAAACGATTAAATTGATGGCGCTGTAGATAAGCAATATTCCCAAGGCCCAGATCCTCGACCTCTGCTGCCAGCCTTTCCAGGCCAGCCAGAAGAAGAGCGCGGTAAGCATGATAAACAGAAGTCCATCAAACCAATTCATCCGGTCCGCTGGATTCAGAATTACTAACTGCGTTGGGGTATTTACCAGAATCTGGAAGTCTTGCTCCATAAGTCAAAGGGCGGGTGTACAGAACTTATTAGGTATATCATTTATCGGAATCGCTGGATGCCGGCAAGCCAACTGCTTTTTGTATGGCGACCAGTGGTATGTATTGATTCGGATCGTTCTGAATATAGCCATCACCCAAAGGAAACACTTCCTGGCCATTATTCAATACAACGACGATCCGTTTATCGCCGCGGTTAAACTGCATTTCAGCCCGGGCAATCTCAGAGAAAGGAATCGCCTGTGATTCGATGATTTTCCCTTTCTTGAGTGTCTGAACAAGCAGCACGTGTTCCTGCGGCTTCAAGCCCATCCGGTAAGCGATGCCATCCGGCCATGAGATCCACGTCAAAAAAGCAGCAATTGGAATCAGGATGGCGGCTGCTTTCCAAGCACCTTGTTTAATTACATATATTATAAATCCGATGAATACAAGTGTTGTTATCAATTGAAAAAAGCCAAAAGAGTCAGGCGGGTTTTCCGCAATGAATTGGTTCGGGGTATCTACAAGAATCTGAATGTGAGGCATTATCTTTTATTTCCTGACCGCGTCAGGTTTTGCAAATTGATTACATAAATTGGTTTACGCCCACAACCAAAATTTTCTGAGTAATAGCTACTTCATGAAGCATTGTTATGTGAACAACGGGCTGAATAGCACCAACACGGCTATTTAGTGCATCAATTTTACCTTCGATGCCAGATATCTTTGTATCCAAAGCCTTTTCTGCGTGGCAGAATCCATGTGCCTCAGCAAGGGCTCCGATTGCTGCTGTCTGTATTGCTTTGAAATCAAGATTCCAGCCGATGAAATTGGTTACTTGGCGAGCGTAAAGCTGATAGTACTTATACTCATCATGATGCTCTTTGTTTTTTCTATAATGCTCGTCAACATCGTGGAAATAGGCGGCAACTTCTTTAAGTACCTGATTGGCTTTATGTTCTATAGAATGAGCAGAAGTGTAAATATCGTTCGTTGCCCCGATCACGGTCCGGTGCAGGTTGCCAATCGTAGTCTGCAAGAAGTTCAGGACCACATTCTCCGTTTTGTTGCCGCAGATTTTCTTGTCCTGGTTGCCGCCAATCGTATGGCTGCGGTTTTGCGTGATACGTGTGGATTCGTTGCCGTTTGTCTGGCAGTCGTTATTGCCATGAATCAGCGTGGCATGAGCGCCGTTGGTCCCGGCCACGGCGGACGTGCCGGTAATGCCGCCATAGCTTAGCGCGCCGGGTGAGGGAAGCCGATGGTCTGTTCCGGGGTCTGGGACGGCGAGCGGAGTAAGGACTTGTCCATTAAAAGCGGGCATATGCGCGACCTCACATTTTTACTATGAGCGCCGGTCCACAATGACCGGGACCAGCGTTCGGACAACCGGTGCTTCGGCGTCCAAATCCTGAATACCCATTGTTACTACAGACCCAGGTGGAATTGTCAAAGGGCCAGCAGCTTCGGAGCGCAGCCAGACTTTGTCCACAGCATCGTAGACGCCTGCCAGTCCTGAGATAGTTGTGTTTGCAGCAATCACAGATCCTGCGCCAATACGGACGCCGTCAAAAACACCGCAATTGTAGCCCAGTACCACCTCGTCTTCAATGATGTTAGGGCTGGCTTCCAGCGGCAGAAGTATTCCGCCAATGGCCGTCTGGCACCCTATGTTTACGCCGCGTCCAATCTGGGCGCAGGCGCCGACCATTACGTGTGAATCAATCATTGTGCCTGCTCCAATGAACGCTCCCATGTGAATCACCGTTCCAGGCATGACGGTCACTCCCGGTTCCAGATGAGCGCCATGACGGACATAGCTGCCTGCGGGGATGCGGCATCCAGGAAATGGTGCATTTCGCCACGGCATCGTATCAAGTTCTGTTCCAGGAAAAGGGCCGGTCTGCATCGCGAGGGTCCCTGCCTGCACAGAAGCCAGCAGGGCCTTTCTGACCCAGGCATTGACAATCCACGCACCATTCACAGGTTCAGCTACCCGGACCATGCCCGTATCCAGTGCATTGCGTAATTCAGCAAACAACGCAGATATCTCGGGCGTGTGCACGAAAGCGTGCGTGGCAATTTCCAGGCGGGAGCGAAGGCCCTCAATGTAATCAGCGTGGGTGGAGGTCTCCATCGAATTATTTCCACGATACTATGTTCCTGACCAAGTTGAATCAACAGAATATTGCGCCGGTGTAGGGCTTTTGGATATCCTGATTCGGCTTTAGTAGTTTACTTGTCGTCTTTTCCTTCCTGTCTGGATCATTGAAGTATTGCTTTGAGATAAAAATTCATGCGGCGTTTGCTGCTTTTTCATCACTGGAACAAAAGCTGGTAACAGAGGAACCCATGGCAAACCCCCGAGTCCACATAAGTTCAGAATCCATTTCCGATACGCTCTGGAAAGATATTCAGGTACGTCAGGCGCTGAATGACCATTGGACGTGCCGGATTGAGTTGCGAAATACGCCTGATGAGCGCCCCGCAGTGGAAGAGATGATTGGGCAATCGCTCAGGATTTCCACGTTCAGCCTGCTTGGTCAGGAACAGGTCATCTTCGCTGGTTTCATCACTTCAGCTGAACTTGTCTTTGAGGTAACAGGAAGTTATGGAGCTGTGATAGAAGCGGTCTCTCACACATGGAAGATGGACCGCGCGCCGCGTCACGCTTATTTCCAGAAGAAGACGGCTAGTGCGGTGGTCCAGCAGGTAGCTGGCAATTATGGCCTCAGCATGACGGGAACCATGCCTGCAGGCCCGGAGCTAAGCTATGCGCAGTGGGACGAAACAGATTTTGCCTTTGTTTTGCGACTTGTAGACGACACAGAGGCATGGATGCGGCCAAGCCTGGGCGACAGTCCCGGAATCGAGATTCAGATCCAGTTTCAGAGCGGCCCCACCGTCCAGTGGCGAGAGGGCGAGTACGGTCTTCTGGAATGGCGTTCCGGCGCTTCGTTGCAGCCGCTGAAGATGGAAGGCCACCATTATGATCCGCTCCCGATGGAAAGCCAGTATCATACCGATGTCACCGATGAGGTCCCGGTGTATGGCGATGCTGCGGCCCCGTTGGTCTCTGCGGTGCAGCAGCAGGGGAAGAATCTGCCCGCAGCCTATGTGCCGGAGCGGCACAGGTCGGTCACGCAAGAGGACTACAACAGCCGCCTACAGCGCGAATCGCGCCGTGCCCTTGCCTCCAGCGTTGTCTGCCATGGAGTCAGCCGCGAGCCACAGGTGTGTGCCGGAAACACTGTGACGGTCGCTGGACTTCCCGGCGCCAATGCTACTTATGGTGTGCTTTCCTGCACGCACCACTGGACACCGAAAGGTTATGAGAACTCCTTTACAGCTACGCCGGCGCAGCGGTGGTCGCAGCCTTCGCGCCCGTCGCGGCCTTTGCTGAATGGAATTTATCCGGCGAGTGTTGTCAGCAATCATGATCCGCACAATCAGGGGCGGATCAAGGTGCGGTATTTCTGGCAGGACGAGACGGAGACGACCTGGGCGCGGCTGATCACGGGTCATGCCGGAGCAGGGCGGGGCTCGCTGATGTTGCCGGAAGTGGGCGATGAGGTGGCCATCGTCTTTGAAGGAGGCGACCCGGAGCGGCCCTATATCGTGGGTTCTCTGTGGAACGGGGTGCAGCAGCCTCCGACGCAGGGGTTCTGGGAGGGAGGCACGAACGGGGGCGAGTTTGCGGGAAATAATATCAAGCGGCTGGTGACCAAATCCGGGCATCGCATCACGGCGGTGGACACCACTGGGCAGGAGACGCTCGCCGCAGCCACGCCGAAGAGCACCCGTTTGATGATGACGGAGAAGGCGGATGAGACGGGGCGTCCGGCGATTGTGCTGTACAGCGATGGAGACATTATTCTGTCGGCCCCGAAGGGCAGAATTCACATGCAGAGCATGGTGAATTCGAAGGAGGTAGGGTAGCAGCGGTAGTGGAACGGTAAGCACGCGTTCGGCCCAACCAATGGCTGTTGCAGCGGCCGCGCCGTCTGCATCTGTTTCTGCACCGAAGCTTAAGGAAACAGATTACGATGGGTGTTTGATTGGAAACAACTGTCAGCCATTGACAAAGAAATTGAAACCGGGCGAGCGTCTGACAAACCAGCAGATCAAAGATGCCTGGAAGTCAGCATACGTCTCGAATTCCCCCTGTTGTCAGGCCAGACGAGCTGCAGGGAAAGCGCCAAAGCGCATTGTGTATGTCAATGGCATTCGCACGGACAAGGCAGGACAATGCGAGACACTGAAGCGCATTGCCAACCAGACCTGTGCGCAGGTCATCGGCGTGCATAATGCAACGGACGGTACCATGTCGGACCTGTGGCAATCAGAACAGGACAGGGGCCTGATTGACAGGGCCCGAGCCGGCAAGCCGTTTTCGACCCATGACGGCCGAGACCCTGCTGTGGATTCATTGAGTGACGTCATCGCTAATTCGGTACGTGATGGAGACCCTCCGGACATATGGGCGCATAGTCAGGGTGGAGCGATCGCCAGCCTGGCCAGCTATGATGCCAATAACGAACTCAAGCAAACGGGATATACGCAAGGCATATCGGGCCTGAACGTGACCAGCTTTGCCTCAGCCGCCCAAAGCTGGCCATCGAATATATCCGCACAGCACTTCATCCAGGCACAGGATGAGGTGCCGATTCAATTCGGTTTAGGATTGGATAACAGCCAGGATGCTGCAAATACCGGGCCCCATCAGCAAGTTGTCCGATTTACCGGAACACCGCCTAATATTCAGATTCCTACTCCAGAAGAGTTCAACAAAAAATATCAAGCTGCTCAGCTTGGAAGAGCAACGCACGCTGGCTGGGAGCGAAGCTGGACTGAGTATCACGATATGAACTCAATCTATTTACCAGCACAACGTCAGAAGGATGGAGGCTGCTCGCCCGATGGCAAGTAGTTCAGGAAGAAAACGCATCTGGCTGGCCGTTCTTGTGCTGGCTTTAGTATTCGTCTGGTGGTGGAGAGGAGGATTCGACCGCGTGATTGCAGCAACAAGTTCAAGGCGAGAAAAAGCCCAAGCTTTGGTAGCCGCGTATGCCAAGCATGTAGGTGCACATGATGCTGTGCACCAGACATTAGACGAAAATAACGATCGGTCCTTTGGCGATTTTGGCTTTCATTATTTCCCAGACAGGGATGTGCTGGAAGCCCGCGTTTTTATCGTGAGGTCTCACATTAAAGATTGGCCAGACCGTGCTTCATTTGAGAGAAAAGTTGATGCGGGACTGAACGATCCTAGGATTGGCGGTATGTACGACCGGGGAGGTGGGTATTTCAAGCTGGATGAGGATAAGCAGATACTTTTCTTAGTGAAGGATTACAAAGTATCTGAAACATCTCCTGCTGAGTTCATCAAAGATGTGGATAATCTGAATGCATTAGGGGGCATTTGGGTGATGAGCTGGTTTGCTCATGCTGCTGATCAAAGTCTTGGTGCAGAGCCACCACCGACTCAGCGAATCACGCGAGAAAACGATCCTTACAGGTGATGATTTTTGAGTTATGACTGGACATTTGACTTAGGCCGAAATCCTCAGCAATCATGATCCTCATAATCAGGGGAGGGTGAAGGTACGGTACTTCTGGCAGGAGGAGTCGGAGACGACCTGGGCGCGGCTGATCACGGGCCATGCCGGAGCAGGGCGGGGCTCGCTCGTGTTGCCGGAAGTGGGTGATGAGGTGGCCGTTGTGTTTGAAGGAGGCGATCCGGAGCGACCTTATATTGTGGGCTCGTTGTGGAACGGGGTGCAGCAGCCTCCGACGAATGGCTTTTGGGAGGGAGGCACGAATGGGGGCGAGTTTGCGGGAAATAATATCAAGCGGCTGGTGACCAAATCCGGGCATCGCATCACGGCGGTGGACACCTCTGGACAGGAGACGCTCGCCGCAGCCACGCCGAAGAGCACCCGTTTGATGATGACGGAGAAGGCGGATGAGACGGGGCGTCCGGCAATCGTGCTGTACAGCGACGGCGATATCATTCTGTCGGCCCCGAAGGGCAGAATTCACATGCAGAGCATGGTGAATTCGAAGGAGGTAGGGTAGCAGCGGAAGTGGAACAGTAACCGCGCATTCGGTCCAACCGATGGCTGTTGCAGCGGCCGCGCCGTCTGCATCTGTTTCTGCACCGAAGCTTAAAGAAACGGATTACGATGGGTGTTTGATTGGGAACAACTGTCAGCCGTTGACGAAGAAATTGAAGCCGGGCGAGCGCCTGACTGGCCAGCAGATCAAAGATGCGTGGAAATCGGCGTACGTGTCGAACTCTCCTTGCTGTCAGGCCAGACGAGCCGCTGGAAAGACACTGAAGCGGATTGTGTATGTGAATGGCATTCGCACGGACAAGGCAGGGCAATGCGAGACACTGAAGCGCATTGCCAACCAGACCTGTGCCCAGGTACTTGGCGTACACAATGCGACGGACGGTGCCATGTCGGACCTGTGGCAATCAGAACAGGACAGGGGCCTGATTGACAGGGCCCGAGCCGGCAAGCCGTTTTCGGCCCATGACGGCCGAAATCCGGCTGTGGATTCATTGAGTGATGTCATCGCTAATTCGGTACGTGATGGAGACCCTCCGGACATATGGGCGCATAGTCAGGGCGGAGCGATTGCCAGCCTGGCCAGCTATGATGCAGATAGCCGATTGAAAGTATCGGGTTATCCACAAGGCATATCGGGCCTGAACGTAACCAGCTTTGCCTCAGCCGCCCAAAGCTGGCCATCGAATATATCCGCAGAGCACTTCATCCAGGCACAGGATGAGGTGCCGATTCAATTCGGTTTAGGACTGGATAACAGCCAGGATGCTGCAAATACCGGGCCCCATCAGCAAGTTGTCCGATTTACAGGAACACCGCCAAACATTTACATGCCTACTCCAGAAGAGTTCAGCCAAAAATATCAAGCTGCTCAGCTTAGAAGAGCAACGCATGCCGGATGGGAGCGAAGCTGGACCGAATACCACGACATGAACTCAATCTATTTACCAGCACAACGTCAGAAGGATGGAGGCTGCTCGCCCGATGGCAAGTAGTTCTGGAAGAAAACGTATCTGGCTGGCCGTTCTTGTGCTGGCTTTAGTATTCGTCTGGTGGTGGAAGGGGGGATTGGATCGCGTGATTGCAGCAACAAGTTCAGGGCGAGAAAAAGCTGAAGCCTTGGTGGCGGCATATGCCAAGCATGTGAGTGCGCATGATGCCATACACCAGACATTAGACGAAAACAACGATCGCTCCTTTGGCGATTTTGGCTTTCATTACTTCCCAGACAGAGATGTACTGGAAGCCAGAGTTTACATTGTCAGGTCCGACATCAAAGATGATCCGGAGCGAGCTCCATACCAGCGGCGGGTCTATGCAGGGTTAAATGAGCCACAATTCGGCGGTATGTACGACCGGGGAGGTGGGTATTTCAAGCTAGATGAGGATAAGCAGATACTTTTCTTAGTGAAGGATTACAAAGTATCTGAAACATCTGCTGCTGAGTTCATCAAAGATGTGGATAATCTGAATGCATTAGGTGGTATTTGGGTGATGAGCTGGCTCGGCCATGCTGCTAACCAAATTCTGGGCCATGAACCGCTACCCACGCGCTTCGTAGACCGTGAGCACAATCCTTACAGCAGGCATTAATAATATTTTGGAGTAAATTAGCGGCTTGTGACGAAATCCGGGCATCGCATCACGGCGGTGGACACCTCTGGGCAGGAGACGCTAGCCGCAGCCACGCCGAAGCGCACCCGTTTGATGATGACGGAGAAGGCGGATGAGACGGGGCGTCCGGCAATCGTGCTGTACAGCGACGGCGATATCATTCTGTCGGCCCCGAAGGGCAGAGTGGGCATGGACAGCTACAACCGTAATCTCTCTGTACCGTCCTGAAGCCTGTAATTGAGTTTTTGTCTGTGCTGCTCAAGGTTAAGGCATTTTTAGTCCCAGCGCGTTCACCACGGCGGGGTCAGGCACGGCTTTGCCATTCTTTTTCGTAACGATGCCAAAGTTTGCCTGGTAGTCCCACATGGCCCATCCGATATGGTGTTTGTCCAGGGCCACGCGCATATCGTGCAGCCATTGCGCGCGCATTACGGGATCGG
>Ga0209810_1003646_pt1 | contig 15844 bp, 15 predicted proteins | sample Coa_R1_7_FD_187159 | JGI IMG/M metagenome (GOLD analysis project Ga0209810, IMG submission 187159) | Surface soil microbial communities from Centralia Pennsylvania, which are recovering from an underground coalmine fire - Coalmine... | ecosystem: Environmental > Terrestrial > Soil > Unclassified...
CAATGTGCGCCTGGTACGCTATCTGTGCGTCATCAGCAGCGGTTTCCTCTCCGGGCTGTCGGGGGCCTTCCTCTCGCTGGGCATCGCCGGTATCTTTAACACCAACATGACAGCCGGCGCCGGTTTCATCGCCCTGGCGGCCATGATCTTCGGCAAGTGGACGCCGGGCGGTACTGCCATCGCCTGCATCATCTTCGGCCTCGGCGAGGCGCTCGGCACACGCTTGCAGGATACGGGCGTCTCCCCGCTCCTGCTCAGCACGCTGCCCTACGTCCTCACCATTGTCGCCCTCGTTGGCCTCGTCGGGCGCACCACCCCGCCCGCCGCCGATGGCGTTCCCTACGAGCCAGGGTCCGAATAAAGAAGGAGAATAGACGATGCAAGAAAGTACCGCGACTGTCCTGACAGAGGAACGCCCCGTTCCGCTGGCGGTGGAGATGGTCAATATCACCAAAGTGTGGCCCGGCGTGATTGCCAACGATCACGTCCATCTCAAGGTGCGCAAGGGTGAGATTCATGCCCTGGTGGGCGAAAATGGCGCGGGCAAAACCACGCTGATGAATATTCTCTACGGCCTGATTCACCCCGATAGCGGCGAAATTTTTATCAACGGCAACCAGGTTCACATCAGCGGCCCGCGCGAGGCCATCCGGCTCGGCATCGGCATGGTTCACCAGCACTTCATGCTCATCCCGCCGCTCACGGTCGCCGAGAATATCGTGCTGGGTCGCGAACCGGGCGGGCTGGGTTCGGCCTACGAGACCAGAAAGGCGCGCGCCGACGTGCTGGCCCTCAGCCGTCAATACGGCCTGCCCATCGACCCTGATGTGCCAGTCGAAAAGCTCTCCGTCGGCCTGCAGCAGCGCGTCGAGATTCTCAAAGTCCTCTACCGGGGCGCCGATATCCTGATTATGGACGAGCCAACCGGCGTGCTGACGCCGCAGGAAACCTTTGAACTCTTCGGAGTCCTGCGCGGCCTCGTCGCGCAGGGCAAAACCATCATCTTCATTACGCACAAACTGCGCGAGGTGCTGGAACTCTCCGATTCCATCACCGTGCTGCGACGCGGCAAAAACGCCGGGGAACTGGTCACCAGCCAGACCAACCAGGCCGAGATTGCGCGCATGATGGTCGGGCGCGAGGTACTGCTGCGCGTCAACAAGACGCCCGCCCACCCCGGCCCCGTCGTCCTGCACGTCGAAGATGTCCACGCCGAGTCTGATCGCGGCCTCGAAATCCTGCACGGCGTCACCTTCGATATTCATGCAGGCGAAATTCTCGGCATCGCCGGCGTCGAGGGCAACGGCCAGTCCGAACTGGTCGAGGTGCTGACGGGCATGCGCAAGGTCACGAGCGGGCGTATCATCCTCACCCCCGTCGTGGACGGGCAGGCCGGAAAGCCCATCGACATCACCAACATGAATGCCAGCGCCGTGCGCAAAGAGGGCATAGCGCACATCCCGGAAGACCGCAGGGGCAGCGGCCTCGTCCTCACCGATTCGGTTGAGGATAACATGATTCTGGGCCGACAGGACTGGTCACAGTTTGCTCGCGGCGGCTTCGTGCTGCAACTGCGCAACATCACGAACTGGGCGAAGAAACTCATCGCCGAGTTCGATGTGCGCACGCCCTCGGCTTCGGCCTCGGCCCGCTCGCTCTCCGGCGGCAACCAGCAGAAGATCATCATTGCCCGCGAGTTCGCCAGCGACCCTGCCGTGCTGGTCGCGGCCCAGCCCACGCGCGGCGTCGATATCGGCGCCATCGAATTCATCCACCGCCGCCTGATTGAGCAGCGCGACGCGGGCAAGGCCGTCCTGCTCGTCTCCGCCGAACTGGACGAAATCCGTTCCCTCTCCGACCGCATCGCCGTCATGTACGAGGGCCGCATCGTCGATATCGTCTCGCCAGAGGCCAGCGAAGAGCAGCTCGGCCTGCTCATGACCGGGGGGCATTTGTCGCAAGAAGCATAGCGAGCTTCCCTCGTATGTCATGCTTTGCTCCCGCTTAGCATCTGAGCTTGCCCTGCCGAGAGGCCAGACCACTGCCGTGCGGCTGGCCCGGGGTGGCTCCGCCTTTTCACCACGCGCAATAGACAACAATGGGGTTTTGCTATCTCTGGCATAGCAAAACCCCATTGTTGTCTACAGCGTCTTTTTCTCACGTCCTGAATGCAGCACGGACGTTGCGGTCGGCAAACAGGTAGATCAGAATAATAATCGGCAGAACCAGGCTAAGGATACCCACACCGGTCTGGCCGCCGACGAGACCCAGGATGCCGTTGATCAAGGCAATGACTTCAATCACCACTGTAGTCCAGAATGCCCAGGCTTGCAGCGTCCACAGGCCCCAGGCCAGAACGAGGTAGAGGATACCGAGGATAAGGGTGAAGATGCCAACCCCCATTGCACCCGCTCCCGCCGCGCCTGCCAGCAGCATGATGCCGCCGATGATGCCCAGAATGCCCTGGATTGCCATAATTATGGCGATAATCGTGATACCCAGTGGGCGCGAACGGCGCGTCATCTGTTCCATACGTTTCAATCCTCCTTCATACATTCCATCATGTCAAGAAGTTGTCTCTTCTCTCAGTACACCGCCAGCCCCGCCAGACTCAGCCAGCGATGCACCTCAGCTACGTACTACACTCCTGACAGGCAAAAAAGGTTTCTACCTGTGTATGAATGTTTGTGGCTTTGATCGCGTATGATGGTGGGAAGCAAACGGTCTGAGTAATTGGATTGATCTGATCAATGAAATATGCCTTTGCGTCAAAGAGGAGCAGCTCCGAAAAAAACAAGATTAAGAGATTGGGGTGGCCCCAGTTACTTTCAGCTGTCGTTATAGGAGTAGCTATCGGAATACTGCATGGGGGGCTGAGGGCCATCAGTGTCCTTCACATGAGCCAAAAGCAGGATTCATCCAGCTGTACCATCCTTTTTACGATGGGAACCCAATGGCGTTGGCAGTTCATGGATGGTCTCTATCTTCTCTTGATAGCTGGAATGTTGACGGCCTACATGATCATGGTCATTCATTTCTAGCAGAAGATTCTAAGGAACTCCTCCACAGCAAACCATCGCCACGAAAACCACAACGCCGCAGCCAGTAGCTACTCAACCATATCTCCTTCCAACATTGATTCCTTCCCAAGACGCTCCTCACCTGGGATCTGCTCCAACCAATTGCTCTGGACCACGCCCTACAAACCCGGATCCACAACAATTTGGCTCAGGGATTGGTTCTTACCCTGTCTGGGCGATAGGATTTGGTGGGCCACATGCAACACTCTCTTTAGGTGTGGATGGAGGACAGTATACTTCTACTGGATGGCAGCGGAAAGTCTTGTGGTCCGTCAAGGCCAGTTTCCCTCAAACGATTACTCTTCAAGGCAAAGCACTTCATGGAAATACCCCGTTATTATTTCAACCTGGTGATGACAATCTAACTGCGATGCCCATACTTGACCCGCGTCACCCAGGAACAATTACAGGACAAGACGCTGGATGGTCAGAATTCCCCTCGTATCTCTACGTTCCTGCGGCTGGTTGTTATGTCCTTGAAGCCCATTGGCAAAGTGGGGGTTGGAGTATGCCCTTCGCTGCCGGTCGATAAGGTGAACCAACCCTATTTTTCTGATTCTTGTTTACCCACGTTTTTAAACTTTTAAGCCCAGTACCTTTGTCAGCCGCAGCACTTCCGCTCCCATGTTCACATCATGGTTGTTGATGGCGAGATTGGCGGCCTTGCGCAGCAGGCGTAGGGCGTCGGGGGTGTTGAGGTCGTCGTCCATTACTTCGATGAACTGGGCGCGCAGGGCTGTGTCTTCCCCTTCGTTCTGCCCGCCGACGAGGGCGCGTACCTGTTTGAAAAGCGATTCCGTTTCCCGGGCCTGCTTCAAATCGTTCTCAGTCAGTTCCCAGGGTTCGCGGTAGTGCTTACTTGCCAGCACGATGCGGATGGTGTTGGCGCTGTATTGCTGGAGCAGGTCGCTGACCAGCGTGAGGTTGCCCAGCGATTTGCTCATCTTCTCGCCATTCTGATGCACCATGCCGGTGTGCATCCAGATGCGCGAGAAGGGGGCATGGTCGGTGTAATTGACGGACTGGGCGATCTCGCAGGTATGGTGGGGGAAGGCCAGGTCGGCGCCGCCACCGTGAATATCCAGTTCCGGGCCGAGGTAGTGCATCGACATGGCGCTGCATTCGATGTGCCAGCCGGGGCGGCCCGGTCCCCAGGGACTCTCCCATGCCGGTTCGCCTGGTGCCTGCGCCTGCCAGAGAACAAAGTCCAGCGGGTCCTGCTTGTGCGGGTCGTCAGGGAAGTTGCCGCGCTCGTTGGCGACTTTCAGCATGGCCTCGTAGCTGTGCAGGCCGATGGCGTTGGGCATTACGTCGAAGCCGGGCGCCTTCTTCACGCTGAAGTAGACGTTACCGCCGCTTTCGTAGGCGTAGCCGCGCTCAAGCAGGTTCTGGATGATTTCGAGCATGTAGGGAATTTCGTCGGTGGCGCGGGCGTAGACATCGGGACGCCGCCAGTTTAGCGCGTCCATATCGTTGAGAAAGTGCTGCGTTTCGCGGTTGCCCAGTTCGTCCCATGCCATGTGCAGTTCGCGCGCCTTACGCAGAATGTCGTCGTCGATATTGGTCACATTTTGCACGTAGAATACCGTGTCGCCGAGAAATTCCAGGTAGCGGATGAGGTTATCGAACGAGATATAGGTGAAGGCGTGGCCGAGATGCGTGGTATCATACGGTGTCACCCCGCAGACGTAGATGCGCACGCGATTTTTGTCCTGCGGCACAAACTCTTCTATCGTTTGCGTGATGGTATTAAAGAGTCTCAGTGGCATGGTGTTCTCCTAAACCAAATAGACGAACGGTATTGGCTGTAGTGACGCGGGCAAGTTCCTCCAGCGTCATGCCGCGAATGTCCGCCAGCTTCCGGGCGGTGTAGGTGACGAAGCGCGGCTCGTTGCGCCGCACCTTGAGCGGTTTTGGCACCAGGTACGGGCTATCCGTTTCGACCAGAATGCGATCCAGCGGGGCCATGCGCGCCACCTCCGGCAGCGCGTTCCCTTCTTTCGTCAGCGGCCCGGCGAACGAGAGCATGAAGCCTTCGAGGGAGAGGCACTCTTCTGCCTGCGCGACATTGCCGGAGAAGCAGTGGAAGACGCCGCGCAAGCCCTGCCCGTGTTTGCGCAGCAATTCCATCACGTCCTCATGTGAATCGCGGACATGGATGATGCAGGGCAGGTTACACTCGCGGGCCAGTTCCAGGTGGGCGCGGAAGACCGCGCGCTGCACCTCGCGCGGCGAGAGCATGCGAAAATAGTCCAGCCCGAACTCGCCGATGGCGACCACTTCCGGCTCGCGGGCCAGTTCGCGCAACTGCCGTCTCACCTCTTCATTATAGGTCGTCGCATCATGCGGATGCACCCCGACTGCTGCATAGACGACCCCCGGATGCGCCTTCGCCAGCGCCAGCGCCATCTGGCTTGAAGGCAGATCGCAGCCCGGATCAATCATACGGGTAACGCCCCCGGCCACCGCAGCCGCGATCACCGCCTCGCGGTCGGCAGAGAAGCGGGAAGTGTCAATGTGGGCGTGGCTATCGACGAGCAAGCACACTATTCCTTTCCAACAGACAAAAAAAGAGATCACATCGCTCCGGCCTGCGCCTGCAAAAGCGTACAGACTGCTCTGAAGGCACATCCAGAGGCTCCCATTACTTCATTAAGTATAGTTCACGGCTGGGAACATGTCAAATTGCCCGGACAGGCCGCTTTCTGAGACGTGTCATGCTGAGCGGCGCTCGGCATGCCGTGACAAACGCCCCCCGACGTGTCATGCTGAGCGGCAGCGAAGCATCTGGTCTCACCAACCGGGCAGTGTGGCCCATCCTGAATGCTTCGCCGCGCTCAGCATGACATGTCGCGGTCACTTTCTCATAGCATGACACGTCCGAGGCACCATTGTGCATGCTATTGACAGTAATTTGCAACTGATATATGCTTGTATGAGTAAGACTGGACTCGCACAGTCTGTTCTCGACTGAACGCAACGGCCCGCGTAGGAAGCCTGCTGGAAAGGGAGCCGCGAATGAAATTAACGATGAAAGGCGATTATGGCCTGCGTGCCATGCTGGATATGGCGGCATATTACGGGCAGGGGCCGATAGAAAGCGCAGACATTGCGAGCCGACAGTATATCCCGGAACAATATCTTGACCAGATTTTGATGGCATTGCGTAAAGAGGGACTGGTCAAAAGCGTGCGCGGCCCCCGAGGCGGCCATATGCTGGCGAAGCCACCGGGACAAATTACGATGGCCGAGGTGATGCAGGCGTTGGAAGGCTATGTGCCGCCAATGGAGTGCCTGCCCAATCCCGATTTCTGTAAGCTCTCCCCCGGCTGCGCTCTGCGCGAAGTCTGGCAAAAAATCGATAGCATGACCCAGCAGGTTCTGAACTCGACAACCATTGAGGAACTGGCACAACGCCATCAGGCCGGCACGGCTGAGACGATGTACTATATCTGACAGAATAAGCCGGGGGGTAGAGAAGAGCGTGGCTGAGAAATTCCAGGAGACGCGCGGCGAGAAGGTAATTGCGATTGTAGAGGATGATCCACGACTGCTCGACATGTTTCACGATATGTTGGATATAGCAGGGACGTGGCATTTGCACGTGTTCTCCGATGGGCAAGACGCGAAAGACCGGCTGCCGAACCTGGGCGCGCACCTGATCTTGCTGGATGTTGGCCTCCCCAATCTGGATGGCGTCTCCCTCTATAAGATTCTGCGTGGCCATAGCAACACGCGAAACACCCCGATCATCGTCATCACCGGCAGCCACGACTGGGAATTGCACCGCATGGGCCTGCAAACGGGGCTGCTCCTGCGCAAGCCGTTCAGGATGGAAGAGCTGCTCTGGATGATTCAGGCTTTGCTGCCGGAGGAAAAGGAATAGGAAGCGGAACAAACGTATGGCCCGTTGGGCGAAAGATGCAAGCGAGCTGATTGGCCGCACACCCATTGTCGAGCTAAAGCGCGTGACGGAGAGCATGGGCGCGACGGAGGCGACTGTGCTGGCCAAGCTGGAGATGTTCAGCCCCGGCGGCAGCCTGAAAGATCGCGTCGCTTTCCAGATGATCTGCGAAGCGGAGGCGCAGGGACTATTGCGGCCCGGAGGCATCATCACGGAACCGACCAGCGGCAACATGGGCATTTCGCTGGCGTGGCTCGCGGCCTCGCGTGGCTACCAGTGCATCCTCACCATGCCCGATACCGTCAGCCTGGAACGCCGCCTCCTCTTGCAGCGTTTTGGCGCGAAGGTGATTCTCACGCCCGCCGTCCAGGGCATGCGCGGGGCCATCAATAAGGTGGTCGAGTTGCGCACCACACTGCCTAACGCCTGGTTTCCGCAGCAGTTTTATAACCAGTCCAACCCGCGCGCCCATCGTGAGGGAACCGCCGTGGAAATCTGGGAGGAGACAGGCGGGGCCGTCGATATCGTCGTGCTGGGCGTTGGCACGGGCGGCACCCTGACGGGGGTGGCCGAGGGTCTGCGCGCCCGCAAACCCACCGTCAAAGTGATTGCCGTCGAGCCTGCCTCCTGCGCCGTCCTCTCCGGCGGGCGAGCGGGGCCGCACCGTATCGAAGGGCTGGGGGCCGGTTTCATTCCCGATACGCTGCGCGTTGACCTCATCGATGCCGTCATCCCCGTCACGGATCATGACGCCATCGTCACGGCCATTCGCCTGATGCGCGAGGAGGGTCTTTCGGTCGGCATCAGCAGCGGCGCTGCCGCCTGGGCTGCGCTGCAGGAGGCGCGCAAAGAGGAGAACCGGGGCAAGGTGATTGTGACCCTTTTCCCCAGCGCCGCCGAACGCTACCTCCACACTGCCCTCTTCGACGACCTGCGCTCCTGACCTCAAATACCCATAATCAGATAAATATAGTGGCGCGTTTCGTAGGGGAGGCAGTTCATCCAGTTGCCGCCGCAGTTGTTGACGGCGTACTGGACGGTGCCGCTGCCGCCGTTGTAGGCAGCGAGAGCCATAGCGTAGTTGCCTCCGTACTGGCGATTATAGCTGGCCATCAGGTTGGCGGCCCCGCGCAGGGCCTGAATGGGATCCCAGGGGTTGATGCCCAGCCCGGCAGCGGTACTCGGCAGAAATTGTGCGATGCCGACCGCGCCAGCCGGGGAGACGGCATTGGGATTGAAGCCGCTTTCCACGTCGATTTGCCGCACAAAGTAGACAGGCGAGATACCGGCGTTGACGGCATCCTGCTGCGCAATGGCGACGTACTGGCTCGCGGGCAGCGTCATCGGTGGAGGCGCGGGCGTGTTCTTCTGCTGCGATCCGCTCTGCTTCTGCGCTACCTGCTGCGACGTGAAAAGCCAGCCCAGTTGCCCACTGCGTACCCAGCTGTTGAGGCCGGAGAAGACGTGAAAGGGTGTCTGCCCGTTATCCAGCGGCGCCAGCGAGACCAGGGTAATCATCAGAACGATGAAAATACTGCTGATGACGATGGACTGGCGCAGGCGCGTACTCAGACGCGGCCCGTGTGTCGCCTGTTTCCCGTCTTGCCGCTCCTGCCTGCGCGGGCGTTTCACCTCGGCAGGAATCACCATCAGACGGCCTGTAGTGCTACTCGGAATCGTCGCCTGCAGCGCAGCAATCAGCGAGGGCGCTTCCTGTGTTTCGATTTCCAGCCCACCCGTCTTCGCAGCCAGGGCCGCGAGTTGATCTGTATTCAGGACAGGATATTGACCGGTCACCGGAAAAAGTTCATCGGTCGGTCCGGCATATGCCCTCATGCCGGTCGGCCTGACCGTGACTGTGACCGGGCGCGTGGCTGAAGATGAAAGCGCGGGAAACGATGCTGATAGTCCTTCCGTCACCGGGCGTTCGTCCTCGTCGTCAAACGCATCAAATGACGGCACAGGGCGGAATTGCGGCATAACCTTAACCTACCTCACTACTGCTACTAAACGAAGCTATGTGACCATCACCTGATGGTCACTGCGGTACTGTCGCGCTTCGTATCTGACGTGCTTTTGTAAGAGTCTACATAAATAGACCCGCAACCGTCAATTTTTTGAGCAAGATGAGGTTAAAAATAGGCCGAAACTCCCATAATCTTAACCGCTTCTTAACCCACCCCTTTCGACCACATGACCGCACGCTGTGCTATACTGTAGTCACACCTGTGTCTGCAAAGGAGGAAATTATTGAATATTCCCAGTCTCATCGCCCTCTTTTTCGCCGCTATGCTGGGAGGCACGTTGAACTCCGTGGCGGGCGGCGGCAGCTTTATTTCGTTCCCGGCGCTCATCTTTACCGGCGTCCCCCCCATTAACGCCAACGCCACTAACACCGTCGCGCTCTGGCCCGGTTCGGTGGCCAGCACGGGCGCCTATCGCAGGGAACTGGCCGCGCTGGATCGTCTGGTGCTGCTAGTTCTCAGCATCATCAGCCTGGTGGGTGGCATTCTGGGCGCGCTGCTGCTCCTGGATACGCCACAGGCCACGTTCGTGCGCCTCATCCCCTACCTGCTGCTCATCGCCACACTGCTCTTCACCTTCAGCAGCCGCATCACTTCAACGATCCGCAAACTGTTCGTGCGCCCGGCAGCCGAGACGCCGGAGAACAAGATCACGCGCGAGCCGGAGCCGTTGCCAGAAATTGCTGAGAAAGAGACCGGTGATGAAGCGGCGAGAGAAAAGCTTGCTGACGCGCGTGGAAATACCATGAACAGGCGACCCGGCACGGGCATGCTGGTCGTTATCTCGATTATCCAGCTAATTGTCGCCACCTATGGCGGCTATTTCGGCGGTGGCATGGGCATCCTGATCCTGGCCGCGCTCAGCATCCTGGGCATGGAAAACATCCACGAGATGAACGCGCTGAAGACGCTGCTCACCAGCTTCGTTAACGGCGTGGCCGTCCTCACCTTCGCCATCTTCGGCGCCGTCGTCTGGCCGCAGGCCCTGCTGATGGTCGTAGGAGCCATTATCGGCGGCTACGGCGGCGCCTACTACGCGCGCCAGCTCGACCCGCGCATCGTGCGCGCCTTCGTCATCCTCGTCGGCTTCGGCATGACCATCTACTTCTTCATTCGCTAGCCTGTCACGTCGCTGCTTGCGCCCCACCGCCGCGCTGACGGGGATAAGAAATATAGGCTGGCATAGAAAAGATGGTCAAAAATGCTTGACAGGACGCAAACGTTGTAGTATTATAAGGGAGCCGACGCGGGGTGGAGCAGTGGTTAGCTCGTTGGGCTCATAACCCAAAGGTCGGAGGTTCGAATCCTCCCCCCGCTACCAGATTTCAGGCGAGAAGCGAATGCAGTGAAATCGCTTCTCGCCTTGTTTTATACCCCTCACTTTTCGACTCTTCCCACCTCTTATCGCTCGGTGAGAGCAAAAGTGAGAGCAAGACAATGGCTAGAGCGTCGGTCAAGTAGTTCGGCGTGGAGGAAGCGACCGTGCAAAGGTATCAGCGGGGTATCCGCGCCAGCCTGAAAGAGCCGCTTGAGCCGGAAATGGTCTCCGCGCTGGAAGTTTCCGTCCTCGCTTATCTGGCGGGGCTTTTTTCACCGCTGGCCGATAGGTGAGATGGTGGTCTCTGTCGCGCAGGTGGTGTATAATCAGGGGCATGAGTAAGAAGAGTTGGGTGAGTACGATTGTGTACCGGCTGGGGCAGGTGCGCCAGCAGTTAGGACGAGGGGAGCCGCTGTCGAGTGAGGAGCGGGCGGAGATGGTCCGCTGGCTGCCGGAGCGGGCGCGGGAACTGTTTGACACGATGTCGGTTGCCGATCAGCGACATGCGCTGCGGGTGTGCCGGGGATTGCAGGAGCGGGGGTGTGGGGACGCGGAGATGCTGGCGGCGGCGCTGCTGCACGATGTCGGCAAGGCGGAGGGCCGCGTGCCGTTCTGGACACGCCCGACCATTGTAATTGGCAAACGCCTCGCTCCTGGCCTGCTTTCTCGCCTGACACGCTATCCAGTTGATGAGGATCGCAAGGGCTGGCGGCGTTCGCTCAGCTATGCCTGGCACCATGCCGAGGTGGGGGCCGATCTTGCAGCCGCCGCCGGGCTTTCTCCACGAGCCGTTCTCTATATTCGCACGCACCACCAGCCCGATGGCCCGGCAGCGCAGTTACACCTGGTAGATGAGGTATCGTAGCCTATGTTCGAGCAACCAGATTCGGCGTACCAGCTTTCTGGCGTGGAGATCGGCGCTGAGGCGCATGGCCAATCGCGTTCCTATATCGTGCGCCTGCCCGTCTTCGAGGGGCCGCTGGACTTGCTGCTGCACCTCATCGAAAAGCGACAGATGGAGATCACCACCATCTCGCTGCTTGCCGTGACCGACCAGTATCTCGCCTATCTGCACGAGCATCTTTCACCTCTCGCGGATGACCTCGAACCTGACCCGACGCGCGCTGAACAGACGCAGGCCATTCTGGCGAACATGGCGGCATTTGTCTCCATCGCCGCGCGCCTGCTCTTTATCAAATCGCAGAGCCTGCTGCCGCGCACCACCCCGGAGCAGCTAAGCGCGGAAACAGAGAGCGCCGTCGTCATGGCCGAGGAGTTACAGCGGCACCTGCTGGAATATAAGCTGGCGAAAGAGATCGCCTACCACCTGCGACAGCGTGAGGAGGCCGGACTGCAAACTTACGGGCGTTCCGGGCTGCTGGCGGGCATCGAGGCGCAACTGGCCTGGACGCCGCCCACGCTCACCGGCCTGGATAGCTCCACCCTCGCCGGTGCCTTTCGCCGCCTGCTCGAGCTGCATGCCCGCGACCAGGCCAACGGCGCGGACCTTATGCCGTTAGCTCGCGTGCGCGTTAGCGAGCGTATCGCCGAGATTATCAGCATGCTCGCTGAACGCACTACCTCGTTGCTGCTCTCCGAAGTCATCGCCGGCGAACGCTCGCGCCTCGTCATCATCGTCACGTTCCTGGCCGTCCTCGAACTCTGGAAGCAGGAACGCCTCGTTGTGCGCCAGGACATTGCCCTCGGCCCCATCGTCCTCGATAAGGGGCCGCGCTGGTCGGAGCAGATACCGCTCGACGAAGAAACTGAGGAACTGTAAGGTGTATGCGGCCATGTCGTGTCGAGGTGAAACCCGACCTGTGGGGTAAATCGTTTTAACCCTGGAAGTTACAACCCGGAGGTGGGGTTGCTGGTGGACGTATAGCGTTATGAGGAGGTATCTATGCTGCAAAGTGGCACACATACACGGAAACAGAGCGATACCAGCGTGAAGTCCGTTCTCATTGTCGAAGATGATCCTGATATTGGTCCATTTCTTGTAGAATCAATCATGCTGGAAACGCCCTATCAAGCTATGCTGGTAACAGATGGATATAAGGCATTAAAAACTATAAACTCCCTGAAGCCGAACCTGTTCATTCTGGATTATCGCATTCCATACCTCAACGGTCTCGAACTGTGCGACCGTATTCGCGAGATGGACAGCTTCAAAGATATTCCGGTGATTATGGTCAGCGCGCAACTGCCGGGGCAGGAGGTGGCGAAGCGCAACATTGTTGGCATGCACAAGCCGCTCGATTTGAACGAGTTCCTCGATACTGTCGAGCGATTAATGGCTTGATTTCTTGCGATACAGGGACTACAATACAAGTAGCATTGAGGCTGTGTTGAACTGCTGTGCAACCAGCACATGAATCATATACTCCTCGCGGAAAGGAGCCCTGTATCGTGACAAACGGTGTGCAATGGAGCAAAATCTGGGGGAACGTCATCCTGGGCGTCCTCTGGATTGCTTGCTTCCTGTTCATTTCTCCCACGCTGATTATCGATTACGGCGCGGGCATAACCATGAATTTCAAAATGACCGTTGTGGTCATCGGTCTGCTCATCATCGTTCTTTATAACATTTTCTACCGCTCCAACGGCCTCTCGACCAAGCTTGGTCTGACCTGTATTCTCACTATGTGCTGGCTGGCCTTGATTATTTTCTATCCCTTCAAAGACCCCAACAATAGTGCAGCCGGTGCGGTAGGCTTCTTCACTCTGATCGGCGGCCTCGCCGTCTCCGTCCTCTGGGTGCATTTCTTCGCCGATGAGCTGACATAGGAACGAACTGCCCATGGCATGCCATGAGAAAGTGGCCGGGACATGTCATGCTGAGCGCAGCGAAGCATCCGAGTTGGGCCATGCCGCCCGGTTGGTGAGACCAGATGCTTCGCTGCCGCTCAGCATGACACGCGAGGAGACCATTCTCATGTCATGCCATGGGTGTAATTTTTGTTAATGCCTGAAGTGGCGTTTGCCGGTGAAAATCATGGCGACTCCGTAGCGGTTAGCCATGCGGATGGCTTCGTCGTCGCGGATAGAGCCGCCGGGCTGGATGATGGCGGTGACGCCTGCCCTGGCGGCGGTCTCCACGCCATCGGGGAAGGGGAAGTAGGCATCGGAGGCCAGCACAGAGCCGCGCGCCCGCGCGCCCGCTCTCTCCACCGCCAGTTGCACACTGGCGACGCGGTTCATCTGCCCCGCGCCCACCCCGACGACCGCGAGCTTGTGCGCCAGCACGATGGCGTTGGATTTGATATGCCGCACCGCCTTCCACGCGAATAGCAGATCGGTCATCTCTTCCAGCGTCGGCTTACGCTCGCTCATCACGCTGTAGTCAACCTCGCCTGTGCCAACGGAATCTGGCGTCTGGACAAGCAGGCCGCCGCTGACGCTGCGCACCTCCGGGCGTTCCGAGGTCAGGGCCGACGTGCCGGGCTTTGGCTCGATGGGACAGTGCGTTGCCAGCAAGCGTAGATTCTTTTTCGCGCGCAGGATGGCCAGCGCCTCCTGCGTAAAGTTGGGGGCGATAATGGCCTCGTAAAAAAGCTGCGAGATTTCCCGTGCCGTCGCCTCGTCAATTTTACGATTGCTGCCGATGATCCCTCCGTAGGCCGAGATGGGGTCGCCCGCGTGTGCCTTCCTGTAGGCTTCGACCAGCACATCATCGCAGGCCAGGCCGCAGGGGTTGGTGTGCTTGATAATGGCGACCGTCGGCGCGGTGAAGCTGGCTACCGTTTCCAGAGCCGCTGAGAGGTCAAGCAGGTTGTTGTAAGAGAGTTCCTTGCCGTGCAGCACCTCGGCCCCCGCGATAGTTGGCGTTGACTGCGGGGTTGGCACACCTCCCCAGCGATAGAAGGCCGCTTTCTGGTGTGGGTTCTCGCCGTAGCGCAGAGGCTGAATCAGTTGCAGGGGCAGGGTCAGCTCGTCGGGAAAAAGCGTGGAGGAGGAGCCGCGCAGATATTCGGCGATGGTGCTGTCGTAGAGCGCAGTATGCTGGAAGGCGATGGCGGCCAGGCGGCGGCGCGTTTCCAGGCTGACCTCGCCCTGCTGCTCCCACTCCTGCATCACCGGCCCGTAATCCTGTGGGCGCACCAGCACAATCACATCCTCGAAGTTCTTGGCCGCCGCGCGAATCAGCGTCACACCGCCGATGTCGATCTGCTCCAGCGCCTCATTCAGCGTCGTCGTCGGCTGCGCGATAGTTTCTGCGAACGGGTAAAGGTTGACGGCGACAATATCGATGGGCTGGATATCGTGGCTTGCCAGCTCATTCATGTGTTCGGGCAGGTGCCGCCGCGCCAGAATGCCGCCATAAATAGCCGGGTGCAGGGTCTTGACACGCCCGTTGAGAATTTCGGGAAACTGCGTCACCTTGCTCACCGGTTCCACTGCGATCCCGGCCTCCTGCAAAGCATAGCCGGTACCACTGGTAGAAAAAAGAGTTACTCCACGGGCCTGCAGTCGCTGTGCCAGTTCTACAAGCCCTTCACGATTGGCTGCGCTCAGAATTGCTCGCATGAAACCATCCTCCTCTGGTAAGTTCCTCTCCGAAGGCGCAAATACGTTCTCAAGTGGAAAGATATCCGCAGCCAGTATAACCCGATTATTGCTCCATGACAAGCAAGGAAGCCGGAGATCCTTCGCTGCCGCTCAGGATGACATCATGCTCTGGCTGCCAGCGGTTCTTCGTGAAGAATGACAGACTTCTCTAGCAGATGGTAGGGTTCCCCTGTGTCATCCTGAGCGGCAGCGAAGGATCTGAGGTGAATATGGTTAAGATTTCTTAACCACAGGCTGGTACTTTCCTGCTAGATGTACGCTCAAATACCTGAGAAAATGGAAAAAGGTATGGTAATATCGCAACCAGCAAGTATATACAAACTTATATCAAAAAGCTTCATATCAGACCACAACATCTCATTGTGGCTGCTTTTCTTAGAGAGACAACGGACGCGTTGTCCACGAACGAGAACTACCAGTGCTGGAGAAATGGCAACACGCGGGAACTGGTTCAGGACAGGCTGTTGCTATGATGACCGGTAGTGCTGGCAGGCAGAGAAGATGGAACCGCAGCGCAGGCGCACAATCACGCGCGCGGCCTGTGAGCTTCCTTACAGCGAGATGAGAAGAGCGAACAGGCGGAAGTTGTGAGAAAACCGCAGGTTCGCTCACGAAGAGAAGGGGTGTATTGAGTATGCGCAAGCAAACACATCGTTCGTTTAGCTATGGGTACGGCGGGGGGCGCAAGCGCCGTTTTTCACCGTTGGCGCTGGTTGGTTTCTGTGTGCCGCTGGTACTGGCGCTGATCGCGGGCATCGTTTTTGTGCTGCCGCATATAGGGTCGCACGCAGCGACCGCCAACGGTGATTGCACGCTGATTGTCCCGGCCAACCCGCTCAGCGCGCAGGGGCTGGCAACCCCCTATCAACTGGTGGCTACCAATCAGAACAAAGGCCCCTGTAACGAGGCGAACGCGAATCAGAGCGCCTTTGTGCAGGCGGCGGTCTTT
>Ga0209810_1003648_pt1 | contig 15841 bp, 7 predicted proteins | sample Coa_R1_7_FD_187159 | JGI IMG/M metagenome (GOLD analysis project Ga0209810, IMG submission 187159) | Surface soil microbial communities from Centralia Pennsylvania, which are recovering from an underground coalmine fire - Coalmine... | ecosystem: Environmental > Terrestrial > Soil > Unclassified ...
CCTTAAGTTGACGCCTAAGGGGGTGGCCCTACTATACTACGCGCGCCTGTGGGACTGTTCGGGTATAGTAGGGCCACCCCTTGCGGGTGGCCTGGGCGGGGTGGCCTGGGGATGCGGGTGGCCTGGGGATGCGGGTGGCCTGGACGGGGTGGCCTGGGGATGCGGGTGGCCTGAAGTTGACGCCTGAGGGGATGGCCCTACTATATATGACGGCTCCACAGGCCCCAAAAATGTATCGTCTAGAGTAGGGCCATCCCCTTGCGGGTGGCCTGAGCGGGTTCTCTCGCTGTACTGGAAATGAGGTTGGTCGCCGATGGCGTCCCTGGAAGAACTGGTCCCCGGCGCGCAGGTCAAGGGGCTGCTGCCTGCGGCGACCGTGAGCATTGTCAGCGCGAGGCAGCACGGCTCCGTGGGCGTGGAAGTGGTGTACCGGGATGCTGACGGGCGGCTGGGCAGCGAACTGCTGTATCAGGATGTTATCGCCGGGCTGGAGATTGTCCCTGCCGATCTGCCCTGGCGTTTCGATGCCGATGGCGCGCTTTTCCGTCTCGCTTCCGAAGCCTACCGTATCCGCCTGGCCTATCTGTTCGACCCGCTCATCGCCGTGCATACCTCCTTGATTGAGCCGCTGCCGCACCAGATCACCGCCGTCTACGAGACGATGCTGGCGAAGCAGCCGTTGCGCTACCTGCTGGCCGATGATCCGGGCGCGGGCAAAACGATTATGACCGGGCTGCTCATCAAAGAACTGCTCATTCGCGGCGATTTGCGACGCTGCCTCATTGTCGCTCCCGGCAATCTCGTGGAGCAGTGGCAGGACGAACTGGCCCGCCGCTTCCACCTGGCCTTTGCCATCCTTACCAATGACCGGCTGGAAGCCTCCGTCTCCGGCAACGCCTTCCAGGAGATGCCCCTGTGTATCGCTCGCCTTGATAAACTCTCGCGTAGTGAGGCGGCGCAGGAAATACTGCGGCAGAGCGAGTGGGATCTCGTCGTGGTCGATGAGGCCCATAAGATGTCGGCTACCTTTGCTGGCGGCGAGCCGAAGTATACGAAACGCTACCACCTGGGCGAACTGCTCGGCACGCTCACGCGCCACCTGCTGCTGCTCACGGCCACCCCTCATAACGGCAAAGAAGAGGATTTTCAACTCTTCCTGCGCCTGCTCGATGCCGACCGCTTCGAGGGCCGCTTCCGCGAAGGCGTCCACAGCGTCGATGCCTCTGACCTCATGCGCCACCTCGTTAAAGAGCAGCTCTACACCTTCGAGGGCAGGCCGCTCTTTCCCGAACGCTACGCCTACAGCGTCACCTACCGCCTCTCGCCGCAGGAAAGCGCGCTCTATCAGGCCGTGACCGCCTATGTGCGCGCCGAGTTCAATCGCGCCGACGCCTTAGAGAAGGCGCGCAGAGGCACCATTGGCTTTGCCCTTACGACCTTGCAACGCCGCCTGGCCTCCTCGCCGGAAGCCATTTATCAATCCCTGCGGCGCAGGCGCGAACGACTGGAACGCCGCTTACAGGAAACAAAGCAGGCGCAAAATGCCCATGTCCCGCTTGAACTACTCGCCGACCTGCCCTCCTTCGATGAGGACGATCTCGATGATCTGGAGGACGCGCCGGATGCTGAGCGCGAGGCGGCGGAGGAGCAGATCGTCGATCAGGCTTCGGCGGCGCGCACCATCGCCGAACTGGAAGCCGAAATTGCGACGCTGAGCGGGCTGGAGGCGCTGGCTCTGCAGGTGCGGCGCAGCGGGACGGATCGCAAATGGGAGGAACTGGCCAGCCTACTCGCGCAGCAGGCCGAGATGTTCGACCCGGCGGGCCAGCGCCGCAAGCTGGTGATCTTCACCGAACACCGCGACACCCTCAACTACCTCGCCGGGCGCATCCGTACTCTGCTTGGTCGCGCCGAAGCGGTTGTGACCATTCACGGCGGTATGAGCCGCGTCGAACGCGCTGCCGCGCAGGAGGCCTTCACGCAGGACAGAGAGACGCTCATCCTGCTGGCGACCGACGCCGCCGGGGAGGGCATCAACCTGCAGCGCGCTCACCTCATGGTCAACTACGATCTGCCCTGGAACCCCAATCGCATCGAGCAGCGGTTCGGGCGCATTCACCGCATCGGGCAAACGGAGGTCTGCCACCTGTGGAATCTCGTAGCCGTTGATACGCGCGAAGGCGAAGTCTTCGCTACGCTGCTGCGCAAGCTGGCGGAAGAGCGCGAGGCGCTGGGCGGCCAGGTCTTCGACGTGCTGGGCAACGACAAACTGTTTGAAGATCGCTCCCTGCGCGAACTGATCGTGGAGGCCATTCGCTACGGCGAGCAGGCCGCCGTGCGCGCTCGCCTCTTCCGCGTCGTGGATCGCGCGCTGGAGCGCGAGCATTTGCAGGCCCTGCTGGAAGAGCGCGCCCTGACGCACGAAGTGATGGACGTGGTGCGCGTGCGGCAGATTCGTGAGGAGATGGAGCGGGCGCAGGCGCGTCGCTTGCAGCCGCACTACATCGCCTCCTTCTTTCTGGAAGCCTTCAGACGCCTCGGCGGCAGCGTCTACGAGCGCGAGCCGCAGCGGTATGAAATCACCAATGTCCCCGCCGCCATTCGTCAGCGCGTGTCCCGTCACGACAGCCGGGCCGTCATCCTGCGCCGCTACGAGCGCGTTGTCTTTGAGAAGGAGCGCGTCCACGTCGCGGGCAAGCCTCCTGCTGCCCTGATCGCTCCCGGCCATCCCCTGCTGGATGCCACGCTCGACCTGGTGCTGGAGCAGCAGCGCGACCTGCTCAAAGAGGGGGCCATCCTCGTTGACCCGACTGATGCGAGCGAACACATGCGCGTGCTGTTCTCTCTGGAAGAGACTATCCAGGATGCCAGTCACGACAGCGCAGGCAAGCGCCACGAAGTCTCGCGCCAGTTGCACTTTATCGAGCTGGATGAAGGCGGTCGCCTGCATAGCGCGGGCTACGCGCCCTTCCTCGACTATCGCCCGCTCACGGAAGAAGAGCAGGCCGTCGCTGCCCAACTGCGCGGCGCATCCTGGCTTTCCGGCGATCTGGAAGGGCAGGCGCGCAGCTATGCGATCACCGAACTGGTGCCGCGCCACCTGGCCGAAGTGAAACAGCGGCGCGAGGCCCAGATTGACAGGACCATTGCCGCCGTCAACGAGCGACTGACGACCGAGATCAGCTACTGGGATAACCGCGCCGAGCAGTTGCGCATGCAGGAAGCGGCGGGCAGACCCAATGCGCGCCTCAACTCGCGCAACGCCCGCGCTCGCGCCCAGGAACTGCTCGACCGGCTGGAACGCCGCGTCGCCGAACTGGAACAGGAACGCAAGCTCTCCCCGCTGCCGCCGGTGGTCATCAGCTGCGCCCTCATCGTCCCCCAGGCATTACTGGCGCGCCTGCTGGACGACACACCGCCAGCCAGCGATGAGCAGGCACGCGAAACGGCCCGCATCGAGCGGCTGGCAATGCAGGCCGTCATGCAGACTGAACGCGCTCTGGGCTACGTGCCGCGCGACGTGAGCGCCGAGAAATGCGGCTACGATATCGAATCCTCCATCCCCGGCACCGGCAAACTGCGCTTCCTCGAAGTCAAAGGCCGCGTCAAAGATGCCGCCACCGTCACCGTCACGCGCAACGAAATTCTGACCGCGCTCAACAAACCCGACGATTTCATCCTCGCCATCGTCCTCATCGACGGCGAAACGACCACCACCCGCTACATCACCCGCCCATTCGGGCGCGAACCGGACTTTGGCGCAACCAGCGTCAATTATGAGCTAGACAAACTACTATCCAGAGGAGTCGTTCCCGTATGAGCATGCAACCATCCTATACCACCAAGTTGATCGAGGTCGCCCTGCCGCTCAACGCCATCAACGTCGCCTCGGCCCGCGAGAAATCCATCCGGCATGGCCACCCCTCGACGCTGCACCTGTGGTGGGCGCGTCGTCCTCTGGCTGCCTGCCGCGCCGTCCTCTTCGCCTCGCTCGTCGATGACCCCTCGGCCCATCCTGAGCAATTCCCAACCGAGCAGGCACAGCAAGCCGAACGCGAGCGACTCTTCAAGCTGATGGAACAACTGGTACTCTGGGAAAACTCCAACAACGAAGATGTCCTGAACATGGCGCGGGCCGAGATTCTCAAATCGACCAACGGCAATCCGCCGCCGGTCCTCGACCCCTTCGCGGGCGGCGGCTCCATTCCCCTGGAAGCGCAGCGCCTGGGTCTGGAAGCGCACGCCAGCGACCTCAACCCGGTGGCGGTCCTCATCAACAGGGCGCTGATCGAGATTCCGCCGAAGTTTGCCGGACGTGCGCCCGTGAACCCGCAGGCGCGCCGATCGCTGATGGGCGGAGACTGGCACGGCGCGCGCGGCCTTGCCGATGATATCCGCTCCTACGGCAAATGGATGCGCGACGAAGCAGCGCGGCGCATCGGCCATCTCTACCCGACTGTTAGCTTGCCCCACGAATATGGCGGCGGCGAAGCCACCGTAATTGCCTGGCTGTGGGCGCGTACTGTACAATGCCCTAATCCCGCCTGCGGCGCAAACATGCCCCTGGTGCGCTCATTCTACCTCTCTAAAAAGAAGGGCAAAGAGGCATGGGTTGAACCGCAGATCGACCGCAGCGTCACGCCTCCAGCCGTCCACTTTGCTGTGAAGACAGGTAAAGGCAAGCCACAGGATGGTACCGTCAACCGACGCGGCGCCGTCTGCATCGCCTGCGGCACACCGGTTCCCCTTAATTATGTACGTACTGAAGCGCAAGCAGGGCGAATGAAATATATTCCCTTAGCGATCGTTGCTGAAGGACACGGCGGGCGTGCTTACCTTGCACCATCGAAAGAACATGAAAAGATAGCCCTTGATGCAAAGCCGAAATGGAAACCAGAAGAATTAGTAACCACTCCAAGTCATGATGTTGATCGCCTGCCTATGTATGGTATGTATACCTGGGGCGATGCTTTTACCCCTCGTCAACTTGTCGCGCTAACCACCTTCAGCGATCTCGTGCTGGAAGCCAGGGAACGTGCGCTGGCTGATGCACGCGAGGCTGGCTGGCCCGATGATGGCCTCTCGCTCAATGATGGCGGCACTGGCGCGACGGCGTATGCTGATGCGGTAGCGACGTATCTGGGGATTGCTGTTGATAGGTTGGCAATGACAGATAATGCTCTCGTTCGCTGGAATCCCGTAGGAGAAAAAGCACAGCATGTTTTTGGTAGGCAAGCTCTGCCAATGATCTGGGATTTTGCTGAACCTAACTTTTTCGCAGGCGCGACAGGAAGTATCAGTGCTGCCATTGAATTAGCTGCCGATCCCATTACTTTTTTAGGAAAAGGGAACTACTGTGGATTTGTGCTTCAACGCGACGCAACTGCAATCATTGATGGAATAAACTGGCCACTTATTTCTACCGATCCGCCTTATTATGATAATATTGGCTATGCTGATCTCGCGGATTTCTTCTATGTCTGGTTAAGGCATTCATTGCGTACTGTTTACCCTGATCTATTTAGAACCATGCTTGTACCTAAAGCAGGGGAATTAGTGGCTACTCCCTATCGCTTTGATGGAGATAAGAGTAAAGCTCAGAAATTCTTCGAGGTGGGCTTGGGCAAAGCATTTGAACGTATGAGGGCAGTTCAGCATCCTGAGTATCCTTTGACTGTCTATTATGCCTTTAAACAGGCCGAGTCAGAAGTTGAGCAGGACGAAGATAACGAAATAGAAACAAATGGGAGCGACAACAAAAGTGCATCGGAAGCAACCGCATCCACCGGTTGGGAAACGATGTTAGAAGGTTTAATCAGTTCTGGCTTCACAATTACCGGCACATGGCCTATACGTACCGAAATGAAAACGCGCCAAGTAGCAATGGGAACAAACGCGCTGGCCTCCTCCATCGTCCTTGTCTGCCGCCCGCGCCCGGAGCATGCGCCGGTGGCCTCGCGCCGTCAGTTTCTCAACGCGCTCAAGGCGGAACTGCCCGCCGCGCTGAAGAAGTTGCAACATGGCAGCATCGCACCGGTGGATCTGGCGCAGGCGAGTATTGGCCCCGGTATGGCGATCTACTCGCGCTACAGCAAGGTGGTCGAGTCGGATGGCACGCGCATGGGCGTGCGCACGGCCCTGCAACTCATCAATCGCGCGCTGGATGAGGCGCTGGCCGAGCAGGAGGGCGAGTACGATGGGGAGACGCGCTGGGCTATCGCGTGGTTCGAGCAGTACGCCATGAACGAGGGCGAATACGGCATGGCCGAGACGCTCTCGAAGGCGAAGAACACGAGCGTGCAGGGCATGGTCGATGCCGGGCTGGCGCAGGCGCGCGGCGGCAAGGTGCGCCTCGTGCGCCGCGAGGAACTGCCGCAAAACTGGAATCCGCGTTCCTCTCACCTGACAGTCTGGGAGGTGACGCAGCGCATGATCGCGGCGCTCAGTCAGAAAGGCGAGGTGAGCGCGGGCGATGTCCTGCGCCAGGCAGGCGCGCGCGGCGAGGCTGCCCGCGACCTGGCCTATCGCCTCTACACGCTCTGTGAACGCAAGGGCTGGGCGCAGGAGGCGCTGGCCTACAACAGCCTTGTCATATCCTGGTCGGAGATCAGTCGGCTGGCGCATCGCGAGGCTGGAGATGCAGGGTTGTGGGAAGCAAGGTATCTGAGGTGAGGAAATGACTACGAGCGATTCATGCTCACATTAGTATGGAGGGGAGGACACATGTTATACAGTGAATCATGCAAAACAGGCCGCTTACAGATTGATCAGACATCGGTGAGAGTGGTAGGACCCTTTAATAAGCTGGTATGGTCAATACCACGTAAGGATGTCACGTATATCGCGCTGAAAAAAGGTGTGATGCTGGCGGATCTCACAATTTATACAGCGAACAATCATTTTCCCGCGAATCTTGTGGCGAAACAAAAAGCAGAGAGGTTTCTGGAGTTTTTCCCGAACGTTCCGGTAGGGCCAGAGCCACAGATAGGATTCGTACTGCCCACTCAGCAAACAGTAAGTGCTTCGCAGTCACTACCGCAGGGACAATGGCAGCCTGCGCCTGATCAGACAGCAGTCTCGCAAGCTGACCCAATACTCCCAGCATCCACTGTATCACAGCCTTTAAGCGATCAAGGGCAAACACCATCAGCAGAGTCCGGTCAGCTATTCCCATACACACAATACCCACAGGTTGGGCAATATCTACCCGGTCAGCCGCCAACATATCCGCCCGGACCGGGGATGATGCCACCAGAGTCGCCGCGCAAGAAATTGAGCCGACGCGGATGCGCCATCACCGGGGCAATTGTGGTGATTTTCATCATTATTGCAGCAGTGAGTAATGGCACGAAGGGTAATGATAATATCACAGCAGGAGATACCTCAACGCAAACCACATTGCAGGCGACCACACAACCAACGACACAGCCACCTGCACAACCAACGACGGCTCAGACTCCAACTCCGACACCGACACAGGCTCCCACGCCCACGCCTACACCTTCATTCGCGAGCTTTGGCGATGGAACATATCAAGTCGGCAAAGATATCCAGCCGGGTACCTATCGCACACGTACCGGTTCCCCAGGGTGCTATTATGAGAGGCTGAGTGGATTTGGCGGCACACTGAGCGATATCATCGCCAATAATAATACCGACTATCCCGCCATTGTTACCATTAGTGCAACAGATAAAGGCTTCTCTTCCCAGAATTGTGGTACATGGACAAAAGATTTGTCACAAATCACCACCAGCAAAACCCGCTTTGGCGATGGCATGTACATTGTCGGTACTGATATCGCTCCAGGAACGTACAAAAATACTGGCGATACTGGATGCTACTATGCCAGGTTGAGCGGATTTGGCAACACAACTGACGATATTATCGCCAATAATAATACCGACAATACTGCTATTGTCACCATTGCCGCCTCCGATAAAGGCTTTCAGTCTGATGGATGCGGCATGTGGACAAAAATAAGTAATTGAGCCAGAAGGATGCAACATATGGCACAGAGCAACCACGAGCGTGTGGGGCGCGCATTGAGTCTGCTGAAGCAGGGGTTGCAGCCCTTTGTGGAGCGCCAGATGCAGGCGGTCTATGGGGCGCGCTGGCAGTATGAGGCGGTGCAGGCGTTGCGCGATCAACATATCGGCGAGGATGGCCTGCACCTGGATTCGCAGGCGTTGCTGTTGATCATCTGGGATCAGTGGCAACCGGTGTTCAGGAGCGTGCTGGGACACGCGGAACGGGCGCTGGTGAGCGAGCTGCGCGAGACACGCAACGAGTGGGCGCACCAGCGTCCCTTCAGCACGGATGATGCCTACCGCGCGCTTGACAGCATCCAGCGACTGCTCAACGCCGTTTCGGCTGCACAGGAGGCGGGCGAGGTGGAGCGGCAGAAACAGGAACTGCTGCGCCAACGCTACGAAGAGCAGGCGCGCAACGAGACGCGCAAGGTTTCGGCTACCACCATCGAGGGCCGACCAGGGATGGGGCTGCGTCCCTGGCGCGAGGTGATTACGCCCCATCCCGATGTCGCCTCCGGTCGCTACGAGTCCGCCGAATTTGCCGCCGACCTGGGGCAGGTGGCGCGCGGCCTCGGCGCGGAGGAGTACCGCGACCCGCGCGCTTTCTACCAGCGCACCTACCTGACCTATGGCCTGCGCCGTTTGCTCATTGATGCCCTGCAGCGCCTCGATGGCAGCGGAGGCAACCCGGTGGTCGATCTGCAAACCAACTTTGGCGGCGGCAAGACGCACTCGCTGCTGGCTCTGTACCATCTCTTCTCCGGCGTGCCAGCTTCTGACCTGATTGGCATTGACGCCGTGCTGCGCGAAGCGGGGGTCGCCAGACCGCCCCAGGCGCAGCGCGCCGTGCTGGTGGGCTACGAACTCTCCCCGGCCATGCCGCGTCACAAACCCGATGGCTGTACCGTGAACACGTTGTGGGGCGAACTGGCCTGGCAATTGCGAGGCCGCGATGGCTACGCGCTGGTGGCCGAGGCGGATCGCCAGGGGATCAGCCCCGGCTCAGAGGTGCTGCGCGAGCTGTTCGCGGCGGCGGCTCCCTGCCTCATTCTCATCGACGAGTGGGTGGTCTATGCCCGCCAGTTGTACAACGTCTCCGCTCTGCCCGGCGGCTCGTTCGACGCCAATCTCAGCTTCGCGCAGGCGCTGACCGAGGCGGCCAGAGCGGCTCCGCGCACGCTGGTGGTGGCAACCATTCCCGCCTCCGATGCTGAGACGGGCGGCGAAGGCGGACGCGAAGCGGCAGAGCGGCTCAAACGCATCTTCGGGCGCGTCGAGTCTCCCTGGCGACCGGCGGATGCCGAGGAAGGCTTTGAGATTGTGCGCCGCCGCCTCTTCCAGAACATCAGCGACCCGGCCAGCTTTGTCGCCCGCGATGCCGTTGCCAGAGCCTTCGTCGAGTTCTACCGCAACCAGCCGCAAGAATTTCCATCCGAGTGCGGGGAAGCAGACTACGAACGGCGCATTCGCCACGCCTACCCCATCCATCCCGAACTCTTTGATCGCCTCTATACTGACTGGTCCAGTATCGAGGGCTTCCAGCGCACGCGCGGCGTGCTGCGCCTGATGGCCGCCGTCGTGCATGTGCTGTGGGAGAGCCAGGATAACAATCTCCTCATCTTGCCCGCTACCGTGCCGGTGGCCGCGCCGAAAGTGCAGTACGAACTGACCCGTTATCTGGAGAATAGCTGGGTGCCGGTCATTGAGAGCGAAGTGGATGGCACGAACTCGCTACCGGCGCGGCTGGATCGCGAGAATCCGAACCTGGGGCGCTATTCGGCCTGCCGCCGCGTGGCCCGCGCCATCTATCTCGGCTCGGCCCCGACGTTGCGCAGCCAGAACCGGGGCTTGCCGGTGCGACAGATCAACCTGGGCTGCACGCAACCGGGAGAGAGCGTGGCCATCTTCGGCGATGCCCTGCGCCGTCTCGCCGACTCCTCGGCCTATCTGACGGTGGAAGGGCAAAGATACTGGTACAGCACGCAGCCCACAGTTGCTCGCCTGGCGCAGGATCGCGCCGCGCAGTACGATGAGGAGCAGGTTCTCGATGAGATCGAACGCCGCCTGCGAGCGGAGCAGGCCAATCGCGGGGATTTTGCCCGTGTCCATCCCTGCCCGACGTCCAGCAGCGATGTGGGCGACGATGATATGGCGGCGCGGCTGGTCATCCTCAAGCCGCAGTTCCCCCACGCCCTGCACGATACGCAGAGCAGCGCGATGACGCAGGCGCGGGACATCCTCAACGCGCGTGGGGAGGCGCGGCGTCACTACCGCAACACGCTGGTCTTCCTGGCGGCAGATCGCGCGCGGCTGGAAGACCTGAAGCAGGGGGTGCGACAATTCCTGGCCTGGAACTCGATCCTGCGCGAAAGCGAGTCGCTCAACCTGGACGCCTCGCAGCGCAACCAGGCCAGCACGCGCCGGGAGAGCGCGGAGGAAACGGTGAAGGCGCGCATCCCGGAAACCTACATCTGGCTGCTGGTGCCGGAGCAACTCGACCCGCGCCAGCCGGAAAAGATCGAGGAATATCGCTTGCAGCCCCAGCCAAACAGTCCCCTGGCGAGCAACGCCAGCCGCAAGCTGCGCACGGAAGACCTCCTGCTCACGCAGTATGCCGCAACGCTGCTGCGCGGCAAAATGGACGAGATTCCCCTCTGGCGCGGCGATTCCGTCACCGTCAAAGAACTGGCCGAATTCTTCGCCCGCTATCTCTACCTGCCGCGTCTGAAAAATACGGATGTGCTGCTGAACGCCATCCGCGAGGGGGTGCAGTCGCTGCTATGGGAGCAGGAGACGTTTGCCTACGCCGATAGCTACGACGCCGAGCGCCAGCGTTATCTCGGCCTCAAAGCGGGCCAGCAGGTGCAGGTCGCGTTCAACGCCAGCGCCGTCGTGGTGAAACCCGAAATTGCCGCCGCGCAGTTCGCCGCTGACGCCCAGGCTGCTCAGGCCGCGCAGCAGGCAGGCCCGACCTTGACCCGTACAGCCCCGGGTACCGGCAGCGCGAAATCGCCCGCCGTCAGCGAGCGCGGCGGTTCCACGCTATTTGAGCCTGGCCGCCCAACGCCAGCCTCAACGGAGCAGACAACCAGAGCGGCGGAACGAACGCCTCAGGCGCAACGCTTCCACGGCTCAGTCAAACTCAACCCGCGCATGATGGCCGGAAACGCCGGGACGATCATGGACGAGGTCGTGCGCCACCTGACGGCCATCTATGGCGCGGACGTGCAGGTGACGCTGGAAATCCAGGCCGCCATCCCCGCCCTCCCCGATGACATCAAACGCACCATCGAAGAGAACTGCCGCACCCTGCGCTTCGAGAGCTTTGGCTTCGAGGAGGAGTGATGCCCAGCGTCAGGAATACTAACCAGGAGAGGCCGGCTGCGCCCCTCCTCACCTACGCAGCTTCCGACGCGACTACGTAGTTAGTAGGGGCGCAGCCTTAGGCGTCAACTTCAGGCCGCCGCAGGCCACCCGCAAGGGGTGGCCCTCATAGGCGTGAACTGAAGCCAGTGCGAGCGCCAGGCAGGCCACCCGCAAGGGGTGGCCCTACTATATACGCCACAACCCGCGCCGCCCAGGCCACCCGCGCCGCGGCAGGCCACCCGCAAGGGGTGGCCCTCTTAGGCGTCAACTTAAGGCCGCCGCAGGCCACCCGCAAGGGGTGGCCCTACTATACGCGACCGTCTACCGCGCCATTTATCCCAGGTATAATCTGGGCCAGGCCACCCCTTGCGGGTGGCCCTCCTCTACGAGGCTCCACAGGTGTCCGTATATAGTAGGGCCACCCCCTTAGGCGTCAACTTAACGCCGCCGCAGGCCACCCGCAAGGGGTGGCCCTCATAGGCGTGAACTTAAGCCGGTGCGAGCGCCAGGCAGGCCACCCGCAAGGGGTGGCCCTACTCTAGACGCGGCTCCACAGGCGGCACGAACGCCGCGTCTAGAGTAGGGCCACCCCTTGCGGGTGGCCTGCCCTGCGTTGGCACTGGCTTAAGTTGGCGCCTGAGGGAGTGGCCCTACTATATACGATGGATCTCGTACCCCTTGAGAAGCCGTCGTATATAGTAGGGCCATCCCTTGCGGGTGGCCTGGGGTCGAGGAGGGTAGCTATTCACTGGTATGTTGTATACTTTCTTAAGAGTAACCAGATAAACCTGTAGATAAACAGGCAAACAGATAAAAAGATCGGAAGGAACGACCCATCATGAGCGACAACCAGAACAACAAAGCTCCCATGCGCAAGGCGCTGGTGCTGGCCTCAATCGCCTATGGCGCGTTCACCGCCATCAGCGTCATCGCCCCCATCATCCTCGACAGGCTCTCTAAACGGGGTCAAAATCAGTAGGCACGCGCCCATGTCATGCTGAGCGGGAGCGAAGCATGACATGGGCGCGTGCCTGTCCTCATATCCTCCCGCTCGCACGTGCTAGAGCATAGCAGCATCGTGCGCTGCCAATTACAACTGATCGGGTCAATTCGGTTCAGTTCAGGAGCAAAAACAGGCGAGATTTTCAGGGAGGGACTGCGAATATGCAAGAGGGTGGAAAATACGGGCCGGAGCCACATGTCGGCGTTTCCTGCCTGATCATGAGGGGCGACCGCTTCCTGCTGGTCAAACGGGCCAATGTCTCCAAACCTGGCTACTGGAAAGCGCCGGGCGGCTATATGCAGTTTGGCGAGATGCCGGAGCAGACGGCCATCCGCGAGGTCAAAGAGGAGACGGGCCTGACCATCGTCAACCCCACGTTCCGCTGCATCACCGATGATGTCTTTGAGGACGAACAGAAACAGTTTATCACCATCTGGATGGTAGCGCAGTACAACGGCGGCGAACCAGAAGTCAACGCGCCCGATGAAGAATCCGAGGTACGCTGGTTCACGTGGGATTCATTGCCATCGCCGCTCTACCTGCCTTTGCAGCACCTGATCGAAGGCAAAACCTGGCCCTCGCAGACCACCACCGGCGACAAAATTGGCTCGGCCGTCAACGTCTCAGATATCCCTGTCTCCGGCTTGCAGGATATCGGCACATAGACAGCCAGGCAGAATGGGTGGCGATGCCGCCCACGTAACCAAATGCATATGGCAATACGTGTACAGTTATGAAGCCTTGTAGATCATCTTGATTAAGAATGCGAAGGGAGTTGTATGCAAGAGAACACAACCAATCAAAATCAGACGGACCAGACTGATCAGACAGGCTGGCAAAATCCGGTGAACGCGCAGGATAGCATCACGACGCAGGAGCCGATGAGCCAGGTGGAGATGGATCAGTGCATCCAGGATTGCATCAAATGCTCCGATGTCTGCCTGCAATCGGCGACGGGCAACAGTGACCGGCAGCACGCCGCCTATCTGCGCGACTGCTCCGAACTCTGCCTGGCGGCGGCCCATTTCATGCAGCACCAGAACCCGCTCTACGGCTACGTCGTCAACGCGGCAGCCGAGGTCACACAGCGCACAGGCGAACGTTGCGAGCAGATGGGCGACACCAACTGCGCCAACGCCTGCAAAAACGCCTCCTGGTCCCTTCAGCAGATTGCGAAGATGGTGGCGTACTAACACAGCGCCCCCATCCGTATTTCCTCATCAGAGGAACAGGCGAGAGGGCAATATGAAACAATCGCGTGTCCTGCTTAGCGGTCGCCGAGCAGGACACGCGATTACCCGTTATCACTGGATTTTGATATTTCTTCGGTAGCCACAGGGGGCAGAAGCTGCACATTCTAACCAGGCATCTTTACGGTGCGTTTTGATACGCATAAAAGCGCCTGTTTTACAACCATCGCATCGTACATTTTCCAGTTGTGGCAAACCACTCAGATGTTTCTCTGATACTTCCCTGGTGTTCTTACAACCTCTAGAATATCCCTTACATCCGTAAAAAGGCCCGTATCTTCCTATCTTTGGAATCATATGCTGTCCGCATTTTTCACAGACATCTTCTGGCATGTCCCATCTGAAGATGGTTATTTCCGGTCCCCATTTTACCGGAGCCTGCGCAACTGTATCCACATTCATGAACTGCCAGACCTTTTTCACAAATCTGGGCGACTTCACCCGCTCCATGAACTCTGTAGTAGCTCCATGCGATAGGACATTGAGGCTGCCGGTATAGACGATTTCTTCATCGATGAATACCAGTTTCTGATGCATGCCTGATGATGTTCGTAGTTCCACATCCATCTCTTTCAAGAGCAGGGCTACCTCGCCAGTAGTCGGATTCGTCTCTCTGGATAGGCTGGCAACCACTACAACTTTTACACCTTCCCCTCGTTTCTTACCCAGTTCGGGTGCGATCTGCCTTGTCCGTTGCATATCTAAAAATGGACTGTAAATAATGATTTGTTTCCTTGCCTGCCGTACATCCTCCAGAAAACGGTCGAAAAAGGTGCGATCATCCAGTAGCTCAGGATCATATTTACTGGCATCTGGCAAAGTTCGCTGAGGCGGAATCGCTACGGATCGTCTGGCGTTAAGGGCTTGCGCGTCGTTTGTTGATACTGCCGGTATGCTCAGTACCTGGCGGGAAGGAATGGAGATTTGCCCCGCCTCACCGACTGCGAGGCGCATAATGTCGTCCTCTTGAAACACTCTTTGTATATAGTCGCGGTTCGCCACGATGATCAGCTTCTGTCTGGGGCGCGTCACGGCCACATTGATAAGGCGCATGGCTTCAGAGTGCATCTTGCCGGCCGTAAAATCTCGTACAGGAGAGAAGGGCGGCGATTCCACCGTGTCAAAGATCACCGCGTCGAATTCTAAGCCCTGAAATTTATGCACCGTCCCCGCACGAACCTTGTCCTTCAGGTCGTTATCCTGTATGAGCTGTTGCAGAAGCTCTGCCTGCTTGCGATACGGAGTCACCAGACCAACGCGATGCATCCCTTCCTGCCCTGATTTGGACTGTGGCAGCGTCTCAAGAATCTGGCGGGCCAGCGATATTGTACACAGCGCATGATAAATGTTAATGCGCGAACCGCCTTCGGGCCTGGTAACAAAAGGCATGGCATCGCTGGTATCACAAAGCAGGAGCCGTTTTCCCGGTATCGGATTCACACTTGCATACTCCTGCCATTTCTCGGATGTTTCGTCATCTCTGTCGTCAATAATTCCGCGATAGACATGCTTACGGGCAATAACTGAGATAGTCGGATGCATACGCGACTGGCTTGTCAGAACGGTGCTATTACCCGCGCCGCTAGCCTGCGCTTTTTCCAGGGTGATTTCTCTGAGAGCAAACACATCGGTACCCAACCATTTCCTTGCCAGTGCCGATTCTCTCGCATTGATGATAGGGGCTAACTGCTTCGGATCGCCTATGGTGACAACCGACTGTTTGGCCCGTGAGGCGGCGATGTAGACGGCGGGTAGAGGGGCCATGGATACTTCGTCGAGAATAACGCTATCGAAGCGGCGCTCGCTCAAGCTCTGGCTCATGTAGATTTTGCTCAACGTGGTCGCGACGACACGAGCATTGACAACAATGCTTTTTTCCAGGTTTGCCAGTTGTCTGTCAATAGCGGTTATCTCTTCCTCAAGCTGCGCTCTTCTGCTGTCGAGCGAACGGCATTGTCGCTCGTTCTCCGCTCGCTCGCGTTCCAGACTGGCCTCCAGCGCCTTGATCTGCTCTGTTAGAGGAGCCAGAGATGCTTGCAAATGCGCTATCTGTCTGGCATCGTTCGAGGGGGTATCCAGTTCTGCTTTGAGCGCGGAGTAGGTGCTGCTCAAGCGTTGTATTTCCTGCCTGGCCATTTCATAGGCACGATGAGCCGCGTCCATACGAGTTTGCAGATCATTGAGCCGTTGT
>Ga0209810_1003651_pt1 | contig 15825 bp, 14 predicted proteins | sample Coa_R1_7_FD_187159 | JGI IMG/M metagenome (GOLD analysis project Ga0209810, IMG submission 187159) | Surface soil microbial communities from Centralia Pennsylvania, which are recovering from an underground coalmine fire - Coalmine... | ecosystem: Environmental > Terrestrial > Soil > Unclassified...
GCGGCGCCGCAGCTCCGTTCGTTCGTCGACCCCGACGATCCCCTGTTCGCCGAGCCGGGCGACATGCCGGCGCGTGTCGCGTCGTACTGCCGCGCGACGGGGCAGGAGGAGCCGGCGGACGAGGGCGCGACTGTGCGTTGCCTGCTCGAGAGCCTTGCGTTGAAGCACGCCGATACGGTCGACGTGCTCGCGCGCGTGACGGGGCGCGAGCTCGAGGAGCTGCACCTGGTCGGCGGAGGTGCGAGGAATGCGCCGCTGTGCGCATGGACGGCGCAGGCGTCGCGGCTTCCGGTGCTCGCGGGGCTGGCCGAGGCGACGGCGATCGGCAACATCCTCGTCCAGCTCGTCTCGCACGGCGATCTCGCCTCGATCGCCGAGGGCCGGGAGCTCGTGCGTAGGTCGTTCGTCCCGCGGCTCTACGACCCCGCGCCCGACCCGGCCTGGGATGAGGCGCGCGCGCGGTTCGCAGAGCTCGCCGCTGCCGTGGAGGCGCACGCATGACGGCCTCGATCGCCGCGAACGTTCGCGCGTTCCTCGGGCGCTGCTGGCAAGGGAGGCCAGCCCGAGGGCCGACGGGCAGTACAGGGAGTACGACCGAGGCCCCAGGGCGCAGCATCCTGCAGCCAGCAGCGCCAGCGGTCGGCGGAGGGCGGCTCTGCCGACCGGGAGCCGAACGCGGCGAGGGGCGCGCGTGACGGAAGTCGTGGCCCCGCTGCACGGCATCCCGGCGCCCTCGAGTCGCTGGGACACCACCGCTGCGGCCGGCCTCTCGATGCTCGACGCGCTCGCGTACCGCTCGAACCTGCTCGGCGCCGACCGCGCGCTCGCGAACCAGGGCGGCGGCAACACGTCGACGAAGGAGACGATCGTCGACCACGTAGGCCGCGAGGTGCGCGTGCTGTGGGTCAAGGGCTCCGGCACCGACCTGGCGACGATCACCGCGGCCGAGTTCCCCGGCATCCGTCTCGGAGACGTGCTGCCACTGCGCGAGCGCGATGCGATGAGCGACGCCGAGATGGTCGACTACCTGCTGCGGAGCGCGATCCGGCCCGACCAGCCGCGGCCGTCGATCGAGACGCTGCTGCACGCGTTCGTCCCGGCACCGCACGTCGACCATACGCACCCCGACGCGGTGATCGCGCTGACGTCGACCCCGCGCGGTCGCGAGCTGGCGCAGAAGGCGTTCGGCGAGGAGGTCGTCTGGCTCGACTACCAACGTCCGGGCTTCGACATGTCGCGCCGCATCGCGCAGCTGCTCGAGCAGAAGCCGAGCGCGCGCGCGGTGCTGCTCGCGAAGCACGGGCTCGTCACCTGGGGCGAGACGGGCGAGGAGAGCTACGAGGCGACGATCGAGTTCGTATCGCGCGCCGCGCGTGCCATCGAGGAGGTCGCCGGCGGCCGCTTCGGGCTCGGCGGACCGCGCGTGCCGGCGCTCGAGGACGACGAGGCGGCGACGCTGCTCGAGCGGGCGCTGCCGGCGCTCCGCGGCGCGCTGCTCGCCGACGCGGCCGGGGTCGTGCTCGAGCTCGACCGCAGCCCGGAGGCGATCGCGTTCGCCTCGGCAGCGCGCACGCCGGAGGTGAGCCAGGTCGGAGCGCCGTGCCCCGACCACCTGATCAACACGAAGCACCGGCCGCTCGTCGTCGAGCCCGACGGCGACCCGGCTGAGGCGTTCCGCCGCGGCGCCGCCGACTACGCCGAGTGGTACCGCGGCTACTACGAGCGGAACGTCGACGACGAGACGCGGCGGTTCCCGATCGACCCGGCCGGGCCGCGCGTCGTGCTCATCCCGGGTGTCGGGATCGTGGCCGCCGGCCCCGACGCGGGCCGCGCCCGCTTCACGCGCGACCTCTACCGGCGCGCGATCGCGGTCGAGGACGCAGCCGACGGGCTCGGCGGCTTCCTCTCGCTCTCGGAGAGCGAGGCGTTCGCGATCGAGTACTGGCCGCTCGAGCGCTACAAGCTCGCGCAGGCGCCGCCGCGCGGCGAGCTCGGGGGCCGCGTCGCCGTGATCACCGGCGGCGCGAGCGGGATCGGCCGCGCCGCCGCACGCGCGCTTGCGGCGCGGGGCGCGCACGTCGTCGTCGCCGACCTCAACCTCGACGGCGCGCAGGAGGTCGCCGACGAGCTCGTCGCCGCGCACGGCCTGCGCCGCGCGCTCGCCGTCCACGTCGACGTGACGAGCGAGGATGCGGTGCGCGAGATGACGCGGCGCGCGGTGCTCGCCTACGGCGGCGTCGACGTGCTCGTCGCCTCCGCGGGCCTCGCGACGAGCGCACCGGTCGTCGAGACGTCGCTGGAGGAGTGGGAGCGCAACTACGCGGTGCTCGCACGCGGCTACTTCCTCGCCGCCCGCGAGACCTTCCACGTGCTGCTCGAGCAGGCGCGCGGCGGCTCGATCGTGTTCGTCGCGTCGAAGAACGCGCTCGTCGCAGGCGCGAACGCGGCGGCGTACTCGTCCGCCAAAGCGGCCTCGCTCCACCTCGCCCGCTGCCTCGCCGAGGAGGGCGGGCCGCACGGCATCCGCGTCAACACCGTCAACCCCGACGCGGTCATCCAGGGGTCGAGCATCTGGTCATCCGACTGGAAGGCCGAGCGCGCCAGCACGTACGGCGTCAGCGAGGACGAGTTGCAGACCTTCTATCAGGGCCGTACCAAGCTCGGCGTGGCCGTGCTCCCCGAGGACGTCGCGGAGGCAATCGCGTTCTTCGCAGGCCCCCGATCGGCCAAGTCGACCGGAAACATCCTCAACGTCGACGGCGGCGTCACCGCCGCATACCCCCGGTAGTGCGAAGGAGGCGCACGCTGCACGGGAACCCTCTTCAGTCCGAGCAGAGAAAGGAGCCATCCAGCATGCATCGCAGATGGGCGATTGTCCTCGCGGCGATCGTCGTCGCAGGCGTGGCGGTGACGGCCGCCCTGGCGGCGTCGAGCCGCTCGTTGGCCGGCAAGACGTTCTACTTCATCCCGAAGGACACGTTGAACCCGTACGAGGTCATCGCCGACAAGGGCGGCAAGGAGGCCCTGACGGCACTCGGCGACAAGCAGGTCGTCTCGTCCGGCACCGAGGACACGGCGGCCGCGCAGCAGCCGGCAATCCAGGCGGCGATCCAGACGCACGCGGCCGGCATCGTCATCGCCGGCAACGACCCGCAGGCGGTGTGTCCGGCGCTGAAGCAGGCGCAGGCGCAAGGGACGAAGGTGGTCGCGTTCGACTCCGATGTGAACTGCCGCCAGCTGTTCATCAACCAGGCGGATACGGAGACGATCGGCCGCAGCCAGATCCAGCTGCTGGCGAAGCTCATGCACTACAAGGGCCAGTTCGCGATCCTGTCCGCCGCGTCCACCGCGACGAACCAGAACGCCTGGATCCACTACATGAAGCTCGAGCTGAAGAAGCCCGTGTACAAGAACATGAAGCTCGTGAAGATCTACTACGGCAACGACAACCCGGCGCAGTCGCGTCAGGCGACGGTGAGCATGCTGCAGGCGTACCCGAACCTGAAGGGCATCGAGTCGCCGACGACCGTCGGCATCTCGTCGGCCGCGCAGTACCTCTCGACGTCGAAGTACAAGGGGAAGATCGTGCTCACGGGCCTCGGGCTGCCGAGCCAGATGAAGAAGTACGTCCACAACCACACGGTCACGGCGTTCGCGCTGTGGAACCCGGAGAACCTCGGGTACCTGGCGGGCTACGCGGTCGCCGCGCTGGCCGACGGCAAGATCACCGGCAAGGTGGGCGAGTCGTTCTCGGCCGGCAAGCTCGGCAAGTACAAGATCATCAAGGGCCCGGACGGCCGGCCGCAGGTGATTCTCGGCCCGCCGTTCACGTTCACGATCAAGAACGTCGACAAGTTCAAGTTCTAGGGGCTGTCGACGAAAGAGCTCGTCGATCCGGAGCATGGGGGTGCCGCCGCCGGCGGCGCCCCCGTCCTGGTGCTCGAGCACGCCGAGAAGAGCTTCGGCGCCGTGCGCGCGCTCGTCGACGGTGACATCGCGCTCTTCCCGGGCGAGGTGCACGGCCTCGTCGGCGAGAACGGCGCGGGCAAATCGACGCTCGTCAAGATCCTCGCCGGTGTGCACCGGCCCGACGCGGGCCGGCTCGTGCTCGACGGCGAGGATGCGATCTTCGACAACGCCAAGCAGTCGCAGGCGGCCGGGATCGCGATCATCTTCCAAGAGCCGACGCTCTTCCCCGACCTGAGCGTCGCTGAGAACATCTTCGTAGGGGTGCAGCCGCTGAAGCGGTTCCGCCGCATCGACGCGAGGCGCATGCGGCGCGAGGCGGCGTCCGTCTTTCAGCAGCTCGGCGTTCGCATCGATCCCGACCGGCTCGCGCGCGGCCTCTCGATCGCCGACCAGCAGCTCGTCGAGATCGCGAAGGCGCTCACCGCGAACGCGCGCGTGATCGTGATGGACGAGCCGACGGCCGCTCTGACGACGACCGAGGTCGAGCAGCTCTTTCGCATCGTCGAGACGCTTCGCGCGCGTGGCAACGCCGTGCTCTTCGTGTCGCACCGGCTGGAGGAGATCTTCGCGCTCTGCCAGCGCGTCACGGTGATGCGCGACGGGCGCCACGTGCTGACGCAGCCGATCGAGGAGCTCACGGTTCAGTCGGTCATCCGCGCGATGGTCGGACGCGACATGAGCGCGCTCTTCCCCAAGGTGCCGAGCGAGGCGGGCGAGGTCGTCCTGAACGTCGAGCGGCTGACGCGCGAAGGCGTCTTCACCGACGTCTCGTTCGAGGTCCGGAGCGGCGAGATCGTCGCGCTCGCCGGGCTCGTCGGCGCGGGGCGTACCGAGGTCGCCCGAGCGATCTTCGGGATCGACCGCTGGGACGCCGGCACGGTCGAGATCGACGGCCGGCGGCTCCCGCCCGGCTCGCCCACCGCCGCGATGGGGGCGGGCATCGGCCTCGTGCCCGAGGACCGGCGGCAGCAGGGTCTCGTGATGGACTTCTCGATCGAGCGCAACGTCGCGCTCGCGTCGCTCGGCACGGTGCGGCGCGCGGGGATCATCCCGCGGGGGGCGGAGCGTCGTTTCGCGCGCGACTGGGCGCTGCGCCTGCAGCTGAAGTACTCACGGCTCACGAATCCGGTCTGGACCCTGTCGGGCGGCAACCAGCAGAAAGTCGTGCTCGCGAAATGGCTTGCGCGCAGGCCGCGGCTGCTGATCGTCGACGAGCCGACGCGCGGCATCGATGTCGGCACCAAGGCGGAGGTGCACCGGCTGCTCTCGGAGCTCGCGTCGCAGGGCGTCGCCGTGCTGATGATCTCGTCGGAGCTGCCCGAGGTGCTGGGCATGGCCGACCGCATCGTCGTGCTCTTCGAGGGGCGCATCACCCGCGAGTTCGCGCGTGCGGAGGCGGACGAGGACAGCATCATGAGCGCCGCGACCGGGATGCTGAGGGACGCGGCATGACCGCCGTCGCGGAAGAGCGGCGCGCGATCGCGGCGCCCGCGCGCTCACACGCGGTCGCCGAGCTGCTGCTGCGGTTTCGCGAGCTCGGCATCGTGCTCGCGCTCGTGCTCGTCGTGGGCGCGACCACGATCGACAACCCGCGGTTCCTCGGCCTCACGAGCATCCAGAACCTGCTCTCGAGCGCGGCGATCATCGCGCTGCTCGCGATCGGCGAGACGATCGTCATCATCACGCGCAACGTCGACCTGTCGATCGGCTCGATCCTCGGCATCTCGGCGTACGCGGTCGGCGTGCTGTACGTCCACCACCCGCACGTCTCGCTCGCGCTCGTGTTCCTGCTGGCGATCGGGATCGGCGTGGCGTGCGGCGTCGTGAACGGCCTCGTCGTCACGGTTGCTCGCGTGCCGAGCCTGGTCGTCACGCTCGGGACGCTGTACGTGATCCGCGGCATCGACGGCGCCTGGGCGGGCGGCAACCAGGTGAACGCGTCGATGCTGCCGAACAGCTTCAACAAGATCGGCTACGGCACGATTGCCGGCATCCCGTACCTCGGCATCATCGCGATCGTCGCGGTGGCGATCGCGACGTATGCAATGCGCGCGTTCCGGACCGCGCGCGACTTCTACGCGATCGGTTCCGATCCTGACGCGGCGCGGCTTGCCGGCATCCCCGTAGGCCCGCGCGTCTTCCTCGCCTTCGTCCTGAGCGGAGGTATCGCCGGCCTCGCCGGTGCGGTGTGGCTCTCGCTGTACGGCTCGGTCGACGCAATCGCCGGCGTGGGCTACGAGTTCCAGGTGATCGCGGCCGTGGTGGTGGGCGGCGTCGCGATCTTCGGCGGGAGCGGCACGGTGCTCGGGGCGGCGCTCGGCGCGCTGCTGCTGAACACGATCAACAGCGCGCTCGTGGTGGTGAATGTGTCGTCGTTCTGGAGCGAGGCGCTCGCGGGCGGGCTGCTCGTAGGCGCGATCGCGTTCGACCGCCTGATCGCGCTGCGCGTCGCGCCCGCGCTGCGCACGCGGAGGAGGGCCCGTGGCTGACGACCTCAAGCCGGCGGGCGAGGCGGGGGCCGAGGCGCCGCCGGCGCCGGCGCCGCAGCGGCACGGGCTCGCGCTGGTCGTCCGCTGGGAGGTGCTCCTCCTCGCGCTGCTCGGCGGCACGATCGCCTTCGGCGCCGACGTCTCGCCGTACTTCCTGCAGTCGACGAACCTCTTCTACATCTGTCTGAACGTCGGTGAGGTCGCGATCATGGCGCTGCCGCTGACGCTCATCGTCGTCACGGGGGAGATCGACCTCTCGGTCGCGTCGACGCTCGGGCTCTGCGGCGTCCTGATGGCGGAGCTCTTCAAGCATGGCTGGCCGATCTGGCCCGCGATGATCGCCGCGATCGTGCTCGGCGCCGTGCTCGGCGCGTTCAACGGCTTCCTCGTCACGCGCATCGGCCTGCCGTCGCTCGCCGTGACGATCGGCACGCTCACGCTCTACCGCGGCATCGCGCAGGGGATCCTGCCCACGGACACGATCGGCGGGTTCCCCACGTACCTGACGAACATCGGAGTCGTCCCGATCCCCGGCACGCACATCCCGTACTCGATCGCGTTCTTCGGCGCGCTCGCGATCGTCTTCGCCGTCGTCTTGCACGCGACGCCGCTCGGGCGCGCGATCTTCGCGATCGGCGCCGGCCAGGAGGCGGCGTTCTTCGCCGGCATCCGCGTGAAGCGGATCAAGTTCTGGCTGTTCGTCCTCTCGGGGATGCTGAGCGGCTTCGCCGGGGTGCTGTGGTCGCTGCGCTTCGCATCGGCGCGCTACGACTCGGGGATCGGAATGGAGCTGTATGTCGTCACGATCGTGCTGCTCGGCGGCATCTCGATCTTCGGCGGCCGCGGCACGATCGCGGGCGTCGTCGTCGCGGTCGCCGTGCTCGGCTGCCTGCAGACTGCTCTCACCGCCGACCTGATGCCCGCGCAGGACCAGAACATCGTCGTCGGGACGCTGTTGATCGCGAGCGTGATCCTGCCGAACGGCGCCGATCTCTACCGGCGCGCCCGCGCGCGGCTGCGAAGCGCCGAGGCGAGACGCCACGCGGCGGCGGCTGCGCCCGGCGAGCTCGGATGAGGCGCGAGACGCCGCCACGCGTCGGCGTCTTCGGCATCGGGCTCGCCGCCTACTGGCCGCAGTTCGACGGCCTGCGCGAGCGGCTCGAGGGCTACCAGCGCGGGATCGAGGAGCGCCTCGAGTCGATGGGCGCCGACGTCGTCTCGACGGGACTCGTCGACACTGCGCAGGCGGCGCGCGCGGCCGGCGAGACATTCGGCACCGCGGGGCTCGACCTGATGCTGCTCTACGCAGCGACGTACGCCACCTCGTCGCAAGTGCTCCCGGTCGTGCAGGCTGCGAACGCGCCCGTCGTCGTGCTCAACCTGCAGCCGACGCGCAGCCTCGACTACGCGACGATGACCACCGGCGAATGGCTCGCGAACTGCTCGGCGTGCTGCGTGCCCGAGATCGCCGGCGCGCTCACGCGTGCGCGGATTCGCTACCGGACGGTGACCGGGACGCTGCTCGGCGGCGACCCCGCCTGGGATGCGCTGCGCGATTGGCTCGACGCGGCGCGTGCGGTCCGGTCCCTGCGCTCGGCGCGAATCGGCTTCCTCGGCCACACGTATCCAGGGATGCTCGACATGTATTCCGACTTCACGCAGGTGCACGCGCAGACCGGCGCGCACGTCGAGGTGCTGGAGATCGACGAGCTCGTGGCGCGAGTCGACGCGGTGGACGGTGAGGCAGTAGAGCGCAAGCGCGCCCAGATCCGCGAGATGTTCGATCTCGCCGACGTCGGCGCCGACCCGATCGCCGCCGAGATCACGCCGGACGTCTTCGACTGGTCGGCTCGCGTCGCGGCGGGGCTCGACCGCCTCGTCGCGGACTTCGAGCTCGACGGCCTCACGTACTACTACCGCGGCGTCGACGGCAACCCGGGCGCGCGTGTGGCCGCGGGGCTGATCGTCGGCAATTCGCTGCTCACGGCCGCCGGCGTTCCCGCCGCCGGCGAGGGCGATCTGAAGACGAACGTCGCGATGCTGCTACTCGACCGGCTCGGCTGCGGCGGCTCCTACACCGAGTTCTACGCGCTCGACTTCGACGAGGGATTCGTGCTGATGGGGCACGACGGCCCCGGCCACCTCGCGATCGCCGAGGGCAGGCCGGTCGCGCGCGCGCTCAAGCTCTACCACGGTAAAGCGGGCGCCGGCCTCTCGATCGAGATGAAGGTGCGGCTCGGCCCGGTGACGATCCTCGGTGTGACGCAGACCGCCGACGGGCGACTGAAGCTGATCGCCGCCGAGGGCGAGTCGACCGCCGGCCCGACCTTCCGCATCGGCAACACCAACTCGCGCATCCGCTTCCCGTCGTCCCCGGCCGCGTTCTTCGACGCCTGGTGCGCCGAGGGGCCGACGCATCACGTCGCACTCGGAGTGGGTCACCAGCTGCCGCGGCTGCGGAAGGTCGCGGACCTGCTCGGGCTCGAGCTCGCGGTCGTCGAGTAGGCAGCCCGACCTCCCAGCTGTGGTGATGGCTGCGCCACCGTTCGCCTTAGCCGACGCTCTTTCGGCAGGCGTTGCGGAGGTGCGTGATCTGGCTGCGATGTCCCTGGATTGCCTGCGAGGCGGCGAGGAGTTGCAGCACCTGGGCCGAGCAGCCTTGGGTTTGGGTGAGGGCGAAGGCGAGGTTGTAGTCGTTGTAGGCCTCGGCGAGCGAGCCCGTCCCCTGGAGCTGCTGGGCCGCCGCCCGGAGGAGCGGCAACGCACCGGCAGCATCGTGCGCTTGCAACCGCTGATACCCCTCGAGGGCGAGCGCCGAGCCGCTGGGCGCGGTGCTCGACGGAGACGTGGTCGTGGTCGGCGGTGTGACGGTTGGTGGTGCAACCAGCGTCGGAGCCTGTGCCGTGATCGTCTCGCGCACGGTCGTACCGCCTTCGGTGATCGTGATGCGCGTCGCGTGTGCTCCGCGGTGCCCGTCGCCGGTGAGCAGCGCGGCGGCGACGCCGCCCGCGACGGCGACCGCCGCCAGCGCGAGCAGGAGTGGGAGCAGCGAGCGCCGCGAGGGCGAACCGGCCGGCCGGGTAATCCGAGTCGTCTGGTCGGCGGCGGCGTAGGCGGCGCGGAGCGCGGCGACGAGCTCGGCGCAGCTGCCAAAACGCTGCGACGGATGCTTCTCGAGCGCGCGGCGGAAGACCGCGTCGACGCTGGGTGGAATGCCGTGGCCGCGCTGGGAGGCGGCAGGGACGGGCGCCTGCACGTGCGCGGCTGCCTCCGCCGCAACGGATCCGTCCTGGTAGGGCCGGCTGCCCGTGAGCAGCTCGAACGCGACCACGCCGAGCGCGTAGCTGTCGGTCGCTGCGGTGGTCGGCCGTCCCTGCGCCTGCTCGGGCGAGAGGTAGCCGGCGGTGCCGAGGACGGTGCCTGTCTGCGTGAACGAGTCGAGCCCGGCCGCGCTCGCGACACCGAAGTCGGCGACGTGCACGTGTCCCTGCGTGTCGAGCAGCAGGTTTGCCGGTTTGACGTCGCGGTGCACGATCCCCCGTTCGTGCGCGCGGTCCAGCGCACGCGCCGCTTCCTCCAGCCAGGGCAGCGCCCGAGCCGGCGGTTGCGCGCCCTCGCGGCGCAGCACGTCGTCCAGCGAGCCATCGGGGACGTACTCCATGACGATGAACGGACGCCCGTCCGACTCGCCGACGTCGTAGATCGTGACGATGTTCGGATCTCCGGATAGCCGGGCCGCCGCCAGCGCCTCTCGCGTGAAGCGCTTGCGGATCTCGGCGTCTGCGGCATACCGCAGTGCGAGCAGCTTGATCGCGACCGGCCGTCCGAGCACCGTGTCGACGGCGCAGTAGACGTCGCCCATCCCGCCGTGCGCGATCAGGCGCGGATCGTGATAGCGCTCGGGCAGAAACTCGTTGCCGGCCGGCATCACGATTCCGTACCCGGCAGCGCGAAAAGACACCTCGTGCTACCCGCCGCCGACAGACGGCATGCCGGGGTCCGGGCCGGCCGTCCCGGCGATGACGGCGCGGTCGAGGCGGGCGAGGTAGTGCTGCCAGCCGACGGCGTGCGGTCGTCTCTCGGTGTCGGGCAGGTCGCGATGCTCGAGCTCGACGCGGGTGCCGCGTCCGTGGGGTGTGAGCCGGATCTCGACGGTGCTCGCGCTCGGTAGTAGGCGGCCGGCGCCGGCGTAGCCCCAGCTGAGCGTCAGCCGGTGCGGGGGCTCGAGGGCGACGTAGCGCCCGCGGACGGGTGTGCCCTGGATGTCGAGGTGGAAGCGGCCGTCCGGCTTCGGCTCGAGCAGCGCGTACTCGCCCATCCAGCGCACGATCGCTTCCGGCCTGACGAAGTACTCGTACACGCGGTCGCAAGGCGCGTCGATGTAGACCGACGCCGTGACCGGCTCAGCCACCGTGCGAGTCGGCTTCGACGGCCCGTTTCAGGCTCTCCAGGCTCGCAGGCCAGAACTGCTCGAGAAAGTCGCGGACCGACGCGAGACCTTCGGCGCGCACGGCATAGAGGCGCCGCTGGCCTTGCGGCCGGACGGCGACCAGCCCGGCCTCCTTGAGCACCTGGAGGTGCTGGGACACCGCCTGCTGGCTGACGTCGAGCTGAGCGGCGATCTCGTTCACCGACCGCGGCTGGTCGCGGACGAGCTGCAGGATCGCGCGCCGCCGCGGCTCCGCGAGCGCGGCCAGGGCGGTCTCGGCGGTCACCCCTGAAATGTACCAGCCTCAGCTTGTACAAGCGTATACTTGTACAAGCACGCGACCAGGAAGGAGCCACCGATGCCCCGCGAAGCCGCCATCGACGTCGTCCGCCGCTACCACGACGGCTGGACGAGCAACGCCTACCAGCAGGCGATCGACCTGCTCGCGCCGACCCTCGAGGTCGAGGTCCCGATCAACGACTACCCGACGAAGGAGTCGTTCGCGCGAGCGCTGCGCGGCTTTGGCGACGTCGTCACCGACGTCGACCTCCTCTGCGAGCTGGGCGACGGCGACGAGGCGATGCTGCTCTACGACCTCCACGCCGAGCCGCTCGGCAGGCTCCGCGTCGCGGAGCACTTCACGGTCGCCGACGGATTGATCGTCCGGCTTCGGCAGATCCACGACACCGCGCCGGTCCGGGCCTGGCTCGGCATGCCGGTTGCTGCGGCGCCGTCAAGCCCCTGATCGATCAGGGACTGCCGCCCCCGGACCGACTGTGTCCCGACGCGTCGCTCCGCTCTTGACACCTCGAGGCTCGCCTGCTAGAGCTTATCTATCTAGATAAGACAATAGCGAGAGGGGATTGCTGCGTGGAGTTTCACCGTGACAGCCGCTCGGGGCTTGCGCCGTATCTGCAGATCGTGCAGCAGGTGCGGGAAGCGCTCCAGCTCGGCCTGTTGCAGGAGGGCGATCAGCTGCCGAGGGTGCGCGACGTGGTGGCGGGGCTGGCGGTGAATGCGAACACCGTTCTCAAGGCGTATCGGATGCTCGAGTACGAGGGGCTCGTCGAGGGCCGGCCGGGGCAGGGGACGTTCGTCGTGGGAACGCTGGCCGGGCCGCCGCCCGAGATCTACCCGCGGTTGCGGCGCAAGCTGTTGCCGTGGCTGCGGGAGGCGCAGGCGGCCGGGTTGACGCAGGAGCACATCCTCGCGTTGGTCGGCAGCGTACTGCGCGACGCGGCCGAGGAGAACGCGGCGTGAGCGCCGTGCTGGAGGCGCGCGGGCTGGGGAAGCGCTACGGGCGCCAGTGGGCGCTGCGCGACTGCACGCTGACGCTTCCGGCGGGGGGCGTGATCGGGTTGGTCGGCCCGAACGGGGCAGGCAAGACGACGCTGCTGCAGCTTGCCGCCGGCTTGCTCGCCCCGACCGCGGGTGAGATCGCTGTCTTCGGCTGCGATCCGCGCGACGCGAAGGCGGTGCTGCCGAGGATCGGCTTCGTCGCCCAGGACGCGCCGCTGTACCGCGGCTTCACGGTCGCCGAGACGCTCACGCTGGGACGCCACGTCAACCGCCGGTTCGACGCGCGGTGGGCGCGTGACCGGCTGGCGGGCCTGCGGATCCCGCTCGACCGCAAGGTCGGCGAGCTGTCCGGCGGCCAGCGTGCGCAGGTCGCGCTCGCGGTCGCGCTGGCGAAAGAGCCGGAGCTGCTGCTGCTCGACGAACCGGTCGCGAGCCTCGATCCGCTTGCCAGGCGCGACTTCCTGGTCGCGCTGCTGGACGGGGTGAGCGAGCGGGGGATCTCGGTCGTGCTCTCGACGCATCTGATCTCCGACCTCGAGCGGACCTGCGACTACCTCGTCCTGCTGATGGACTCCGAGGTGCGGCTCGACGGTGAGATCGACCGGTTGCTCGCAGAGCACCGACTGCTCGTCGGCCCGCGCACTCGACCTCGCACCGGCGGCGGGATCGCGCAGATCGTGCGCGAGAGCCACAGCGAGAGGCAGTCGACGCTGCTTGTCCGCACCGACGGGCCGCTGCTCAACCCGTCCTTCGTCCAGCACGAGGTCGACCTCGAAGAGCTGATCCTCGCCTACATGGGCGAGCAGCCCGAGCCGCAGCTGCACGCGCTGCCGACGTCGCAGGTCACGGCATGAGCTGGCTGATCTGGCGCCAGCAGCGTCAGCAAGCGCTGTTCGGCAGCGTCACCTTCGCCCTGGTCGCGGCGCTGCTCGTGCTCACCGGGCTGCACATGCACACCGTCTTCGACGACTCCGGCCTTGGGCGGTGCCTCGCGGCCGGAGCCCGCGGTGACTGCGGCGACGTGCAGAGCGCGTTCGAGAGCCGCTTCGCCACCCTGCGGCAACTCGTCCCCTTCTTCATGGTGTTGCCGTTGCTCGTCGGCCTGTTCTGGGGGGCGCCGCTCGTCGCGCGCGACCTCGAGCAGGGCACGCACCTGTTCATCTGGACGCAAGGCGTCACCCGGCCACGCTGGCTCGCGTCCAGGCTCGCTGCGCTGCTCACGTTCGCGCTCGCGCTCGCGGCCGGCTATGCGCTCTTGATCAGCTGGTGGCTGGGACCGCTCGACCGCTCGACCGGTGACCGCTTTCAGCCCGGAACCTTCGACCAGCAGGGGATCGTGCCGGTTGCGTACGTCGTCTTCGCGTTCGCGCTCGGTGTCGCCGCCGGCGCGATCCTGCGCAAGACACTGCCGGCGATGGCCGCGACCCTTGTCGGCTTCGTCGCCTTGCGGTTGATCGTCGCCGGGGTGCTCCGGCGACACTTCCTCGCCCCGGTCACGAAGACGTACGTGCCGCTGCCCGGCGTCGACGTCAATCACCCAGGCGCCTGGGTGTACAGCCAGAAGACCGTGGACGGCGCCGGACACCGGGTCGCGGAGTTCACGATCGGCAGCGTCTGCCCGCCGACGAAGGTGAGCACGACCGCCACGCTCGACCGCTGCGTCCGCCTGCACGGGTTCCTCAACACCGACGTCTTCCAGCCGGCGAGCCGCTACTGGCTCTTCCAGGGAATCGAGACCGCGATCTTCGGCGGGCTCGCGCTCGTCCTGCTCGCGCTCGCCGTCTGGTGGACCCGCGAGCGTGTCGCCTGATGCTCAGGCCGCCGCCGGCTCGGGTGTCTCGCGTCGGATGTGCCAGACGTCGCGGTGGGCGAGCACGATCGCGTTGGTGAGGACGGTGACGATGCCGGCGGCGAGCAGCGTCTGGCGGACGCCGATCGCGGCGGCGATCGGTCCGGCGGCGGCGGTTCCGAGCGGGACGAGGATGAAGGAGCCGAGTGCGTCGTAGGAGCTGACGCGGGAGCGTGCCTCCTCGGGCACCTGCCGTTGGAAGACGGTGAACCAGAGCGCCAGGTGCATCGCGATCCCGATCCCGGCGAAGACCTGCGCGAGCGCGAGCACCGGCAGCGGTACGAGGAAGGCGAGCATCCAGAGGCCGAGCCCGTACGGCGCGGCGCAGACGCAGGAGGCGAGCAGCGGCCGTGCCGGCTGCCAGCGCAGCACGATGAAGCCGCCGACCACGAGTCCGGCGCCGAAGCAGGAGAGCACGAAGCCCCACGTCGAGGCGCCGCCGTAGTGCTGCTTCATGATCAGCGGCCCGAGCACGCCCCAAGCCTGGCCGGCGAAGTTGCCGAGGCCGAAGTAGACGATCGTGTTGAAGATCCAGCGCTGCCTCCGGAACTCGCTCCAGCCCTCGCGCAGCTCGCGCAGGAACGGCTCCGGCTCGACCGCGTCGGCGCGCGGCTCGACCCGGAGGCGGACGAGCAGCGCGGCGGCGACGGCGAAGCTGGCGGCGTCGACGAGGATCGCCCCGCCGGGACTCCCCGCTGCGACCAGCACACCGCCGAGGGCGGGGGCGGCGAAGCCGAGGATCGAGCGGCTGAGCCCAAGCAGCGCGTTTGCCTGCTGCAGCCGCGAGCGGCTGACGACTGCCGGGATCAGCCCGTTCGAGGCCGGGATGACGAACCCGTCGGCGAGCCCGTAGAGCACGCTGAGCAGCGCCAGCAGGACGACCGTCGCACGACCCGTGACGAGCAGCGAACCCACTGTCGCCTGCACCGCGGCCTGCACCGCCGCGACGGTGACCAGCACCAGGTGCCGCGGCAGCCGGTCGGCGAGCACGCCTGCGGCCAGCGTGACCGCCGCCGCGGCCGCCTGCCGGCACGCGAGCACGATCCCGACAGCGGTCGGCGAGTTGTGCGCGATGTGCAGGACGGCGAAGACGAGCGCGATCGACGCCACGCCGTCACCGATCGCCGACACCGTCGTCGACGAGAACACAAGCCGAAAGTCGCGCTCCGCGAGCGCCCCGAGCCGGCCGATCACCCCGCGAGCCTAGTCGCCGCTCGAGCGAGCCTCGGCCGCCGCGACGGACGGCCGGAGGACCCGGCTGCGTCGGCGCTTCAGTGCACCCAGGGCGGAAGCGGTGTGTCCGCGTGTGGCGAGGGTTGTGCGGGCAAGGTGAGGCGCGGGCGGTAGGCGACGGTGAACGATCTGCCGGCGGTGTCGGTCGCGCCGGGTGTCGCGCCCACGAGGCGGCGCGTCAGGCCCGTCGGCTTGCCGGCGAGCACGACGGGTGACACCGCCCAGGCGGGGTCGGCGAGCGTTCCGGGGTGGCGGCTGGCGATCATCGCGAGGTGCGAGAAGCGGAGGCTGCCGAAGTTCGCGAGCGGCATGATGGTGCAGACGGTCTGTGCGAGGCAGAGCGACGGCGCCTCCGCGATCCATTCCGCCGAGGTCGTGTCGAGCGGATGGACGTCCTTGATCCGTGTCGAGTAGCGCTCGCGGCGCGTGGCGTTCCTGAGGCTGAAGGTGACGGTGTGGTGGTCGATGCTGACCGCGGCGGTGAGATGGTCGCCGGGTCTGATCGTGAGCGAGAGGTAGCGCGCGGGGCCGGGAATGATCTCGATCCAGGCGCGGTA
>Ga0209810_1003656_pt1 | contig 15813 bp, 7 predicted proteins | sample Coa_R1_7_FD_187159 | JGI IMG/M metagenome (GOLD analysis project Ga0209810, IMG submission 187159) | Surface soil microbial communities from Centralia Pennsylvania, which are recovering from an underground coalmine fire - Coalmine... | ecosystem: Environmental > Terrestrial > Soil > Unclassified ...
AAATCCCAGCGTGTGGATGACTGTACCGGTTTCGAGCGGCGAATCGGCGGGAAGATCGACCACCATCTTGCAGCCGACCGCCCACTCGTTGCGCTCGAACCCAGGCGGCGCACCGAAGGTCTGGTCCAGCGCGCGGCCGACCGCGCCGACGGGGCCGTCGGCGACGACGGTCAGACGGGCGCGAATGTCCGTACCCTCCGCGAGGCGCACGCCCGTAACACGCTCTCCCTCGATGATCGGCCCCGCGACCGGCATGGAAGGCCAGATCTGCGCCCTGCCGCTCATCATGATCTGCTCGCCGACCCACTGGTTGAACTGGCCAATGGAAAGGACCAGACCATCTTTCTTGTGCAGGAACGCGGGAATGTACGGCAATTCGATGCCGTGATTGCACGGGCGGGCGGCGGAGAGAAGCGTGTCGAGGGCGCGAAGCGGGAGCGAGCGGTGGCTGGCGCCGATGGGGTCGAGCAGATAGACCAGCTTCTCCTCCGTCACGGGCGCGGCCAGCGGGATCGTTGCGGTATCGAGATTGGGAAATGACTGCCGAATGCCGCGCGCGCGCGTGACCACGCCGGACACGCCGAATCCCATGCCGTCGGCGCGCTCGCAGCACATGATCTGCGGCGGGCGCTCCAGTTCGGCCAGCTTCGGCGCGAGCGTGATCAGGAACCCGCCGGCCGCCGGCCCGAAGCCGACGCAAACGATGTCGGTGTCCATGCTGACGCGGTCGCTCATGCGGCTAGACCGGGTAATCCGGGGCGGCGGGGATCATCACCTTTGTGAGCGCGTCGGCTGCGCGATCCTTGGCCAGCAATGAGCCCGTGAGGCAGCGGTCGAGTTTGTCGCGGAGCCGCGCGAAGCCTGTCAGGCCCGCTCCAACCGCGCAGGGGCCCGCCTTGGGCGGATGCTTGCCGTCGGAATCGAAGGTGTCCGTTGGGATGCTGGCAATGCCCGGGATGAGGCTCTCGAGAGCGACGAGCTCGTCAGTTTCGTAGCAGGTGCGGTGCGCTTCGTCATCCCACGCAGGATGGCGATTGTAGCCGTAGACGAGCTCGGCGCAAATCCGCGACGCTTCGCCGGCGGCCCGCGCGGTCTGCACATGAGCGAGGTCGGTGAAAAACGCGAGAGCGCCATCAACCGCTTCGGCGACCGCCGGGTTTTCCGGCCCTGTCTCCTCGAGCTCCACCACATCGAGGACGAACTGACGCGCCGCGAGCAGCCAGCACAAAGCATCCGCGAGCGGGAAGGAGACGCCCTGCCGGGCGCTGTGATAGAGCGGCTGGCCGCCGGCGTCTTTGCTCGTCTGCAGATGCTTCGCCGTCCACAGCCACAGCTGCATCGCGGTAGCCAGCGCGCACGCGCCAGTGCCCGGACGTTCGGAAGCGATGAAGCGCAGATCCGATATCCAGTCGCGGAACTGCGCCAGGAAGACCGGATTCATCATGGTCACCGAGAGCTGCCGCCGCTGCACCGCTTCCGGACCTTCATAGGTAGCCTCGAGCTGCGCGTCCATCCACTTGTAGCCGAGGAATCCGGGACAGTCTTCGGTGATCCCGTAGCCGCCCATCAGACTCACCGCCTCGCGCATCACATTCGCGCCATGTCCCGTGTTCCACAGCTTGGTGGCGGGACAGAACACGTTGGCCTGCGAATCGAGCAGGCTGAAGCGGACCAGCGGATCGGCCGCGAGCGCCTCGTAACGGGCCGCGTTACGACGATACCCGGGGACATGGCCCAGCTCCAGATACTCGATGGCGTCCTTCTCCACCGCTCGCATGGCGCGCAGAGCCGACGTACCGCCGCCAATACCGCGTTCGGCGAAGATACGGTTCTTCTCCTTTTCCAGCGGATCGAGATCGTCGAAAACGCGCGCCGCGGCGAAGCCCAGTGACGCGGCAGCTTCGCCGGTGGCCCATACATCGACGAGGCGGTGCAGCGAGTCCTGCTTTTGCTGCAACCCGAATTCAAACCGCGGAGATCCGGGCATGATCCCGCTGCCGCGGAAGCGATCCCGCTGGTAGCGGATCACCGGCTCGACAGCGCTCAACAGCTTCGCAGCGGTGATGATGCCGACAGTGACGCGAGTGCGTCGGAATACGGCTTCGATCACCTCGCCGTGGCTGAAGCGCGGTACGATCATACCGTCCTGCACCGTATATCCGCCGACAATGCGGCTGGCCGGCACATTCAGACGAAACGCCGGATCGGAAGTGGAAGAGAGTTGATGTACCAGCTTGCGGGTGGGCGTGCCGCGGTCGAAGATGCCGGCGTCAGTCTCTTCGAGAATCACCATGCACGAGCCCTTGATGCGCGGATCGCCCGAATCGACGGCGGCGGTCACGAAGTTGGCGAATCCCATGTTCGTGATGAAGCGGCCGCGCTTGGTCACTTCGAGCATGGGCTCTTCGCCATCGTTCCATTGCGCGATGCGGATGCGGCCCGAGAGCAGGCCGGTTTCGACCCCCACGTACGGAAGCGGCTCGGTGAGAGCGAAAGCTCCGCGCCACGGAGCCCGTGCGGCGCCCGGAGCCGTGGGACCGCAGCGGCTCATGTAATACGCGCGCTGCTCGGGCGTTCCTTTTTCGTGAATCGGCGCGAGCGCAAGGCATCCCGCGAGGCTTCCGGTGGCGGCGCCGGCATCTACCCAGGCGAGTTCGAATGCAATGAGCGCCAGCGCCAAATTCTTCGGACCCTCCAGATAGCCGCCGTATTCGGGATCGAGAAACGCGGCGGTGATCCCGGCGTTATCGAATTCGGCGAGCAGCCCGGCTTTGCCCTCGGTCCACTCGTGCGTGTTGCGCGCGCCCGAGGCGACCAGCCGCGCCACCGGACCGCGGGCGACCGCACGGGCCGACTGACCCAGCATCTGGAGATCGACGCGGTCGGCAAAACGCCACATCAACTGGCGCACGTCGTCGCCGGGGAGCGTGCGCAGGTACGGTTTTTCGACAGCGGCGGAAGACATGGCGGCGGATTCCTCCCGGATCGTTGAGGAAGGAGCAATCGGCTGGCCTACGAACGATCAGGCCGTGAAATCAGTGACTTGGGGAGGGGTGGTGGGTCAAATCCACCAGGAGTAAGGCCGGCGCGGGAAGAGGGTGGGTGAAATTCACCTGTCCCCGAAACTGGTGGCCGGCCGCCCGGTGGTCCGCAGTCTGTCGCGCTCAATGCCGGAGTAATCCGCGCACGCGTAGCCAGTTGGCCAGCAGCGTGGGCCAGATCGAAAGGTCGGCATGCGTCTGCGCGAGACCGAGGCCGTGCTCGCCTTCGGCGAAAATGTGCATTTCCGCGGGGACGCCGGCGCGCTTCAGGGCCATGTAAAACAGGACGCTGTTTTCGGGCGGCACTGCCTTATCAGTGTCGGTGTGGAACAGGAATGTCGGCGGCGTCTGCCGCGTAACCTGAAGCTCGTTGGAGAGCGACTCAACCAGTTTCGGATCGGGGTTGTCGCCCAGCAGGTAGCGCTTCGAGCCCTGATGCGTGTACGGCGTCGTGAAGGAGATGACCGGATAAACGAGGATGGCGAAATCGGGGCGCGTACGGGCATCGAAATGCGTGGCCGCGGTAGAGGCCAGATGACCGCCCGCGGAGAATCCCATGATCCCGAGGCGGTCGGGCGCAATGCCGAACTCCGCGGCGCGGGAGCGCACGATGCGAATCGCCTGATGCGCATCATCGATCATCGCGGGGTGGTGGTAGCGGGGACCGAGGCGGTATTTCAGCACGAAAGCGGCGATGCCCACCGAATTCATCCACTCGGCGACCTGGCGGCCTTCGTGATCCATGGCAAGGTTGACATAACCGCCGCCGGGGCAGACGATCACACCGGTTCCAACGGCTTTTGCGGAGTCAGGCAGGTAGATGGTGAGCGACGGCTTGTCGACGTCTTCCGTTCCGACAGCGCCTGGCGCGCCGTCGGGCCACAGGAGTTCGGTCGGACGCTGCTTCTCCTGGGCGCAGAGCAGGGCGGCGGCGAACAACAAAAGGACGAAGGATTTCATCCTGGCCATCTTACGCTACTGCCCAGCGGTGGGCCCCGGCGACTCGGCACAGTTTGCGAAGGCCCAGTCGGGCAGGCATGTTTGGAAGAATCCGTCGCCGGGCCGGTGTAACAAACACCACTGCCCCGCGCGCCGCGACGGAAGCCCGCTTACATAGCCATCTGCATGCCGGCAGCAGATGGCTGCACAGGCGGCGGCGCTGCTGCCGCCTGAAACTTCACAGAAACCAGCTTCGAAACACCCGGCTCCTGCATGGTGACCCCGTAAAGCGACTGCGCCGCTTCCATGGTCCGCTTGGAGTGGGTGATGACCAGAAACTGGGTCTGCGAAGACATCTCCTTCAATAAACGCGTCAACCGTTCGATATTCGGCTCATCCAGCGGAGCGTCCACCTCGTCCAGAATGCAGAAGGGACTCGGCTGATATCGGAAGATCGCCATCAATAGTGCCATGGCGGTCAAAGATTTCTCACCTCCGGAAAGCAAAAGCACGTTTTGCAGACGTTTTCCCGGAGGTTGCGCGACAATATCGATGCCGGACTCCGCGGCATTCTCCTCGTCGGTGAGGCGCATTTCGCCGGTTCCGCCGCCAAACAGCGTCTGGAACATCTCTCGGAAATTAATATTAATCGCTTCGAACGCCTCTTTGAAGCGGCGTCGCGACTCGGCGTCGATCTCGTGAATCGCCTTTTCCGTGTCGCGAATCGAGTCAAGCAGATCCTGCCGCTGCGCGTTCAGGAATTCATACCGCTGCTGCGCTTCGCCGTACTGCTCCAGCGCCTCGGGATTTACCGGACCGAGCGCGTCGATTTTAGCGCGCAGCTCGCGATATTTCTCTTCGGATTCCGCCAGCACGGCTTCGTCCGGCACCGTCTCCTCGCCGCCGGCCACCTCGGAAACAGGCGCCCCGAGCTCATTACGGCTCGTATCGTCCAGATACTTGAGTTCAGCCTGTTTTTTGACCAGCTCGATTTCGCACTGCGTCCGGCGGTCGTGCGCCGCCTGCATCCCGGAGCGAAGCGCCTTTAATTGCTCGTCCATGGCGGAAATCCTTGTGCGCACGTCCGTTTCGGCGGCGGTCAGTTCCGCCAATTCGCTTTCCACTCCGGCGATCTGCTGTCCGATTTCCCCGGCCCGGGCGTCGAGTTCGATGTTATCGTTCAGAAGACGCGCGCGCTCCACCCCAAGCCGCTCGATTTCGACGCTCAACTGCTCGCGCCGGGCGATCACTTCCCGAAGCTGATGCTGCAGCCGGTCATGCGACGACCTTTCGGCGCGGCGCCGTTCCTCCAGACCAGCAAGATCGGCGCGAAGCGCCGAATACTGCTCCGCAACACCGGCCATGCGGGCCTGCAGTTGCTCCAGATCGCCGCGGGCGCTCTCCAGCGCCTGTTCCTGTTGGGCGCGGGACTGCTCCTTCTGTTCGAGCAGCAGGTTGTTATTGTCGCGCTGCGCTACCGACCGCTGCGTCTCTTTTTCGAGCCGCTGCAACTCCATGCGCGAAACGGACAGGCGCGACTGCGCGCGTTTCAACTCTTCCCCCAGAGTCCGGAACTGCTGATCGAGAGCGACGGCCTCCTTTTCCTTGTGCTGCTGCTCGGCGCGCAACCCCTCCAAACGCTCCGACAGACTGGCGATTTCTTTGTCAAGCAACTCCAGCGCGGTCTGTGCTTCGTCCACCGCCGCCTGCTTCTGCGCCAGCTGGGAACTCACGTCGCGCAACTCCCGTTTGAGGGCCAGCGGGCCGGCCCCGCTTTTGCGCCCGCCGGTGACGGTCAGGCCGTGATAGCTCACGCCATCGGGCAGAAGAAACCAGGCATCGGGATGCGCTACGGCCATGCGCTGCGCGGTATCGCGATCCGCTGCCAGCCAGCAGTTCGCCAGCCGCGGCAGCAGATCGGCGGGGGCATGGGTGAGCCCGTTCGTCAGTCGCAGTCGATCCGTCAGCCGCCCATTGATGCCGGGCTCGGAAGCGGGCTCGCTGCTGCTCTGCCCTGCTTCCGGCCACGATTCCGGGTGCACCAGGAATGTAGCTCGGCCGTCCTGGCCTGAGCGCATCAGTTCGAGGCCGCGCTGCGCATCCGCCCAGTCGTTGACAACCACATATTCCAGCTCTTCGTGCAGAAACTCTTCGGTGGCTTTCTCGAACCCGGGTTCCACCTCGACGAAATCCGCCAGCACGCCCACGGGCCGCAGATCCTGCGCTTCGCCGCGCTCGATCTGTTTGAAGAGGCGCTTGACACTCTCCGTCGTATAGGAGCGATGCGAGATCACCTCTTCGAGCGAGTCGCGGCGCGCTTTCAGGCGCGACCAGTCTCCGCGCAGCTGATCCAGGTCGCGTCTCCGGGCCTGCAGCGCCTGACGGCGTTCGTTCAGCTCCTGCTCGACCCCGCGGCGCTCATCCACCGTCGCGGCCAGTTGCAGCTGCCGTTCCGAGATCCGGCCCGACAACTCCGTTTTCACCTGATCGAGGCGCGCGAGGTCGGCCGTGGCGCCTTCTTCTTCACGCCGGGCGCGCGCCGTGTCTCGATCCACGGAGGCCAGATACGTCTCCACCTGGCCGAGCTGGTTCTTCAGCGCCGCAGCCTCGCCGAGCAGGCGGATAGCGTTCTGCCGCGCCGATTCCAGCAGTCGCGTCTTGTCGCCGATCTCGCGCTGCAACTGCTCCCGCTCCGCGCTGCGCGCTGTGATCTCCTGCCGCGAAGATTCGTACCTGCCCTCGAGCTCCGCCAAACTCGCCGCGTGGGTCTGAATGTCTGCCTCGAGGCGTGATTGCCGCGTTTCCAGCGACTGCGTCTCCGCTTCGCCCTGCGCCAGGCGAGTCTCGATTCCGCCAATCTGGCGGGCCTGCGACTCCAGCCGGCCTCGGGTGCGCTCCTGGTCCAGCTGGAGATCGCTCAGGCGCTGGCGCGCGCCGGTGAGTGCCGTTTCGGTCTCATAGGCCCGCTCCCGAAGCGCGCCGTCTTCCTTTTCGCGCTCGGCGACCTCGGCGGACAGCTTCTGCAGTTCCTGTGTGACCAGGTTCAGATCGATGGCGCTGCGCGCCGCATCGCGTTCCAGAATCCGGTATCGCCCCGCAACAGCCTGGCGCAGGTGAGCAACCATCTCCGTGCGGATCTCCGTGTAACGCTTCGCTTTCGAAGCCTGCCGCTTCAGCGAATTCACCTGCCGCCCAACTTCCTCGAGGATGTCGAACACGCGCGCCAGGTTCTGCCGCGCCCCCTCCAGCTTGGCCTCCGCGAGGCGCTTGCGCGTTCGAAACTTCGTGATCCCCGCCGCCTCCTCGATTACCGCGCGCCGGTCCGAGGGCTTGTTGCTGAGGATCTGGCCGATGCGGCCCTGCTCGATAATGGCGTAGCTCTCCGGTCCCAGGCCGGTGCCCAGAAACAAATCCTGGATGTCGCGCAGGCGAGCCGGTTTGCCGTTGATGAGATACTCGCTTTCGCCGCTGCGGAACAAACGCCGGGTGATGGTGACGTCGTGCGCCGTATGCGGCGCCGCGGACGCCATGCCGTTCAGCCCGTTCTCGTGATGGCCGTTGTGGCCGTTCTCGTGATGGCCGTTGCCGTTGACGTGCTCCACCACGGCCTTTTCCACGCCGTTCGCCAGGGCCAGCAGCGAAGGCTCGCCGTGCGCCGCGGGATCGGTGAGCGTCAGGGTCACGGCGGCCATGCCCAGAGGCTTGCGGTCGCGCGTGCCGGCGAAGATCACGTCTTCCATGCGCGTGCCGCGCAGGCTTTTGGCCGACTGCTCGCCCAGTACCCAGCTGATGGCGTCGCTCAGGTTGCTCTTGCCGCAGCCGTTCGGGCCGACCACCGCCGCAATGCCGCTCCCCTGAAACCGCATCTCGGTCCGATCGAAGAAGGATTTAAAGCCGTGAAGCTCGACGCGCTTGAGTCTCAGCAAGTCCGATTGTCCCTTCCACAAAGAGTACGAGTCTCTCGGGGGGTTAGCCCTATGCTAAACGCGATTGGGCGAAAAGTAAAGCGGGTCATACGCAGAATCCAGGGGTCCTTCCAAATGGGGCCCAATATCCAGGAAGGCATGTGAAGCTCGCTCCTGAGCGTCTAATCGCCGGGGGTATGACGGACCCCCGACTGAAGAGAGGAGCACAAATGGCACGTAACGATCTGGACGAACGCAATCGCAGGCAGTCGTACAGCCCAAACTCCCGCGACTTCGACCGCGAATACAATGCTCAGGGCAGTTCCGGCAGCCGCACCCCGCCGGAGCGCGATCGCTTCGAAAACCAGTACAGCGATAATGCCGACCGCTGGACGGGTTACGACGAAGGCCCGCAGCACTGGCGCGGCCGCGGCGGGTACAGTAATGAAGATTACGAACAGAACCGGCGCGAATTTGGTCGCGGACAGGACTACGGACCTGCCGAAGGGCGCGGCTACTCGCAGTACCGGAAAGAGGATTGGGGACCGGCCGGCGTCGGCCACGACTATCGCGGCCCCTTTCAGCGCGACCGCGAGCGCGAAGCCGGCGCCCGCCGCGAATGGGGCGGCCGCAGCTACGGCACCGGCGTCAGCGATTACGGCTCGGTCGGACCTTACAGTTCGCCCGGGTTCGCCGGAGGCCATCCCGGTATGCCCAGCCTCGGCAGCTATGGCGGCGGCATGCAATCGTACGCAGGTCGGGGCCGCTATGCCGGACGCGGGCCGAAGGGCTATCGCCGCTCGGACGACCGCATTCGGGAAGAGGTGAATGATCGCCTGACCGACCATCCCGACATCGATCCATCCGAGGTCGAGGTCCAGGTCGAGCAGGGCGTCGTGACTCTCAGCGGTACCGTAGAGGACCGGCACGCCAAGCGTTTGGCCGAGGATATTGCCGAAGGCGTCGCCGGGGTGGTGGACGTGAACAACCAGATTCGCGTCGGACGCCATGGTAAGGCGCCCGAGGAAGAAGTCGACGATCATGAGCTTACGCGGCTGGGGATCAACGCCGGCGATCGTAAGCTGAAGCAGACCGAATCGAAGAAGTAGTCCCATCGGGCGGGGCGCTCTGCCCCGCCCTCCGCAGTTGTGGTGCGAGCCTTTGGCTTGCACGGCGCGCTCTCGGCCCGCATACTGCACGTTCTGTTGTGATGATTACGGTAACGGCAAGCAGGATCCCGACCCAGCGTACTATCTTAGATCGTGGCTGTGTCATCGCAGCAACAGATCCGGCCGGCTGAGCCGGCGGGGCTTCTGGCGCTGGCTCTGGGCATCAGCGCAGCCGTCACCCGCGGCGGCGAACTGCGCGCAATGCTGAGCGGCTGTGCGGCGGAGTTCGTGCGCTATTTGACCGCCGTCGAGCGCGCCTGTATCTGGGTGCAGAGCGGCGAAGTCCTGGAGACGTGCGGCGATTCCGATCACGAGGGCGTTGCCGCCACACCTGACGCCGCTCCGGTCTCGTTTCCGCTGGTCGTAGAACGGCGGACCGTCGGCATGCTTGGCCTGTTCACGCGATCTCCGCTTCGCAGCCGCGTGCTGGCGGCGATCGAACCAATGGCCACCGTGATCGCGCAGGCGATCGAGCGCAAACGCGTCGACAGCGAACTGCATGCCGCGCTCCGATTGCACGACGCGGTGGAAAACCGGCTCGGAGTCATTGCCGATGCGGCCGGCGCTCTGCTGGAGCCGCTGGAACTACAGCCCATCCTCGAGCGCGTCGTCGGGCTGGCGCATCGCGTCATGGCCGCTGACGCGTATGCGGTTTGGAGGGTTGACGCGGCAGGCGACTGGCGCATGCTGCTGTCCACGGGACTCTCGGAAGGGTATGACCAGGGCCGCTTCATCGGCGCCTCGGCAACCAGGAAAATGCCCGCCGGTCCTGTCATCGCCGAGGATGTGGACGCGCTCCCCATGTTGCAGGACCGCCGCGAGCTGTACCACGCCGAAGGCATTCGATCCTTCATCGCGTTTCCGCTCATGATGCACGGAAGCAGCGGCGGCAGTCTGACCCTTTATTTCCGAACGCCGCAGCGGTTCCTTCCCGAGCAGGTGCGCGTCGGCTCCGCGATGGCCAACCTGGCGGCTGCGGCCATTGCTTCCGCCGAGGCGTTCGAGGACCAGCGGCGGCTGCGCGAAGAAGCGCAGGAACAGACGCGCCGGATCACCTTCATCGCCGAGGCCAGTAAGCTGCTGGCCACCACTCTTGATTACGAGCACACGCTGCGCGCCGTCGCCGCCCTGGCCATTCCTTGCTTTGCCGACTGGTGCGCCGTGGACATCCGCGGCGAAGATGGCCAGATCCGCAGACTCGCCACCGTGCACGCCGACCCCGCGCGCCTCGCGATTGCCGAAGAGTATCACCGCAGGTATCCGAGCGGACCTGACGATCCTGGCGGCGTCAGCGTGGTTATCCGCACCAATACCCCGGTCATGGCCTCGGAAATTCCGGATGACCTGCTGGCGGCGACCATTCATGACCCGCAGCAGCTCGCCATGCTGCGCGAGCTGGGATTGAAGTCTGTGATCATCGCCCCCATGGCCGCGCGCGATCGCGTGCTGGGCGCGATCACCTTCGTCACCGCCGAATCGGACCGCCGCTATGGGCCCGAGGATCTTGCCGCGGCCGAACACGTCGCTCGCCGCGCTGCCCTGGCCATCGACAATGCCCTGCTCTTCCGTGCGGCCCAGGAACGGCATGCCGAGGCCAATCGCGCGCTCGTCGCTCTTGCCGCCTCGCACGACCGTCTGCAACAGTTCGCCTACGCCGCCAGTCACGACCTCCGCGAGCCGCTGCGCACTATCACTGCTTACCTCCAGCTGGTCGAGCGCGCCCTCGGCGATCGTTTGGATGCGAGCACGGCCGAGCACTTCCGCTTCGTAACGGCCGGCGCGGCGCGGATCAGGCAGCTGCTCGACGATCTGCTCGACTACGTCCGCCTCGGCGACAGCGCCGCTCAGCATCGGGTGTTCTCACTGCAAACAGCCGCGGCCCGCGCGGTCGAGAATCTCGCGATTATTATCGAGGAATCGGGCGCTCAGGTCTCCATCGGTTCGTTGCCGGAGGTGGTGGGCGACGAGGCGCGCTTCGTTCGTCTTTTCCAGAACCTCATCTCCAATGCGATCAAGTACCGGGGCAAGGAGCCGCCCCTGATCAACATTCGCGCGGAGCGGCGGGACAGCATGTGGGCCATCGCGGTGCAGGACAACGGAGTGGGCATCCCGAAGGAGCACCATCAGCGCATCTTTGGGGTCTTCAAGCGGCTGCACGGTCCCGACGTGCCGGGCACGGGCATCGGCCTCGCCATCGCGCAAGCCGTCGTGGAGAGCCATGGCGGAACGCTTTGGGTGGAATCGGAAGCGGGCCAGGGCGCCACATTCTGGTTCACCGCCCCCGTGGTCCCAGGCGAATAGCGCAGAATCCGTAACCGAAGAGATTAGCCGGAAGGGGTAGCGTAGAATCGGGTTAACCGAAATCGCGCGGCAATGCGTCAAGGCTTACAGGAGCACGATTCGCTCAAAGGTGGAGAAAATGAGAACACCTGCCGCGCGGGATTACACACCATGTTCTGCCTGTATTCGGTTCTGCTCGGAGCTGGCCGCGCTTTCCGAAATTGCCAGTGAGTTTATCGCCCTTCGGCGTGAAAAAGCCGCGCTGGCGGATCTCGCTCGCCTCGAGGCCACGCTTCAGCGCTACGAGAGACACATTGCCCGAGATCATCCGTGTCGCGGTGGCAACGTGCCCCGCGCCATGCGGCACGCGAGGCGAGCGGCATAGCCGCATGCGGCTGCGATCCAGCGCTATCGGCGCCTCGGCTGAGGCTCGTGCGTTGTTTGCCTGCTCAGCACCCGGGCCAGAATCTCGGCGCGTGTGGACGCACCGATTCTCACCCTTAGCAGGCGGACGAGCGCCTTGGCGGTATTCGGCGCCACGCCCATCCGCTTCGCCATTTCTGTCGTGCTGAGCCCGCCCACCAGATATCTCAAAGTCTGTTGCTCGCGGGGTGTAAGGCCGTGCTGCTCGATGAGCTCATTGATACGCTCATCGAGGGCGTGATCGCTGTCTGTCCGATCCAGATGAATCGCCAGGGTGGGAGTATTCGCCAGCCCGGGGTTTCCTCGCAGCGCGTAGACGCGAACCACATACTTCGCTCCGCCGAAGTCAAACACAGTTCGCGCGCGCGTGTCTTCAGCGGCAGGCAGCTCGTTCAGGGCCTGGGCGAGCTGAGCCGGCAAGGGCGAACCGGGCGCCACCGATTGCGGCTGAGCCGGATTCACGATTGACACGGCCCCGGCGTCACATGCAAGAATTCGCAGCGATTCGTCCGTTATGAACAGACCGCTGTCTCTTGCCTCCTCCAGCTGGCGCTTGATGCCCAAACTTAAGTAGGAAGGCTCTGTCTCGATGCAACAACGGCCCGCCGGTACTGGGACGTACTCACGGCCGCGTAGCTCAGAAGCTGCTGATCGTAATGGACCCGCGCCGACGCGCTACTTGCGGGCGACGGCGTCGATAAACCCGTCGATTGCCGAGGCGCGCGCCTCCACCGGAATGCGATGGCCGTACCGGGGATAAATAATGATCCGCGCCTTGCCGCCGTGGCCGTTGATTTCGCCCGCCAGGCGGAGGGCCTGCTCGGGATCGGTGCGATCGTCTTTTGCGCCATTCAGGATGAGGGCGGCGGCCCGGATATTCCTGGCCACGGAAAGTACCGAACGCGCGCGCAAAGCATCGGCCGACCCGCCGGTCTCGTTAACGATCGACTGCGCGACAAGTTTCGCCTGCGCCGACTTGAATTCCGCCCCGTAACTCGTCAGATCGTAAACTCCGGAGATCAGCACGATGCCGTCGATGCCAGGATCACGCGCGGCGATCAGAGCCGCGACCAATGCGCCGCGACTGATTCCTTCGAGAATCAGTTTATGCGGCGCGATATAGCCTTCGCTCCGCAGACTCGAAATCACCGCTGACACGGCATGCTGCGTAAAGGGCCCACAAAAATCCGGTGGCCCGGTCGACCCGGCATAACCAGGCTGCGAGACCGCGACCGCCAGGTACCCTCGCCGTGCATATTCGTCCAGGACTCCCCAGGTCACGAAATCTCTGCCCCCGGGCCGCGATCCTTCCTGGTGGCCGTGGATGAAGACCACTGCAGGCCACGGGCCGGCGCCCGCCGGCTTCTCGACGAAATACTCAATCGACCTCGATGGATCGTCAGGATGCGGCATGGTCAGCGTTTCAGCACCGAGGCTGACGAACACGGAGGCTGTCGCCATGATGAAGGCCAGAGTCAGCCGTCGCGCCGGAAGCCGCATGGGGTTCCAGTGTACTCTTCCGAGGGTGGGAACCCGCCGGGCTTTCCCCCGTATCATCTGCAATGGCCACGCTGATTGGAGACCTTACCTTTTCCCTGCGCACGCTGCGGCGGTCGCCCGTCTTCCTGACCGTGGCGATGCTCTCCCTCGCCCTGGGCATCGGCGCCAACACCGCGATTTTCACGCTGATCAACCAACTCATTCTGCAGCCGGTGCCCGTCCGCAATCCCGAGCAACTGGTCATGCTGGCGGGCCGCGGCAAGCACTACGGCGGCAATAACGGCATGGATCGGCTCTCCTATCCGATGTATGTCGAGCTGCGCGCCAAAAACCAGGTCTTCAGCGGAATGTTCTGCACCTACCCCGCCGTGGTTAGCGCGTCGTTTCAGGGCCGCACGGAACTAATCGGCGCCGACTTCGTCTCCGGCAACTATTTCCCCATTCTCGGCGTCGGCGCGGCAATCGGCCGTGTGATCACGGCCTCCGACGACCTGTACCAGGGCATCAATCCCGTCGCGGTGCTCAGTCATGGTTACTGGCGCACTCGATTCGGCTCGGATCCCGGGATCGTGGGCAGGCAAATCGTGGTCAACGGCCGCGCGCTGACCGTCATCGGCGTGAGCCAGGCAGGCTTCGACGGCGTGGAGCCAGGCCGCGCGCCTCAGATCCGCATTCCCATGATGATGAAAGACGACCTGCCGCGCACCGGCTTCTCGAGGCTTGGTAACGACCGCCTGCGCTGGGTGGAGGTTTTCGCGCGGCTGAAGCCCGCCGTAACACAGAAGATGGCGCAGGCCGGCCTGCAGCCGCTGTTCCACCAGATCCTGAATCGTGAGGTGACGGAAAAGCCGTTCGCGAAGGCCTCGCCATTCGTGAAACAGGAATTCCTGCGGATGTGGATGGAGGTGATGCCCGGGTCGAAGGGCCGCTCCAATCTGCGCCGGGAGTATTCGAAGCCGTTGTTCGCACTCATGGGCGTCGTGGGACTGGTCCTGCTGATCGCCTGTTCCAACGTGGCGAACCTGCTGATCGCACGGGCATCGGCGCGGCGAAAGGAGATCGCGATTCGGCTCGCGCTCGGCGCCGGCCGCCGCCGGCTCGTTCGCCAGCTGCTCGTGGACAGCCTGCTTCTCGCGGCGCTGGGCGGAACGCTGGGCGTGGGACTCGCGGTGCTGGTGGATCGCGCTCTGATCGATTTCCTTCCGGCCGGGCATACGCCGCTATCGCTCTCCAGCACGCCGGACTGGACCGTGCTTGGGTTCGCCTCGCTCGTCTCGCTCATCGCAGGCGTGCTGTTCGGACTCGTTCCCGCGCTTCAGGCCACGCGGCCGGATGTATCGACGACGCTGAAGGATCAGGCGGGCAGCGTTGCATCCGGCTCCGCGGGATTGCGAAAAGCGCTCGTGGTCGCGCAGGTTTCGCTGTCACTCCTGCTGGTCATAGGCGCGGGACTGTTCCTGCAAAGCCTCCGTAATTTGAAGACGCTTAACCCCGGTTTCGACGTGAAAAATCTGGTCGCCTTCGACGTGGACCCAACCATGAGCCGCTACGATCCGAAGTACGCCGCCGACTACGTGCGCCGGTTGCGGGAGACGCTGAGCGCGGTTCCCGGGGTTGAGTCTCACGCTTTCGCCTGGGTGCCCGTGCTCGAAAACGACGAGTGGGACAACTGGGTCACCATCGAAGGCTATTCCGCGCGGCAGGACGAGCGGCCCGATCCGCATATGCAGTATTGCAGCCCCGGCTTCTTCCGCACCTTGAGAATTCCAGTGCTGCTGGGTCGCGATTTCACCGATCGCGACATCGCCGGCGCGCCGAAGGTGGGAATCGTGAACGAGAAGTTCGCGAAACGCTACTTCGGCGGCGCCACTCCGCTGGGACGGCACATCGGCATGGGTATCGATCCGGGAACGAAGCTGGATATTCAGATCGTGGGCGTGGTGGGCGACACGAAATACGAAAGCATGCGCGAGGAGGTCCCGTATGAGGTCTTCGTCCCTGTGGCGCAGCAGGATTTTGCGAACGGTGGCACTGTGTACGTTCGCGCCGCGGGCGATCCGGTCCGGCTGTTCGATGCGCTGCGGACGGCCGTGCGCGGGGTGGATGCGAGCGTTCCGCTGGACGACATGCGGACCGTCCGGAAGCAGATGGACATTTCTTTGCTGACCGAGCGCCTGCTGGCGACGCTCTCGAGCGTGTTCGGGTGTCTTGCCACACTGCTGGCGGCGCTCGGACTGTACGGCGTGATGGCCTTCATCGTGGCGCGGCGAACGCGGGAGATCGGGATTCGCATGGCCCTGGGCGCGCGGGACGGGTCGGTGATCTGGATGGTGATGCGCGAAACCCTGACGCTTGCGGGAATTGGCGTGGCCCTCGGACTGGCGGCGGCATCGGCCGCCACGCGGCTCATTCAGGCGCAGCTGTTCGGCGTGCAGCCCACTGATCTGCTGACCATGGCGGCGGCCGCCCTGGGCATTGCGGCGGTGGCCGCGGTGGCCGGGTACATTCCCGCCCGGCGCGCGACGGCAATCGATCCGGTTACCGCCCTGCGCTGGG
>Ga0209810_1003657_pt1 | contig 15808 bp, 14 predicted proteins | sample Coa_R1_7_FD_187159 | JGI IMG/M metagenome (GOLD analysis project Ga0209810, IMG submission 187159) | Surface soil microbial communities from Centralia Pennsylvania, which are recovering from an underground coalmine fire - Coalmine... | ecosystem: Environmental > Terrestrial > Soil > Unclassified...
CGACGAGATCCAAGTCTCCAGGACGCTCACGTGCTTGATCCGGCTGGCTGGTCTTGGGTGGTGTTCACCCAAGAGTGTAACATACAAGGACGCTCGTTTTTGATGCCGGGTCGTTTATCGGCCCGGCGCATGAAAGAAAACTCAGCGGACGCGGGAGCCGACGGGGACGAGCTGGTCGGGCTGCAGGAGGATCGCGCGGCCATCGACATCGGCGGCCAGCAGCATCCCCTGGGATTCGATGCCTCGCATCTTCCGGGGCTGCAGGTTCGCCACAATCACCACCTGCCGGCCCACCAGATCCTCCGGCTTGTAGAACTCAGCGATTCCCGCCAGGATGGTACGCGTATCGTCCGGGCCGGCCTGGACGGTCAAACGCAGCAGCTTGGTCGCGTTGGGGACCGGCTCGGCGGCCAGGATTTCGGCAGCGCGCAGTTGGACCTTCATAAAGTCGTCGATGGTGATCTGCGGCTCGGCCGCCTCCTGGGGTTCTGCCGGGGGGACGGGCGTGCCGGGAATGGGCGCATTCTCACTCACGGGCGGAATATTCTCCTTCACTTCAGATGGTTCGGGAAGCGGCGCTTCGCCGGGCGCGCTGCCGAGAACGTAAAGCGTGTCTTCGTCTACGGCCACTTCCTGGATGCGCGGGAAGACCGGCTGGGCCGGGCCGACCTTCGTGCCGGGCGGAAGACCACCCCACGCTAAATCCTCCCAGCGGTTGGCCGTGCTGATGCCCTCTAAACCAAGCTGGCGCTGAATCAGACCGGCAGCATCGGGCATGAACGGCCCGACGAGGACCGAGACGATCCGCGTGACTTCCAGGCAGGCGTACAGGACCGAGGCCAGCGCCTCCTGACTGGCGGCGTCGCCCTGGCGAGCGGCCTTGTCCAGATTCCAGGGCGCTTTCTCGTCGATGTACTTGTTCATGCGCCCCACGAGCTTCCAGGCCGCTTCCAGGGCAATATTCAGTCGAAATTCCGCCATCGCCCGCGTGAACTCTTCCAAGACTTCCAGAACCAATGCGCCGATCTCAGGGTCATGGGTATGGGTTTCCGGCACGACCCCGTCGAAGTAGCGCTCCATCATGCGGATGGTGCGGTTGAGCAGATTGCCCAGATCGTTGGCGAGGTCGGTATTGAAGCGGCGCAGCAGGTTCTCGACGCTGAACTCGGTGTCCGGTCCGTAGTTCATCTCCCGGCAGAGCAGGTAGCGTTGGGCGTCCGCCGCCAGGTCGAAGGGCGCGCCGGAGCGGTCCGATATGAATTGCGTGAGACGTGTGGGGTGGGGGAGGCGGGCGCCGTGTTTGCCGCCTTTGGCGCCCTGGATGGTCCACCAGCCATGCGCATAGACGGTTCCGGGCAGGGGCACGCCAATAGCCATCAGCATCGCGGGCCAGAGCGTGGCATGGAAGCGAACGAAGATCTCCTTGCCCATGAAATGCACGTCGGCGGGCCAGAACTCCTTCCAGCGCGGATCGTCCGGCCAGCCCACCGCCGCCAGGTAGTTGATGAGCGCATCGAACCAGACGTAGATCACCTTGTCCGGCTCGCCGGGCACCGGAATGCCCCAGCCGCGATTGGCGCGGGTGATGCTCATATCCCGCAGGCCTTCCTGGATAAAGCTGACCACCTCATTCCTGCGGAACTCCGGCTGTAGGAACTCCGGGTGCGACTCGATGTAGGCCAGCAGCGGCTCACCAAAGGCGGAGAGGCGGAAGAAGTAGTTAGGCTCCTGCACCCGGATGACCGGCCGGCCCGTATCGATGGAGACGCCGTCTTTGACCTCGCTGTCGCGCAGGAAGGTCTCGTCGCTGACGCTGTACCAGCCTTCATACGTGTCCAGATAGATGTAGCCGCTGGCCTTCAGACGCAGGAAAAACTCCTGCACGGCGTGGACGTGGCGCGGCTCGGTCGTGCGGATGAAGTCGTCGGCAGCCACGTGAAGCTGCTGCCAGGCGATCTCGAAGGCGCCGGCCAGCCGGTCCACGAACTCTATCGTCGGCGTGCCGGCTTTCGCGGCGGCCTCCTGGACGTTGGTGGCGTTCTCATCCGTGCCGGTGAGGAGCCAGGCTTTGCGCCCGCGCAGGCGTTGGTAGCGGGCCAGCACGTCGCAGGAGACGGTCGTCAGACCGGCCCCGACGTGCGGCTGCCCGTTGACGTAGTAGATGGGCGTGGTGACGTAGTAATAGGTTTTCTCGGCGTCCGTCATACGTCCTTAATTCGGGCTTCCGCCTCCTCGGTGGTGGTCGGATCAGCCTCTTCCTCCGCGGTCAGCTCCGCCTCGCTGGGCGGAGGCGCGCTCAAAACGGCGCGGGCGGCTTCCACCTGCGAGGGCGGCACGAACACGCCGTTGCGCCAGGTATCTCCGACCTGCTCGGCGAACATCCCGGCTCCGGCGCTAAGATTGGGATTCTGAAGGACGGCGGCGATGCCTGCGGCCTGGAGGGTCGCCGCAACGACCTCTGCCTCTTCCTCTGTCGGCGCGTCATAGATAAGCACAGGGTCGGCGTGACCCACCGTCGGCGCGTTCTGGTCCCCTTCCGGTATCGTCATCAGCGTTCCTCCAAATTTTATATTAGTCCTGACAGCCGCACGCGGCTGGATTGCCCGCTCACCCGATGCCGGATGGCATCGTCCGGCAGGCGCCGTTCGACGCCGGAGAGGCATGCACGGGAGCCGTCACCGAGAGCATGCGCGCCACCTTCGGCGTGCCACACGCGGGGCAGGTCACGTCCGCGACCTTGTCGGCGGGGCGCAGCGTCTTGAATTCACGCCGGCACTCCTTGCAGAGAAACTCATAGATCGGCATCGAAATCCTCCTCCGTTTCCTCGTCGGCGGCCATTTCCGCGGCGCGCTCGCGGGCGATCTGTTGGGCGCCCTGACGCGTCTCCTCATCCGGACGAGCGGCTTCTTCTTCCTCCTCCTGCAGACGATGGACGCTGCAGCCCCGGCAGTCGGTACACTTGGTCGTCTTTTCGATACGAAGCTCCGCCGCCGGGAATTCCAGCTCTGCCTTGCTCTCCAGCAGTTGGACGAGCGCCGTTTCCTTGAGCAGGTTCAGATCCAGCACCTTCCCCTGGCCGCGCGGGGACATCACGATCTCCCCGATCTGTGGCAGCCGTTTTTTGGCCTCCACGTAGGTATCGTGCTCGTAGCGCAGGCAGCACATCAGCTTGCCGCAAACGCCCGAGAACTTCACCGGGTTGAGAAACAGGCTCTGGTCCTTGGCCATCTTCATGGAGATGGGCGCGAACTCGGTCAGGAACGTGGAGCAGCAGAGCGTCAGCCCGCAGGGGCCGACGCCGCCCAGCATCTTGGCCTGATCGCGGGCGCCCACCTGATGGAGCTGGACCTTGCAGCGCAGTTGCCCCGCCACGTCGCGCACCAGCTCGCGAAAGTCCACGCGGGTCTCGGCGGCGAAATAGATGGTCACCTGCGTGGTGTCGAAGTTATATTCGGCCTGGAGCAGCTTCATCGGCAGGCCGTGCGCCTTGACCCGATCCAGGCAGACGGCCAGCGCGTGCTTCGCTTTCTCCCGGTTGCGCCGCTCCTGCTCCAGGTCCGCGCGCTGCGCCAGACGCAGCACCCGCTTCAGCGGCGCCTGGATCTCGTGATCGACCACCTGCCGGGGAGAAATCTTGACGGTGCCTAGCTCCGTGCCGCGTGTCGTCTCCACGACCACGCGGTCCTCCTCTTGCAGGTCCAGGGCGCCCGGATCGAACCAGTAGGATTTGGCGACGCGCTTAAAGGCAACACCCACACACAAAGCCATGGTGAGAATTCCTTGTTTCTATATAAATGCCGGACGGGACGGTGGTCCCGCAGGAAACGCAGGAACGCGTTTCGTCACCAGTATACCACAGCAGGCCGGGTTTACTCCCAGTTGCCGGCCGGAGGGTGGATGCGTTATAATGGAAGCAGGCGCGTCCTTGAAGGGCGACGGCCTGGAGATAGGGAGAAGTCATACCGAATATGTTCTGGCTCTTGATGCGCATCCGCTGGCAGAGCGCCCGCAACATCGCGCGGGAGGCGCTGCAGCGGCACCCCCTATTGACCGTCGGCCTCAGTATTCTGGGGATCGTCCTCTTTCTGGCCGTCTACGTCGCCTTTCTGGGATTCTTCGGCTTCGCCGCGCGGCTGGACGTGCTGCCGGAGACGGTCTATCAGGTCTTCTACTTCCTGTTCCTGTTCCTGCTGGCCGGCGCCGTTCCCTTCATTGTCGCGACCCTGCTGCACTCCGCCGACTACAGCCTGCTCTTCTCCGCGCCGACGCCTCCGCGCACGGTCATTAGCGCCAAGCTGCTCGATGCGACGGTGACCAACTCCCTGCAGTTCACCGTACTGGGTATTCCGGCGATCGTGGCCTGCGCAAGCGCCGTCGGGCTGCCGCCCTGGGGCTGGCTGCTGGTCATCCCGTTGATCGCCCTCTTTGTGCTGCTGCCGGCGTTGATGACGGCGTTGCTGCTTCTCATGATTCTGGCAATCGTGGGAATGCGGCGGCTGCGCTCCGGGATCGCGCTGCTCAACGCCGTCATGGCCATTACGGTCTGTATCACGATCGTGCTGGAGGCCCGGCATCTGCCGCTGCATCCGGCCGCCTTCGGCGGGGGGCTGAATGCCCTCGGCCCGTCGCTGACCTCGACTTCTCCTGCCGCGCACTTAGCGCCTTCCGGCGCGTTCGCCACGGTGCTGCTGGGGCTGGCGTGGAGAGATGCCGGCGGGCTGACGGCGACCTTTGAATCGCTGGCCGGGATCGTGCTTGGCGTCGCCGCGCTCTACCTCGCCTGCACGCTGCTGGGCGGGCGGCTGCTCTCGGCTGCCAGCGTCGCCGAAGAGAACGATGCGGGCGGCCGAATCGAAGCTTCCACCACCGGCGATCCAGGGCGCTTCTGGCGGAGTATCTTCTCGGCGCCCATTGCGGCCATGATCCTCAAAGATCTCAAGTACCTGGGGCGCGACAGCGTGCTTAAGTCGCAGTTGAGCATGCCGCTGATCCTGTTTCTGGTGCCGTTTCTGGTGGTCGGGCCGGACGTTTCCCGCGTGGGGGGCGAGCTGGCGCCGTTCGCGGCGATCATGATCGGCGTGATCGTCTTCATGCAGACGAGCATCCTCTCGCTGTCTTCCATCGGGCTGGAGAGCCGCAGCTTCTGGGTGGTCCTGGCTTCGCCCAATCCGGCCAGCGTCATGCTCTGGGCCAAGTTTCTGATGAGCACGCTGGTCTCCGGAGGGATCGGAGTCGTGCTGACGCTTATGGCGGGCGCGATCCTGGGCACGCCGCTTCTGTTCCTCGCGGTGCAGTTAGGAATGGTCGTGCTCTGCTCGGCGGCCCTATGCGGTCTGGGGGTGGGGATTTCTGCGGCGCTGCCTCGCTTCGTCTACGGCAATCCGGCGCACCGCGTCAGCGCCTGGGCGCTGATTCTTGGGTTCTTTGCCTCCATCGGCTACCTGATGGCGAGCGCGATCGTGCTCGGCCTGGCGGCCATTCTGGCCTCGCGACCGGAGGCGCAGGAAAACGCGCCCACCATCTACGGCATCGGCGCGCTGGTCTATCTGGCCCTGACCGCCTACGCGATCTATATGCCCATGGCTATCGGCGCGCGCCGCCTCGACCACTATCAATGGGAGCATTGAACGGTCGCGCCCGGCGCTGGGCTATCCCGGTCGGCCTGATCGTCGTCCTGATCGGAGCGGGCCTGCCGCCGCTGTTCTCCTGGCAGCGCGCCGGTACGGAGCGGGCGCATAGCCTGTCCAACCTGCGCCGCCTTGCCAACAGCCTGCTGATCTACGCCCAGGACTACGACGGACGCGCCATGCCGCCTGCCGAGCCACTTTCCAATGGCGCCTGGCGCACCTGGCCCGAGTCGTTAAAGGGTTATCTTTCTACGCCGGAATCGCTGGACAATCCCTCCAATCCCCTCTCGGATGGCTCTCTGCTGCGCGATCCCGTCCATCTCTATCCTATCCACACCGCCTATGCGCTCAACCGCCGGGTATGGGGTGTCTTCTCGCCCGGCCCGTTCCCATTGGATAATCTGGAGCTTCCTTCACAGACAGCCCTTTTCGTGGAGGCTGGACCGATGTGGCGCGATCCACGCCGTCCCAGCGAACGCGCGCAGACGGCAGTCCTGGCCTACGGCGATACGACCGACCGATATTCGGGCTTCTATGCCTATCCTTCCCCGCACGACGATCACATCGCCCTCGTCGCCTTCGATGGCCACGCCAGCACCGTCAAGGTGGAGCATTATACCGCTGCGGACGGCCCGCACGACCCGCTCTACGGGCGCATCGGCGGCAGCATCTACGACTGGAACGGTGGCCACCCCAACGGCCAAACCGACCGCCCGCCGAGAGAATGAGGGACTGGGGATTAGGGACTGGCAAGAGCCTGCTGCAGAGGTAGATGCCTCCAGCACGGGCTTTTCCCTAGTCCCCAGTCCCCGTTTTTACGCCGCGCGGTCCGGAGGAAGCTGTTGCTTAGGGGGTGTTAGCTCTTGCTTAAACTCCTGCGCCTGCTTCTGCTCCAACTGCTTATCCTCTTCAATCTCTTCCTTCTGATCCGCTTTCTGCTCTTGCGCCTGATCCTCTGCCGTATCGACCGCCGCCACAATGGTCTGGTGAACGTCCAGGGCATGCTCGACGGCGCTTTCCGGAGGCTGTCCCTGCTCAATCTCCTGCACCATGGCGTGCAGCTCCTCCCCGGCGGGTACCTCGATAGGCTGGTTGAGCTTTGGGAAGAGGGTCTGCAGGACCATCTGGACCGTGGCGGCGATGGGGACGGCCAGAATCATGCCGACTATTCCCAGGAGGGACCCACCGATCAGCAGGGCCAGGATGCTCAGAATGGGATGCAGGCCCACCTGCTTGCCCAGGATGCGGGGCGTAATGATCTGGTCGAACAGGACGCTGTGCAGGAAGATCAGGGTCGCGATAATGATCAGCGTCGTCTTGATGGAGGTGAACATCAGGGCGATGCCTGCGACCATCAGGACCGTGAGGATCGGCCCCAGATAGGGGACCATGTAGAGTGTGCCGGAGATGGCGCCCAGAGCCAGAGCATTCGGCAGGTGAAAGCCGAGCGCCAGCACGACGGCCGTGGCGCCGCCGTTGAGCGTGCAGACGATCACCAGACCGCGCAGGTAGCGTACGAAGATAGCCGTGACGTCGTTGATAAACTGCTGGGCGTAAGTGCGATGGTCGCGGGGTATGAGCAAGAGTAGACGCGCATAGAGAAGGTGGAGGTCTTTGAGCGCATAGAACGAGATGATGGGGATAACGACGATCCAGATGAGGTTATAGACCATCCCTGCCGCCATGTTGCCGAACCAGGCGGAGGCCTGCCCGAACGTGCGGCTGATCTGGGAGCTGGCGCGCATAACCTGATTCGCTACAAAAGGCGAGGCATGGACCTTGTGCAGGAGATGCTCCAGGGAGCGGCGGGTCTGTGTATCGGTGTCGCCGGGCAGGTACTGGTTGAGGGCGGAGGTGACATTGACCCCCTGGCTGATGATCGCCGGCACGGTCAAGGTCAGCAGGGTGCCGGCTACGACAAAGAAGACGGCATAGATCAGGAGAGCGCCGCTCCAACGAGCCCAGCCGTGCCGCTCCAGCCGGTCCACCAGGGGATCGAGGACCATGGCGATCAGCAGGGAGATGAGCAGAGGCAGCCAGATTTCCCGTACAAGATAGGCCAGCCACAGAAGCAACAGGACGCCTAGCCAGAGCAATAGCATCCGGCGTAAGCGCCCATGCCCCGTGCCGATCTTGATCTCGATCATGTTGTTCTAAGCCGGGAAAGGGATTAGCGACGTCGGCGCGAGCGCTTGCGCGCCGGGCGCATGTTTTGAACAAAACGCGTCACAACATAGAGGCCGGCCAGGATCGTGCCGAGGCCGAGCGCCTGGCGCGTGGCCGCGCGACCGGCCAGCGCCGCCTGGCCCATCGTCTGGGACGTGCGGACCTCGATGATCTCCATCGTGTCTTCTGCCTGTCCGATGGTATTGGCTGCCAGATCCCCCAGGTCCTGGATCTGGTTCTTGGTTTCCGTCAGCAGCGGCGCCAGGCTGCCGGTGATGCGCCAGATCATATAGCCGCTGGTCAGGAGATAAACCGACGCGAAAATGAAAGCGATAGCCGAAACCCAGACCCACCAGGCAGACATTCTATAGTCTCCTTACACCCTCTTTTAATCTCCCCTCGCCTCTTGGGGTGAGGGGTTTATTGGGCATTATGACGAACGCGCGAGCGAATATGTTCCCATTCAGGCGGCTCGCCAGAACGGCCCCGGTCCTCTGCTAAACAATGAGAAGGGAAAAACAGCCGAATGAGAAAACAAGGGAACCTTCTCCCACGTCTCGTCGTCTGCTGGACGTGGCGCAACAGACGGCACCGGCCATTCAGAACCCTTGAACCCTTGAGTTCGCTTCCTTGGCGGCATCTTCCGTCCGGCGCGATCGAAGCTGCCCTGCATTTTGGAGCGACCTTTTGTTCTCAGGGGTCAGGCGATGCGTGTCTCTCCGTTGCGTTCCTAGCGTCCTGGCAACACAAACCCTCGGGTTTCCACGCCGCGACGCCGTTGTAGCCGGTCGATGCGATCGGAAGAGGCGCACACCGCTGTGCCTAGCGCAATCATCTGTTCTGCAATCTGACAGGGGGTTCTGAGAATGGCGCCAACCCATGAGGCCAGGGAGGCCGACAACGCCGAGGTGTATGCGGAGTTCGAGCAACTGCTGCGCCGCAGTTATAGCCGCGCCTACAGCGCCGCCTATCGTATGATGGGCAATGCCAGCGACGCGGAGGATCTGACCCAGGAAGCCTACGTGCGTGTCTGGGCGGCTTTCGACCGCTACGATCGCTCGCGGCCGTTTGAGGGCTGGCTGTTCCGCATTCTATCCAACCTGGCGATCGACCGCTGGCGGCGGCTGTCGGGAGCGGCCGTCTGTTCGCTGGACGCGGAAAGTCCGGGTACCAAAACCGCGCTTACCCGGCGCGGGCGCGGCTTTTCGGGTAATGGGCGCGATGGCCGAGGGGCGCCGCTGCTGTCCTGTCTGGCCGACGACCGTCCGAGCGCCATGCCGGAGATCTCCTATATGCGCTCGGAGACAGGGAGGCGCGTTCGCCGCGCCCTGTCGGCCCTGCCCGGCGATTACCGCAAAGCGGTGCTTCTGGCCGACGTGCAGGGGTACAGCTATGAGGAGATCGCCCAGCGGGTTGGATGCCCTGTCGGGACGATCCGCAGCCGACTGCACCGCGGCCGGCAGCTATTACGCCAGAACCTGCTCAAGCTACAGTCCCAGGAAGAGGGACTCGATCCGCCCGAATCGCCGGACCGTCCTGAAGGCGGTGGAGAGCATGTTTCTCGCTTTGCTCAGGAGGAAAACGCCTGAATTTTTGAGCCGCTCTCGATCGTTTCAGAGCGGTTCGCGCTGTGTCTATGCACAAGATCCAATCCGACCTTTTTCCGGCAGACCCTGCCCGAAAAAGGGATTCAAATCGACGCCAGACGGAGAATAACGGAAACAACAGAATAGGAGTGATAACAATGAGTGATGATCGCTTGAATCAGAATATAGCCAATCAACGCGCGGCAGCGGCCCAGGCTGAGCGCGATGCCGCCGTCGATGTGGCGGCTACGGAGCACGCCCAGCGAGAGGTCGCCGAAGATCAGCGGGATATTGCGATGACGGACGCCCAGAACCGGGCCGTCGACGCCAATATCGCGGCCAACCAGGCGAGCTACCGCGCGGCCCAACTGGACACAGAGCGCAGCGTGCTGCGCGAGAACCTGGCTGCAGAGCGCGAAGTGGCATCCAGCTCCAGTTTCGGAATCGGGTTGGTGATCGCGATCCTCGTGGTGATCGCGCTGGCCCTGGGCATCTGGTACTTCACCTCCCAGGGATCGACAAATAACGCTGCCAACAATACGCCCGCGCCGAACCCGCCGCCGGTCGTCAACGTGCAGCCCTCGAATCCAACACCGCCGAGCTCGCCGCCGGTCATCAATAACAACATCCCGCCGGCCCCGGCGCCCTCGACGCCTCCTGCGCCCTCAAACCCGACGGTGAACAACAATATCACCGTCCCGCCAGCCAACGGCGCGAATGGCGCCAATGGTAGTGGCGCGACCGGAGGAACGAGCGGCGCGGACTCCAGTAGTACCGGAGCGACGGGTGGGACGAGCGGTACGAGCACAGGTGGCGCTTCCGCCGGCTCTTCGAGCTCGTCCGGTCCGTAACAAAAGTTAGAGACTGGGGATTGGGGACTGGGAAAGACCTTATTGCAAAGGCAGAAGCCTTCGGCACGGGCTTTTCCCTGGTTCCCAGCCCCTTAATTGAGAAAGAGAGGAAATTGCAATGAACAAGGATACAGTCGCCGGCAAGGTCAAACAGGCCAAAGGAACGCTTCAGGATGCGGCAGGAGACCTGACCGGCAGCACGAGCGAGAATATCAAGGGTAAAGCCAATAAGGCCGCAGGTAAGGTGCAGGAGGCGTATGGGAACGCCAAACATACTCTGCGCAAAGAGATGGATAAGCAAGACCAACCCATTTAGCGCCGAACGATCGACCGACAACCGGTCGCATCCTGCATAGCAGCCTCATTCCGGGGAGGTCGCTCGACGGCGACCTCCTTTTTCATTACGGCTACAGCAGAGCTATCGCTACTTATGCATAGGAGGTTCACGTTGATGCAGACAAAGAAAACGCATTCCACGCTGACCGGCAGCGTCGCGCGCCTGGGTCTTTGTGGGGCTGTTCTGCTCCTGCTGAGCGCGGGGAGCGCCTTCGCGCAACGGATCGGCGTCACGATCAACGGCCAGCCGGTCGCCTTTCAGGGTGTCGGGCCGCAGGAGGTCCAGGGCCGGGTTCTGGTGCCGGTACGGGGCGTGCTGGAGCAGTTAGGCGCCGACGTAGGCTGGGTGCCACAAACGCAGACGGTCGTGGCCAGCAGCGGCAATATCGACATTCAACTGCACATCGGCGACCGCCGCGCCACCGTCAACGGACAGACCGTCATGCTGGACGTGCCCGCCATGACGATCGGCGGCCACACGATGGTGCCGCTGCGCTTCCTGAGTCAGGCGCTGGGCGCCAATGTCTCCTGGAACGCGCCTACGCAAACCGTGGCGATTGTGACCAACAACGCGCCGGGGCAGTCCTCGGCCGCTTTTCACCGCAGCACGGAACCCAGACCCGGAGTGGAGCAGCCGGCCGCCGCGCCGCAGGTCAACGATCTGAACGTCAATGCTAACGGCTGGCTCCATTCAGGAGAGACGCTGCAGGTCAGCATGGACGGCACGCCGGGCGCGCAGGCCTCGTTCCGCATCCCCGGCCTGGTCGATTCGGCGCCCATGCAGGAGACCTCGCCCGGTCACTACGTCGGAACGTGGCAGGTGCCGGAGGGCAAATCGGTCCAGCTCAGCAATGCCGCGGTGATCGGGCAGTTGAAGAACGGCAATCAGAACTCCCCACTCATCCAGGCCGCGCAGAAGCTCTCGGTGGATGCCGTGCCGCCGCAGGTCAACGATCGGGGACCTACTCCCAATAGCAGTGTGACCAACGCGCGTCCCAACATCTACGCCGCCTTTGCCGATCAGGGCAGCGGCGTCGATCCCAGTTCCGTGCGTCTGATCGTCAACGGCCAGGACGTTACGCCTGAAGCGCAGGTGACACCGTACTTCGTCTCCTTTACGCCCACCGCGCCGCTGCCCGCCGGAGCGCAGACGGTCCAACTCAGCCTGATGGATAAAGCCGGTAATACGACGAAGACGGAGTGGCGCTTCACGGAAGAATCGCAGGCGGCCGGTGGCATTACTTCGATCACCAGCAATGCCGACCATCCACTCGGGCCCGGAGACGTGCTCCATGTCGAGATGACCGGCACGCCCGGCGCGAAGGCGGGCTTCTCTATCGGCAATATTCAGAGCATCCCGATGCAGGAGACCTCGCCCGGCCACTACGTCGCCGACTACACGATCCGCAAAGGCGATACGACGGCCGGCCCGCCGCTCTACGCCAGCCTGCGTATGCCCAGTGGAAGGATCTACGTGCATCAGTCCGAGCAGGCGGTGAAGATCGAGGCCGGTAAGCCGGTAACGCCGACTATCGTCTATCCCGGTCCGCAAGATACGGTCACCAGCCCTCTGGTAGTGCGTGGCAAGGCGACGCCGAATACGAAGGTGCAAGTTCGGATCGACTATTCGAGCAAAGTGCTCGGCCTCCTGCCTTTGCAGGGTACTGCTACCAGCGTGGTAGTGAACGTGGATAAGAACGGTAACTGGCAGACCGATCCGATCGACCTGAGCACGCTGATCTCCAATAAAAACACGCAGTACACCCTCTCTGCGACCGGTGTGAATGCGAACAACGAGCAGTCTCAGACGGCTGTGATGAAGTTCCATCTGCACTAAATACGCCGGGGTTAAAACCCCGTTCTGAAATGCAAAGCCCGCACAAGCGGGCTAACTTCAGGGTGGCAGGCCGCGCTCTCGCGCGGCCTGCTTTTGTTGTCCGGATGGTTGCCCGGTAGTTGCAAAAATTCTTGTTAAACCCTCTTGACATTTTTCTCATTATATATCAAAATACAAAATAATACAAAATAATTTACCAGGAGGCGATAAAAATGGCATGGCAGCATTTTACAGAACGCGCCCGGCAGGTCATCGCGGAAGGGCAGGAGGAGGCGCAGCGGTGGGGGCAGCAGGCAGTTTCGCCGGAGCATCTGCTGCTTGCGCTGCTTCGGCATCCTGATGCGCGCGCGGCACTGATCCTGGCTCAACTGGGCGTCGATTTGGAAACGCTTCGCGCGGACGTGCGGCAGCAGCTTAAGAAAGCTGGGCAGAAAGAGCGCGAGCTATCCGTACGGGGCGAAGCAGGCGAGGCGCAGCTTACGCCGCGCACGAAGTACATGATCGACCTTGCCTCCGATGTGGCTCTCCGGCTGGACGACAAAGTCGTTGGGACCGAGCACTTGTTGTTGGGCCTGGTACGCGACGGAGAAAGCGCCGCCGCACATCTGCTGGCAGAGAAGGGAATCACCCCCGAAAAAGTTCGAGGCGAGCTGCAGGAAGCACTGCTTTCCCTGGAGGAGGCGGTCCAATTTCTGGGTACCAGTCGCCCGACCCTCTACCGGCTGCTCAAGCAGGGTGATCTGAGCGGCCTGAAAGTCGGTAAGCAGTGGCGGTTCCGTAAGTCGGACCTGGTCAAATACATGACGCGCGGGCCGGTAGCAGTCGCGGCGGCGCCGGGAGAGGACCTGGACCCGGAGCTTGCCTTCTTCGAGAGTGAGTTGCGCCGGCTGGATGTGTCCGAGGGGGCTTTTGGCGGAGAGGACGTCCAGGTCACCTCGCAGGAGGAAAGGATCCAGTCGCTTGTAAGCGCGATCGTCACTCTCGCCCTGGCTTCTCGCGCGAGTGACATCCACCTGGAGCCGATTCGCCGGGAAGGGGAGGTCACTCTCTGGCTGCGCTACCGCATCGATGGGGCGCTGCAGCAGATACGGCGCCTGCCGATGAGCTTGCATGAGCCGCTCACGCTCGCCATCATGCAGCGGGCGCAGATGGACCTGGGCGAGCGGCGCCTCCCGCAGAGTGGCCGATTCCCGATCTTTTCGTTCGCGGAGCGTGAGTTCGAACTGCGCGCCGCGACGATTCCGACGCTGTATGCAGAGGCTGTGACCGTGAGAATCATCGATAAGACCGATACGCTAGTGGAGCTGGATACGCTGGGATTAGAGCCGGAGGATCTGGCGCAAATCCGGGATTGGGTCCATCAGCCCAATGGGCTGTTGGTCGTCGCGGGACCGGTGGGCAGCGGCAAGACCACTCTGCTCTTGAGCTGCCTGTACGAGATCGCCGACGCCGACCGAAAACTGTTTCTCCTCGACGATCCTATCGAGCACATCCCGCCCTATACGACTCCGGTGCCGGTGGGCAAAAAAGCAGGAATCACCTATCCGGTCGCCTTGCGGGCGCTCTTTCAACACGACCCGGATATCGTCATGATCGGCCAGATCCCGGACGCCGAGACTATCCAGAACGCTGCAGAGCTGGCGCTTACCGGGCATCTGGCGCTGGCAGGGATGTCCGCCAACAGCGCCGGTGATGCGCTTCAGCGCTTGCTGGAGCTGGGGGTGGAGCGGTTTCCGCTCAGCGCGAGCCTGCAAGGCATCGTGGCGCTGCGTCTGGCTCGACGTGTCTGCACCCATTGCAAAGAATCCTATACACCGGACCCCAGCCACTCTTTCCTGACGCACGTTCGGCCGTTGTCCGCCGCCGGCGGCTATCCGCTACCGGAGGATCTGGTCCTCTACCGGGGGCGAGGCTGCGATCGGTGCCGCCAGACAGGTTATAAGGGGCGGATCGGCCTCTTCGAGCTGCTGCCCTGGGATGAGGCGCTGGCCGAGGCGGCGCTCTTGCATGTTCCGGGACAGGATCTGGCCGATCTCGCCGCTGTCGGAGAGCGCCATTCCCTGGTCGCGGATGGGATGCGCAAGGCAGTCGAGGGGCTGACCACCATCGACGAGGTTCTCCGCGTCACATCAACCCGGCATTAGCTGCTATATGGACATACCGCCCTATGTGCGTTACAATACGGAAGGGAGCACCTGTTATTCAGGCCCGGCACGGCCGGGTCACATTTGGGAGGAGCGCGCAATGGCATCGGAAGAGGAGCGGTTTGTCGGCTGTCTGCTCGGCGGAGCGATCGGGGACGCGCTGGGAATGCCCTTTGCGGGCTGCGCGCGGGAGCAGATCGCGGATCTTGGCGGCTGCCGCGACTTCGCGCCGTCCCGTGGAGCATCCTCCGTCAGCGTGCCTTTGAGCGCCCTGGGCGATTCGGAGGTCGGCGATCTGCTCAAGCCGGGCCAATGGACCGACGATACACAGCTTACGCTGGCGCTGGCGGAAAGCCTGATCGAGGAGGGCGGGCTGTTCGTGCCGGAAGCGTGGGCGCACAAGATCGTCCGCTGGCTCAACCTCGGCCCCCGCACGCCCGACATCTCGACCGTGGAAGCGGCCCTGCAATTGCGCACAGGGGCCGTAATGTGGGACGAGGCCGCCGATCCGGAGGGCGCCAGTTGTGGACCCGCGGCCCGCGTGGCCCCGATCGGCCTTTTCTTCACCGATCCGACCGAGCGACGGCGGGCCGCTGTCCTCCAGGCGCAGGTGACCCACGGCCGCCCGGAAGCGCAGGCGGGGGCGCTTGCCGTGGCGGAAGCCATCGCTATGGCGGTAGAAGAGGGAAGAGGGAAAAGGGAAAAGGGAAAAGAAGGAAGCGGTGGGGAGGGAGCGGCGTTTTTAGAGGAGATTGCGGAGGTGGTAGGGGGCGAATCGCCGGATTTTGGCGAGTTCGCCCGCTGCCTGCAGTTAGCCCGGACGCTGCTGGAAGACGATGTAGAGACGGCGACGGCCATCCGGGTGCTGGGCGTTTCGGAATGGGCGCGGGAAGCGGTCCCCTGCGCGCTCTACTGCGCGGCCCGCGCGCCCGACGATTTCGAGGCGGCCCTGCTCCAGACGGTCAATCTGACCGGCGGCGCCGTAGACAGCATCGCCGCCATCGTAGGCGCAGTAGCGGGCGCGTGGCATGGCCTGGAGGGGCTTCCAGCGCGCTGGCGCGCCGGGGTCGAAGAAGCTGCGCACATCGCAGATACGGCCCGCCGGCTTTATGCGCTTCGTCGAGGTTAATGTGACGTGAGTTCGGGTTAAGCCGGTAGTCTCAGGACGGCCGTTTTGAGAATAGACGGCTTGTTGGGTCGGTGGCAGTAGGCGATCAAGCCGGCCACCAGATGGGCCAAGGCATTCATCACGCTGCGATG
>Ga0209810_1003663_pt1 | contig 15795 bp, 12 predicted proteins | sample Coa_R1_7_FD_187159 | JGI IMG/M metagenome (GOLD analysis project Ga0209810, IMG submission 187159) | Surface soil microbial communities from Centralia Pennsylvania, which are recovering from an underground coalmine fire - Coalmine... | ecosystem: Environmental > Terrestrial > Soil > Unclassified...
GTGCGGAGTTTTCTCAGGAACTGGGGCGCGCACTACACAGACCGGCGATCCTGCCGGTTCCCGCCTTTGCGCTGCGCCTGGCGCTTGGAGAAATGGCGGACGCGCTGCTTTTGGCCAGCCAGCGCGTCGTACCGAAGAAACTGCAGGATACCGGCTACCGGTTTCAGCATCCAGAATTGAACAAGGCGCTACCGCCTTTACTCGGAGAATAAAAGGCGCAGCGAACTACCTGGGGACGTTCAAGGTCACGGTGACGCGATAGACGTGGCCGTTGACGGGATCGGTAGCCATGACGGTCTCTAAGGTCTGACCGTCCTTGAGAATGGGGTTCATCTCCGCGCGGAACTGGCGAATGACGGGTGTCGCCGTTGTGGATTGTTCTTGCGAGACAGAGTTGCGCTCCATGGTGAGCACAAGCTTGTAGCGGCCGTCCAGAAGGAAATAAAGGAAATAAAGGAAAAAGCGAAACAGGGAATCCGGAGGCAACTCCCAAGGTGGAACGGCTGCCCAGTATGCGCGTTCCAGAATGGGAAGCCAGCTTCGACCGCGCATAGGACTGAGGCCACTTTTTAGTTTTGAGGGCTCCAATCACTAAACCGCTCAATCAATTGGAAATACGGGATTTGTAGAGAGCTGCGACGGGCAAAGTTCATCGAAAAAGCTACGGTGGAACCCCAATAATTTGGGTTGGTATTTCGCCTGCTATTCGCCAGAGCATGCGGCCCCTTCCGCAACATGACGAGCAAACGGCGCAACATCTGCCGGAGCCATCGGTTGGGCAATTCGTGTGGAGAATCGCCGGCTTCTTGGCGGCAAGTTCCTTCCTTGCCGGTTGCGGAGGCGGCTCGGCTAGCCCTCCGCCTCCGGTGCCGCAGCCGACTCCAGTGACCGTCAGCGTGACTCCCGCCAACGCGACGGTCTTGCTTGGAAACATCCAGAATTTCAGCGCGACGGTCAGCAACGCGGCAGACACGCGAGTCACTTGGGCAGTGAACGGCATTGTGGGAGGAACGAGCGCGCTGGGCGCGATCACGGCGGAGGGCATCTACACCGCGCCGGGGGATTTGCCGTCGCCCGCAATCGTGAAGATTACGGCAACGAGCGTAGCCGATCCGTCGAAGTCCGCCACGGCGCAAGTTACCGTCGCGAGCGACGTCTCGGTGGCGCTCTCGCCGGGAGCGGCAAATGTCGAGCTGGGCGCGGCGCTGGGACTGCAGGCCGGGGTCACAAGCGCAGGTCACCCGGACACAACCGTCCGTTGGAGCTTGAGCGGCGCAGCGTGTCCAAGCGCCTGCGGAACCCTGACCGCGAACGGAATTTACACCGCGCCGCAGATTCTGCCTTCTACGACGAACGTCACGGTGACGGCTACGAGCTTGGCGGATCCGGCCAAGCAAGCTGTGGCATCCCTCACGATTACGAGCAATTTCACTCTGCAGCTTGCGGCGCCCTCAAGCATCTCCGCCGGAGGCGTGGCGACGCTGGTCGCGACGCTCACCCCGGTCCCTGGGTCGAACCCGAACCCGCAGCTCACCTGGTCGCTGAGTGGCGCCGGATGCAGCGGCTTGAGTTGCGGCATTCTTACGACCACGACACAAGCAAGCGGATCGAACGCCACCCCGGACACGGCGACCTACACGGCTCCCGCGACACCACCGAATCCCAACACCGTGACGATCACCGTCACGCCGACGGCCGATCCGAGCAAGAGAGTCCAGACCAATATAACGATCGGCGCCGGAGTAAGCGTCGGCGTATTGCCGCTCTCGGCGACTTTGGCGGTGAATCATCGTGCGACGCTCGCGGCTCAAGTCTCCGGTACTGCGAATACAGGGATTATCTGGACCGTGAACGGGATTGCCGGGGGAAACAGCACGGTCGGCCAAATTTGCGTGGTGAATTCCAATCCCTGCCAGGAGGTCACGGGTGGCGGGGTCCTGCAGGTGGATTATCTCGCTCCGGGAGCGGTGCCGTCGCCGAATCCAGTTTCGGTGCAGGCTACCAGTGCAGCGGACGCGACCAAGAACGCGACATCGCAGATCACGGTGATCAATCACGTGGTTGTGAGCGTGCAGCCCGCGAGCGTCACGCTGGCACCCGGAGCGGTTCAAGGATTCAGCGCGACGGTGCTTGGAACGAGCAACCAAAACGTGGTGTGGCAAGTGCAGGGGACGGCGTGCCCAGCGAGCGGCGCCTGTGGAGTGATTGACCCGAACGGAATCTACGTCGCGCCCACAGCGGCACCAACGCCGAACACGCTGCAGGTGATTGCCGTCAGTTCAGACGACACTTCGCAATTCGGCACGGCCAACGTGAGGATTTCAAGCGGGGCGAACATTCAGTCTCTTCATCCGGCCAGCGTGTATGCGGGCGGCGCGAACGGTTTCACGCTGCGCGTGGACGGGAGCGGATTTGCGGCCTCCAACCCCGGGCCGGGATCGGCGTTGTTGATCGGCGGCGCGCTGCGCACCACGAACTGCACGAGCAGCGGAGAATGCACCGCCCCCGTTTTCGCCTCGGATGTGGCCTCTCCTGGCAGCGTCAGCGTGCAGGTGCAGAACCCGGACGGATCGAAGTCAAACAGCGTGCCGCTCGTCGTGGCAGCGCCAAATGCGTCGGACGCAGCGATCAGCCTGACGAGTTCGGCACCGGAGGCGGACGGCGTGGACATCACCGTTGTCGAGCCGACAACCGCCGGAGTGGACGCTCCCGGCGCATCCGTGGACCTGAACGTCGGCGCGCTGGGGATTTTTTCGACGGTGAACAATAGCTGCACTTTGGCAGGAAATCCGATTCCGATCACGCGGCCCGCGAGTGGAACTGCGACCGTGGACATCTGCATCTTCTCGGAAAGCGGGCTGGATACCGGAATGGCGTACGCGGTCTCGGGGCCCGGGGACGTGTCCGTAGTCGCGAAGCAGCCCGCGGGCCTGGGAATCATCCATTTGACGCTGCAGGTGATGGGGAGCGCGCAGCCGGGCGCGCGAACGGTTTTCATTCAAAACACGAATCTGGACAAAACCGCAGCAAGCGGCGCTTTGGAGGTACGGTAACGTGAGCTTTGAAGAGAGGCGGAAATTCCTGTGGATTCTCTTTCTCATCGGACTGTTGCTCATTGCAGTAGCCGCTAACGCAACGACGCTGGCAGGGCTGCACTTCGATGACATGGCGCGCATGGCGAATGCGGTGGCGCGCGTGCGCTGCCTGAGCTCAGAGCCAATCTGGAAGAACGGAGAAATTTGGACGGAAACGCAGTTCAGGGTGGAAGAGGAGAACAAGGGGACGCTGCCACCCATCGTGATGATCCAGATGCCGGGCGGAACATTCGGGCATCTGCACTCGCGCGTCGAAGAGGTGCCCGGATTTCGTCCCGGCGAGGAAGCGTATCTCTTCCTGTGGGCGCGGCCGGGCGAACCGTACCGTGTTTTAGGCTGGAGCCAGGGGGCATTCCGCATCGCTCGTGACGCGCGGACAGGCGCGGAGTCCGTAACCCAGGACTCGGCGGAAATGCCCGTGTTCGATCCGATGACTCGCAGGTTCCGATTTGGAGGAGTCCGCGGCATGCCGATCGCCGCCTTCCAGTTGAAGTTGAAGCGAGCGCTGGAGAAGGTGAATCGCTGAGTTGTTGTCAGCGGCAGCGGAACCGACCATTTGGGCGACGTAAGCGGCCAAGAGAGTGAGACCTGTCGGAGACAAGAGTCTGCCGGAGAAGTGAGTTCGGGAAAGGGAGTGACGCTCGGATGAGCAGCAGAAGCATTGCAAAGCAAGTGAGCGTGGCTGCGCTGGCGGCGTTTTACGGAATTTGGTCGGCGCCAACAGCGGAGGGATACGCGTTCAACTTGATCGTGCCGGACGTGCGGCAGCCGGTTTCCGTGTCGGGAGGCTCGGCGTGCCCCGTACGGTCTCGTCAGTTGAATACAGCAGGGAGCATCGCGGTTCAGTGGAGCACGGCGCTGAATACGAATCCCGTTACGGTTCTGACTCTCGACCAGACCGCGACGGGGCGACTGACCGAAATCGAGCAGGTAATCCAGCAGTCGCTGGAAGTGTGGACAAACGTAAGCGGCTCATCGCTAACGCCGGCATCGCTGGAGGCACTTTCAAGGACCGCAACGGCGAACGCATGCGGAGCAGACGGAATCAACTCCATCTGCTTCGACCAGCCGGACATGGCGTTCACGCCCGGTGTGCTGGCTTTTACGCGGGTGGTGACGGCGGACGGGATTGGACAACAGGTTGGAAGCGGCGCTGTTTCGGCGTTTCCAGGGCAGATTCTCGATGCGGACATTTATTTCAACCCAAGCGATCCGCACACGATGTTTGCAACACCGGCGGCGCTGGCTTCGAATCCGGCCGCTTATGACCTGGAATCCATTCTGACGCATGAACTCGGCCATTTCCTTGGATTCAGCCACTCGGCTGTCTGGAATGCGATGATGTTCCCTTATGCGCCCGCGCCGGGAACCTACACGGGGACGCGCCCAACGGCGCAGCAGCCGGATGCACCGCTCGGCGAAGATGACCGCACCGGTCTGCGCGTTCTATACCCGGACAGCACGGACACGCAGCACACCGGCACGATTCGCGGGCACGTCTCGCCGGCGAATCCGCTTTCACTGCCTGCCTCGCCTCCGGGAGTGACGGGGATTTTCGGCGCGCACGTGGTGGTGCTGGATGCCGCCAGCGGCGAGGTCATCGCCGGAACGATTGGTGGATGGAGCTGCACGGACCCCGGCCCGGCACAATTCGACGGCAGCTTCACCCTCGAAAAGTTGCCGGTGGGCCGCACCTACGGTCTTTACGCCGAGCCTTTGAACGGCGTCGTCGCTCCTTCACAACTGGGCAACGCGATAGCCGCGGTCTGCCGCAATCCAGCAACGGATCCGGGCTGGCCTGCCCTGCAGGGTTGCGTGGTACCGCCCGTGAACACGAGCTTCACTACTAGAATTGCGCCAGGCCTTTAGGAGAGCCACAAGTTTCCCCCGGCGCAACTCGAGCAAAGGCAAGCGCCTCAAAAGCGTGGGCAGAGGCGCTTGTCCGCCGCCACGCTGCCTCAAGAGGAGATCCGGGGGGGCAGGGCGGGCCTTGAGTTACTTCTTCGTTTCGGGAACGATCCAACCTGCTCCCGTAAGCAGCCCGGGGCCAAGAGAAGCTAGAAAGATCGGCGCAGGTTTGTCGGCGGAAGTCCTCACAATGGCTTCGTGCAGGGCGGCGCCGCACGTCGAGGAGCCGAGGTTCCCTCGAGTTTGCGCGACGGGAGGAAAGCGGTCGGGAGGAAGGCCGAGTTGCCTGGCGAGCAGAGCTACGAGACGGGGATTCGGCTGGTGCGTCGCGAACGCTCCCGCATCGAAGCGGGAAATACCGGATCGCGATTCGATCCCCGCGATGAGCTCCGCGAGTTTGGTGATGGCGGCGCGAGAAAGCGCCTCGCCGTCAAAAACGAGATTGATTTTTCCCTCCTCTCCGTCGCTCAGGCGAATCGCCCCGGCATACTGGCTCGCACAACCAAAGAAGAGTCCGCCGAGACTATAGAAAGGGGAAACGAAACCTCCATCACCGAGACTGAGCAGGAAAACGCTCGCTCCATCGCCAAAGAGACCACCGAACTCGCCGGGAACACGACCAGGGACAAGGATGCGGCTGTGGACGTCCGCAGTGACGATCAGAACTTTGGAAGCTGGGCCACGCTGCAGGAAAGCTGCAGCAACCTCGAAAGCATTCAGGAGACCGAGGCATGCTCCGCCGATATCGAGCGCCCCGCAATCCGCGCGTAACTGCAGCCGCGCGTGCAACTGGGCGGCGAGCGAAGGATAACTGCGATGCGTTTCGCTGGTGGCGAGGAGCCAGTCGATGTCCTTGGCCTGCATGTCCGAAGCCTGCAGGGCGCCATACGCGGCGCGGACGGCAAGGTCGATTTCCTGCTCGCCTTCCGAGACGTAAGCAAGCGAAACAATGCCGGCTCGGTCGCGAAGCTTGCCTTCCGGCATGCCAAAGGCCCGGTCAATCTGTTCGGAAGGAATCAGGCGCGATCCGAAAACTGCCGAGGAGCCGCGAACACAAATCACCGGAGAAATATTTGAGGTCACGGAAGCAGCCAGCCCGAGGTTCCCATTCTGCAGTAAGCCGCGGAAAAGCAGCAAGCAAGGAATGATTGCATTTTGTGTTAGCCGGAGCGGGAATCGCGCCAGGATATGTGGGTTGGATGGTAGTCTTTGTTGAATGCTGAAAGGTACCCCAAAGGGGAAAGCTCCGAAGTCCATCCTGCTAGCGTTCTGAAATGCCCGGATCAAGACTATTTCTACGAACCATATTTCTCCTGCTTGTGGGACTCTCTCTCTGCATCCCATCTCGAGCGCAAAGAGAGCGTGGCGAGGTACGGGTTGAAGTCAAAGACGGGCAAGGGGCTGCCACGGAAGCGGAGGGCGAACTTGCCAGCCAGGCTAATCAATTCAAGAGGGCGTTTCGCGTCGGAAGCGATGGAAAGGCTGTTATTCAGGACGTGCCGTTCGGGGTCTATGTCTTGACCGTGAACGCCACCGGTTTTGCAGCTTGGAAAGGTTTGGTGGAGGTGCGCAGCGAAGTGCCGGCGCGCGTGAACGTGACGCTGGGAGTTGCGCCGGTAGAAACACAGGTGGAAGTAAGCGATTCGGCGACTTTGCTCGACCCCTACCAAACCGGGACCGTGTATTCCCTGGGTCGCGCGGCTGTCGGAGAGAGCCTGGCTTCTCAGCCAGGACGCTCGCTTTCCGACCTGGTCAATGAACAGCCGGGATGGGTTTATGAAGCCAACGGAGTTCTCCATCCACGCGGATCGGAGTACGACGTCCAATACGTGGTGGACGGGCTACCGTTGACGCAGAACCGTTCGCCCGCGTTTTCCTCCCCGGTGAATGCAGAAAATGTGGAGGGGATGCGGGTCCTGACGGCCAGCTATCCCGCCGAATATGGCAGAAAGCTCGGAGGAATTGTGGAGCTAACGACCCGCAAGGACTTTCCGAGCGGCTGGCACGGAGGGTTTGAAATAGAAGGAGGCAGCTTCGCGAACGTGGGGACTTCCATGGCGCTCCTCCACGGCACGGACAAGAATCGCTTCTCGCTCGGCGCGAATGGATTTCATACCGACCGCTACCTGGATCCCCCGGTATTGGAGAACTTTACAAACCGCGCCAACTCGTCCGGGATGGCGGCTTCCTACGAACACATCTTCTCCGACCGCGATCGCATCAGCATTTCGCTCTTTCACAATGAGACGCGGTTTTTGGCTCCGAACGAATTCGTGCAGCAGGAAGCCGGGCAGCGACAAGATCTGGCCAGCAGGGAGAGCGGCGGGCAAATCTACTACCAGCATACGATTTCGCCGCTGCTGCTGTGGACCGCCTCCGGCGGAGTCCGCGATTCGACATTCTCGATTCGGTCGAACAGCCTTTCGACGCCTATCATTGTTTCTCAGGACCGCGGGTACAGAGAAGGATATGTCCGAACGGACCTCGCCGGTCATCACGGTCACCACGACTGGAAAGTCGGAATCGACTCGATATTCAGTCCGATCCGCGAAGCGCTGCAATACGTGATCACGGATCCATCACAGTTTGATCCGAACACACTGCAGCAGTTCCAGTTCGCCGCGCGCAAGTGGGATGTCGAGCCGTCCTTCTACGCGCAGGATCAACTGCATTGGGACAACTGGAACGTGACCGCAGGATTGCGATTCGACCATTATGGATTTGTGGTTCACGAATCGGCCTGGAGCCCGCGCCTGGCCGTCTCGCGGTTTGTACCTTCCTGGAGTCTCCTCCTGCATGCTTCTTACGATCGCGTATTTCAGACGCCCGCGGTGGAAAACCTCCTGCTGGCCAGTTCGCCGGACGTGGTCTCGCTCGACCCCGAAGTCCTTCGGCTTCCGGTGCGTCCGGCGCGGGCAAATTTCTACGAAGCCGGCCTGACAAAGTCGATTTTCGGCAAACTGCGCATAGACGCGAACCTATTCCGGCGTGACTTTCGCAATTTCTCCGACGACGACATTCTGCTGGATACAGGCGTCAGTTTTCCCATCGCCTTTGAACGCGCCCGGATCATCGGAGAGGAGCTGAAGCTCCGCTTCGGGGAATGGAGACGTTTTTCCGGCTTCGTCAGCTTTGCCAATCAATCCGGATGGGGAAGAGGGCCGGTCACGGGCGGCCTCTTTCTCGGAGAGGAAGCCTCAAACGTTCTTGCTGACAATGCCAAATTCGCCATCACCCAGGACCAGCGGAACACGCTACGTGCACGCATTCGCTGCCAGGCCACACGCAGGGTGTGGCTTGCCGCCGGCTTCACCTATGGCAGCGGGCTTCCCGTCGAACTCGAGGAAAATCCGGACATCGGTTTCCTGCTCTCCCAGTATGGGCAGAAAATCCTGAACCGCGTGGATTTCTCCAGAGGGCGAGTGCGTCCCAATTTCTCGCTGGATGCATCAGCGGGAACCGAGTTCTTTCACAAGGAGCACCGCAGCCTGATGCTGCAGGTTGAGGGCGCAAATCTCACGAACCGCGTCAACGTCATCAATTTTGCGGGGCTGTTTTCGGGAACAGCCGTGGCCGTGCCGCGAAGCGTCAGTGCAAGCTTGCGCGCCACTTTCTAGCCGGCGAACTCCTAGCGCTGGCGGGCTTTTCCAAGGAGGCGCAGGATTTCCAGGTACAGCCACACCAACGTGACCATGAGCGCGAAGGCGCCGTACCACTCCATGTATTTTGGAGCGCCCATGCGCGCGCCGGTTTCAATCAAGTCGAAATCGAGGATGAGATTGAGCGCTGCGACAATCACGATAACCACACTGATGCCGATGCCCAGCGGCGTGGCGCTGTTCAGGGCCGGAACCGCCGTATGCAGGAAGGCTCTCAGCCCGAGGTCCACCAGATACACCAGAGCGATGGCGCCGGTCGCGGCGATGACGCCCAGCGTGAAGCCGCGGGTCGCGCGAACGATTCCCGTTTTGTAGGCCAGGAGCATTACGAACAGCGTTGCGAAAGTCAGAGCCACGGCCTGAACCGCGATGCCCGGGTAGGACTTATCAAAGAGCGCGGAGATGCCGCCAAGAACGAGCCCTTCGAGCAACGCATAGATCGGCGCGGTCAGGGGTGACCAGTTCTTCTTAAAGACCGTGGCCAGGCAGGCGACCAAGCCTCCAATCAGTCCGCCGATCATCCAGGGGAGCGAAGCTTCCGGCGTCTCCGAATGCGCCAGGCCCCAGGTCCAGGCCGCCCCTACGACAACGCAGAGAAGCAGCAGGCCGGTCTTGTTGACCGTACCTTGAAGGGTCATTGTCTGGCCGGCGACGAGTTGACCGGCAAACGTTCTCTCCTTTAGAACCGGATTCGAAGAGCGAAACGGATTTGCCATAATCTGGGCCTCCAGGAGTTCGTGGGAAAACGCATTTAGTCTACTACGAGAAAATCGCAGTGTTGAAATAGCAGATTTCTCACATGAGGCGGGCCGTGCCTGCGGCAGGCACCGCGCAAGGTTCCTCGAACCTCAAATGTGGCGGAGTTGCCGTGGAGCAGATGCCACGCTAGCCTGATTGGGGCTGTCCATAAATGGTTTCGGGCCTCTGCAAATGAATGGGTTAACCGGCACAATCGCGCGAGATTTTTATTTGATGATGCCGAGGGTTTTCTTGGGCAGGCGGCGGACCTCGTCATAGGAAAGGCCGAAATTATCGGCGATGAGCGAAGCGGGATTGCCGGCGAGCCATTTGGAGATGGAAATTTCCTCGAAGACGGGACTGTTGAAGAGCGCGAAGAACTTGGTGGGCTCGGGGCCGACCTGTTCGACCAGGTGGCCGAAACCCTGCTGGATGAAGGCGATCTGGCCCGGGCCGAACTCCTCGGTGCGCGAGCGGCCATGAGCGCCGAAGATGGTCACGCGCGAGCGGCCGCTGATGTAGTACTGCCACTCATCGGCGTTGGGATGCCAGTGCATTTCGCGGAGAGCGCCCGGCTCGAGATATTGGAGGACGGAAGTGAGCGTGGTGTTGATGGGAAATTCCTTGGAGGTGACGATACGCTCCCAGCCGCCCGGGAATTCGATGGGGCGCATTTTGCCGAGGCGGAATTTGTGGGGATTCTGGGAGGTTTCGAGATCGCCGGCGAGATAGGGTTCGGGAATGGTGGAGGGAATGCGGCCCGGGAGAATGTAGAGTTCCTTCTTGGGGAGAGTGGCGACGGTAGCGGAAGAGAGGCCGAGGTTGCGGGTGAGAACTTCCGGCGGGGTGTGGCCGACCCAGTCCGTGATGCTGAAGGTGCCGAATTCGGAGAAGTGGCCGTCGTCGAAGCCGAGGACGAAGTGGGCTTCTTCGTTGCTGATGTTCTGGAGGGCGTGGCCGTGGCCTTTGGGGAAATACCAGATGTCGCCCGGATCGAAGATGTCCGTGGCGGGTTCGCCGTTGGGCGCGATGACGGTGGTGAGAATGCGGCCGCTGATGACGAAAGCCCATTCCGCGGCGATGGCGTGCCAGTGAAGCTCGCGGATGCCGCCGGGTTTGAGACGCATGGAGACACCGGCGATGTTCTGCGAGGGAGGAAACTCCTCGACGGTGGCTTCCTTGGCCGAGCCGGCTTCGCCGACCCAGCCGGTTTGCGCTTCGATGTCGAACTTGAAATCGGGGATAGGCTCGTGTTTGCCCGGGTCCTTGCCGACCTGGTAGGTCTGATGCGCTTGGGCGCGGGCAGTTGAAACAGGAAGCATCGCGGCGCCAAGACCGGCGAGCGAAGCAGCGCCAAGAAGATCGCGGCGGGAGAGGCGGTCTTTCCGGTTCGAATCGGAGTTCATTGAGAAACCTCGAAAAAAGAGTTATGAGTTCAGGATTCGAGCAGCGAGCGGAAGGATTGTACAACGGCGAAATTGATTGGCGCGAGGAAGCGGAGCGGAGGTTGCGGAAGAGTCAAAAGTCGAAACTCGAAACTCGAAGGGAGAAGCGCGGAACCGGCCGGGCGCAATTATCTTTGGTTTCTCGTGTGAACCGTGCGGAGGGCGGGCCAGCGGGCGGTGATGGAAGTGGTGAGGCCGCCGCGAGGAGTAAATTCGCCGCGGACGATGCACCATTCGGGGCGGATGGCGGCGACAACGTCGCGGAGGATTTTGTTGACCGCGTTCTCGTAGAAGATGCCGAGATTGCGATAGGCGAGAAGATACATTTTCAGGGACTTGAGTTCGATGCAGAATTTGCGGGGCATGTATTGAATGGTGATGGCGCCGTAGTCCGGGAGACCCGTTTTAGGGCACACGGAAGTGTACTCCGGGAAGCGCGTGGTGATGACGTAATGCGGGAACTGATTGGGCCAGACGTCGAGCTTGGGAAGTTTGGCGTGAATGCCGGCGCGGGCGTGTTCGGCGGTGTAGTCGGACATGGAAGTTCCTCGAAGGAAATAGTAACCGATTCGGGCGGGAGTTGCGGAGTGCGAAGCGGCGAGTACAAGCGCGGAGCGAGTTGCGATAGGCTGGCGCGCAGGCAGGAGCGGTCCGGCGTGGCGGAGGGATACAGACAGAAATGAGATGTCCGGTGTGCCGATCGGAGGATTGCCGGCGGTCCAGGCGGCGAAGTCTCGGGGACATGATCCTGAGCACGATTGGAACGCTGCCGTGGAGGTGCCGGACGTGCGAGACGCGATTTTACGCACGAGCGTTTCCGTTGAGCCGCCTGTGGTTTGCGCACTGCCCAAGCTGCGGAAATGCGGAACTGAAACGGATTTCGGCGGACAGAGTTCCTGGAGCGATGGCCGGGTTCGGGGGATTGCTGGGAATCCCGGCGGTGCGCTGCGAGCCTTGCCGGAACAGCTTTTTTTCGTTGCGTCCAATGCGGAGGAAATGGAGCCGGGCGCCGCAAACGGCTTCGTGACGCCGGAGGATGCTGTGCGGCAGAGTGAAGTGGCGGAGAAGTGGAGATTAAGACTCCGGCTTTTCAATACTCGCGGAACCGTCTAAGCTTTCCTTGCATGCTACTTTTTGCGAATCCCCACTTTGTCGAGGAAAAACATGCACTGCATTCACACGATGAGCCTGGTTCTCGCGGCGGTCCTCGCTTTGCCGTCCGCGGCGACGTCGCAAGTCACGCACGGCCGGAAGCCAGTTTTGCCGCCGCCTTTTCAAACCGAGTCGGCGGGGAACGGACCGGATCGAGTGCACGCGCCGGAAGGATTCCTGCCGACGGCGCCGGCGGGCTTCCGCGTCAACGTCTTCGCTGCGGATTTTCAGTCACCGCGCCTGCTTACCGTTGCGCCGAACGGAGACATTTTTCTGGCCGAGTCCGGCGCCGACCGCGTGGACATTCTGCGTGACCCGGGACACACGGGAGGCGCAACGCAGCGTGAAGTCTTCGCCAGCGGTCTGCGGCGTCCTTTCGGAGTCGCGTTTCACGAAGGATACGTGTACATCGGAAACACGAACGGCGTGGTGCGGTTCAAGTACGACCCCAAAACTTCGAAGCGCCTGGGCGAAGCGGAAAAGATTTTGGATCTTCCTCCAGGCGGGCACTGGACGCGAAACCTGGCGTTCACTCCCGACGGCAAGCATCTGTTGATCAGTGTCGGATCGGAAGGAAACATCGAGACGGATGATCCGGCCATCCGCGCGGCCATCACGATTTGCGATCCGGACGGGAAGAACGCCCGCCAGTACGCCACCGGCCTGCGGAATCCCGTGGGACTGGCCATCGAGCCGTTCACCGGAAAAGTGTGGACCTCCGTGAACGAACGCGACGAACTCGGCGACGACCTTCCGCCGGATTACCTCACCTCCGTGCAGGACGGCGGCTTTTACGGCTGGCCGTACAGCTACATCGGCGGCAACGTGGATCCGCGCGTGAAACCGCAGAAGCCGGAGCTCGTCGCGAGAGCAATTATTCCGGACGTGCTGCTGGGCGCACACGTTGCGCCGCTGCAATTCACGTTCTACACCGGCAAGCAATTTCCCGAAGGCTACCGCGGCGGTGTATTCCTGGCGGAGCACGGCTCCTGGAATCGCGCGCGGCGTTCCGGCTATCAGGTTGTATTCGTGGCATTCAAGGACGGGGCGCCTTCGGGCGATCCCATGCCCTTTCTGACGGGATTCGTGCCCGATCCGGGCAAGGGTTTAGTCTATGGACGGCCCGTAGGGGTGACCACCACCCCGGATGGATCGCTGCTCGTCTCCGACGACGGCATGGGCTTGATCTATCGAATCACCTATCAGAAATAAGCGCGTCGGACGCCGGAGTGAAGGCTGCTCTTCCTGTTTGGGCGTAACAACCTCAGCGCACGGTCAGCGTCAACAGAATCGTCTGCGAGGGGAGATTCGCGGCCGTCGCCGTCACAGTAATCGTTGAGGTTCCCGGGGGCGTCGTCGCGGGAGGCGGCTGCGTCACCGGAGTTGCCGTGGTGCTCCCGCCGCCGCAACCGTGAACTCCCAAAAAGGCTAACGCAAGCAAGACGCCCGCAAGGCCCGCGCGGACAAAGCCGCGCATTCCCTGCCACTGCATCTTTCTCTTCGTGTTCAGAACAAGCCACCAAAACAAGAAGCCAATTCCGAGAAGCATTGCTTGGGTGGAGAAGGAGATTGGCTTTGCGGGGAATCGCAACGCGGGAAGGAAAGCGGCGCTGCCCGTCGTTGCGACGGAAACGGTGAACGGAACGGCCGAACCCCCGCTCACCGCGAGATTGGCCGGGCTTACCGCGCACGTCGCGGCCTGCGGAGTTCCTGTGCAGCTCAGGGAGACCGATCCGCTGAAGCCCGCTCCGGGTGTGAGTTGAAGGGAATACTGCGCCGTTTGCCCCGCGGAAATCGTGGCACTGGTGGACCCGGAGCTGGTCGTTCCCAATTGGAAGGGCGCAGTGACGTTGCCCGTGAGCGAAAAATTCTGTGGCGAATTCGGCGCGTCGTCCGTCAAGGTGATGGTCGCCGAACGCTGCCCCTGCGCTTGCGGAACGAACGAAACGCTGATCGTGCACGATGTCTGCACGGCAATGGGCGCCGCGGTGCAGTTGTTGGACTGCGAAAAATCGCCGGGATTTGCTCCGCCCAGCGTGACGCTGCTCACGTGCAAGGAAGCCGTGCCCGAATTCGTGATCGTGATGCTCTGCGCTGGAACGCTTCCGCCCAGCGCGACGGTGCCGAAATCGAGCGAGCCCGGCGTCGCCGTCACCGCGCTCGTTGCGGCGACTCCCGTTCCGGTAAGCGACGCCGTTTGCGGGCTTCCGGGAGCATTGTCCGCGACGCTGAGCGTTGCCGTTTCCGTGCCCGCGATGGACGGGACAAACGAAACGCTGATGGAACAAGTCGTATTCGCCGCGAGCGTTGCCGCGCACGTGCTGGTTTGCGAAAAATCGGCCGCGTTCGTTCCCGTGAGGCTGATTCCGCTGATGGTAAGCGTTTGATCTCCCGTGTTTGTCAGAGAAATGATGCGCGTCACCGAAGGCTGCCCCACCGTGGCCTGCCCGAGGTCGCTGCTCGTGGGAAAAAGCTGCGCTACCGGCCCGACGATGGTCTGCACGGAACTGCTCGAAATCGCGATTCCCAGTGCGCCCGCCGCGCTGCCCGCGCCGCTGTTGAAGGGGGAGCCGGTAATCTCCGTCAAGCCGCCCGTTTGCGGATCAACCCGATACGCATGAATCCCCGTCGTGTTCAGTGCGTAGAGGAAAGGCCCCATCGGATCGGCGACGGCATGGCCCTTGTCCAGCGAAATTGCCGTGAGTGGGCCTTGCGCCTGCGCCAACTGGCCGGTGTTCTGATCGATGGAGTAGATGACCACGCCCAGGCTCGTCCCCGCGTATAGAAACTTGCCGGAGCTGTCCACCAGCAGAAGAGAAGGGAGATTGCCGACTCCCAGGTCAATCGTCTGGCCGGCGCTGCTGGTTCCGTCGGCCGGAGAGATGAGCCCGCTCGCGATGAATCCTTGCTGGACGCCCCAGCCGTCGAAAAAGAAGCGGCCCTGAGGATCGATCGCGATACACCGGCCATTCGTGGAGCCGCCGCCCGCCGCTCCGTTCGCGAAGAGCGCTCCGGTGGTGGAATCGATGGAATAAACCGTTGCTCCTCCCGCCTGCTGGCCGCTCTGGAGATTGGGTCCCAGTCCAACATACAAGTGCAAGCCTTTCGGGTCCGCCAGCATTTGAATTGGCGAAGCGGTGATGTCGTAGCTCAGAGCAGGGGTCAACGTGAGCTGCAGATTCGCGCTATCAATCGCCAGCGGCGTAACGGCCGCATTCGGCGCCGTATTGCCGGAAGCGTATCCAACGTACAGATAGTGCCCTGACGCCTCGGTGGCCAGCGAAATGGGCTGCGACGGCGCGTTATTCGGATTGATCGTCGCCCCAACGGCGAAGGGCGAGTTCGGCACCTCCGTGAGAGCGCCCGTGCTCCCGTCGATCCGAAACATCGAGATGTTGTTGCTCTGCGGATTGAGGACAAACAGGAATTTTCCCTGCCCGTCGATGGCCACAAGTCCGCCCTCAAGCCGCTCGTTGAAGGGAGAGCCGGAAATCGCGCTGAGCGCTCCGGTCTGGCTGTCTTTGTTGTAGGCGGAAATGACCGAGGAGGTCGTCGTGAGGGGTTGCGCGCCGTACACCCGCTGCTGCGTGGTGGTCTGCGCGGAAAGCGTCACGCAAAAGAAGAGGCCTGCGACCGCGGCGCAGAATGAGATGAAGGCGCGGCGGAACCGCTCGCTCCGAAAAGCAGCCTCAAGGACGAGGCTTCGCGACGCCGGTCGCCCCAAGTTGACCGCACGTATCGTAACCATACGGGCCCTGAGAGGGAGTCCGAAAACGGCCCAACACTAGAACGATGCGC
>Ga0209810_1003669_pt1 | contig 15784 bp, 6 predicted proteins | sample Coa_R1_7_FD_187159 | JGI IMG/M metagenome (GOLD analysis project Ga0209810, IMG submission 187159) | Surface soil microbial communities from Centralia Pennsylvania, which are recovering from an underground coalmine fire - Coalmine... | ecosystem: Environmental > Terrestrial > Soil > Unclassified ...
CAGCTGGCCGGGGTCGAATTGGCCCGGCGAAGTGAATCAGGCCCTGCTCCGGCTCAACCTCCGGACGAATCGAGGCTTCAACCCGCTCCCTGACGCCATTTGACTCAATTCTCAGACACGCTCCTAGGTCGTTACGTTTGTAATCTCGGTTCTGGTGATACCAGCGGGGAGGGGAGGTAAAACAATGCTCGAAATCCGGGAAGAACAGGTCAAAATCTTTCAGAATGAAGCCCTCAGGAAGTTTGAAAGTCAGATGATCAGTCATTTGGATCAGTTTTTTCCCGAGCGCTGCCGTGAGCTTGGTGAGGAAAAAATTCGGGAGATGATTCAGTATGGAGTCAAGCACGCAGCAACTTATCGAATCGTTTCCCATCGCCATGTATGCCGCTTTATTGACCTTCTTGTGTTGCTGAGTCACGATTTCGAGACTCAATTGAGTCTCAAAGAATTTCAAGCTGTTTTGAATGACCTGGAGCTTCAGCAGCGCCCCGATGTGAAATTGGAGCGTCTGTGTGAGTTGGTTCAGAAACGTGGGAGAATAGGAGGCCCTGGCGCAGGCTCGGAAGGTGATGAAGCGGGTCTTCTGGCCGCTGCAAGGGCGGATGCAGATCAACGGTTCGGAGAGGATCCTCTCGATTCTGTCGTTGCATCTTATTCCGCGGGCGAGGTGTCTTCCCCAGTCCCGGGAGGATGAAGTTAGGCTTTAGAGGTGCTGCCCCGGTATCTCACGGCAGGAAAGAGTGTGTCTGTGGTCCTATGCGGCGTGAAGGTTCGGCTTTCAAATAGGTCTTGAGGAGAAACAAAGTTCGGTGCAGGTGAATCTTGAAATTCAAAGCGGCAGCCTGGCTGGAAAGAGGCTTGTAATTAAGGAAGGGGAAACGGTGACGGTGGGGCGAACCGAGAGCGCGGACTTTGCCATTCCGGAGGACACCTTCCTTTCTCGTGTGCATTTCGCCGTGGGATGCAGCGGCACGGTTTGCCGTGTCATTGACCGGAAGAGTGCCAACGGGACATTTGTGAATGGTAGCAAGATCACTGAAGTTACCATCCAGGATGGCGATGAGATTGTGGCTGGCAAGACCAGGTTTCAGGTATCCATCGTCAATGCATCTGCCATCCAACCTTCCATTGTACAAGCTGAGACTCCTCATGCCACTCCCGCCGTGCCACCATCAAGCCAAGCGACACAGGATCAGGTTTATGAAGAGCACTCCCCGGTGGAACTTCAAACACCGGTCAAGAGCGGCCCAGAGCCGGAAATCGCGACAGGGGGATCCGGCGCGAGATTTGAATCCACAACCGCTCAGATCGGAAGCTGGTTTTTTGGAATCGTTCCCCCGGGGTGGAGCGTGGTGGAGGGTGTTGGCCTCCGGCGCCTGGAACGAGGCGCTTTCCTTAGCGAAGTAACGGTGAGCAATGAAACGCTCGCTCCCGGCCAAACGTTCAGCCAGTACGTGGAATCTCAAATCGAGATGATCCGCCTGCTTATCTCGAAGCCCGAGATCCTGCCTACCGAACCTCTGTCCATTTCCGGCACCGAAGAAACAAAAGTCTTCTTGGTACGCTACAGGACGGATGACGGCCGGCATTTCATTCAACGGCAGTTTTATGTGCGACACGATCAGAAGACTGGTTCATTGGCGTGGACCACCACTGAAAACGACCTTCCTCGCGTCCAACCTTTTTTGGACCAAATACTCCGCGGCGTAACCTTCACCAGCTAACCGCCAGAATACCCGCTTCCGAAAGCGCCTTAGGGTCATGGTTAGAATCTCATCTCATCATTGTGGTACAGGAATGGCGGCGATAGCGGTAAGGACCGAGGTGCTTTCGCCGACTGCGATAACTGAGTCCTCTATCGGTGTTCCGCCGTTGTCGTCAATGACGTCCACCTCGGCACCTGTGGAGAAATTGGAGGTAAAGAATATGCGGTAGCCCTTGGAGGGTAGGTTATTTTTGTCCAATGGCGGAATCACAACCGCTGAGGGGCTGCTGGTGCCAGACGATCCCTGGGGGTTCGGTAAGTAAAAGGGCGAATTTTTGATTTCAGCGGGCGTGCTCTGAGTATTGTCAATCACGGTAAACTGATCCGTCCCCTTGAGGGCGACATAAACGCGAGCGCCGTCAGGCGTGATGGCGAGAGCCACAGGCTGCGAGCCTGGGCCCGTTGAAATCGACGCGATGGCAGTCGGACTACCGCCGGTAGTAAGAACGGCCACATTGTCACTTCCACTGCAAGCAAAATAGACCCGAGAGCCATCGGGGGTGATTGCCACACCCTGGGGAGTAGTACACGTAACCCCCTTGGGGAAGCTGAAAGGCGAGCCAGTGATTTGCGCATTCGTGCTGGTGTCGATCACGGCAAATTGACCTGTACCCGCCAGAGTGACGTAAACCTGCTTTCCATCGGGCGTCAGAGCCATGCTGCTGGCTTGCAGGGAAATTGAGGCGATGCCGGTTTTGTTATCGGTGCTGATCACCGCCACGGCAGGGCTGGTCTTACTGTTTCCATCACAGGCGAAATAGATCTCATTGCTTGGAAAGGGTATTCCCACGACGACAACCGGAGAGACACAGGAAATACTCGAAGGAAAGCTGAAAGGCGATCCCTCGATCGCCTGGTTGGTGATCGTATCAATGACAGCAAACTGATTCGTGGTCGTCAGGGCGACATATAAGTAATGGCCATCCGGCGTGACGGCGATGCCATTGGGAGTAGAACTAAGGCCCGGTAATGGAATTGGAAGAGCTGTTCCGGAAGTGGAGGGGGGACTACTGGGTGTTCCGGTGTTAATGAAATGTACCAGCCCCTGCCCCACATCAGCCACATAAGCATAGGGGTTGAACACATTCACCACGTAGTTTGTGGGTGGATTGGGCGTTAAAGCGCCCCCGACGGGCGTACTGGCGTTGCCTGCGTCCATGGCGCAGACCTGAAAGGTGAAATCGCTATCACTCCCACTAGCTGAGGAAGGACCCGAAGATGCGCTCAGCACGCCCTTCGCAGTTGCGAGCGCCATCGGGGTTGGCAGAGCGCCGGCGGGAGCCAAGCTGCCTGAACATGCCCCTTGAGTACCGCCCGGCGCCACCCAAGTGTAGCCCCCCAAGCCGCCTGTGGCAAAGAGCATCTGTTGGTAAGGATAATCCAGCAACGCATTTGCCAGCCGCGTGGTTGTGATCTTCAGCTCTGGTTGAATCAAGAGCGATCCCGCGAAGGTTTTGCTGTTTGAAGGAGTTGATGTGTTGGCATTGTCGCTGGCTGTTATCTGAGGACTGGACGAGCCGGATCCATTTACCGAACTCGCCGAGCAAGTGTAGGTATCGACGGGCACGCCACCTGCCACACAATTGAAGCCTTGGGGAAATGTGGTTGCGCCGGAGAAGTTATAAGGTGGGCCAAGCCCATCGGAGGCAGTGAAAGTAAGCGGCTCGCATGGATCAGTCCCGCCCGTACCGCAATTGCTTCCCACGCCATAGGCTCGGCCGTTGACGCCGTCCTGGAATGAAGCTGGGGTGGCCGTGATCGAAATCTCGGGATTGATAGTAAGGGTTGCCGCACTGCTGCGGGCAGAACCGGCAGGCGTCGAAGCATTGGCAGTATCGGACGCGGTAATCGTCAGGCTTGGGGAGCCCGATCCGGTCACATCCGAACTCGAGCACTGATAGGTTCCTGTCAGACCGCTGGAGGATGTCAGAGAACAGCTAAAACCATTTGACATCGAAAGCGTGGGGCTATAACCGCCAAGCCCGCCCGTGACGGTGTACTGAATGGGCTGGCATGGGCTGGTTCCATCCGTACCACAATTGTTTCCAGTCCCGTAAGAACGGCCCGCGACGGCTGTGGCCAGCGAGCCTGGGCCTGAAATATTCAGACCCGGATTAACGGTCAGCGTTGCGGGCTGGCTGCTGGCAGAGCTGGCGGGAGTTGAAGCATTGGCAGTATCTGACGCAGTAATCACGGGGCTGAAACTACCCGACCCGGTCACCGACGAACTCGAGCACTGATAGGTTCCTGTCAGACCGCTGGAGGAAGTTAGAGAGCAACTGAGGCCTCCAGGGAATCCAGACATTATAGGCGTGGTGCTATAACCGCCAAGCCCGCCCGTGACCGTGTACTGAATGGGCTGACAATTCTTGCCGGAACAACCTGTGCCAGAACCATACGCTCGGTTTTCGACCGCTGGTGCCAACGGGCTCGGGGTCGGTCCTGAAATATTCAGAGCCGGATTAATGGTCAGCGTTGCGGACGGGCTGGTGGCAGTGCCTGCAGGCGTCGAAGCATTGGCGGTATCGGACGCGGTAATCGTCAGGCTTGGCGAGCCCGATCCGGTCACATCCGAACTCGAGCACTGATAAGTTCCTGTCAGACCGCTGGAGGATGTCAGAGAACAGCTAAAACCATTTGACATCGAAGGCGTGGGGCTATAACCGCCAAGCCCGCCCGTGACGGTGTACTGAATGGGCTGGCATGGGCTGGTTCCATTCGTGCCACAATTGTTTCCAGTCCCGTAAGAACGGCCCGCGACGGCTGTGGCCAGCGAGCCTGGGCCTGAAATATTCAGAGCCGGATTAATGGTCAGCGTTGCGGACGGGCTGGTAGCAGTGCCTGCAGGCGTCGAAGCATTGGCGGTATCGGACGCGGTAATCGTCAGGCTTGAGGAGCCCGATCCGGTCACACCCGAACTCGACGAGCACTGATAGGTTCCTGTCAGGCCACTTGAGGAAGTCAGAGAACAGCTAAAACCATTTGACATCGAAAGCGTGGTGCTGTAACCGCCAAGCCCGCCCGTGACCGTGTACTGAATGGGCTGGCAAGGGCTGGCGCCGTTCGTCCCACAGTTGTTCCCAACCCCATAAGTTCGCCCGCTGACGGCTGGAACCAGGGGAGTAGCTGGTCCGGTCAATTCGAGTGCCGGCTCAATGGTTAGAGTTTTGTTCAGCACGTACTCCGTGTTTGATTGCTGGGCACTGGGCGTTGTGGCACTTGCGGTGTCATTCAGCGTGAAAGAAAACGAATACGCCCCGGACGAGGCCGAAACCGTCCCCTTACCTGTCGTCGAGCAGGTAATCGCGGTGGAAGAATTGGAGCATACGATGCCCACCGGAACACCATTGGGGAGGGGAAGGGAAGTCGCTGGGGGCAAAGTATAGACGTAAGGCGGATTGCCGCCCGAGGCATCATAAATCAGCGGCTTGAGACCCTGCGATGGGTCGCCATATGCGCGCCCCTGGACACCCGGAGGCGGTGGGTCTACCAAACTTGAGTCCGGCGTCAGGGCCAACGGCTTGTTTACAGTAATCGTGTTTGCAAAACTTGAGGACCCGGCAGGCGCTTCTGCTGAACCGCTATCGCTGACCGTAAACTGAAATCCATAGGGGCCCGGCTCAGCTGTAAGCACCCCAGTGCCACTGGAGCATGTAACCTGAACAGGGAGAAGAGGCGGTTGTGGCTGCGGAGGCGGGGGAGCGGTGCAGGCGATCGGAGTGGGTACGCCGCCATTTGGGGTCTGGGGGCCGGGCGAGAGCGGTTTAGCCACAGTGGGTGGAAGGCTGAAGGTATAGGGAGGCACACCACCTGTGATGGTGTAAGTGAGGGGAGTGAACCCTGCGGCTGCATTTCCATAGCTCCTGTTCTGAACTGCGGGCGGAGGCTGGTTACCGGCTGAGTTGGGTGTGATCGTGAGCTGAGGATTCACTACAAGGGTGCGTGTCTGGGTAGCAGTTGTTCCGGAAGAGACGCCGTCGGGTGTGGTGGCATTTGCTGTGTCATCCACCGTCACCGGAACGGGGCCGTAAGGAACGGAGCTGGGGGTGGCTGTGATCTGGCTCGCCGAGCATGCATAGGTATTCACGGCTGATCCCGTTCCCTGCGTGCAGGCGAATCCCTGCGGAAACGCCGCAGCAGGCGTCGTCGACGTGCCGGGTGTTGAGAAATAATATCCGCCCAGTCCGCCCGTGGCCGTGTAGAGAATCGGGGAGAAGGGTTGGATGCCATAGCCACGGTTCTGGATCGCCACAGGTAAGGGGTCTGGAAGATTCACGGCAAGCGCGAGAGGGGCATCCACGCGGATAATATGGCTCGTGTGGCCATTGACGTCTGTGGAAGTTAAACCACCAGGTGTGGCCGGGTTGCCGGGATCGCTTACCGTGACGGTAAAACTTGTCGAGCCTGGTGAGCTGCCAACGGGCTGTCCATTGCTGCTGCAAGTCAAGGTTGCAGTCGGAGCCGGGGGCTGAGGGTTGGGTGTGGGTGTCGCACAAGTGACGCCGGCGGGAAGCATTCCTCCCACCGTGATACTCAGGCCCGTGGTGGTTGAAAGACCATTCGTTGCGGTTACTACCAGAGAGCTTCTGGCTGGAGCGCCGTAGGTTCGATTCTCCACCGCGTCGGGCGCCTGTCCGGGCTGGCCTGCGGGAGAATCAAAATTCAGACTGAAGGCGAGAGGGGGGTTGACGACCCAGGTCAAGGTTTTCGTCACGGTGTTTTGCGGCACAACGATCTGAGCGGGCGAGGCAGGGTCAGTAATCGGACTATCGGTCGCGCTGATGGTCACCGAATAGGTTCCGCTGGCTGTCACAGGCGAGGTGCTCGTGAGCAGGCATCGACTCCGGTTGCCAGGGTCCACAAGAACTGAAAGTCCTGGGTTTACCGGTGCCACCGCCAACGAGCAGTTCGTCAGAGGCCCGTTGCCGGCCTCTCCGCTCTGTCCCGAATTGCTCGATGGGACAACAGCCGGCAGGCTGGTTTGGGCAGGTTGGGAGAGCGGTGCGACGCCAAATGTCCGGCCCGCAACGCCATCCGCCAGCGACGTCTGGGTAATCGCAAATTCGTTGCGTACGGTGAGCGTATTGGTAAAGGTTTCTGTGCCGGAGGGTACTACGGGGAAGGGTTGATTCGTCGCATAGAGAGGAGAATCGGTAACCCTCAACGAAAAGGTGTAGATTCCCGGCAGCAAGTTTCCTGCCGGCGCCTTCATGGTCACGAGCATATTGACGCCGGTTGTATCCGGCGCACAGGTGGCGGCGCCGCCCGCCGCTGTGAATGCCGCGGGTAGGTCTGAAATCGAGCAGGCGGTTATGGGACCGTTCCCAGCCTGGGAGGACCCCATTTGACTGATGCCATGATTATTTACCAAATCAGTTGTCACTAAAAATGTGCGCGTGTAACTGCGACCCATGATGCCATCCGGCATCGAGTAGGGGTGGACGGTGAAAGGATTTCGGATGGTCAGGGAGTATAACCGACGATCCGTACGCTGGGGTGTGCTGGAGTCGCCGGCCTGGAGTGTGAACGTGAATTGGCCAGCCTGAGTAATGGGTTCGCCATTGCTGCTGAGGATGCATTCGGAACCGCGGGGAGATGGCGCGGCAAATCCAGGCGGTAAAGACCCTGAAATGATGATACAGCTTGTGATAACTCCGCTTCCTCCGGAGGTATTGATCGTTGCAATATAGGAGAGTCCTTCAACGCCGTCCACTAATTGCGGGGTCGTGATGGAAAGAAAGCCCGGTCCTCCCGGCTGCGTGGCACTGGGCAGTTCGGTAGTCCCCATGCCGCAACTCATCATTCCAACCGCTGCCGACAGCAGGAGTGAAATCGTCGCCCATTGCCAAAACGTCAGTCCGCCGAGTAACGATTGCTGTCTTGTCACCGCAACAGGCGGCCCGGAACCTTCCATTCTCCCCCTCGCAAAGAGATATACTGGCGATTAACTCTAAAGAGAGTATTAGTTTGTCAGGAAACAAATTTATGTATATTATGCACATCTGTCAATACGAACGGAGCGTGAATCCGATCCGAAAAGAGGGGGAATGCTGGGGTACTCACGTTGGTTGGTTTTTTTAAGCTTGCTTTGCGGATTAGTGGCGCTGATGAGCCATCCGCTGAAGGCGCAAACCATCAGCGGCACTCTGATCGGAACTGTCACAGATCAGCAGGGGGGAATCTTATCGGGTGTCGGCATCACGGCCACGAACACCCGCACCGGTCTTAGCTACGAAGGCGTCACTGATTCGCAACGGGGATTTTATATGGTTCCCGAAGTTCCGCCAGGCTTCTATCGGGTGCGGGCTGAATTCAGCGGCTTCCAAACAGAAGAGCACTTTCCCGTGCGGATCGACGTTAATCGAGTCACGCGCGAAGATTTTGTCCTGAAAGTTCCCCCCACGAAAACTGTTGTGGTGGTGCATTCCAATGCGCCGTTGACGGAAACCAACTCTCCGAGCCTCACTACCTATTTTGACGACCGACAAATTCAAGCCCTGCCGCTTTTGACGCGCGACGTGGATGATCTTGCGCTGCTGGCCCCCGGCGTGGCTAGCGTCACCACTTTCAGTTTTGCGAGCACGTTGGTGCCTTTTTCAGTAAACGGCTCACGCGGACGCGACAACAATTTCATCATCGACAGCGTCAATAACAACGAACCGCTCTTCGGCGGGGCCGCGACGCAATTCACGAACCCCGATATCTTCTCCGAATATGAAATCCTCACGGGCCAGCCGAAGGCTGAGTTTGGCCGCAACACAGGCGCGACGGTAAATGTGATAACCAAAAGCGGCTCAAGCCAGATTCACGGTTCAGCCTTCTGGTTTGGACAGGACAACATCTTCAACGCTCTGACTCAGGTGGAAAAGGCCGCGCTGCTCACCTCGCCTCCGCCCTACTATGAAAACAAGATTGGCGGCACGCTGGGCGGGCCTTTCAGAAAGCGCAAGGCATTTTACTTCATTTCCTACCAATGGGATCGTGCCTACGCCAATCTCTCCAACGTTTTTCCCGTGGTCAGCACACTGCCGACGCCTGCGGGCCTCGCCGCATTGCAGGCTATCTCGCCAAAGACGCCAGCACTCAACGCGCTGTTGACTGACCCTTCGGTGACGACCATTCCCTTGCAGAATGGACATTGCTTCGCTTCCGTTCCTCCCCCACCTCCCCCCTCCCCTATTGAACCGCCTGCGCCCAGCACCATGAATCCCTGCTTTAAGACGGGGTCCAGCGCGGTTCCTGATCCCTTCGGGATCAATTACGGCACCTATCTAGCCCCCAACGGAAATGCTTTTAACGTCCAGGATCATCAGGCCTCCCTGCGGATCGATGATGAACTCAATTACTCCAACCAACTCTACGGCCGATATCTCATCGACGATCTGCGCACTCCTCAGTCCGTGCTCGATCCGGCAGGGGAAGTCGCCTTCAGCGATCTCGGCCTGATGCCGGATGCACAAACGCTCCTGCGCCAGCGCACCCAGAGCTTCCTGCTGGACGAACGCTATAGCCGCCCCAACGCACTGAACGAATTGCGTTTCACCTTCAGCCGCATCGCCCAAGCGCAGGGAGCCTTTGGCCTGCCGGAATCCGAACGCGAGGCACGGGCGGCGGCCACGGTCGCCGATAATTTCGGCGGATTTGGAGCTTATTCCGGCAATTTTCCTTCCGCAGGCGTGCAATTCACCCTGGGACAGGATACGAGTCCGACCGTAGCCCACAGCAACATCTTTCAGGCTCAGGATAATTATTCGTACCTGCGCGGGCGTCACAGCTTGAAGTGGGGAGCGGATTTCGTACGCACTGAGACCAACATCCTCAATGTGCCTTCTGATCTGGGCCATTACTTTTTCGGAAGCGCAGGATTTCTGGGGGGGCTCAAGTCATTCATTCAAGAACCAACCTCAGGCCTCACCAATGCGCTCGGCGTCTTTCAGGCTTTTCCGGACGTTCAATCAAACTCTTCCGGCGAGATCGTCGGCCAGGGTCCTGACGAATTGCCGCTGCGGGAGTTCGACAGCGCGTACTTTGTGCAGGACGATTTCCGCTTTCGGCCAAGCTTCACACTGAGCGCCGGCGTGCGCTACGAGCGTTTCGGTCAGCCCATCAACGGCATTCATCAGCTGAACACCGCTGCGCCCATCGTTAAGCCCGATAACCTGGATTTCAGCCCCCATCTGGGATTTGCCTGGGCTCCTGGAATCGGGAGAAAAACCGTCCTTCGCGGCGGGGCCACGTTGCTTTACAACGCCATGCCGCTGAACATTCCATTACTCATCTGGCAGAGCGGGCCGATTTCGCCCCTGATTTCCACGATCACCGCGGCGGGTGCACAGCTCGACGGCATCAAGACAGCGGTACCCACAAGCGGCGTGTATCCCAATCCTCCGCTGACTCTCAATGACCTGAACGTGAAAGTCCGCGGATGCAGTGCCTTTCTGGACCGCATCACCCCGGGGTCAATTCCCTTGCTGGACTGCGCTTCCCAGAATACGGTGGCGAGCAACCTGGTGGCCCCGCGCATTCAGAGCTATTCGCTTGGCCTTCAGCGCGAACTGGGGGCGAATGCCATGCTCGAGATCGACTACGTTGGGAATCGGGGAACGAAACTCTACCAGCGCGTGGATGAGAACCCGTTTTCAGGCTGGAATCAGAACTGCCTGGCAACATCGGGCTTGAACTTCAATTGCCTGGGGCATCGGCTGAACGACGCTCGGGGCGACATCACGGCGGTCACGAACGGAGGAGTTTCCAGATTCAACGCCCTCGAAGCGCGCCTCACTTCAAGAACCCTTCATTCTCCCTTGGGTGCAGTGAGCCTGACGGCTTCCTACACGTGGAGCCATATGATCGATGACGCCAGCGAGATCTTTGGCCCCGGGATTCGCTTCATCGAAGGGGACTTCGTCGGTTCGCTCCTGTCGCCTGAAACTCAGACTACCGTGGAGGCGATTACGCCGTTCCCTCAGAATTCGAGCGACTTGAAAGCTGAGATGGGGAATTCGTCCTTTGACCGGCGGCATCGGCTGTCGGTGGGTGAGGATTGGGCGTTTCCGTCGCCGAAAAACCGGGCAGCAGCCTTTCTTATAGGTGGCTGGCATCTGAGCGGTGTGGCTACTTATCAAAGCGGGCAGCCCTTTTCCGTGCTCAATGGGGTCCCCCTTGGCCCGTGTGGAGATGCAAATGGTGATGGGATCCTTACCAACGACCGGCCTGATATCGGCAATCCTCGCGCGCCCATCTCGAGCGTCGCTCTGATCGATGACACGGCGTGCCTTTCGACGGACCCGGCCAAACAGACTCAATATCCCGGTCATCCCTCCTCCACGGGTTACATCGATCTTTCAGGGAATCCAATTAACCCGCAGAATGCGCACTTCGTTCAGGTTCCGCTGGGAACACCAGGCGGCAACGCTGGCCGCAATATTCTTTTCGGGCCTCGCATTGTGGATTTCGATTTTGCGATCCTGAAAGATTTTCATTGGGGAGAAAGCCGCACCATCGAATTGCGATGGGAAGTCTACGATGTGTTCAATCGCTCCAACCCTGGCTTCCTGCTGGGGAACGTCTTTGCTTCTGAAGCTCAGCCGACTCCAGGTTTTGCCTTTTCACCCAGAGCCACCGCCGCCGGCATCACAGGAGTGATCCCCGAAAATGCCATCGATGCGCTGAACGCTCAGAACCGACATGATTTTCTCACCCAGAACTATATGAACACCGGCAATCGAACCATGCAATTCGGCATTCACATCATTTTTTGACACAGGTCGGAAGGCTGGGTGCTGCAACACAACATCCTTTGCGCAAGTAATCCTGGGAAACACTATCAAGAGCGATGGAGGTTGGGTGATATACTTTTCAAGGCGAGCATAAAAGCGCGAGCCGATCCTCTAAGGTTTCATAACGGAACATGAGTTTCCGGGCAAGCAACCTAATATTCCTTCATATTTTTTTGACCGCTTCAGTTTTCTCAATTTCACTCCGTGCTCGCCAGAGTCCCAGTGCCGAATCAAAACTGCAAACACTATACACCCGGGCGCAGCAGGCGCAGAGCCGTCACGACTATGAAGAAGCAGCGCGGGATTATGCCGGCATCCTAAAACTCCAGCCTCATCTGCCTGAAATCCGCACCAACCTCGGCATCATGGATCATCTCCTTGGACGGTATAGCGAGGCGGTGGGGAATTTTCAGGAGGCTCTTCGTGAGAAACCCAATCTTCTATCAGCAAATCTTTTTCTCGGCATCGATCTTCTTCAGCTTCATCGCGCGCAGGAGGCGCTGCCGTACCTGACGAGGGCCGATCACCTGGCTCCTCGGAATGTTCAGGTGAACCTGAGCCTTGCGCGAGCGTACGCAGACTTGCACGAATTCGACGATGCCAATGAATACTATGGCCGCGCGGCAGCCATTGACCCTCAAAACGCCGCCGCCATCTACGGCTTGGGCATCACCTACATGAGCCTTCAGCAGTCCGCGGTGGAGCGGCTTGCCCAGACCGGAAGGAGATCAGTTTATGGACGAATGCTGCTAGCCGACTCTTTTGCAAATGAGGGACGGTGGAATGATTCCATCCACGTCCTGCAAGATCTTTTGAAGTCTTTTCCGGACTTCCCTGGCATTCATACTGCTTTGGGGTTTGACGAGGCGCAAAAAGACGATCTGCAGAAAGCGCAAAAAGAATTTCAAATTGAACTCCGAACGCGCCCCGGATACTTGCCAGCGCGCCTTGGCCTTACCCGAGTGGCACTTGGCGAAAGAAACACCCAGGCGGCAACCGAAGCTCTGGAACGAGCATGGCAGGCGGATTCTGGCTTCGTGCAGGCTAACATCGCGAGCCTTCTCACATCGCCGAACCTTGAAGAAGTGGTGGCATTGAGGTCTCGGCTGGCGACACTCACTCAGGGTCTTCCTGCTTCCCGCCTGAGAAGCTTTCTTCATCGCTTTCTTGACCACTCACCAGAACAGGGGCCAGCACTGATTTCACAGGCTCCCGACACGTTCGCTCAAGGAGCAAGCGATGCCATCCACCCGGGCCTCAGCAGTGCGCCGGATGCCCCAAATCTGTACACGGAGGGTCATTACACTGCCTGCGCGCAGAGCTTGCAAAACTCAAGAGAGCCCCTCGATCGCGACCAACTTGCCTTGCTTGCAAAGTGCAGCTACTACGCTGGCCTCTATCGAGACAGTTTCCTCGTGGCGGGAGAATTATTGCGTCGTGAACCCACCGATAAGGAAGCACTCTATTGGCGGGCCAAATCCTGCCAAAAGCTGGCCCTTCAAAGCCTCACGACGATGGGCATTGCTCAGCCGAACTCTTATCGAGTCCACCTGCTTCTCGGCCAGGCCTACTTGAATATGAACCGATACCAAGAGGCTGAAGGCGAATATGCACTCGCCCTAAGGATGCAGCCCAGGGATTTGGCAGGCCACATTGGCCTCGCCACAGCTTACTGGAAAGATATGAAGTTTGACGCAGCGCTTCCATACTTGAAAGCCGCCTTGGCTGAGGATCCGGCCGATCCCGACGCAAGTTACATTTTGGGTGAGATTCTCATCGAGCGTCATCAGTATTCCGAAGCCAAGCCTTACCTGGTTGTAGCCGCGCGCGGTGCTGGAGATCGGGCGCTTTTAGCGCGGGCGTTGCTCAGCAAGGTTGATGCTTCCCAAGGAAAGACTCGTGAGGCCATTGCAGAATTGAAACAGGCGCTGAGTGTCGATCGTGATGGGAGCCTGCACTTTCAACTCTATCAGCTTTATCATAAACAAGGAGACATGCACGCTGCCCAGGCGGCCCTTGCCGAGTCCCAGGCCATCCGCGCGCGGTCCGTGCAAAACGCTCAGGATGAAATTCAGGTCCATCAGTAATTTGTCAAGACTCGTGGCGTGGCAAGAGGCTCTTTAGCTGGTTGCCGAAAGGCGTTCAGAAGCCGAGTCATTCTGAGCAGCTGCGAAGAATCCCTGTCTTATAAGCATGCGAATCACATTACTTATTGTGCTATCGAGCACCCTCGTAGTGCCGGGCACCTGGGCACGGCTTGCTGGTGTGGACGGGCAGCAAACTCCAAATTCCGGCGCCGATGCGCGCGTGCAGGAGCTTTTTAACGAGGGGAGTCGTAGCTTTGCGAAAGGGGATTACGCAGATGCAGCCCGTGAATTTCAGCAAGCGCTCGCCATCAAGCCGGATTCCCCTCAGCTCCTCAGTAACCTGGGCATCACCTTGCACATGGAAGGCCAGCCTGAACAGGCTGTTCACGTACTGCTCCAAGCTTTGGCGCGAGACCCGAATTTGCTGCCCGCAAATCTGATCCTCGGCCTAGATCTGGTGAAGTTGGGAAAACCTGAACAAGCCATCCGCCCGTTAAAGAAAGTACTAGCGCGCGCTCCCTCCAATCGCGATGCGCAACTCGGATTGGCCAGCGCTTACTTTGCCTTGCATCAGTTTAGTACGGCAGCTGACCTCTACCGGGAGGCCGTCAAACTTCGGCCCAAGGATGCCGACGCGTGGTACGGCATGGGAATCTGCTTCGAGCATCTGGCTGAAAATACCGCTCACATCATGGCTCGTCAGGCACCCGATTCGCCTTACTACTATCGGCTGGTGGGTGAATTTCTGCTGCGAGAAGGAACTGAACTAGACGCAGCTCAGGCTTTTCGTCAGGCGCTTGCCGCCTCGCACGGCGGTGACGATCTGGGGTTGCGCGCCGCCCTGGGGCTCACTTTGGCGCGACTTGGGCAAAGCGCGGATGCCGAGCGTGACTTCAAGGCAGAACTCAATCTTCATCCCGGCAGTCCGGAAGCCCGGATGGGACTCGCCGCGGTGGATTTTCTGAAGGGAGAGAACGAACAGGCCGCCGAACAATTGTGCGAAGTGTACGAAACCGACCCGGCATTCTATGAATCTCAACTTAACCTGCTGGCTTCAGCGTTAGGCTCCGTAAGCGCTAAAAGCCTTTCCCCACATCGTCAGCCGGACGGGCGCCACTCGCGCTGTGCTGCGGCCATTGAATTACTTCAGAAAGAATTGACAGTTCCCGAGACTGTTTCGACCGGGCACCTCCTGAGCTTTGACCTTCCCCCTGAAACCAGCAATCGACCTCGTTGGACTCCAGCTACGCTTACAGGGGCGCGGAGCGCACGAAATTCCGGCCATTATGCACGATGCGCCGATTCCTTGGCAGGCTATTCCCTTTCGCGTGTGCAAGACGCTCTGCTGCTGGCGCAATGCGCCTGTCTTTCAGGACGCTTCCTGATCGCGCTCCGGGCGGCGCACCATGCGCTCACGATCGAACCGCAAAACGCCACTGCACTCTACTGGGAGGCTGAATCTGCTCAGCGGCTGGCCCGGGCTGCCTTTGAGCACGCCGTGACGCTTGAGCCGCATTCCTGGCAAGGTCATATTCTGCTCGGTGATATTTACAGGCAACGTAAGCAATGGGAGCTTGCGATTTCGCACTATCAGGAGGCCGCGCGACTGAAACCCTCAAGCCCGGCGCCCTATCTTGGCATCGCCACGGTGCATTGGCAGAACGGCGAGTTCCCTCAGGCGGAGAGTGAGCTGAAGCAGGCACTCAGGCTCGATGAGGCAAACCTTCAGGCAAATTTTGAGTTGGGAGATATCGAAGTGCGTCGCCATCAGTTTCAGCAGGCCATTCCGTACCTTCAAAAAGTCATTGCCGGCGAACCGGGATTGCTGGCGGCGCATGCAGACCTTGGAAAATGCTTTGCTGCTTTCGGGCAGGTGAAATCCGCCATCCAGGAACTTCGCCTTGCTCTTCCCACGGATCAAGATGGCAACCTCCATTACCTGCTGTCGCTGCAATACAGGAGGGAAGGCCAGATCTTGCTTGCCAGCCAGGCTTTGACGGAATCGCAGCGATTGCGGGAGGAAGCTTTGCACATGCAGCAGAATCGTTTGCAACAGGCTCTCGAAGCCGCTAAGCGGAAGCAGGCCGTTCAACCTTGATCCAACACCGGCTGATGCGCAATTTTAGTTGGTCAGTCTCGGTGAGGGCGCAGCC
>Ga0209810_1003670_pt1 | contig 15782 bp, 14 predicted proteins | sample Coa_R1_7_FD_187159 | JGI IMG/M metagenome (GOLD analysis project Ga0209810, IMG submission 187159) | Surface soil microbial communities from Centralia Pennsylvania, which are recovering from an underground coalmine fire - Coalmine... | ecosystem: Environmental > Terrestrial > Soil > Unclassified...
TGCGCGCGCTCACCCCCAGCGAGCGGAGGAGGGCCAGGGCCTGGTCGGCGCGCCGGCGAGCGCCCAGGCGCTCGTAGAGGGCGAGGGCCGCCCGCGCCTCGGTGACGGCGGCGGTCGAATCGATCCCCTTCAGGGCCCGGGCCAGCTCCAGGTGGAGCTCGGCGCAGGTCGAGGGCCATTCGCCCTCGGTGATCGCGGCCAGCCCGGCCTGGAGGTGGGGCACGGCGTCCTCGCCGGCAGCCAGGGCCACCCGCCCGGCGTTCAGGTATGCCAGCGCGATCGGGCCGGGCGTGCCCATGGCCTCGGCGGCGCGGCCCAGCCGGGCCGCGGCCCGCCTGGCGGCGGAAAGGTTGCCCCGGTCGATCTCGATCTGCACCAGCAGGTCGAGCAGGGGCCAGCTGTGGGCCAGGTCGTCCTCGCGCCCGTGCAGCGCCCGCCGCGCGGTGGTCGCGGCCAGGTCCATCTCGTCGCGGGCCAGGTGCAGACGCGCCAGCGAGCCCGCCACCTCGAGGCGATCCTCCCATCCGGTGAGGATGTTGGCGGCCTCGGACAACCGATTCTGCCGCAGGTAGAGGTCGGCCATCTGGGAGACGATCTCGGCGCGCCTGGCGACGTAGCGGGTGAGGCCCAGGGCCCGGCGAAGCTCGCTCTCCGCCTCCGTCCCCCGGCCCGTCTCGTAGAGCACCGTCCCGTAGACGAGCCGGCAGTGACTCTGGAGCACGGGGGGCGGGGGGGTGCCGAAACGATCGCGGGCGTGCTCCAGGACGGCGTCGCTCCACTGGGTCGCCCGCTCCAGGTCGCCGACGTGCACACAGGCGTAGAGCATGGCGCAGCAGCTCATGCCCACCATCACGTAGTTGCGGACCTCGCCGGCGACGATGGCGGCCATGGCCTCGTCGAGGCGGGCCATGCCCTCGTTCACCTTCCCCGAGCGAACCAGCGCCAGGCCGTAGTCGGCCAGGGCCCTGACCTCCAGATCGGTGTCCCCGAACTGCCGGGCGAGTTCGAGCGCGAGCGCCGCCCGGCGCTCCAGGGTGGCCACGTCGCGGACCTCGCAGCCCGCCCAGGCCAGCTCCAGGTAGCCCCGCTCCAGGCAGGGGCCGGCCTCATCCAGCAGGCGAGCGGCGCGGTTGAGCCAGCCCCGGGTGGGAGCGTCGTTGCCCGAGAACATGTGCCCCTGGGCCACGACCACGGCCGCGATCGCCGCCCGCCGCGGCTCACCTGCCTGCCGGTACATCTGATACGCCCTCTCGCCGTGACGCCGACCGGACTCCAGATCCTCGAGGACCGTGCACAGCACCGCCAGCTGCTCGTGGGCGACGGCGGTCTCCTCGTCTGCCAGCGCCTCTTCGAAAGCGGCTCGGGCGGCGGCGAACTCTCCCCGGTCGAGGAGGGCGAAGCCACGGGCTAGGCCCCCGTCGGGGGTAGCGACCATGGGCCTCTGCATGATCGCACGGACGGCCGGAGTCGGCAAGCGCACTCGACACCCGTGCCCATCCGGGCCTCGGCTGGGAGGGGCGATAGGGTACCACGCGATTGCGGGTTCGAACGTTTCGGAGCCCTTCTGGAGGCCCCGTTCGATCTCGATGATGGCCTGGTCACGCCCCGGCGGGCACGGTCGGTGGCGGGTCGGACCTCAGCTCACTGCTTTCCTCACGAGGGCGGCGATCCTCGCCTCGTCGGCGGCGGTCAGCTCCTTGAGCGCAAAGGAGGTCGGCCACATGTTGCCCTCATCGAGGTTCGCCGCGTGGCTGAAGCCCAGCGTCGCGTACCTCGCGTTGAACTTCTGCGCGTCCTGGAAGAAGCAGACCACCTTGCCGTTCCTGGCATCGGCGGGCATGCCGTACCAGGTCTTGGGCGAGAGGTCTGGCGCGCTGGCCTTGATGATCGCGTGGAGCCGTTCGGCCATGGTGCGATCCGGTTCCGACATCTCGGCGATCTTCGCGAGCACGTCGCTTTCCCCATCGGCCTTGCCCGAGGGCGCGCGCCTCCGCTCCTGGACGAGCTCCCTCATCGCGGCTCGTTCCTCGGTCGTGAGCCCCCTGGACGTCTCAGCGCTCCCTGTGGTGCCTCCTGGCGGACTTCTGCGTGGCCTTCTTCCCGGGTTCCTTCTCGGCCATCGGCTGACTTCGCCTTCCACGAGCGGTGATGGGCCGACCTCCAATGCTCGGGAGCCGCCGCGGCGGCTTCCCTGAACGTGTCCGACCGCCTCGCCATCCTCGCGCCAGGTGCGATCACCCCGGCCTCGACGTGATCGTCGATCCAGGCGACGGCCGGGCTCCCTACGCCGTCCTGCGGCAGGCCGTCCGCCGCCGGCCACCCGTGGCGACCGAGGAGCGGGCCACCACCGTCTCAACCGACGCTCCTCGGGCACCGGCCGCCCTGCGTTGGGCAAGCCTGGCCGGCAAACGTTCGAGTGCGGGAAGATGGAGCGGGAGACGGGCTTCGAACCCGCTACCTCAACCTTGGCAAGGTTGCGCTCTGCCGATTGAGCTACTCCCGCTCGACGGTGCCAATCTTACCAGCGGGGTACCGGTCTCACCCCAGCAGGGCGGCCAACTGCCTCCACTCCTGCCGGGGCAGGCTGGCTCGACCGTCGGCCGTCGCCACCTGGATGCAGACGTGGTCGGCCCCGGCCTGCAGGTGATGGTCGATGCGATCGCGGATGGCCTCCGGGCTTCCCCAGGCCACCACCTCGTCCACCAGCCGGTCGCTGCCGCCATTCTCCAGGTCGCCGGGGGCGAAGCCCAGCCGCAGCCAGTTGTTGGTGTAGTTCGGCGCCTGGAGGTACATGGCCAGGTGCTGCCGGGCCACGGCTCGGGCCCGGGCCGGGTCGGTCTCCAGGACCACGGACTGCTCGGGGGCCAGGAGCCGCCCGGGGCCGAGCAGCTCCCGGGCGCGTCGGGTGTGCTCCACCGTGACCAGGTAGGGATGGGCCCCGGCGGTGCGGTCCCGAGCCAGCTCCAGCATCCGCGGCCCCAGGGCGGCCAGCGCCCGTTCCTCCCGGGGCACCGGATCCGGGAGCCGGTCCAGGCGGTCCAGGTACTCCCGCATCCTGGTCAGCGGACGTGAGTAGCGGCCGGGCTGGTCGCGGTCGACCACGTGGGCGTGGCTCACCCCCAGGCCCAGGAGGAAGCGCCCGGGGTGGGCCCGGGCGATCTCGTGGTGGGCCCGGGTCACGTCCTCGGGGGAGTGCGTCCAGATGCTGGCGATGCCGGTGGCGGCCACCAGCCGCCGGGTGGCGCCCAGAATCTGCGCGGCCAGCTCGAAGATCCGGGGACGGTTGGGGAACCAGAGCGCCCCGTATCCCAGCTCCTCCAGCTCGGCGGTCACCTCGCCGACCTCGTGCTCGTCCCTGCCGAACGACCAGCTCCAGATGCCGATCCGACCCAGGTCCATTCCACCTCCTCCACGTGCCGAACCTTGTCGCGACGGTCCGTCTCTCTCCGGGCTCGCCATCTGCTACCGGTGGGGGGGCCGCGCTCTTCCCGACCTCCGGGCACGCGGACGCGCTCCCCAGGTGACGGGAGGCCCGACGGCGCCCGCCGCCCCGGGCGCTGGTTCGCGGCGGGCCGCCCGTCAGCCGCCGGGCGCGAGCCGCAACGTGGTCGCGGCCACCGCCTCGCTGACCATGGTCCGGCCCGGGCCGCGGTTCCCGTACTTGGCGATGAAGGCTTCGGAGACGCGCCGGTTGACCTCGTCGTCCCCGACCGGCCGGACCAGGACGGGGAGGGCCTGCCCGCCGACCACCAGCGTCATCCGCCCGGCGGCCCGCGCCCGCCGGTACCAGGCGCCGCGCTCGGCCCGGTAGGAGCGGACGTATGGCTCGTCGTCCACGATCACGATCCAGATGGGCAGGTCGACGGGCGAGCTGTCGCGACCCCGGGCCCGGACCTGGACCTCCCGTTCCTGCGCCAGACGCTGGAGCAGACCCCGGTCGAAGCCAGCCACGTCCCGAGGTTACCTGAGGCCGCCGGGCGGGTGGCCTCGGCCGTGGTCCGCCGAGCGGGGCCGCGAGCCGCTATGGTGGGGGTGAGGAGGGATCGCGTGCGGACCGAGACGACGGGACTGGACGGGGAACGCCTGGAGCGGATCGGCGACCACTTGGTGGAGCGGTACGTGCGGCCGGGCGAGATCGCGGGCTGCCAGGTCCTGGTGGCGAGGCGGGGCCGGACCGCCTACTTCCGATGCTTCGGCCTGGCCGACCTGGAGCGCCGGCAACCGGTGCGCGAGGACACCATCTGGCGCATCTACTCCATGACCAAGCCGATCACGTCGGTGGCCTTGATGACGCTGTACGAGCGGGGATGCTTCCAGCTCACCGATCCGGTGCACCGCTTCCTGCCCGAGTGGAAGGAGGTCCGGGTCTGCGTGACCGAGGGAGGGCGAAGCCAGCTGGTCGAGCCGGAGCGGCCGGTGACGGTGCGGGACCTGCTCACCCATACCGCCGGGCTGAGCTACGGGATGGAACCGGAGCACCCGGTCGACCGCCTCTACGCCGAGGCGGGGCTGCGCGACCCCTCCATGACGCTGGAAGAGCTGAGCCGACGGCTGGCCTCCCTGCCGCTCGCCTTCCAGCCCGGCTCCCGCTGGCGCTACTCGTTCGCCACCGACGTCTGCGGGCGCCTGGTTGAGGTGCTCGCCGACCGTCCCTTCGGGCAGTACCTCCGGGAGACCATCTTCGAGCCCCTGGGCATGGTCGACACCGGCTTCGTGGTCCCGGCCGGGGCGGGCTCGCGCTTCGCGGCCAACTACCAGCGTCGTCCCGAGGGAGGGCTGCAGCTCCTGGACGACCCGGCCCGCAGCCCCTACCTGACCGCCCGGCCCCTGGAGTCGGGGGGCGGAGGCCTGGTCTCGACCGCCCCCGACTACCTCCGCTTCTGCGAGATGCTGCGCCGGGGCGGCGAGCTGGAGGGGGCGCGGGTGCTGGGCCCGCGCACCGTCGCCTTCATGGCCTGCAACCACCTCCCCGGCGGCGCGCCCCTGAGCCGGATCGCGCTGGGCGCCTTCGGTGAGACCAGGTTCCCCGGGGTGGGCTTCGGCCTGGGCCTGGCCGTGCTCCTGGACCCGGTGGAGGCGGGCGGCGTGGGCTCGCCGGGGGAGGTCTTCTGGGGCGGGGCGGCCAGCACCCTGTTCTGGGTCGATCCGGCCGAGGACCTGGTGGTGATCTTCATGGCCCAGCTGATGCCGTCGGGAACGTTCGACTTCCGGGGGCAGCTGCGCCAGCTGGTGCACCAGGCGATCGTGGGCTGAGGGCATGGGCCGGGGGCCCGATCGGGTTGGCCGTCCGGGCCGGGGTCGCGGTACCCTGCGCTGGCATGTCGGCCCCCGAGGAGCTCGCCCCCGGCGTCTACCGGATCGACGCGGCACCGCTGCCCGGCGCGGTCAACGTCTTCGCCGTCCGGGGCGCCGAGGGCTGGACGCTGATCGACACCGGCCTGCCGGGCAGCCCGAGGCGGATCCGGCGGGCGCTGGCCGCCCTGGGCGTGGAGCCGGCGGCCCTGACCGCCATCTACCTCACCCACCATCACCAGGACCACGTCGGCGGGCTGCCCGACCTGCGCCTCTGGGCGCCCCAGACGGAGGTGGTGGCGCCCGAGCACGAGGCCGAGATCATCGCCGGGGACCGGCCCATGGACCGCTCCAGCAGCCCGCTCTTCCGCTTCCTGCAGCGGTGGAACAGCCTGCCGGTGGTGCCGGTGACCCGCGTCGTGAGCGAGGGCGAGACGATCGCCGGCTTCCGGGTGGTGGCGACTCCGGGGCACTCCCTGGGCCACACCTCCCTCGTCTCGGACGAGCGGGGGCTGCTGCTGACCGGGGACGCGTTCGGGGCCATGCCCCGCCGGCTGCGGGTGGGGGTGCGCCGGGCCTTCTGCGCCGACCCCGCCCTGGCCCGGCGCTCGGCCGAGAAGCTCCTGGAGGAGGACTACCAGGTGGTGGCCTTCAGCCACGGCCCGGTGCTGCGCGGCGATCCCAAATCGCGGCTGCGGCAGGTGGTGGCCGAGTGCCGCTACCTCTGAGACGCCCGAGGACGAGCCCGGAGGCGCCGTCCGGCTCGTGGGCCGGGAGGGGGATGGCCGCGCCCGGGCGAGGCCGGAACGGCGCTGCTGGCAGGTCCGGCCGAGGCGGCGCAGGGCGCGGCGCCGGGCCTCCTCGATCCTGCCCAACGGCGCCGGGCGCGCGGCACCGTCGGTAGGCACCCGACCGCGCCCCCGGACGGCGTGGCGGGAGCGCCGGTCAGCCCTCCAGCACCTCCTGGGCGATGCGGAAGGCGTGGTTGGCGGCCGGCATGCCGCAGTAGACGGCGGCGTGGAGCAGCACCTCCCGCAGCTCCTCCGGCGTCACCCCGTTGCGGCGGGCCGCCCTCAGGTGCATGGCCAGCTCCTCGGGCCGGTTCAGGGCCACCAGCAACGCCACCGTGATGCAGCTGCGCATCCGCCGGTCCAGGCCCGGCCGGGTCCAGACCTCGCCCCAGGCGTAGCGCGTGACCAGGTCCTGGAAGTCGGAGGTGAGCGGCGTCCGCCGCGCCTCGGCGCGGTCCACGTGCTCGTCGCCCAGCACCTGTCGCCGCAGCGCCATACCCCGCTGATAGACGTCGTCGGTCATGTCCGGTGGCTCCTCCCTCTCCGGTACTCGGCCAGGGCCCGGTCGACGAGGGCGCCGGCGGAGCCCAGGTAGGCCGCCGGGTCCAGGGCGGCGCGGATCTCCTCCGGGCCCAGATGGGAGCGGACCTCGGGGTCCGCCTCCAGCTCCTCGGCCAGCGTGCGGCCGTCGGCCAGGGCCCGCTTCGAGGCCGCCTGGACCAGCTCCTGGGCGCGATCCCGACCCACGCCGGGCGCGAGCACCATGGCCACGTGCTCGGCGAGCAGCAGGCCCCGGGTGAGGTCGAGGTTGCTGCGCATCCGGTGGACGTCCACCTCCAGCCCCTCCAGCACCTCACGGACCCGGCTCGTCGCCCCCGCGGTGAGGCGGAACGCCTCGCTCACCGCCCCCCACTCCGCCTGCCAGGCGCCGGCGGCGCGTTCGTGCTCCTGCTCCATGGCGGCGAGGAGGAGGCCGGCCTGCGCCTGCACGCCCCGGAAGCAGGCCTCGACCTCGACCGCGGCCACCGGATTGCGCTTGTGGGGCAGGGTCGAGGACCCGCCTCGGCCCGGGGCGGCGGGTTCGTAGGCCTCGCCCACCTCGGTCTGCATCATCAGGGCCACGTCCCGGGCGATCTTGGCCATGGTGCCGGCGGCGACGCCGAGGGCTGCGCCCAGCTCGGCCACCCGGGCCCGGGCCGTGTGCCAGGGCAGCACGGGCTCGGGCAGGCCCAGCTCCGCCGCCAGCTCCCGGCTCACCTCCAGGCCCTGGCCGCCCAAGGCGGCCAGGGTCCCGGCCGCGCCCCCGAGCTGAACCGCCAGGCGCCGGCGCCGGATCTCGGCCAGCCCATCCCGGGCCTCCAGCGTCGCCGTCAGCCAGCCCGCGGCCTTGAGCCCGAAGGTGCTGGGCAACGCCTGCTGGAGCAGGGTTCGGGCCGGCATCAGGGTGGCCCGGTGGCGCTCGGCGAGCGCGGCCCCGGCCGCGGCCACGGCCTCCAGGTCGGCCAGCAGCAGGTCGAGGCCGCGGCGGGCGACCAGCATCATGGCCGTGTCCAGCACGTCCTGGCTGGTCGTCCCCCAGTGGACGTAACCGGCCGCCTCCCGGGGAACGGCCGCGGTCAGGGCCTTGACCAGGGGCACGACCGGGGTGCCGGAGGGCACCGCCTCGCGGCCCAGGGCGGCGAGGTCGAAGCGATCGGCCCGGCAGCAGGCGGCGATCGCCTCCGCCGCCTCGCCCGGGATCAGGCCGCAGCGCGCCTCGGCCCGGGCCAGCGCCGCCTCCACGTCCAGCATGGCCTGGACCCAGGCCAGGTCCGACACCGCCTCCTGCATGGCGGGCGTGGTCGAGATCGGGCCGAAGAGCCGGTCAGCGGGCATGGGAGGTGGGGACCGCCGAAGCCTTCGAGTCGGGGAGCACGTGCGCCACCTTCCTGCCTGCCAACGCCCTCCTGATGCCCTGGTGCGTCAGTGTACCCGCCCACCGGCGGGACCGAGGGCGCGACGGGTCGTCCCCGGCCCTGGGCCGCCGGGCGCCGGCCGCCTACGTCGGTCGGCGTAGCCGGCGTTCGCCTTCGGCCGCAGGGAGGGTGCCGCGTCGGGGCGGACGACGAGCCTCGGCCCGCGGCCCTACCCTGGCCGTCATGACGCGTTTCGCAGTCATCGCCCAACCTCTGGTCGGGATCGTCGGCCTGGCCATGGTCGTGCTCGGGATCCTCTTCTGGACCGGCCACGCGCTGACCCTCGTCCCCGTGCACCTGCTGCTCGGCCTCCTGCTGGTGCTGCTCCTGTGGGCGCTCGCCCTCCTGGGCGCGGCGACGGGGGCGAACCCGATCCAGGTCGGGGTGACCGGGCTCTGGGGCTTGCTCATGCCCATCTTCGGCCTTACCCAGGACGCCCTGCTGGTGGGAGCGGTCCACGTCGTGATCCAAGTGCTGCACCTGCTGGTGGGGTTGACCGCGATCGCCTTGGCCCAGCGCCTGGCCAGGCAGATCCGGCGGCGGACGTCCGGGTAGCTCCGCCGGCGAAGAGGGGCCGCCCCCGGAGGCGCGGCCGCTCAGGGCGTTACCCGGGCGAGTTGGTCGTCCATCAACAGGCGCGCACGGAGAGGACGGGCGACCATCGGACGTCTTCGGCGGCGAAGCGACGGATCGCGACCCCGGCCCACACGAACGCGACGACCGCGAACGGTCGGGCCCCGGCGAGGAAGCCTCGGCGCTGGAGGGCGGGCAGCCCACGGCGAAGACGAGGCCAGGACCACCACGCCCTCCGCGCTCGAGCGCGTGGGCCGGCGTCATGGACGTCAGCGCGTCGATGCCGGAGGCGGTGCCCCCATCCCCGGCCATGGGATGGCGGCGGCACCGGTGGCGGGCCGCCCGGCCGCCGGCGCGAGGGGGGTGGGTCGGTTGCCGCGACGTCCCGCCATCGCGATCCCTCGCTCGCCGCCACCGGACGGGTAGCGTGGGCTGATGGACCTGCTCGACGCTTTCGGCGGCCTGATCGCGGCCACCAGCGGCGGCCCCGCCATCTACGTCGTGGTCGCGCTCGCGGCGGCGATCGATCCGATCCTGCCCCCGATCCCGGCCGAGACCGCCCTGATCACGGCCGCCGTGCTCTCCTCCCGGAGCGGCGGACCGCTGATCTGGCTGCTGGTGCCGGCCGGTGCCCTGGGTGCCGTCGTGGGCGACAACGTCGTCTACTGGTTGGGGCGCTCGATCGGGGAGCGGGCGATACGGCGGCTGGCGGGAGGTCCGAAGGCGACCGAGCGGTTGCGATGGGCGACCGAGCAGATCCGCCGGCACGGGCCGGTGATGATCGTCGTTGGCCGGTACCTTCCCGGCGGCCGGACCGCGGCGACCCTCGGCGCGGGCACGCTGGGCATGCCCTGGCGCCGATTCGTCCTCGCCGACGTCGTCGCCGGCCTCACCTGGTCCGCCTACGCGAGCGCGCTGGGGCGGGTGGGGGGAGCCGCCTTCGAGCACAGCACCTGGAAGGCCATTGCACTGGCGCTCGGCCTGGCGGCGGCGCTGGCGCTGGCCCTCGAAGCCTGGCGTCGTCTTCACCGCCGCGCCTGATCGCCCTGCCCGAGGCCGGCTGGCGACCCGGGAGCTGGCCTGGGACGGGCTGGGGCCCGGCGCTCCCCCGACCTCCAGCGACGGCCGGCGGGTGCCGGGACCGGCTAGGCCGCCGTGTCCTCCGCCGCCTCGGCCAGGACCCCCTGCAGGGCGCGGGAGAAGGTCGGGAAGGGGTGGATGGTGTCGGCCAAGAAGGAAATCGGGACCCGGGCCCGCACCGCCAGGGTCAGCTCGGACACGATCTCCCCGGCCCGGGGGCTGACCACGGTGGCGCCCACCACCACCCCGCCGGTCCGGTCCACCACCAGCTTGATGAGGCCGTCCCGGAAACCGTGGATGGCGGACCGGACGGCCTCGCCGGCGTCGACCGCTACCACCCCGACCTCGAGGCCCCCCTGGCGCGCCGCCGCCTCGCTCAGGCCCACCGAGGCCACCTCTGGATCGGTGAAGGTGACCCGGGGGACGGCGGTGTGGTTGGCCCGGGCCGGCCTCCCCCGGAGCTGGCGCCCGATGATGGTGCCGTGGTAGTGGGCCAGATGGGTGAAGCCCCCGAGGCCGGTCACGTCACCTCCAGCCCAGATGCCGTCCGCCGCGCGCAGGGTGGGCGGGTCCACCTCCACCCAGCCCCGGGTAAGGCGCACGCCGGCCGCGTCGAGGTCGGAGCCGGTCAGGTCGGGGCGCCGTCCGGTCGCGACCAGCAAGCGCTCGGCGGAGAGGGGTTCGTGGTCGGGCAGCCGCAGCCGGGTGCCCCCGCTCTCCTCGCGCTCCACCGCCTCCACCCGAGCCCCGGTCACCACCCGGATGCCCTCGGCCTCCAGGTGGCGCCGGAGCAGGACCCCGGCCTCGGGCTCCTCGGCGGGGAGCAGGTGATCGGCGCCCTCGACCAGCGTCACCCGGGCGCCGAGACGTGCGAAGGCCTGGCCCAGCTCGACCCCGACCGCGCCCCCACCCAGCACCAGCAGGCTTCGGGGCAGCTCCCGGGCCTGGACGGCCTCCCGGTTGGTCCAGGGGTCCACCGTCTCCAGGCCGGGGATGGCGGGCACGGTGGGCGCGGTCCCGGTGCAGATCACCACCCCCCGGCGAGCGATCAGTCGGGTGCCCTCGACCTCCACCCTGCGCGGGCCGAGCAGCACCCCCTGACCGCGGACGAGGACCGCGCCCTGGCGCGTCAAGGCCTCCGCGGCCGGGGCGTCGTCCCATCCCCGGGCCAGGGCGGCGGTGCGGCGGGCGACACGATGGAAGTCGACCTCGACCTCCACCCGGGCCGCGGCCAGCTCGCGAGCCCGATCCGCCTCCTCGACCGCCTCCGCCGAGCGGAGCAGGGCCTTGCTGGGCACGCAACCCCAGTAGGGACACTCTCCGCCTACCAGGTGCCGCTCCACCACTGCCAGGCTGAGGCCCGAGCCGGCCAGCTCGGCGGCCAGCGCCTCGCCGCACACCCCACCTCCCAGGCAGACCACGTCGAACTCGCGGTCCATCACCCAGTCCTCCTCCCGGGGTCTCGACCCCCGGATCTCTCGCTCGGCCCGATCCCTCGCCGGGATCACCATCATGCTAGCACCGGTGCGAACAAATGTACGGTGCCGCGTCGAGCCCATGACGCAGGGGCGGCCGGCTCAGGGACGGCGGGCGGCGAAGGTACCGAAGGTCACCGCGAGCGAGCGCACCTGCCCGTCCGCGACCTGGAGCTGGACCTGCTCGGCGCAGTCGCGGGGAGCCGCCATCAGCCACCGCTCCAGCCGCGCGCGATCCGCCGCGGGCATGGCCTGGCGGGCGGTCCAGTCGGAGAAGTCGTAGGTGCGCCGGACCAGCGGGTCCATCGCCTCCAGCTCGAGCCCCGCCCGCTCCAGCAGGGAGCGCCATTCCGAGGGCCGGCGCGAGCGCACATGGCTGGGGTCCCGCCAGCCTTCGAGGCGGTTGACGAAGGCGTCGACCCGGTCGTCCTCGGGGACCATGTTGTCGAACACCACCAGGCGGCCGCCGGGGCGGAGGACGCGGGCCACCTCGGCCAGGAACCGCTCCGGACGCGGGAAGTGGTGGGCCGCGTAGCGGCAGGTGACGAGGTCCAGGCTGGAGGCCGCCAGCGGCATGGCCTCCGCGTCCCCTGCCAGCAGATCGACCCGGACGGCGCCCTGCGAGCGCAGATGCCGTCCCGCCGTCCGCAGCATGGCGGGAGCCAGGTCCAGGGCGATGACCTCGCCCACCCAGGGCACGAAGGCCAGCGCCGTGTGGCCGGCGCCGGTGGCCACGTCCAGCAACCGCTCCCCGCCCAGCGGTCGGGCCAGCTCGATCATGCGCGCCAGCTCCTCACCCCTGGCGTGGGTGGGGGAGGACAGGTAGCGCGCGGCCTGACGGCCGAACCGGGCCCGGGCCAGACGCTTCAGCGCACCGTCCTCCGGTCGCTCCCGCTCTCCAGCCCTCACTGCCGCCCAAGGGTAGCGGCTCGGCCGCCCGGCGGGTAGGCTCAGAGCCGTGGCCATGGTAGTGAAGGGCGGATGCGCCCACGACTGCCCCGACACCTGCGCCTGGGAGGTCACCGTGGAGGGGGGACGGGCGGTGAGGCTGGCCGGGGCTCCGGGGCATCCCTACACGCGTGGGACGTTGTGCGCGAAGGTCCACCGCTACCTGGATCGCGTCTACAGCCCGGAGCGCGTGTTGCGTCCCCTGCGCCGAGCCGGGCCCAAGGGCGAGGGCGTCTTCGAACCCGTGAGCTGGGAGGAGGCGCTGGCCCAGATCGCCCTCCGACTGGGCGAGATCGCGGATCGCTGGGGCGGCGAGGCGGTGCTGCCCTACAGCTACGCCGGCAACATGGGGTTGATCCAGTACGCGTCCATGGACCGCCGCTTCTTCGCCCGTCTGGGGGCGAGCCGGCTGGCGCGCACGATCTGCGGCGACACCGCCGGCGCCGGGGTGGCCGCGGCCCTGGGCACCACCACCGGCGTCCTCCCCGAGGAGGTCCAGCACGCCCGCTTCATCGTGCTCTGGGGCACCAACACCGTCGTCACCAACCTGCATCTCTGGCCCTTCGTGCGCCGCGCCCGCGAGGCGGGGGCCAGGTTGGTGGTGGTGGACCCGGTCCGGACCCGCACCGCGCGCGAAGCCGACTGGCACGTGCGCCCGCTGCCCGGCACCGACGCCGCCCTGGCCCTGGGCATGATGCACGTCATCGTCGCCGAGGGCCGGCACGACGAGGCCTACCTGCGCGACCACTGCCACGGCTGGCCCGAGCTGCAGGCCCGGCTGGCCGAGTACCCGCCGGAGCGGGCCGCGGCCCTGACCGGGGTCGAGCGCGAGGAGATCGTGCGTCTGGCCCGGGCCTACGCCACCACCCGTCCGGCGCTGATCCGGACCCTGGTCGGGGCGGAGAAGCAGCCCCTGGGGGCAACGGCCTTCCGGACCATCGCCTGCCTGCCGGCCGTGGTCGGAGCCTGGCGCGAGCGGGGCGGGGGGCTGGCCCACTGGACCCGCGACCTCTTCACCGAGGCGCTGGCGGCCCGCGCCCTGGCCGGCCCCCAGCCCCGGACCCGGGTCGTCAACATGGTGCAGCTCGGCCGGGCCCTGACCGATCCCGGGCTGGACCCCCCGGTGACGGCGCTCTTCGTCTACAACAGCAACCCCGCCACCACCGCCCCCAACGCGGGTCTGGTCCGCCGCGGGCTGGCCCGCGACGACCTCTTCACCGTGGTGCACGACCTCTTCGTCACCGACACCGCTCGCTACGCCGACTACCTGCTGCCGGCCACCAGCTTCCTGGAGCACCTGGACCTGCTCGTCTCCTGGGGCCACACCTACCTCACCCTCAATCAGCCGGCCCTGCCCCCGCGCGGCGAGTCGGTCTGCAACACGGAGCTGTTCCGCCGGCTGGCGGCGGCCATGGGCTGGGGGGCGGAGCCCGAGTTCCAGGAGAGCGACGAGCAGCTGGTCGAGCGGGCCCTGGGCAGCGGGCATCCCTACCTGGCCGGGATCGACCTCGAGACGCTGCGCCGGCAGGGGTGGGCGCCGCTCCGGCTCCCGGAGTCGCGCCGGCTGCCTTTCGCCGAGGGCGGCTTCCCCACCGCCTCCGGTCGCTGCGAGCTGTTCGCCGACCCCGAGCCGGGCTTCGTGCCCGCGCCCGAGGACCCGCGTCACCCGCTGACCCTGATCAGCGCCAAGCACGCCCTCCACTTCCTCAACTCCAGCTACTCCCACCTGCCCTGGCACCGGCGCGCCGAGGGCGAGGCCACCCTCTCCATCCACCCCGAGGACGCGGGCCGGCGCGGGATCGCCGACGGCGACCGCGTCCTGGTGCGCAACCGCCGCGGCCGGCTGACCGTGCGGGCGCGGGTGGAGGACGCGGTCCGGCCCGGCGTGGTGGCCATCGCCCACGGCCGCTGGCGGTCGCTGGAGGGGGGGACGGCCAACGACCTGACCTCGGACGGGCTGGCCGACCGGGGCGGGGGAGGCGACCTCTTCGGCACCCGGGTGGAGGTGGAGCCGGCTTGAGGCGCCAGCGCCCTCCAGGAGGAACGGGGGGCGCGGAGCGTCGCTCGGACAGGCCGGCTTCGCTCGGCCGGGGAGCCTCGGGGGCCGTGCGCCCGGCGACGGCGGCGCCCGGTCCTCGGGTCGTGGTCACGCCCGGGCCGAGTCGCCGCTCGGGGGACGCTGTGGTCTCGGGCCGGCGGCCGGTCACGGGCCGGCGGCGAGCGGGCTCGGGCGGCCGGATCGCCGGGCGCCGCCGACGGCGATGCCGGCGTCGATCCAGAGCACGACCGCGGCGGCGAAGCAGGGAAAGGCCAGCCAGGCCACCACCGGCCGGCCTCCCAGCCGCACCTCCGGGGGTACCAGCAGGAGGGTGGCGACCACGATCGCGCCGAGCAGGGCGCCCTTCACATAGGAGGCCCTCGCCTGGATGGCGACGGCGAGGGCGAAGAAGTGCGCGCCGGAGATGGCGATGGTGACGATGCCGATCAGGTCCGGTCGCCGGAGGACGAGGCAGACCACGATGCCGACGGCGAAGCCGCCGTACTCCAGGGCCTGGATGGTGAGGTAGGCACGACGGCGGGTGGCGAGCCGAGGGCCGCGCGTCGGCGGCGGGGTTCGACCCTCGATTCGCCGCGCCGCCACGAGCAGGGCCACGGAGAACGCCACCGTGAGCAGGGGCCAGCCTCCGGTCGCCTTGAGCAGCCCGAAGGTCCCCAGCACGGCCAGGACGCCGGCACCGATGCCGGTGAACCGCGCCCGCCGGACCAGCTCCCGCGTCCTCGCCGCGGCCTCGTCGATCGCTGGTACCTCCCCCATGTGACCATTGCTTGTATCATAATGTAGTTTGTATGTCAAACCTGGCCCCGGAGGCGGTCCTGCGCGAGCTGCGGCGGCACGCCCGTCGCGCCCGCCGCCGTTACCGGCCGGGGTGGGTCCCGCTCCTGGCCTTTGGCGTGCTCTGGCTGGCCAGCCTGGCCTTCGCGCGAGCCGGCCGGGGTGGCGCCCCGATGGCCTACTGGCTCGCCGGCTCCCTGCTCGCGTACGCGATCACCGGCTGGTACCTGTGGCGCGCGCGCCGTGCCCTGGGAGCCCGGGTCGCGCTGCTGCGCTTCGTCGTGCTCGGGTTGGCGACGGTGCTGGGCATCGGCTTGCTCGATCGGCTCTCGGCGGAGCTGGGGCTGCTCCCCATCGCCGGCGTCGCGCTGGCCTACGTGGCGCTGGCGCTCGTCTGCTGGCGGAGCTGGCCCATGGCGGCGGTGATGACCGCGCTCCTCGTGGTCGCACTGCTGGCCACCGTCGGCCCGGCACGAGCGGCCGCGTGGCCCCTGACGGCCGCCTACGGGCTCGCCCTGCTCGGCTACGGGGCCGTGCGGTGGATACGGGCCTGATGGACGACCCGATCCGGCGGCTGGACGACCTGACCCACCAGCGCGTCCGACTGGGGATCATGGTCATCCTCGACGGCGCCGCCGCGGTCGAGTTCACCTACCTCCAGCGCGAGCTGGGCCTGACCGCCGGGAACCTCTCCCGACACCTGGCGGCGCTGGAGTCGGCGGGGCTGGTGCAGATCGAGAAGGGGTTCGCCGGCCGCCGGCCGCGGACCCGGGCCCGGATCACCCCCGAGGGCCGGAGCGCGCTGGCGCGCGAGATCGAGGCCCTGGCCGAGCTG